>Ga0222424_100184_pt1 | contig 63660 bp, 53 predicted proteins | sample 2B2ome_FD_182468 | JGI IMG/M metagenome (GOLD analysis project Ga0222424, IMG submission 182468) | Enriched microbial communities from leaf-cutter ant dump, University of Wisconsin, Madison, United States - 2B200A (version 2) | ecosystem: Environmental > Terrestrial > Nest > Insects nest > Nest... | reverse complement strand
GTGATCGGCATGGGCTCGTGGAGCGTGAAGACCAGCCCCGAGGCCAAGGCGTACTTCGACGCGCACGTGAAGAAGTTCAACAAGGAACCCGACCGCTGGGCCAGCGGCCACGCCTGGGCGGCGCTCGAAATCATGCAGCAGGCCGTGGACAAGGTGGGGCTGGACCGCAAGGCGCTGCGCGAGCACATCGCCAGGAACGAGTTCAAGACCATCCTGGGCGGCATCCGCTTCGCGGGCAGCGAGAACGCATCCATCCCCGGCACGGTGAGCCAGTGGCAGGGCAGCGACTTCGAGGTCGTGTGGCCCAAGGAGCGCGCCACCGCTGCGTTGAACCCCAACAAGCCTGCGTGGAAATGAGAGCCTTGTTAACGCCTTTTCATGGAGCCCGCATGGCAGCAAACGGCCACGATCTAGGCGCCCACCGCAGCCCATGCTGGCGGCCTGGGCAAGGTGGGCAACAACGAGCGTGGCCGTTTGCTGCCATGCCCTTCGGGTTACCCCGCAAAGGCAGCGTCTGCTGCGTTGCCCATCCTCGCCGCACATCAGTGCGGCTTGCGGTGGGCGCCTTGCATCCACTGCCTTTGCGGGGCAACGGGCTCCATGAAAAGGCGTTAACAAGGCTCCTGACGTGTCTTTGACTTCCTGGGCCGAGCTGCTTGCCAGCGGCCTCATCACCGGCGGCATCTACGCGCTGGTCGCCATGGGCCTGAATCTGCAGTACGGGCTGATGCGCATCATGAACATCTCGCACGGCGAGTTCCTGATGCTCGGCGCTTTCCTCACGTGGTGGGCGCACACGGCCTGGGGCGTCTCGCCGCTGCTGCTCATGCCCGTGGCCTTCGCCGTGCTGTTCGCGCTGGGCGTGGCGGTGCATGCGCTGTGCTTCAAGCGCCTGGCGGCGCGCGCGCCGAATGTGGACGTGTTCGAGGCGCGCAGCCTGATGGTGGGCTTCGGCCTGATGTTCTTCGTGCAGAACACCGCCCTGCTGGTCTGGGGCGGCGACCTGCGCGGCTACGAATACCTGGCCGACCCGGTGCAGGTAGCGGGCATGCGCTTCACGGCGAACAAGCTGGTGCTGTTCGGCGTGGCGCTGGCGCTGTCGGCGGCGCTGATCGCGCTGCTCAAGCTCACGCTGCTGGGCAAGGCGGTGCGGGCGCTCATGCAGTCGCCCACCGGCGCGCAGCTCGTGGGCATCAACACGCGCAGGCTGCACCCCATGATGTTCGGCATCGGCCTGGGTCTGTCGGGCGTGGCGGGCGCGCTGCTGTCGATGACCTATGAGATTTCGCCCTCCATGGGCGAGCCCTACACCGTCACCGCGCTCATCGTCATCACGCTGGGCGGCTTTGGCAGCCTGGCGGGCAGCCTTGCGGGCGGGCTGCTGCTGGGCGTGGTCGAGGCGCTGGGCATGCACTTCAGCAGCCCGTCCCTCAAGATGCTGCTCAGTTACGCCGTGTTCATCGGCGTGCTCATCTGGCGCCCCAACGGTTTGTTCTCGAAAAAATGAAGACTCTCCCCTCCAACAAACCCTGGCTGGCGCTGGCCGCAGGCGTGGCGGTGGCCGCCACCCTGCCCTGGCTGGTATCCGAGTTCGCGGCCTCGGTGCTGCTCAGTTGCCTGATGTACATCGCCCTCGCCACAAGCTGGTCGCTGTTCTGCGGCGCTACGCGCTACCTGTCGCTCGCCACCTCGGCCTTCTTTGGCATTGGCGCGTATGCCAGCGCCACGCTGCTGGGCGTGCTGCCCTGGCCGCTGGTCATCCTGGCGGGCGCACTCATCGCCACCGTGGTGGCCGTGGTCATGGGCGCGGCGGTGCTGCACCTGCGCGGCACCTACTTTGCGGTGCTGACCTTCGGCATGACGGAGCTGATCCGCCACGCCGTGACCTTTGTCGAAAAGCAGGTCTCGGGCACCGTGGGCCGCGTGCTGATGGAAGTGCCGAGCAACGAGACGGTATACCTCACGGTGCTGCTGATCGCCGCCGCCGCCATTGCCACGGCCATCGCCGTCCAGCGCAGCCGCTTCGGCCTGGCGCTGGCGGGCATCGGCGCCGACGAGCAGCGCGCGCAGACGCTGGGCGTGGACACGCGCCTGGCCAAGATCGCGGGCTTCGGCCTCACCGCCGCCTTTGCGGGCGCTGTCGGCGCGGCCATGGCCGTGCGCTGGACGTACATCGAGCCTGCGGCGGTGTTCAGCCCCTTCATCGGCTTCCAGACGGTGCTGATCGCGCTGATCGGCGGCGCGGCCAGCCTGGGCGGGCCCATCCTCGCGGCCATCGTGTTCAGCCTGCTGGCCGAGACGCTGCGGCTGCAACTGCCCTATGGCTACATGATGGTGCTGGGCGTGCTGCTGATCCTGTGCGTGATGTACCTGCCCAACGGGCTGGCAACGCTCTGGCAAAGGAAGGGGGCCAGCCATGGCTGAACCGCTCCTCACCATTGAGGGCGTGACCGTGCGCTTCGGCGGCCTCACCGCCGTGGACGGCGTGAGCGCCACGCTGCACGCGGGCGAGCTGGTGGGCATCATCGGTCCCAACGGCGCGGGCAAGACCACGTTCTTCAACGCCATCTCGGGCGTGCAGCCGCCCACTTCGGGCACCCTGCGCTGCGGCGCGGATGACCTGACAGGAAAAGGCCCACACCGCTACGCGGCCCACGGCATCGCGCGCACCTTCCAAACGCCGCGCGTGTTCCCCGATATGACCGTGCGCGACAACGTGCGCTTCGGCATGCAGTTCGCGGGCCGCCACCGCACAGGGCCAGAAGGTCTGCGCAGCGAGGACGAAATCCTCGCCATGCTGGGCCTCTCCGCCCTGGCCGATCGCTCCGCCGCCGACGTGACGCCCTCGCAGCAGCGCCTGCTGGAGATCGGCATGGCCCTGGGCACGCGCCCGCGCCTGCTGCTGCTCGACGAAGTGGCCGCGGGCCTCACCGAAGCCGAGGTGGACGCCATGGCCCAGCGCATCCGCCGCCTGCGCGACGACTGGGGCCTGACGGTTGTGTGGATCGAGCACGCCGTGAAGACCCTGCTGCAGTACGTGGAGCGCGTGCTGGTGCTGCACCAGGGCCGCAAGATCGCCGACGGCACGCCCGCCGAGGTGGTACGCGACCCGCTGGTGATCGAAGCGTACCTGGGCGATGAAATGGAGCACACGGCATGAGCGGCGCACACCTTCATGTACGCGGCCTCGCAGCGGGCTACCACGGCTTCCAGGTGCTGCAGGATTTGACGCTGGAAGCAGCGCCCGGCATCACCGTCATCGTCGGCCCCAACGGCGCGGGCAAGACCACGCTGCTCAAGGCCCTGGCGGGTCTGCTGCCGCGCACCGGCACCGTCACGCTGGACGGCCAGGACGTACCCGCCATGAACGCCACGGCCTGCGTGCAACGCGGCCTGGCGCTGGTCGCGGAAGGCCGCCAGCTCTTTCCGCAGATGACGGTGACCGAGAACCTGGAACTGGGCGGCTGGCTCGTGCCCGCCCGCGTGCGCGCCGAGCGCATCGCGCAGGCATTCGAGGACTTCCCGCGCCTGAAGGAACGCGCCCAGCAATTGGCCGGAACCATGAGCGGCGGCGAACAGCAGATGGTGGCCGTGGCCCGCGCACTGATGAGCGGCCCGCGCCTCTTGATGCTGGACGAGCCCTCGCTGGGCCTCGCGCCGCGCATGGTCGACGAGCTGCTCGCCATCGTGCAGCGCATCGCCGCGCAGGGCGTGACCGTGCTCATGGTGGAGCAGAACGTGCGCAAGGCGCTGCAGATCGCGCAGCAAGGCTACGTGCTGGAACGCGGCCGCATCGTGGCATCGGGCGACGCGCCCACCCTTCTTCAATCCGACGTGGTGCGCCAGGCTTACCTGGGCGTCGCCTGAACTTCATCCAAGGAGACTTCTCAATGACCGCCATTTCCATGCTGATCGACGGCCAGCGCGTGCAGGCCACGGGCGGCGCCACCTTCGAGCGCCGCAATCCCCTGGACGGCACCATCGCCACCACCGCGCCCGCCGCCGCCGTGGCCGATGCCGTGGCGGCAGCCGATGCCGCCGCCAAGGCCTTCCCCGCCTGGGCGGCCCTCGGCCCCAACGCCCGCCGCGCCCTGCTGCAAAAGGCCGCGCACGCGCTCGAAGCCAAGGCGGAAGCCTTCGCCGCCGCCATGGCCGCCGAAACGGGCGCCTCGGGCCTGTGGGCGGGCTTCAACGTGCACCTGGCCGCCGGGCTGCTGCAAGAGGCCGCCGCGCTCACCACGCAGATCGCGGGCGAGGTGATCCCGTCCGACGTGCCCGGCAGCCTCGCCATGGGCGTGCGCCAGCCCGCGGGCGTGGTGCTGGGCATCGCGCCGTGGAACGCGCCCGTCATCCTGGGCGTGCGGGCGGTCGCCACGCCGCTGGCCTGCGGCAATACCGTCATCCTGAAAGGCTCCGAGCTGTGCCCCGCCACGCACGGCCTCATCACCGAGGCGCTGCAGGACGCGGGCCTGCCGCCCGGCGTGGTGAACTTCGTCACCAACGCGCCGCAGGACGCCAGTGCCGTGGTCGAGGCCATCGTGGCCCACCCGGCGGTGCGGCGCGTGAACTTCACCGGCTCCACCAAGGTGGGCCGCATCGTGGCGCAGACCTGCGCCAAGTACCTGAAGCCCGTGGTGCTGGAGCTGGGCGGCAAGGCGCCGTTCGTGGTGCTGGACGATGCCGACGTGGATGCGGCGGTGGCCGGCGCTGTGTTCGGCGCGTTCGCCAACTCGGGGCAGATCTGCATGTCCACCGAGCGCATCATCGTGGACAACCAGGTGGCCGACGCATTCGTGCGCCAATTCGCCGAGCGCGCCCAAGCGCTGCCGCTGGGCGATCCGCGCAAGGGGCCGGTGGTGCTGGGATCGGTGGTGGACATGGCGACCGTGCAGCGCTGCAATGCGCTCATCGACGATGCCTTGGCCAAGGGTGCCACGCTGGTGTGCGGCGGCAAGAGCGACAGCACGCTGATGGCTGCGACGGTGCTCGACCGTGTGACGCCGGAGATGCTGATCTACCGCGAGGAGTCGTTCGCGCCGGTCAAGGCTGTGGTGCGCGTGAACGGCGTGGAAGAAGCCATCGCCTGCGCCAACGACAACGAGTTCGGGCTGTCGGCTGCCGTGTTCGGCCGCGACGTGGCGCGGGCGTGGAACGTGGCGGCGCGCATTGAGTCAGGGATTTGCCACGTCAATGGGCCGACGGTGCATGACGAGGGGCAGATGCCGTTTGGCGGGGTCAAGAACTCCGGCTATGGGCGCTTTGGCGGTATGGCGGGGGTGCGGGAGTTCACGGACCTGCGCTGGATCACGGTGCAGACCGCGCCACGGCACTATCCGTTCTAGTCCTTCTAAAAGGATAGCTGGTTGCGCTTGCTGGGTAAGCGCTAGGGGCTGATTTGGCTTCTGCTCTTTGGTTGAGGGCGGAGGCCGGGAGTTCGCCCCGGCGGGCGAGTAACTTTCTTTCGCGTCGCCGAAAGAAAGTCACCAAAGAAAGGGCGACCCTGCTGTCCGTGTCCCTTCGCTTCACTACGGGCAACCTGCGATGCTCGGGCGCGGGGTGCCGCCGCAGAACTCACTTCGCGCTGCGCGCTCCGTTCAAACAACTGCGGCAAGCCAGAGCACAAAGCATGCGTGTCCTTCGGCACGCATGCGCACCCCGCACCCTGCGCTTCTCGGCACGGCCAGAAGGGAACCCGCCACTCGGGCCATCGCTGCGCTCGGCCCCCAACACGCAGGCGCTACGCGCCGCGAAAGCGAGGCCGAGCGCAGCGATGGCCCGTGTCATGGTTCCCAATCCCTGCTGGCTGCGCCTGCGGCGGGGCGGTTGCGGGGTGGCGTGTGCCGAAGGACACACGCTTCGTGATCTGACTCGCTGTAGTTGTTTGAGCGGAGCGCCGCAGGCGCGCAGCGAGTTCTACAGCGCACCCCGCAACCGACACGCCGCAGGTTTGCCCGTAGCGAAGCGAAGGGTCGCAGACTGGGGGTCGCCTTTTCTTTGGTGACTTTCTTTTGGCGAAGCAAAAGAAAGTTACCGCGCCGCCGGGCGCGCACCCCGGCCCCCGCCCTCAAACAAAGCAAACCATCAAAAACGATAGCCACCAGCGCCTGTCAACCAAGCGCTGGAGGCCATTTTGACCAAAGATGTTCAGACGGTGATCGCATCCAACGGCCACCGCGGCTTCACATCAAAAGCGTAGTCGGTATTCGCCTCCTGCTGCCCCGCCTGCAACCGCATCGCAGCAGCCATGGCGATCATGGCCCCGTTGTCGGTGCACAGGTGCAGCTCCGGGTAATGCACCCGCACCTTGGCCGCAGCGCAGGCCGCATCGAGCTGCGCCCGCAGATGCCGGTTGGCCCCTACCCCCCCCGCCACCACCACGCGCTTCAAGCCCGTCTGCTTCAGCGCAGCCAGCGTCTTCTTCACCAGCACCTCGACAATCGCCGCCTCGGTGCTCGCCGCCAGATCGGCCTTGCGCGCTTCCAATTCATCGCCCAGCTTCTTCGCTTGCGTCAGCACCGCCGTCTTGAGCCCCGCGAACGAAAAATCAAGATCCCCGCTGTGCAGCAAGGGCCGGGGCAGCTTGAACGCCGTGGCACTCCCCTGCTCTGCCAGCCGCGACAACGCAGGCCCGCCCGGGTAGCCCAGTCCCATCAGCTTGGCCGACTTGTCGAACGCCTCGCCGGCGGCATCGTCGATGGTCTCGCCCAGGATCTCGTAGCGGCCCACGCCATCCACGCGCATGAGCTGGGTGTGCCCGCCCGACACGAGCAGTGCCACAAAGGGGAATTCCGGCGGGTCGGCGCTGAGGAAGGGCGAGAGCAAATGCCCCTCCAGATGGTGCACGCCCAGCACGGGCTTGCCCAGGGATGCGCCCAAAGCGCAGGCCACGCCTGCACCCACCAGCAGCGCGCCGGCCAGGCCGGGGCCGCGCGTGTAGGCCACCACGTCCACGTCCGCCAGCGACTGGCCGGATTCCTGCAGCACCTGCATGGCCAGCGGCAGCACGCGGCGGATGTGGTCGCGGCTCGCCAGCTCGGGCACCACGCCGCCATAGGCCTGGTGCATGTCGATCTGGCTGTGCAGCGCGTGGGCCAATAGGGTAGGCACGGCGTCGCCGCCGGTGGAGCGCACCAGCGCCACGCCCGTTTCATCGCAGGAGGACTCGATCCCCAGTATCAGCAAGCTCATGCCGGGGAGTGTAGACGGCGCTCCTGGCTACCAGCGGTCGGAGCGCATGCGCAGCTCCCAGTTGCCGCCGCGCAGTTCGTACACGCCCACCGCGCCGTAGCGCTGCTCGCCCTTGTCGTCCCAGGTCATGGTGCCGATCACCGGCGCGTAGCCGTTGATGCTGTGCAGGGCCTTGGTGATGTCCTTCGGGTCGGCCGACTTGGCCTTCTGGATGGCGGCCGACAGCACGTACATGCTGTCGTAGCTGTAGTGGCCGCCGTAGGCGGGCGGCTTCTTGTAGGCGTCGAGGTATTTTTCGAGGAAGGGGCGGCCCGTGGAGAACTCCTTGGCCTCCAGCACGGGCGACGTGGCGTAGATGCCTTCGACGATGCCCGCGCCCTTGGCCATGTCGGTGGTCTTGATGGTGTCGCCGCCCAGCAGGCTCACCTTGGTGTGGCCCACCTTGCGCAGCGCCTCCAGCAGCGCCAGCGCCTGGAAGTCGTTGAGGGTGGAGACGATCACCTCGACCTGGGCGGCCTTGAGCTCGGCGGCCAGTTCGTCGAACGCCGTGGTCTTGTCGTCGAACGACTTGCGCACCACCACTTCCTTCTTCTCGGCCTTGAGCTGCCCGGCCGCGCCGTCGGCCAGGCCCTTGCCGTAGGGCGTGCCGTCGTCCAGCGCGGCGTAGCGCCCGGCGCCGAGCTGCGTGGCCGCGAACGAGCCGATGGCGCGGGCCTGCAGGGTGTCGTTGGCCACCATGCGGAAGGTGGTAGGAAAGCCCAGCTGCGTGAACTTGGGGTTGGTGGAGATGGCGATCTGCGGGATGTCCTTGGCGGCGTAGATGGGCGCCGTCTCGATGCTCACGCCCGAGTTCAGGTGGCCGATGACCGCCACCACGCCGGAATCCACCAGCTGCTGGGCCACCGTCTTGCCGGTGGCGGCGTCGGCCTTGTCGTCCACCGACACCACCTCCAGCGTCACGCGCTTGCCGTCCACGGTGTAGTTGCCCTTGTTGAGCTCGGCCACGGCCAGGTTCACGCCGTTGAGCAGGTCCTGCCCCAGCGCGCCCAGGGGGCCGCTCAGGGGCTGCGCCACGCCGATCTTGATGGTGTCGGGCACCTTGCTGCACCCGGCAAGGAAAGCGGCGCAGGCCAGGGCGGTGAATGCCACGCTGGCCGAGAAGCGGCGCCGGTCGATGAGCTTGTTCATGAAGGAAACTCCATATCAATGTATCAATGTGACCGGATGTATATGCGAGGCCGCCCGGGGGCGCCATCGGGTATGCCCTCCCAATCGCGGGTGTATTAGCAAGTTTCAGGCCCTGCAAAGCCATAAACCGCCTGCGCACCATTTTGTGGCGTAGAAATTGCTTGCATGCTGTGCATGAATGAGGCCCTGCGCATCGTGGTGGTTGCCCCCGACCTGGCCGTCGCCGACCCCGGCGACGAGCACGCCCTGCTGCAGGCCGAGCGCTCGCGCGCACTGCGCATCGGGCTGCTGGAGAACGGCTTCAACCTCGTGGCCACGCTGCCCGCCGACGTGTTCCTGGGCGAGCGCATCGCCCAGCTGCAACCCGACCTGGTCATCGTGGACGCCGAGAGCGAGGCGCGCGACGCGCTGGAGCACGTGGTGGTGGCCACGCGCGGCGCGCGCCGCCCCATCGTCATGTTCACCAACGACGAGGACACCTCGCACGTGAAAGACGCGGTGGCCGCCGGAGTGTCCGCCTACATCGTGGCGGGCCTCGCGCCGCAGCGCATCCGCCCCATCCTCGACGTGGCGATGGCGCGCTTCCAGCACGAGCAGGCGCTGCGCGCCGAGCTGGCCGACGCCCGCACCGAGCTGCACAACCGCCGGACCATCGACCGCGCCAAGGGCCTGCTCATGCAGCGCCAGGGCCTGTCCGAACAGGCCGCCTACGAGAAGCTGCGCAAGACCGCGATGGACAAGGGCCTCAAGCTCGCGGACGTGGCCCAGCGCATGCTCGACGTGGCCGACCTGCTGGCCTGAGAGGCCGATAGATTTTGGCTCTTTCAGGCCTCCAGCGCTTGTCCAGCAAGCGCTGGCAGCTATCCCATCAATAGCAACGCGTCAGAACTCGTAGGTCGCCGACAGCCACAGGCGCCGGCCTTCCATGTTGTTCACGTAGCGGTTGCCCGTGTCCGCCGTGGGCGGATTGCCGGGGATGGCGTAGACCGTGTAGTCCAGGAAGTCCTTGTTGAACAGGTTGTACACGGCCGCATTGATCGTGAACTGCTTGCTCACGCGGTAGGTGCCGCCCAGGTGGAACTGGGTGTAGGCCTTGTAGTCGCCCAGCGCGGCCTTGGCGGCGCGCGTGGCGGCGCTGGTGCCGGGGTCGCGAAAGCGGTCGCTGCGGTACTCGGCGCGCAGCCACAGGTTCCACTGGTCCGACGGGGTCCAGTTCAGGCGCGCGTTGAGCGAGTGCTCGGGCGTGTCGGTCAGCGGCTTGCCGATGTTGGGGCCGCTCTTCTGCTCGCTCTTGGTGTAGGTGTAGTTCGCGGTGGCGGACCAGGCCTTGGACAGGGGCACGCGCGTGCTCAGCTCCAGGCCGCGCGTCACGGCCTTGTCCACGTTGATGGACTGGCCGAAGCTGTCCACGCGCGGCCAGTTGCCGAAGTCCACGCAGCCGGGGCGGTTGGGCGTGGTGGCCCAGCTGCAGTTGAGCAGGCCGGGGCCGCTGGTGATCTTGTCCTTGAACTGGTTGTTGAACAGCATGGCGCTGGCCGCGAAGCCGCCGGGGCTGTCGAAGTACACGCCCAGCTCGGTGCTGGTGCTGGTCTCGGGCTTGAGGCCGGGGCTGCCCACGAGCGGGATGGTGCCCTGGCCGCCGAAGCCGTTGATGCCGGGCGCGAGCTGCTCCACGCGCGGCGTCTTGTAGCCGTTGCTCACGCCGCCCTTCACCGTCCACTGCGGTGCGGCGTTCCACACGCCGTAGGCGCGCGGGCTGGCCTTGCCGCCGAAGATGCTGTGGTCGTCGTAGCGCGCGCCCAGGGTCAGGGCGAAGGCGTCGGTGATGCGCCACTCGTCCTCGGCGAACAGCGCCTTCTGCGTGAAGGCAAAGGTGCCGGGGGCCACGCCGTCCTTCATCTCGGCGTCCCACCACTGGCCGCCCACGGTGGTCAGGTGATTGCCCCAGGGCAGCATCAGCTTGGTATCGAGCACCTTGCTCTGCACGTGCAGCGTGCGCGCGCTGCCGGCCACGGCACCCGGCGTGCCGGGCGGGATGGTGCGGCCGATGGTCTCGGTCTCGTTGACCATGTAGCTCGTGTCCCAGGTGCCGAAGCCGTAGCGGCCGGTGTGGGCCAGCACCCACTGGTCGCGGTTGTACTTCTGCTCGGGGCCGTAGCCGCCCTGCACGCCCAGCGTGCCGAGCTGGCCGGTGGAGTTGTCGTAGGTCTGGCGGCCGGTGTCCACGTCGAGCGTGATGTCGTGGAAACGGTTGGGCGTGACGGCCAGGCGCGCGCCCAGGGTCTTGATGTCGGCCTTGACCGGGTTGCCGCCCATCCAGACGACTTCCTCCACGCCGTTCTCGTTGACGAAGCGCACGTCCGCTTCGTCGCGGCGGTAGGCGCTGCCGCGGATGGCCAGGCCCACCAGGTCTTCCTTGAGCGGGCCGCTCAGGTAGAACTTGCCCGACTTGCTGTCGCCGAACTCGGATTCCTGCTGCAGCGTGTAGTCGGCCGTGACGGAGCCCGACCACACCTTGCCCACCTTGCGCGTGATGATGTTGATGACGCCGCCCATGGCGTCGGAGCCGTACAGCGTGGACATGGGGCCGCGGATGACCTCGATGCGCTCGATGGCCGATACGGGCGGCAGGAAGCTGGTCTGCGTCTCGCCGAAGCCGTTGGGCGTGACGCTGCCGGCCGCGTTCTGGCGGCGGCCGTCGATGAGCACCAGCGTGTAGTCGCTGGGCATGCCGCGGATGCTGATGTTCAGGCCCCCGGTCTTGCCGGCGGCGGCGCCCACGTCGATGCCCTCGACGTTGGCAAGCGCATCGGTCAGGCTGTTGACGCGGCCCGAGGCCAGTTCCTCACGCGTGATGACGGTGATGGAGGCCGGCGCCTCCTTGATGTCCTGCTCGAAGCCCGAGGCGGAGACGACCACCTCGCGCAGTTCGGCCGTGGGCGCGGCGTTCTGCGCGGACGCGGCGCCGGTGGCGCAGACGGCGGCGACCAGGAGGGCAAGGGGAGAAGAGCGCAGCGGGCAGGTGCCCTGCGCAAAGCGGTGCAGCATGGAAATACTCCAGGAACGATGAAACGGAAGGAGTCCGTGTATGCGCTCTGGAATATTTGGTTATGCGGGCTCAGGGACAGACGGTTTGTAACGCGATTGTATCAAAAATCGCAATCATTCTTAATACCATTCAAGAATCGCTCAATAGACGTCGCGCCGGTAGCGGCCGCTGCGCAGCAGTTGCGCCACCTGCTCGCGGCCCAGCAGCTCGGCCAGGGCGTCGTCCACCCCCTGGGCCATGCCCTGCAGGCTGCCGCAGACGTAGAGGGCCGCGCCCGCCTGCACCCATTCGCGCAGCGTGCCGGCGGCCTCGGCGAGCCGGTGCTGCACGTAGATGCGCTCGGCCTGGTCGCGCGAGAAGGCCAGGTCCAGGCGCTGCAGCACGCCAGCGGACTGCCAGTGCGCGATCTCGTCCCGGTACAGGAAGTCGTGCGCGGCCTGGCGCTCGCCGAAGATGAGCCAGTTGGGCCCCGCCCCGCTCGCCGCGCGCGCGCGCAGGTGGCTGCGCAGGCCCGCGATGCCCGTGCCGTTGCCGATCAGGATCAGCGGGCGGGCCGCGTTGTCCTCCAGCCGGAAGTTGCGGTGCGCGCGCAGCCGCAGCGCCGCCGTGCCACCCAGGGCCAGCCCTTGCGTGAGCCAGGACGAGGCCACGCCCGGCGTGCCGTCGCCGCGCAGCGCCTGGCGCACCACGAGGTGCACGCGGCCGTCGCTGGCGATGGAGGCGATGGAATATTCGCGCGGGTGCTCCGGGTCGGCCGGCGGGCGCACCTGCACCAGGTCGCCGGACTCCCACACAGCCGCCCCGCCCTGCGGCGGCGCCAGCTCGATGTGGAACACGGGCGCGCCCGCGCTGCCGGGGTTGAGGTGGCGGCGCCCGGCCAGCGTCCAGTCCTCGAAATCCGGGGCGGCCTGCCAGGCCGGCAGCTCGCTCAGGCTCGCCACCTGCGTGAGCTGGTGCTGCCAGGCCGTGAGCGCGGCCGGGTCGCCGTTGTCCATCTCCACGCGCTCGAACAGCGGCACGGCGCCCTGGGTGCGCAGCCAGCCGTCGAGCTGGCGGCCGAAAGCGCAGAAGTGCGTGTACTGCCGGTCGCCCAGCGCCAGCAGGCCGTACTGCAGTTGCGCCAGTTCCGGCGCGGCGTCGTCGAAGGAAAAGGCGGCGGCGTTGTCGGGCGCGTCGCCCTCGCCGTAGGTGCTGGCCACGAACAGCGCACGCCGCGTGCGCGCCAGCAGCGCGGCATCCACTTCGCCCAGCGCGCACAGTTGCACGGGCTCGCCGGCGGTGTGCAGCAGGCGCGCGGTCTCTCGGGCCAGTTCCTCGGCCTGGCCCGTCTGGCTGGCGAAGACGACCAGCAGGGGCGCCACGCCCTCGCGCGCGGCCGACAGCGCGGCCGCCTCGTCCTGCGCCGCCCGGTGCTTGCGCCGCTCGCGCCACCAGATGGCCGCGCACAGGGCGGCGTAAAGCAGGACCAGCGCGAGGGCCGCCGCGATGCGCAGGTTCATGCCGGGAAGGTGGGCGTCATGGAGAAAACGGGGCCCTGCGGAGTGCGCTCGCACAGCAGCGCGGCCACGCCGTGCTGCGTGGCGAAGGCCAGGCCCTCTTGCGGCCCCAGCACGGTGAGCACGGTGGCCAGGGCGTCGGCCTGCATGCAGTCGGCATACAGCACGGTGACGCTGGCCAGCGCATGCGCCACGGGCTCGCCGGTGCGCGGGTCCACGGTGTGCGAATAACGCCGCCCGCCGTGGTCGAAAGCGTGCCAGTGGTCGCCCGAGGTGGCGATGGCCTGATCGCGCAGCGCCAGCGTGTGCTCCGTGCCGGCAATGCCCACGCGCCACGGCTCGCCGCCGGGGCGCGTGCCGCTGGCGCGCAGTTCGCCCCCCACCTCGGCCAGGAAGTCGGTGAAGCCCTGGGCACGCAAGGCCTGCACGAGCAAATCGACGGAATAGCCCTTGGCGATGCCGCTCAGGTCCAGGTGCGCGCCGCCGGGCTGCAGCGCCCGGTCCGCCTCCAGCGCGATGCGGCCGAAGCCCACGCGCGCGCGGGCCTGCGCCAAGGCCTCGGCGGCAGGCAACGTGCGCGCGTGCGGCGCCAGCGGCTCGGTGCGCGGGCCGAAGCCCCACAGGTCCACCAGCGGCCCCACGGTGGGGTCGAAGGCGCCGCCGCTGGCGCGGGCCCAGGCCTGGGCGCATTCCAGCACGGCCATGAATTCACCGGGCAGTGCATGCCAGGTGCCCGCCAAGGCGCGGTTGAAGCACGAGATGTCGGAGTCGGGCTCCCAGGTGCTCATCTGCCGCACCACCAGCGCCAGCGCGGCCTCGATGGCCTCGCGCGCGGGCGCGAGCGGCATGAAGCGCGGGTTGGCCAGGCGCACGGACCACGTGGTGCCCATGGCCTCGCCCGCCAGCGTCTGCAGCGCGGCGGGGTCCGCGGCGCGCAGCGTGGGGGCGGCCGCATATCCCGCCGTGGCGAAAGAGGCCGTGCCAGGGGTGCTGTGCGCGCCCTGCCCGAACCCCGGGCCGTACCGCACCTGCATATTCAGGGCAGAACCTCCAGCGTGCCCACGTACGAAAGGCGGCGCTCCTTGGCCTGGGGCAGCGAGGTCTTGTCGTCCTTCGCATCCGCGTCCACCCAGTACATGCCGGCGGCAGGCCAGGTCACGCTGAACTGGCCCTTGTCGTCGGTGGTGGTCTTGATCTCGCCGATCTTGTCGCGGTAGCGCGTGGCGCCCGAGACCAGCACCACCTCGATGCCCGACGCGGGCTTGCCGTCCACGTGGAAGGCGAAGGTGGCCTTCTCGCCCTTGACGAGGTCGTTGGGGTGCGTCACGGGCACCAGTTCCAGGCCCTGGCCCGTGGGCTTGACGGCGCTGGGCTTGCCCACGGTGACGAAGGTCTCGATGCGGCCGGCGGACTGGGTCACCTTGAGGTCCTGCGCGTCGGCGGGCACTTCGGCGGCGAACTTCTCGGCCGTGCCGCGCCAGCGCTTTTGCTGGCCGCTCGCGTCCTTGTAGCTGGCGTTCAGGCCGCTGTTGACCACGGCCAGGTGGTAGGTGCCGCTCTGCGTGAGGTTCAGGTCGAACACGCTGCGCAGCTTGCCGCGGTGCGCGTTCTCGGGCTTGAGCACCGAGCCGTCGGGCGCGGTCACCACGAGGTTGTCCAGGGCCAGCGGGAAGTGGTTGAAGAAGAACAGGTCGTTGGAGACGGCGGCGTCCACCGTGATCCATTCGGCCTTGGAGAGCACGGTGGTCGAGGGCAGCAGCCACACGTTGTGGGCCTGGGCGGCGCCGGTGAATGCGCCACACAGGGCGATGAGGCTGGCGGCGATGCGGGTCTTGAGTTGCATGGGTGGTTTCTCCAAAAATTTCAAAAATCAGGGCTTCAGATCGACGGTGATCTCGCCCAGCTCGCTGCTGCCCTTGGCGCGCAGTTGCTCGGACTTGGCGGCGGGCCATTGGAAGGGCACGCTCACCACCTCACGGCCGCCGACTTCGCGGGCGGCCTCCACCACCAGCTTGTATTCGCCGGGCGGCAGCTTGGCGAAGGGGTTGGTGCCTTCGGTGAACGAGAGCTGGTGCTTGCCCACGGGGCGCGTGGGGCTGGTCACGCCGTCGATGGGCACGCTCAGCTCGCGGCCGGTGCGGCGCCACCACTGGCGCATGTCCTTGAGCCACTTGGTGCCCTCGGCGTTCTTCATCTTCACGTCGTACCACACGGCCAGGGTGGTGGCGACGGTGTTGTCGGCGCGCTCGATCCACACGGCCACATAGGGGCGGTGGTATTCGGCGACGTCCAGGCGCGGCACTTCGACGCCCACGCCCAGCCCGGCGGCGAGCACCGGGGCCGCGCCCAGGCAGGCGCCGAGCGCGAGGGTGGTGCGGTAGCTTGTCTTCATCAGCATGGATGGCTCTTCTTTCGGTTAGTGGATGAACAGGAGCGCCAGCACCACCGGGATCACCAGGCCCATGCCCACCATGGGCCAGGTGAAGGGGCGGTTGCCCGCGTGCATCTTGAGGATGAACAGGCCCGTGACGGTGAACACCAGGCAGGCGGCGGCGAAGATGTCGATGAACCAGCTCCAGGCCGCGCCGGTGTTGCGGCCCTTGTGCAGGTCGTTGAGGTAGGAGATCCAGCCCCGGTCGGTGCGCTCGTACTCGGCCTCGCCGCTGTCGAGCGCCACGCGCACCCAGGCGTCGCCGCCCGGGCGCGGCAGCGAGACGTAGATTTCGTCGGCGGACCACTCGGCCTCGCGCCCGGCGGCGTCCACGTCCCACTGGACGCGCAGCCAGTCCTGCAGCGCGGGGGGCAGTGGCGCGCGGTCGGCGGAGCCTTCGGCTTCCCGCGCCAGCGCGGCGCGCAGCCCGTCCGGCACCGCGGCGCGCAGGCTGGTGACCTGGGGCTTGGCCTCGATCTGGCCCGCGTGGTTGAGCGTGAATCCGGTCACCGCGAACAGCAGCATGCCCAGCAGGCACAGCGCCGAGCTGACCCAGTGCCATTCGTGCAGCGTCTTGAGCCAGTAGGAACGGCGCCGGTTGTCCTGTTGTCGAGTCATGGAAAGGGATGCGGGCACGCGGCCCGCCCGCGTGCAAACCAGGGATTCTAAGTTTTAGCGAATGCAAACTATTTTCATTTGCACAATCTTTACCTGGGCATCCCCGCATTCGCCCCCGCGATGGTGCATTGCACAAGAGCCGTGCGCCGTGCGGCCGGCGCACCGGTTCGCAGTATTCAGGCCAAATCGGCCTTCAGCGCTTGTACAGCAAGCGCCAGCAGCTATTCAAAGAGTAGCAATCCATGGTCGGATAAGGCTGGCACGGGGCTTGCAATACCAGCGCAAGACCAATGCAGGTCTGCGCGGAAGGCGGTTCATCCAATGGCGGATGGACTCCTTCCCATCCGGACAAAGGCGTCCCCGCCCGTGCGACCACCGCGCGGTGCGAGGGCGCCTTTTTTCTTTTCCAAGCAGCCACCAAGGGAGCTCCATGACCGATCTGTTGAAAACCCGCATCAACCGCCGCACCGTGCTGCAAGCCGCCAGCGTGGGCGCCGTGGGCGTGAGCCCCGCGCTGCGCGCGCTCGTCCACGCCCAGGGCTCGGACGCGCCCGAGAAGAAGGAAGTGAAGATCGGCTTCATCCCGCTGACCGACTGCGCCAGCGTGGTCATGGCCTCGGTGCTGGGCTTCGACAAGAAGTACGGCGTGACCATCATCCCCACCAAGGAGGCCTCGTGGGCCGGCGTGCGCGACAAGCTGGTGAACGGCGAGCTGGACTTTGCCCACGTGCTCTACGGGCTGGTCTACGGCGTGCATCTGGGCACGGCCGGGCCCAAGAAGGACATGGCCGTGCTGATGAGCCTGAACAACAACGGCCAGGCCATCTCCTTGAGCAAGGCGCTGGCCGACAAGGGCGCGGTGGACGGCCCCTCGCTGGCCAAGCTGATGGCCAGCGAAAAGCGTGAATACACCTTTGCGGGCACGTTCCCCACGGGCACGCACGCGATGTGGATGCACTACTGGCTGGCGGCGGCAGGCATCAACCCGCTGTCCGGCGCCAAGCTCATCACCGTGCCGCCGCCGCAAATGGTGGCCAACATGCGCGTGGGCAACATGGACGGATTTTGCGTGGGCGAGCCCTGGAACCACCGCGCCATCATGGACGGCATCGGCATCACGGCCAACACCACGCAGGACATCTGGCGCGACCACCCCGAGAAAGTGCTGGGCACCACGGCCGACTTCGTGAAAAAGTACCCCCACACCACGCGCGCCGTGATGATGGCCATTCTGGAGGCCAGCCAGTGGATCGACGCCAGCCTGTCCAACAAGATGAAGATGGCCGAGACGGTGGCGCAGAAGGCCTACATCAACACCAGCGTAGACGCCATCAACCAGCGCATCCTGGGCCGCTACCAGAACGGCCTGGGCAAGACCTGGGACGACCCCAACCACATGAAGTTCTTCAATGACGGCGCGGTGAACTTCCCCTATCTGTCGGACGGCATGTGGTTCCTCACCCAGCACAAGCGCTGGGGCCTGCTCAAGAGCCACCCCGACTACCTGGGCGTGGCCAGGCAGATCAACCAGATCGACCTGTACAAGTCCGTCGCCATCGCCATGAAGATCAGCGTGCCCAAGGACGCGATGCGCACCAGCAAGCTCATCGACGGCGTGGTGTGGGACGGCAAGAACCCGGCCCAGTACGCCGACGCTTTCAAGATCAAGGCCTGAAGGAGTCCGCACCATGGTCAGCGCAGTCTTCCACGCACCGCCCGAGCCCATCGCGGCGCCCAACACTATGAAAAAAGTAGCTGCCAGCGCTTTACCCATCAGCGCTGGAGCCGTAAAACACTCAAAACCCTCCGGACGCGACTGGACCGCCCTGTCGCGCGGCTTCTGGCTCGCCGTGCTGCCGCCGCTGTGCGGCCTGGGGCTGCTCGTGGGCCTGTGGGCCGTGGTGTCCGCCACCACGGGCGGCAGCATCCCCAGCCCGCAGGAAACCTGGCAGCAGGCGTTGGAGGTGTTCAACGACCCGTTCTACCGCAACGGTCCCAACGACCAGGGCGTGGGCTGGAACGTGCTGGCCAGCCTGCAGCGCGTGGCGGTGGGCTTCGGCATGGCGGCGCTGGTGGGCATTCCGGCGGGCTTCGTCATCGGGCGCTTCGGGTTCCTGTCGCGCATGTTCATGCCCGTCATCAGCCTGCTGCGGCCCGTCTCGCCGCTGGCGTGGCTGCCCATCGGCCTGCTGGTGTTCAAGGGCGCCAACCCTGCGGCCATCTGGACCATCTTCATCTGCTCCATCTGGCCCATGGTCATCAACACCGCCGTGGGCGTGCAGCGCGTGCCGCAGGACTACATGAACGTGGCCCGGGTGCTGCAGCTCTCCGAATGGAAGATCGCCACGCGCATCCTCTTTCCCGCCGTGCTGCCCTACATGCTGACCGGCGTGCGCCTGGCCGTGGGCACGGCATGGCTGGTGATCGTGGCGGCCGAGATGCTGACCGGCGGCGTGGGCATCGGCTTCTGGGTGTGGGACGAGTGGAACAACCTCAACGTCAAGAACATCCTCATCGCCATCTTCGTCATCGGCATCGTGGGGCTGGTGCTGGAGTTCGCGCTCATCAAGCTGGCCACGGCATTCACGTTCGAGGAGGTGAAGTCATGAACAACCCCGCCAAGTTCATCGAGATCCAGGGCGTCGAGCAGACCTTCAAGACGGCCAAGGGATTGTTCCCGGCGCTGCGCGGCATCGACCTGACCATCGCCAAGGGCGAGTTCGTGGCGCTCATCGGCCACTCGGGCTGCGGCAAGTCCACGCTGCTGAACCTGATCGCGGGCCTGACCACGCCCACCCACGGCGCGCTGCTGTGCGCCAACAAGGAGATCAAGGGCCCGGGGCCGGAGCGCGCCGTGGTGTTCCAGAACCACTCGCTGCTGCCCTGGCTCACCTGCTTCGACAACGTGTACCTGGCGGTGGAGCGCGTCTTCGCGGCCCGCGAAAGCCGCCAGCAGCTGCGCGCGCGCACCGACGCCGTGCTGGCCTTGGTGGGCCTGACCCACGCGGGGCAGAAGCGCCCCGGCGAAATATCGGGCGGCATGAAGCAGCGCGTGGGCATCGCCCGCGCGCTGTCGATGGAGCCCCAGGTGCTGCTGATGGACGAGCCCTTCGGCGCGCTGGACGCCCTCACGCGCGCCAAGCTGCAGGACGAGCTGCTGGAGATCGTGGCGCGCACGCAGAGCACCGTGGTCATGGTCACGCACGACGTGGACGAGGCCGTGCTGCTGTCCGACAAGATCGTGATGATGACCAACGGGCCCGCCGCGACCATCGGCGAGATCCTGCCGGTGGACCTGCCCCGCCCGCGCCGCCGCGTGGAACTGGCCGAGGACCCGCGCTACGTGCACTGCCGCAAGGCGGTGATCGACTTCCTCTATACCCGGCAAGGGCACGTCGAGAAAGCCGCCTGATGCATCACCGGCCTGCGCCGGTGATGTACTGCTCCAGCTGCTCGATGATGAATTTCTGCTCGGAGATGATGTCCTTCACTAGGTCCCCGATCGAGATCATCCCCACCAGCCGGCCCCCCTCCACCACGGGCAGGTGGCGCAGCCGGTTGTTGCTCATGAGCTGCATGCACTGCTCGCTGGTCTGGTCGGGCCGCACGAACAGCACGGAGGTGGTCATCACGTCGCGCACCAGCGTGACCGACGAGGTGCGGCCCATCAGGGCGATCTTTCGTGCGTAGTCGCGCTCGGTGAAGATGCCGGCGATGTCCGGGCCCTCCACCACGACCAGGGCGCCGATCCCCTTGTCGGCCATGAGTTGCAGGGCCGCCAGCACCGACGCGCCCGGCGCGATGGTGTGCACGGTGGCATCGGGTTTGGCTTCGAGAATCTTGGCGACGCTGGTCATGGCAACCTCCCTCTGAAAGATCGTAAACACGCTCTGAGGGATTTCAGCCCATAAGCCCCGCCAGCGCAACCCGCGCGGGCCCATTTGCCACGTTTTTGGGGCGATGCGGACAGTCTCCGATGCATATGTTTCGCCCTTGTTGCATCCGGCCGGGCGCGAAACAAACCGAAAACAACCGAAACCGCGGCGAGACGACCTTCCGCAGGGCGCCGGGCACGATGGAGCCCATGTTCAACGCAGTGCTCCACAAGGTTTCGGTGCAACAAAAAGTCCGCAGGATTGTTTCAAATACTGGAACAGTTAGTTCGCGACTGAGTAGTTTTTCCTTGGCCGCCTCCGGCGTACAGTTCATCCCATCGATGAGCCGAACCCGCAAGGCGACTCACCGAACCCGGGATACGGCTGTTGGCATCTTTGGTCTTTCCGCTGCCTCCCGGCTTTTTTGAGACGCTTTCAACCCAAGGATTTTCATCATGAACACTACCGCCCGCTTCCTCTCCATCGCCGCCGTCGCTGCTTTCGCTTCCTTCGGCGCCCAAGCCGACGAGGCCGATGCTTCGCAGTTCGCCACGAAGTTCGACACCAACCGCACCCGCGCCGAAGTGCAGGCCGAAGCCGCCACCGTGGCCCAGACCCGCAGCATCGAGCCCGCAGGCTCCCGCGTAGTCACCTACAAGTCCACGGCCGACCGCGCCGCCGTGCGGGCCGAAGCCGCCGAAGCCGTGCGCACGGGCAAGATTCCCTCGGGTGAGCTGGGCTGATCCGGCCTGCAGAGCACGCAGAACCGATTCCGATCTCTCTCTTATTTATTTTTTGACTGGAGTTTCACAATGAACAAGTCCGCCCGCTTCCTGTCCCTCGCTGCCCTGGCTGCTTTCGTTTCCTTCGGCGCCCAGGCTGGCGACCTCGATCCCTCTCAGTTCGCCCTGAAGTTCGACACCAGCCGCACCCGTGCCGAAGTGCAGGCCGAAGCCGCCACCGTGGCCCAGACCCGCAGCACCGAGCCCGCAGGTTCCCGCGTAGTGACCTACCAATCCACCGCCGACCGTGCCGCCGTGAGCGCTGCAGCGGCCGAAGCCGTGCGCACGGGCCAGATCCCGTCGGGCGAAACTGGCACGCTGTAATTCGCGCCGCACCTTCCATAGCGAACGGGCTCCCATCCTCGCGGATGGGAGCCCGTTTCACTTGCCGGCCCGGACGGGGCTTACTTGCCCGCGCGCGCCTGGGCCACCGCGCCCTGCACTTCCTTCCACAGCGCCTCGCCCACATTGGCCGCGATGCTGGCATTCACCGCACCCAGCTTCTCGCGCATGCGGTTGGCCTCGGCGGCCGACAGCTCGTTGACCTGCATGCCCTTGCCCTTGAGGTCGGCCAGCGCCTTGTCGGCCTCCTCGCGCGTATCCTTGCGCTCGAAGTCGCGGCTCTTCTTCGCGGCGTCGAGCAGCACCTTCTGCTCGGCCTTGGAGAGGCCGTCCCAGTATTTCTTGCTCACCAGCACGATCCAGGGGCTGTAGACGTGGTTGGTCACCGTGAGGTACTTCTGCACCTCGTAGAACTTGCTCGACAGGATGGTGTTGTAGGGGTTCTCCTGGCCGTCCACCGTGTTGGTCTCCAGGGCGGTGAACAGTTCGGAGAACGGCAGCGGCACCGCATTGGCGCCCAGGGTCTTGAAGCTGTCGAGGAACACGTTGTTCTGCATCACGCGCAGCTTGATGCCGTTCATGTCCTCCAGCTTGGCCACGGGGCGCTTGCTGTTGGTGAGGTTGCGAAAGCCGTTCTCCCAATACACCAGGCCCACCAGGCCCTTCTCCTGCAGCTTGTCCATCACCTTCTGGCCGACGGGGCCGTCGAGCACGGCGTCGGCCTCCTTGGTGTTGTTGAAGAGGAAGGGCGTGTCCCAGATCGCCATTTCCTTGGTGATGCCCACGAGCGTGGCGGTGGAGCCCACCATCATCTCCTGCGCGCCGCCGACCAGCGCCTGCTGCATCTGGATGTCCGAGCCCAGCGCGGCGGCACCGATGGCGCGCACCTTCATCTTGCCGCCCGAGGCCTTCTCCACCTCCTCGGCGAAGACCTTGGTGGCGCGGCCCTGGTTGGACACTTCGTTGAGGCCGTAGCCGAAGCGGATGATGCGCGGCTTGAAGTCCTGCGCGGCCGCCTGGAACGAGGCGGCAAAGGCGGCTGCCGACAGGGCGGCCAGCAGGGTGCGGCGGAAAGGGGTCATGGTTGTCTCCATTGGTGAATGAACGAACGAGGGGAAAAGAGAAGCGTCAACGCATCCACGCGACGGGCGCCGTCACGATCTGCGGGAAGACCACGAGCAGCGCCAGGATCAGCACGTAGGTGAGCAGGAACGGGTTCACGCCCTTGATGACGCTGTGCATCGAGATGCGCCCCACCCCCGCCACCACGTTGAGCACCGTGCCCACGGGCGGCGTGATCAGGCCGATGGCGCCGTTGAGCACGAACATCAGGCCGAAGTACACGGGGTCGATGCCGGCCTTCACGGCGATCGGCAGCATCACCGGGCCGAAGATCAGGATGGTGGGCGTGAGGTCCAGCGCGGTGCCGATGAGCACCAGCACGATCATCATCACGGCCATCAGCAGGCGCGGGCTCTCCACCAGCGGGCCCAGCCAGCTGGTGAGCACGGCGGGCAGGTCGGCCAGCGTGATCATGTAGCTGGCCACCTGGGCGCCGGCGCACAGGAACATCACGATGGCGGTGGTCTTGGCCGCGCGCACCAGCACGCCGTAGATGTCGGGAAGCCGCATCTCGCGGTGCACGAACAGCGCCACCACCAGCGCATAGAACGCGGCCACCACGGCGGCCTCGGTGGGCGTGAACACGCCGGTCTTCATGCCGCCGATGATGATCAGCGGCATCAGCATGGCCCAGAAGGCGCGGGCCGTGGCGCGCAGGCGGTCCTTCATGGGCAGCGGCGTGCCCTGGGGCAGGTCCTTCATGCCGCGCAGCACCCAGCGCCACGCGAAGATCAGGCCCACGCCCATCATGAGCCCCGGCACGATGCCCGAAACGAACAGCGCCGAGATCGAGGTGTTGGTGGTCACGCCGTAGATCACGAACGGCATGGACGGCGGGATGATGGGCGCGATGATGCCGCCCGAGGCGATGAGCCCAGCCGAGGTGTTCATCGGGTAGCCCTGCTGGCGCATCATGGGCAGCAGGATGGTGGCCAGCGCCGCCGTGTCGGCCAGGGCCGAGCCGCTCATGCTGGCCATGAGCACCGCCGCGCCGATGGCCACGTAGCCCAGGCCGCCGCGGATGTGGCCCACCCAGGCCTGCGCCATGTCGATGATGCGGCGGCTGATGCCGCCCGAGTTCATCAGCTCCCCGGCCAGGATGAAGAACGGCACGGCCAGCAGCGGAAAGCTGTCCACGCCGGCCACGAGGTTCTGGGCCAGCAGCTGCGTGTCCCAGAAGTCCAGCACCCAGGCCATGCCCGCGCCGGTGAGCACCAGGGCCAGCCCCATGTTCATGCCCGTGCCCATGAGCACCAGCATGCCCACGGAAAAAACGATGAAAGCCTGCGCTTCGAGTCCCATGGCCTCTCACTCCACCTCTGCGCCGTGGCCCAGGTCCAGCGGCTTGCGTTGAATCAGTTCGATCAGCGCCATCACGCCGATGGCGGCGGCGCACAGCAGGGCCGGCAGCGGCAGCAGCGCCGCCGAATAGCCCAGCACCACGGAATGGCTGTCCAGGCCCACCACCACCTGCTGCCACGCGCCCCAGGCCAGCATGGCGCAGGCGGCCACCACCAGCAGGCGGATCAGCGCCGTGAGCAGGCCGAAGGCCAGGGGCTTCCTGGCCAGCAGCCCGGCCAGGCTGGTGAAGGCCATGTGCTCGCCCGCCGGGTACGCGGCGGCGGCGCCGATGAACACCATCCACACGAAGAGCAGGCGCGACAGCTCCTCGCTGGCCGCGATGCCGCTGCCGAAGCCGTAGCGCAGCACCACGTTGACGAACACCGCCACCGCCATGACGGCCAGGCAGGCGGCCATCAGCGCCTGGGCGGTCTTTTCGAACCGGCTGGGGGTGCGGGAATCGGGCGTGCTCATGCGGCCTCCGTGGCGGCGATCCAGGCGCGGGCCTGTTGTTGAAGGGTGGCGAGATCCGCCAGGGCGTCCAGGCGCAGCACGCCGGGCTCGCCCACGGGCGACTCCAGCGTGGTGAACTGGTTGTCCACCAGCGCGGTCGAGAAGAAATGCGTGCCCGCCCGGGCCGCCACGCGCTGGCGGGCGCTGGCGGGGTCGATATCCAGGAAGACGAAGCGCAGGCCCGGGCGGGCGCTGCGCAGGCGGTCGCGGTAGGCCTTCTTGAGGGCGGAGCAGGTCAGCACCACGCCCCGGGGATGGGCCTGCAGCAGTTGCCCAAGCGTGGCCAGCCAGCCTTCGCGGTCCGCATCGGTCAGGGCAATGCCCTGGCGCATCTTCTCGCGGCTGGCGGGGCTGTGGTGGTCGTCCCCCTCGATCAGGGGCAGGCCCTCGGCCCCGGCCAGGGCCGAGCCCAGGCTGGACTTGCCGCAGCCCGCCACGCCCATGACCACCAGAGAGACGGATGACGGCAGAACACTCATATTGGTAGCGCTATCCAAACAAGTCTTGAAAAAGCATCCCCAGGGGATGCCGGCAAATACGGTGACTATTTCGGCGACATCGGCTAAAAACCCTGCCAATGGCCCTTGTCCAAGCATTTGGACAGCGCTATCCTAACCAGATCCCACCCCACTCCCATGCGGGTTAACCCTTGAACAAACCAGAACCGACAGCACGGCGCCGCTCCAGCGGGCGCATGACATTGAGCGACGTGGCCAGGGCGGCCGGCGTCAGCCCCATCACCGCGTCGCGGGCGCTGCGCGGCGAGCGCGGCGTGGCGCAGGAACTGGTGCAGCGCGTGAAGGAAGCCGCCCAGCAGCTCGGCTACGTGCCCGATCCGGCGGCGCGCGCCCTCGCTTCCCAGCGCAGCGTGCAGGTGCCGGTGCTGGTGCCGCTGCTGTCCAACGCGCTGTTCGTGGACGTGCTGGAGGCCGTGCACCGCGCGCTGTTCCCCCACGGCTACCAGGCGCTGATCGGCGTGACGCACTACGACCCGCAGGAGGAGGAGCAACTGCTGCGCACCTACCTCGCGCACCGCCCCGCCGGGCTGCTGGTCACGGGCTTCGACCGCACCGAAGCGGCGCGCCAGATGATCGCCGCCAGCGGCGTGCCCTGCGTGCACCTGATGGAGATGACGCCCGCGCCCGGCGTGTTCTGCGTGGGCTTTTCGCAGCAGGACGCGGGCCACGCCATGACGGCCCACCTGCTCGCGCGCGGCCACCGCCGCGTGGCCTTCGCGGCCGCGCAGTTGGACCCGCGCACCATGCAGCGGGCCGAGGGCTACCGGCGCTGCCTGCGCGAGGCCGGCCTGTACGACCCGCGCCTGGAGCTGCTGAGCCCCCAGCCCTCCTCCATCCGCCTCGGTGCCGAGCTGCTGGAGGAAGTGCTGCGCACCCGCGACGGCGTGGACGCCGTGTTCTTCTGCAACGACGACCTGGCCCAGGGCGGGCTGCTGGCGGCGCAGCGCCTGGGCCTGGCCGTGCCGGGCCGGGTGGCCATCGCGGGCTTCAACGACCTGGCGGGCAGCGACCAGATGCTGCCGCCGCTGACCACCGTGCGCACGCCCCGCTCGGCCATCGGCGAGGCCAGCGCGCGCATGCTGCTGGCGCTGATGCGCGGCGAGGCGCCGGAGCACAACTCGGTGGACCTGGGGTTCGAACTCACCGTGCGGGCCAGCACCTAGCCCGGGCCTAGACCGGCGCCAGGGCGCGGCCCGCCGACGGGGCCTTCGCCTTCATCTGCTTGCGCAGCGCCACCGCGTCGCGCGTCTGTGCAGGGGCCGAGGCGTCGATGCGGAACACCTGCACCGTCTCGGTCATGGTCTGCGCCTGGCCGTTGAGCTGCAGGGCCGAGGCCGCGTTCTCCTCCACCAGCGCCGCGTTCTGCTGCGTGATGGTGTCGAGCTGGGCCACGGCCGCATTGACCTGCGAGATGCCGCTGAGCTGTTCGTTGGAGGCGCTGTGGATCTCGCCGATGAGCGTGTTCACGCGGCGCACCAGCTCCAGCGACTCGGACATGGTCTTCTGCGCGGCATCGGTCTTCGCGTGGCCTTCGCTCACCGTGTTGGCCGAGTCGTCGATGAGCTGGCGGATCTCCTTGGCGGCGGACTGCGTGCGGTGCGACAGGCTGCGCACCTCGGATGCCACCACCGCGAAGCCTCGCCCCTGCTCGCCCGCGCGCGCGGCCTCCACGGCGGCGTTCAGCGCCAGGATGTTGGTCTGGAACGCGATGGAGTCGATGAGCTGCGTGATCTCGCTGATGCGCCCGGACGCGGCCTGGATCTGCTTCATGGTGCTGGCCACGCCGTCCACCGCCGCGCTGCTGCGCTCGGTGACCTGCGTGGCCTGCGTGGCGAGCACCGTGGCCTGCCGCGCGGATTCGGCGGTCTGCTTGACGGTGCCGGTGATCTCTTCCATGGACGCCGCCGTCTGCTGCAGGTTGCTGGCCTGGGCCTCGGTGCGGGACGACAGGTCCTGGTTGCCCTGCGCGATCTCGCGGGTGGAGACCTGCATGTGCTCGCTCTCCTGGCGCGCATCGCGCACGATGGACAGCAGGTTCACGTTGAGCTGGGCCAGCGCCTTCTGCAGCTGTCCCATGGTGTCGCTGCGCGAGGTGGTTATTTTCTGCGTCAGGTCCCCCGCCGCCATGCGGTTGGCCCAGCGCAGCATCTCCAGCAGCGGGGCCACGGTCACGCGGTGCAGGTAGGCCGCCATGCCCACGGCCACCGCCGCCACGCCCAGCCAGGCGATGCCCGAGCCCAGCGTCATGGCATGACCGCCCAGGGTGGCGGCGCACCACGACAGGAACACCAGCAGCAGGGTGCACAGGGCGATCTTGCCCATGGGCCCGGGGCGCACGGCCGCCAGCAGGCGGCTCCCCAGCGTGTTCCGGAGCACCCGCCCTTCCCGCAGCACGTGCACCAGCGTGCCGGCCTGCTTTTCCTCGCGCATCGTCTGGTAGAGCTGCTCCGCGCCCTGGATCTGCTCGCGCGTGGCCTCGGTGCGCACCGACATGTAGCCCGTGGGCTGGTCGCCCTGCATCAAAGGCGTGACGTTGGCCATCACCCAGTAGAACGAGCCGTCCTTGCGCCGATTCTTGACCGGGGCCGACCAGGGGGTCCCCTTGGCGATGGTGTCCCACATGTCGCGGTACGCCTCCTCGGGCATGTCGGGGTGGCGCACGATGTTGTGGGGCTGGCCCAGCAGTTCTTCCTTCTCGTACCCGCTGACCTCGATGAACATCGGGTTGCAATACAGGATGCGGCCCTTGAGATCGGTGGTGGACACCAGGGTCTCGCCCTTGGGAAACGCATACTCTTGCGTGCTGACCGGCAGATTGACGCGCATGGGAATCTCCTTGAAGGTGCCGCGCGCTCCGCGGAGGACGCGGCTGTTCAGACTATGCCGTTGCCATGCTAGTGCGGCCTTGGGGGTTCGCGAAACAAATTAATGCGCGTCAAGACTTTCGCCGTCGGCGCGGCACCACGGCAGTGCACGCAGGCTGGCACAGGCATTGCTTCCTGCAAGGCACGGCCCCCCGGGGCCCCACAACGCAGCCTGCAATGGCGCATGGAGGCGTTGTACGGACGAAGGCGTCCCCACATGCAGTTTCGCAACCCGAAGCTGCATCGTGCGGACGCCGTTTTTGTTTTTACGGAGTGAACGCCACGATGAACAAGCCCAAGCTGGTGATGGTGGGGAACGGCATGGCCGGCGTGCGCACGCTGGAGGAACTGCTCAGGATCGCGCCCGGCCTGTACGACATCACCGTGTTCGGGGCCGAGCCGCACCCCAACTACAACCGCATCCTGCTCTCGCCCGTGCTGGCGGGCGAACAGACGCTCGACGAGATCATCCTCAACGACTGGTCCTGGTACGCCCGGCACGGCATCACGCTGCACAGCGGCTGCACCGTGACGCAGGTGGACCGCACGCGGCGCACGGTGAGCGCCACCCAGGCGGCGGGCGGCGTGGTCACCGCCGGGTACGACCGGCTGATCCTCGCCACCGGCTCCAACCCCTTCATCCTGCCCATCCCCGGCAACACGCTCCAGGGCGTGCTGGCCTACCGCGACATCGCCGACACGCAGGCCATGATCGACGCCGCCGCCACCTACCGGCACGCCGTGGTCATCGGCGGCGGCCTGCTGGGGCTGGAGGCCGCCAACGGCCTCATGAAGCGCGGCATGCAGGCCACCGTGGTGCACGCGGGCGACTGGCTGCTCAACCGCCAGCTCGACGCCACGGCCGGCGCCCTGCTGCAGCAGGAACTGGCCGCGCGCGGCATGCAGTTCAAGCTGCGGGCGCAGACGCAGGAACTGCTGGGCGGGCCCCAGGGCCGCGTGCGCGCGGTGCGCTTCGCGGACGGCAGCGAGCTGCCCGCCGACCTGGTGGTGATGGCCGTGGGCATCCGCCCCAACACGCAGCTGGCGGAGCAGATGCGCCTGCACGTGGACCGGGGCATCGCCGTCAGCGACACGCTGCAGACCGTGACCGACCCGCGCATCTACGCCGTGGGCGAGTGCGCAGCGCACCGGGGCGTGGCCTACGGGCTGGTGGGGCCACTGTTCGAGCAGGGCAAGGTGCTGGCCAACCACCTGGCGCAGCACGGCATCGGGCGCTACCCGGGCTCGCACACCGCCACCAAGCTCAAGGTCACGGGCATCGACCTGTTCAGCGCGGGCGACTTCGAAGGCGGCGAGGGCACGGAGGAAATCGTGCTGAGCGACCCCCTCGGCGGCGTGTACAAGAAACTGCTGGTGAAGGACGACAAGCTCGTCGGCGCCTGCCTGTACGGCGACACGGCACAGGGCGCCTGGTACTTCGAGCTGGTGCGCGAGGGGCGCAGCGTGGCCGAGATCCGCGACCAGCTGATGTTCGGCAACTCCTGATTCGATAGCTGCCAGCGCTTTTCCAGCAAGCGCTGGAGGCCAAAAAAACCACAAGAATCCACGCCATGCAAGAAACCCGGTCCACCTGCCCCTACTGCGGCGTAGGCTGTGGCGTCATCATCGAAAGCGATGGCGCGCAGATCACCGGCGTGCGCGGCGACCCCGCCCACCCGGCCAACTTCGGCCGCCTGTGCACCAAGGGCTCCACGCTGCACCTCACGGCCGCCAGCCCCATCACTCTGCAGTCGCGCCTGCTGCAGCCCCAGCACCGCAGCCAGCGCGGCGGCACGCCCCAGCCCATCGCCTGGAGCGCGGCCCTGGATCTGGCCGCCACGCGGTTCGCGGGCATCCTGCAGGCGCACGGCCCCGACGCCGTGGGCTTCTACGTCAGTGGCCAGCTGCTCACCGAGGACTACTACGTCTTCAACAAGCTCGCCAAGGGCCTCATCGGCACCAACAACATCGACACCAACTCGCGCCTGTGCATGAGCAGCGCCGTGGCGGGCTACAAGCAGACCCTGGGCGCCGACGCGCCGCCCGCCTGCTACGACGACGTGAACCATGCGCAGTGCCTGTTCATCGTGGGCAGCAACACGGCCTGGGCGCACCCCATCCTGTTCCGCCGCATCGAGGCCGCGCGCGCCGCCAACCCGGGCATGAAGATCGTCGTGGCCGACCCGCGCCGCACCGACACCGCCGGGCTGGCCGACCTGTTTCTCCCCTTGCAGCCCGGCAGCGACGTGATGCTGTTCAACGGCATGCTGCACCTGATGCTGCGCGAGGGCTGGGTGGACACCGACTACATCGCCGCGCACACCACGGGTTTCGATGCACTCGCGGCCCTCGTGCGCGACTGCACACCCGCGCGCGTGGCCGAGGTGTGCGGCATCCAGGAGGCGGACCTCGCCACCGCCGCAAGGTGGTTCGCCACATCCAACGCCACGCTCAGCCTGTACTGCCAGGGCCTGAACCAGAGCAGCAGCGGCACGGCCAAGAACACCGCGCTGATCAACCTGCACCTGGCCGCCGCGCAGATCGGCAAGCCCGGTGCCGGCCCCTTCAGCCTGACCGGCCAGCCCAACGCCATGGGCGGGCGCGAGGTGGGCGGGTTGGCCAACCTGCTCAGCGCCCACCGCGACCTGGGCAACCCGCAGCACCGCGCCGAGGTGGCCGCGCTGTGGGGCGTGGCCGACGTACCCAGCAAGCCCGGCAAGACGGCAGTCGAGATGTTCCAGGCCGCCGCCGACGGCGAGATCAAGGCCCTGTGGATAGCCTGCACCAACCCCGCGCAGAGCCTGCCCGACCAGGCCACCGTGCGCCGCGCCCTACAGCGCGCCGAGTTCGTGGTGGTGCAGGAAGCCTTTGCCACGGCCGCCACCTGCACCTATGCCGACCTGCTGCTGCCAGCGACCACCTGGGGCGAAAAGACCGGCACGGTGACCAACAGCGAACGCCGCATCTCCCGCATGCGCCCCGCCGTGCCCGCGCCGGGCGAGGCCCGCAACGACTGGTCCATCGCGGTGCAGTTCGCGCACCAGCTGGAAGCGCGGCTGCGCCCCGGCGCGCCCACGCTGTTCCCGTACCCCGATGCCGAAGCCATCTGGAACGAGCACCGCGAAAGCACGCGCGGGCGCGACCTGGACATCACCGGCCTGTCGTGGAACATGCTGGAAGACAACGGCCCGCAGCAATGGCCATTGCCCGAAGGGGCCGCCACCGGCAAGGCCCGCCTGTACGAAGACGGTACCTTCCCCACGGCGGACGGCCGCGCCCGCTTCGCCGCGCACGACTGGCAGCCCCTGGCCGAACCCCGCGCGCCGCGCTACCCGTTCAGCCTGACCACCGGCCGCCTGCGCGACCAGTGGCACGGCATGACGCGCACCGGCACCCTGGGCCGGTTGTTCGGCCACGTGGCCGAACCCAGCGTGCAGATGCACCCGCAGGACATGGCGCAGCGCGGGCTGCAAGACGGCAACCTGGTGCACGTGACCAGCCGGCGCGGCTCCATCGTGCTGCCCGCGCAGGCCGATGTGAACCTGGGCCCGTCGCAGGCCTTCATCGCCATGCACTGGGGCGGTGAATTCCTGGGCGGGCGGTCGTCCGCCGGCGAGCGGCTGGCGGGCGTGAACGCGCTCACCACACCGGCGTTCTGCCCCACGTCCAAGCAGCCCGAGCTCAAGCACACGGCCGTGAAGATCTTGAAGGCCGAGCTGCCCTGGACGCTGCTGGCCGTGGCCTGGGTGCCGCCCGGCGAGGCCCAGGCCACGCGCGAAGCCCTGGCGGCGCTGATGGGCGAATTCCCTTTCGCCAGCTGCGTGCCCTTCAGCAACAACACGCCGCTGGGCGAGCCCCAGCGCGAGCGCACCGGCGTGCTGCTGCGCGCCGCCAGCGACGGGGCCGCGCCCGATGCGCTGCTCGCGCGCATCGAAAGCCTGCTGGGCCTGGCCGGCACGGACACACTGCGCTATGCCGACAAAAAGCGTGGCCAGCGCCGCGCCGCGCGGCTGGCGCGCCGGGGCGAGGCGGCCACCCTCGAAGGCTTCCTGCTGGCCGGCGACACGCGGGCCGAGGGCTGGCTCAAGACCCTCCTGCAGGAAGAACTGCCCGCGCAGACCTATGGCCGCCTGCTGCTCGTGCCCGGCGCCACGGCCCCGGTGGCGGTGCAGTCGCGCGGCAAGCCCGTGTGCGCCTGCTTCAACGTGACGGACGCCGCCATCACCGCCACGCTGGCGCGCTGCCACGGCACGGACGACACGCGGCTGGCCCAGCTGCAGGGCGAGCTGCGCTGCGGCACCAACTGCGGCTCCTGCCTGCCCGAGCTGAAACGCATGGTGCGCGCCACCACCCCATATAACCAAAAGTTGGCTTGATTGCCTGAAAATAGAACCCCATGAGCATCAGCCAGTACATCAAGGAAATCGGCCGGGGCGCGCGCGGCGCCAAGCCGCTCGCGCGCGCGCAGGCGGCCGACCTGTTCGGCCAGGTGCTCGACGGCGCGGTGACCGACCTGGAGATCGGCGCCTTCTGTCTGGCCATGCGCATCAAGGGCGAAACGGCCGAGGAGATGTGCGGCTTCCTGGACGCCACGCACCCGCGCCTGGACCGGCTACCCGCCAGCGACCGCCCGCTGGTCGTGCTGCCCAGCTACAACGGCGCGCGCAAGCTGCCCGTGCTCACGCCCCTGCTGGCGCTGCTGCTGGCGCGCGAGGGCCTGCCGGTGCTGCTGCACGGCATGCGCACGGAGGCGCGGCGGGTTCTGGCATCCGATGTGCTTCTGGCGCTGGATGTGCCTGCGCTGGCAGCTCCTGAAAAAATAGCAAACGGCAGCGTGCGCCACATCCACACGCAACACCTGCACCCCGGCCTGGCGCGCCTGCTGGCCGTGCGCGAGGTGGTGGGCCTGCGCAACCCGGGGCACAGCGTGGTCAAGCTGATGAACCCCTGCGCCGGGCCGGCGGTGGTCGTGACGGCCTACACCCACCCCGAATACTTCGAGATGCTGCTCGCCACCTTCGGCACCCTAGGCATGAACGCCCTGCTCTCGCGCGGCCTGGAAGGCGAGGTCGCCACCGACCCGCGCCGCACGCCGCGCTACGACGGCTTCGTGCACGGCACGCACCGCGTGCTGGAAGAGCAGCGCCCCGGCACCGCGAGCGAAGTGCCCGGCCTGCCCGCCGAGATCGACGTGGCCACGACCGCCGCCTACACGCGCCGCGTGCTGGCCGGCGAACTGCCCGTGCCGCCCGCCATCGCCCGGCAGGTGGAACACATCGTGCATATCTCCATCCAAAGTTCTGCGGATCAAACCGCTTCGGACAAATAAATCCCCATGAACCACCACAACCCCTACCCCACCGGCCGCTGCACCCTGGTCGGCGCCGGCCCCGGCGACCCGGAGCTGCTCACGATCAAGGCGCTCAAGGCCATCCAGGCCGCCACGGTGCTGCTGGTGGACGACCTCGTGAGCGACGCCATCGTGGCCCACGCCTCGCCCCGCGCGCGCATCGTGCACGTGGGCAAGCGCGGCGGCTGCAAGAGCACGCCGCAGGCCTTCATCGAAAAGCTCATGCTGATGGCCGTGAACGAGGGCGAGAACGTGGTGCGCCTCAAGGGCGGCGACCCGTTCATCTTCGGGCGCGGCGGCGAGGAGGTGGAGCACCTGCGCGCCGCGGGCGTGCAGGTGGAAGTCATCAACGGCATCACCGCCGGACTGGCGGGCCTGACGTCGCTGGGCGCGCCGCTCACGCACCGCGAGCACGCGCACGGCGTGGTCTTCATCACCGGCCACGCCAAGCCCGGCGACGCGGGCACGGACTGGCGCCAGCTCGCGGCCACGGCGCGCGACGCCAAGCTGACCCTGGTGATCTACATGGGCGTGAGCGGCGCGGCCACCATCCAGCAGGAGCTGCTGACCGGCCTGCCCGCCGACACGCCCGTGGCCATCGTCCAGCACGCCAGCCTGCCGCACCAGCGCCAGGCAGTCACCACGCTGGGCGCGCTGCACGCCACGCTGGCGCGCGAAGGGCTGGGCAGCCCCTCGGTGATCGTGGTGGGCGACGTGGTGCGCGGCGTGGCGCTGGCCGCGCACGAGCTGGCGCGCAACGCCGCCTAGCCTGCGGTTTCGCGCACCTGCTGGAAGCGCTCGGCCAGCTCCTTGCGCAGGGCCTTGCGCAGCAGGGCCGCCTCCCAGCGGCGGCGCTCGTCGGCGGTGGAGGGCGACAGCGGCGGCACCTTCACGGGCTTGCGCGACTCGTCCACCGCCACCATCGTGAAGAAGCAGCTGTTCACGTGCCGCACCGCCTGCGAGCGGATGTCCTCGGCCACCACCTTGATGCCGATTTCCATCGACGAGGAGCCCGTGTAGTTCACGCTGGCGAGAAAGGTCACCAGCTCGCCCACGTGGATGGGCTGCAGGAACATCACCTGGTCCACGCTCAGCGTGACCACGTAGCACGCCGAATAGCGGCTGGCGCACGAGTACGCCACCTGGTCCAGCAGCCGGAGGATGGCCCCGCCGTGCACGTTGCCCGAGAAGTTCGCCATGTCGGGCGACATGAGCACGGTCATGCTGAGCTGGTGCGAGGGGATGTTCATGGCGCAGATTCTAGGTCCGGCCCTTGGCTACACTCGCGCGTCGGACGCACCGGAGGAACCATGCTCGAAATCGACAAGCTCAACGAATTCACCGAAAGCCATGGCGAGCTGCGCACCGGGCGCGGCCTGGTGTCGGGGGTGATCGCGCTCACGCTCGCCATCCTGTGCTTCCTGGGCGTGCTGGCCTTCCACTTCCCCGAATACCTCACCACGCCGCAGCTGCGCAAGAGCTACGACGTGGCCGTGATCCGCAACATCATGCTGGCGGCCATGGCCGTCGCGGGCGGCATCTCGCTGGTCAACATCCTGTTCAACCGCGCGCGCTGGCTGGCCACGTTCGCCTTCGCCATGGTCGCGCTCACGGCGCTGCTGGGCGGGCACAAGGTGGAGGTGGACCCGAACTTCCCGGACAACACGCCCTACATCGGCCTGGACTGGTTCATCCTCGACCTGCTGGGCAGCTCGCTGATCTTCATCTTCATCGAGAAGCTGTTCGCGCTGCGCAAGGACCAGCCCGTGTTCCGCGCCGAGTGGCAGACCGACTTCCACCACTTCATCGTGAACCACATGGTGGTGGGCTTCGTGCTGCTGGCCACCAACTTGCTGGTGCACAAGTTCTTCGGCTGGGCTGCCAACGACGGCATCCGCGGCTGGGTGCAGGGGCTGAACTTCTGGGTGGCGCTGTTCCTCATCATCCTGGTGGCCGACCTGGTGCAGTACTGGACGCACCGCGCCTACCACGAGGTGCCGCTGCTGTGGCGCCTGCATGCGGTGCACCACAGCGTGAAGAGCATGGACTGGATGGCCGGCTCGCGCCAGCACATCCTGGAGCTGCTCATCACGCGCACGCTGGTGCTCGCGCCCATCTACGTGCTGGGTTTTTCCAAGGAAGTGATCGACGCCTACATCGTCGTCGTGGGCTTCCAGGCCGTGTTCAACCACGCCAACGTGAGCGTGCGCCTGGGGCCGCTGCGCTACGTGCTGGTGACGCCCAACTTCCACCACTGGCACCACAGCCAGGACCAGGAGGCGCTGGACAAGAACTACGCGGCGCACTTCGCCTTCCTGGACTACCTGTTCGGCACTGCCGTGAAGAGCGACAAGGCCTGGCCCGAGCAGTACGGCGTGCTGGGCGACTACGTGCCCAACGGCTTCATCCGCCAGTTCAAGTTTCCGTTCACCTGGAAGGGCTGAGCCCCCTGTCGCCGGGTTGACCCGCTCCCGGTAAAAACCCGGTGGGCCCGCGCGGGGCCTGCGCCCTACCATGGTGCAGGAGGAGCCCCACGATGAAGCACGCATTCCCCGCCGCCGCCCTGCGCCGCCGCACCCTGCTGCTGGCCCTGGCCGCCGGCACCGCCGCCCCCGCCACGTCGTTCGCGCAGCCCGGCGCCGGAGCGCTGGTGGTGGGCCGCACCACGGCGCTGTCGGGCGGCATGGCGCCCTTTCTCGCGCCCATCCACGAAGGCCAGGACGCCGCCATCGCCGACCTGAACGCACAAGGCGGCATCGGCGGGCGCAAGGTGCGCCTCGCCACGCTGGACGACGGCTTCGACCCCAAGCGCGCGCTGGAGAATGCGCGCACGCTGGGCGACAAGGAAGGTGTGGTGGCGCTCTTCGGCGTGGCGGGCACCTCGCAGGTCATCACGATGCTGCCCTACCTGGCCGAGGCCAGGCTGCCGCTGATCTCCGTCTATACCGGCAGCCCCGCCATCCGCGCGCAGGCCAGCCCTTACCTGTTCACCACGCGCGCGAGCTACGCCGACGAGCTGGTGAAGATCGTGCGCAACCTCGTGGCCGTGCAGAGCCTGCGCATCGCCGTGGCCTACGAGAACAACGACTTCGGCAAGCTGCTGCTGCCGCTGGTGGAAAAGGTCGTCCCCGCTGAGGGCGCCACGCTCGTGGGCTCGCACAGCCTGGACAGCACCGGCAAGGATGCCACCGACGCCGCCAAGGCCCTGGCCGCACTCCAGCCCCACGCGGTGCTGCTGGTCGCCGCCGGCCCGCCCGTGGTGGCCTACGTGCGCGCCAACAAGACGCTGCTGGGCGTGCCCGTGTACACCCTCTCGCTGGGCGCGGGCACCGCCGTGCTCAAGGCCCTGGGCGACGACGCGCGCGGTCTGGCCGTGGCGCGCACCGGCCCCTCGCCCACCAAGCCCACGCTGCAGCTCACGCGCGACTTCCAGACCTCCATGAAGCGCCACAACCTGCCCGTGGACTACGACCGCTTCACCGGCTACATGGATGCGCGCGTGCTCATCGAAGGGCTCAAGGCCGCCGGCCCCGGCGCCACCCGCGCCAGCCTCGCGCAGGCCATGGAGGGGCTGGGCCGGCTGGACGTGGGCGGCTACAACTACCAGTTCAGCCCGCAGAACCGGCATGGTTCGAACTTCGTGGACATCGCGGTGGTGGGCACGGGGGGCGTCTACCGGCATTGACGGCCTGCCCCCGGACCATCTACGGCGTGCCGAGTTCTTTTTCGAGCGCCTGGATCCGCTCGCGCAGCTCCTTGGTGCGGGCCTCGCAAGCGGCCTTGTCCTGGGCGCCCTCGGCCGCACGCTCCTGCGCGAACTGGGTGCCCGCGAGGGTGCTGCGCCGCAGCGGGCCCGCGTGGGCCACGGCCTCCGGCTGCGCCGCGCATTCCTGCTGGTGGCGCTCGAGGGCCGCGCGCGCCTGCGGAATGCCCTGGCTCTGCAGGTAGTTCTTGCGCTGCCAGCTCGCGCCGAAAGCACCCTCCTTGGCCGTGGAGGGCGGGGGCTGGATGGGGGTGGCGCCTTCCATGGCGGGCCGCACCTCGATCGTCTCGCCCTGGCCCGCGCAGGGCGCGTCCTGGAACGACACCTTGCCATCGGCGCCCGTGCATTTGTTGATGGCCCAGGAGGCCGGGGCCAGAAAGCCCAGCGCCAGGGCGCAGGCGGCATAGCGGATCGGGTTCATGAGGCGGTCCCCAGAGCGTGGATGGCACATGCTACCGCCTACAATCCGCGGCTCCCATGAGCACCCCTTTCTTCGACGCCGTCATCCTCGGTGCCGGCGCCGCCGGCCTGTTCTGCGCGGGCCAGGCCGGCCAGCGCGGCCTGAAGGTGCTGCTCATCGACCATGCCGACAAGGTGGCCGAGAAGATCCGCATCTCGGGCGGCGGGCGCTGCAACTTCACCAACCGCGACCTCGACCCCTCGGCGCCGCACCGGCACTTCGTGGGGCAGAACCCGCAGTTCTGCCGCTCGGCGCTGTCGCGCTTCACACCGGCGGACTTCATCGCGCTGGTGCAAAAGCACGGCATCCCCTTCCACGAAAAGCACAAGGGCCAGCTCTTCGCCGACCGCTCGGCCGAGGACATCATCGGCATGCTGCTGACCGAATGCGCTGCGGGGAATGTGACGCACTGGCAGCCGTGCAGCGTCAAAAATATAGTGTTTTTGGCCTCCAGCACAGATGGGACAAGCGCCAGCAGCTATCAAATCGATACCAGCCAAGGCCCCGTGCAGGCACGCTCGCTGGTCATCGCCACGGGCGGCCTGTCCATTCCCAAGATCGGCGCGAGCGACTTCGGCTACCGGGTAGCGCAGCAGTTCAGCGTGCCGGTGGTCGAGCGCCGCCCCGGGCTGGTGCCGCTCACCTTCGATGGCGCAGGCTGGGCGCCCTACGCGCAGCTCGCAGGGCTGGCGCTCCCCGTGGAGATTGCCACCGGCGCCAAGAAAGAGCGCATGGCCTTCCACGAAGACCTGCTGTTCACCCACCGGGGCCTCTCGGGCCCGGCCGTGCTGCAGATCTCCAGCTACTGGCGGGAGGGCATGCCGCTGGCCATTGACCTCGCACCCACAGTGGACCTGCCCCAGGCCCTGGCACAGGCCAAGGCCCGCTCGCGCAGGCTGGTCGCCAACGAACTGGCCGCCCTGGTCCCCGGCCGGCTGGCCGACGCCTGGGCGGGGCGCGACGCCGAGTGGCAGCGCCCCATCAACGAGGCGCCAGACAAGGCCCTGAACCGCCTGGCCGGACAGTTGGCCCGCTGGGAACTCACCCCCACGGGCACGGAGGGCTACAGGAAAGCGGAAGTCACCCTGGGCGGCGTGGACACCCGGGCCTTGTCGCAGCAGACCCTGGAATGCAAGGCCCAGCCGGGCCTGTACTTCATCGGGGAGGTGGTGGACGTGACGGGCTGGCTGGGCGGCTACAACTTCCAGTGGGCCTGGGCCAGCGCCCACGCCTGCGCACAGGCGCTGCCCGGCGCGGCTTGAGTTCCGGCAGGCAAAGGCTATAATGCTGGGCTTTGCTGGCAATGCCCCGTCGGCCAATACTAGTTTTGGACGGGGAACCCGCCGCGCACGGCCTCCAGGCCCGATCTTCCTGGAATCCCTCTGCGGGCACATTTTGGAAACCATTAGCTAATGACTACGATCCGCGTAAAAGAAAACGAACCCTTTGACGTCGCCCTGCGCCGCTTCAAGCGCACCATCGAAAAGCTGGGCCTGCTGACCGACCTGCGCGCCCGCGAGTTCTACGAGAAGCCCACGGCCGAGCGCAAGCGCAAGAAGGCCGCTGCCGTGAAGCGCCACTACAAGCGCGTGCGCAGCATGCAGCTGCCCAAGAAGCTGTACTGATCGCGCAGCCTCACCGCCGAAACCCGCGCTAGGGACGCCAAGCGCGGGTTTTTGCTTTTTCACCGGAGAAAAAAGACATGAGCCTCAAGGACCAGATCACCGAAGACATGAAGACCGCCATGCGCGCCAAGGACAGCGAGCGCCTGGGCACCATCCGCCTGCTGCAAGCCGCGATGAAGCAAAAGGAAGTGGACGAGCGCATCACGCTCGACGACGCGGCCGTGGTCGCCATCGTGGACAAGCTCATCAAGCAGCGCAAGGACTCCATCACCGCCTTCGAGGGCGCGGGCCGCCAGGACCTGGCCGACAAGGAAAAGGCCGAGATGGCCGTGCTGCAGGCCTACCTGCCCGAGCGCATGTCGGCCGACGAGGTGGCCGCCGCCGTGAAGGCCATCGTGGCCGAGGTGGGCGCCGCAGGTCCCGGCGACATGGGCAAGGTGATGGGCGTGGTCAAGGCGCGCCTGGCCGGCAAGGCCGACATGGGCCAGGTGTCCGCCGCCGTGAAGGCCGCCCTCGCAGGCTGAGGTTGCCCGGCATTTGCTATTGATTCAATAGCTTTCAGCGCTTGATGGACAAGCGCTGGAAGCTATTTTTATTGGCAAACCCACCCTCGGAAGCGCACCACCACCCTGCCGCCCGCATGGCCTGGGAAGTGGCGCCTCAGGCAGCCGCCTGGCACGCCGGCCTACGCGGCGGCCTCCGGCGCCCCCCGCAAGCGCTCCGCGTGCTGCCGGAAATACGCCTCCAGGAACTCCACGCACACACGCACCTTGGCCGAGCGGTCCAGCCGCGTGGGGTAGACGGCCCACACGTTCGCCTCCTGCCGCCAGTCGGGCAGCACCTGCACCAGGCGGCCCGCGCGCAGGTGGGCGCCCACGTCCCACAGCGAGCGCAGCACGATGCCGTGCCCGTCCACCGCCCACTGCACCACCATCTCGCCGTTGTTGGCCGAGAGCGGGCCGCGCACCTTCACCGTCTCCTCCGACGCGCCGCTGCGCAGGCGCCACACGCCGAACGGGTGGTCGCGCTCCTTGATCACCAGGCAGCCGTGGCCGGGCAGCTCGGCCGGCGTGCGCGGCGTGCCGTGGCGCGCCAGGTAGGCGGGCGCAGCGCACAGCACGCGGTGGTTGTCGGCCAGGCGGCGGGCGATCAGGTGCGGCGCGATCTCGTCGCCCACGCGCACGTCCAGATCGAAGCCTTCGCCGGCCACGTCCACCAGCCGGTCGAACACCTCCAGCCGCACCTGCAGGCCCGGGTGCTGCGCCGCCAGCCGCGACAGCGCGGGCGCCACGATCTGCCGGCCGAAGCCGAAGCTGCTGCTCACCCGCAGTTGCCCGCGCGGCTCGCGGCGGGTGATGGCCACCTCCTGCAGCAGCTGGTCCATGTCGTCCAGGATGCGCTGCGCCCAGTGGAAGACGCGCTCGCCCTCCTCCGTCACGGCCACGCGCCGTGTGGTGCGGTGCAGCAGCTTCACGGTCAGCTCCTGCTCCAGCAGGCGGATGCGCTTGCTCACGTAGGCGGGCGACACGCCCAGCTCCGCCGCTGCATCGCCGAAGCTGGCCTTGCGCACCACCACGGTGAACACGCGCAGGTCGTCGGTGGCCGGGGTTTTATGCACGATGTGTGAAGAATAGGAGCACGCTTGCCGGATTGTATTTTTGGGCGCACCGCCGAACAATCCAGCATTCACCCTTTTCCCAGACCACCAAGGAACCCGAATGAGCAGCAGCGCCAGCACCCCCTACAAGATCGCCGTCATCCCCGGCGACGGCATCGGCAAGGAAGTCATGCCCGAGGGCCTGCGCGCCGTGCAGGCCGCCGCCCGGCGCTTCGGCATCGCGCTGCAGATCACCACCATCGACTGGGCCAGCTGCGACTACTACGCCCAGCACGGCAAGATGATGCCCGACGACTGGAAGGCGCAGCTCGCGGGCATGGACGCCATCCTCTTCGGCGCCGTAGGCTGGCCCGCCACCGTGCCCGACCACGTCTCGCTGTGGGGTTCGCTGCTCAAGTTCCGCCGCGAATTCGACCAGTACATCAACCTGCGCCCCGTGCGCCTGTTCGAAGGCGTGCCCTGCCCGCTGGCCGGCCGCAAGCCCGGCGACATCGATTACGTGGTGGTGCGCGAGAACACCGAGGGCGAGTACACATCGCTCGGCGGCATCATGTACGAAGGCACGGACCGCGAGATCGTGATCCAGGAGTCGGTCTATTCGCGCAAGGGCGCGGAGCGCCTGCTGAAGTTCGCCTTCGACCTGGCGCAGAGCCGCCCGCGCAAGCACGTGACCCTGGCCACCAAGAGCAACGGCATCGCCATCAGCATGCCCTGGTGGGACCAACGCGCCGAGGAAGTGGCCGGCCAATACCCCGAGGTGGCGCTGGACAAGCAGCACATCGACATACTCACCGCCCGCTTCGTGCTGCAGCCCGGCCGCTTCGACGTGGTGGCCGCCACCAACCTGTTCGGCGACATCCTCTCCGACCTGGGCCCGGCCACCACCGGCACCATCGGCCTGGCGCCCTCGGCCAACCTGAACCCGGACCGCAGCTTCCCCAGCCTGTTCGAGCCCGTGCACGGCTCGGCGCCGGACATCTACGGCCAGAACATCGCCAACCCCATCGCCATGATCTGGTCCGGTGCGCTGATGCTGGACTTCCTCACCCACGGCCAGGGCGCGGGCCGCGCGGCGCAGGACGCCATCGTGGCGGCCATCGAGGACGTGATCAGGAGCGGGCCGCGCACGCCGGACCTGGGCGGCACGGCCAGCACCACGCAGGTGGGCGAGGCCATCGCGGCGCATATCGCCCGAGGGTAATGCACCTGATTTGAGAGCTTGCAGCGCTTTGCAGGCAAGCGCTGCGGCCGTTTTCCCTACAATCTCGGACACTACAAAACGAGAGAGGGATTCGCATGACCGCACCGGCCTCCTGGCTGCTGACGCAGGCCCGCCGCACCAGCCGCAACCGCTGCATCGTCGCGGCACTGGTAGTGATCGCCACGCTGGCGTGGCTGGCGTCCCAGGGCGACTACCTGCGCGAATTCTTCCGGGGGCCCACGGCGGTCACCGCGCAGCGGCTGGCCACGCTGTCCGTGAACGATGCCAAGGCGCCGCACTGGATCCGCCTGCGCGCCGACGACATCCTGGACACGGGCATCGAGGAAATCACCGTGCGCAAGAAGCGGGGCGTGGAGAAGGGGCGCAGCGTCACGGGCCACTACTACGCCGCGCAGCTGGACGACCGTTTCCTACTGGTCAAGGCGCACGGCGACGGCCGTCCGGGCGCCAACCTGGTGGGCGAAGTCACGCACCTGCCTTCCGGCGTGGCCGAGCGCCTGTTCAGCCATCCGGAAGCGCAGAAAATGCGCCCGCGTTTCCTGCCGATGCTGGTGGACCTGCACGACTTCCGCACCGAGGGCTGGTGGATGCTCGGGCTGACGGGCGCTCTGGTGCTGGCAGCAGGCGTCTGGGGCCTGGTCGCCCTGGGCCGCATGCGCGACCCGGAGCGCCACCCCGCCGTCGCCCGGGCCGCCCAATGGGGGCCGCAGCACGTGGTGTCGCGCATCCTGAACCAGGAGGTGCGTTCCCCCGACGCGCTGCGCATCGGCGGCTGGACGCTGACCACCAACCACCTGCTGCGCGACCAGTGGCTGAACCTGGACCTGCACAACCTCAACGAACTGCTCTGGGTCCACCCGCAGGTGACGAAGAAGAAGATCTACTACGTCATCCCGGCCGGCCAGACCCACGCCCTGGTGCTGAAATGGCGCGACGCCAGCGTGACGCTGCAGGCAAAGGAAGACGTGGTGGCCAACGCCCTGGCCCGCATCGCCGCCAACCAGCCGTGGGTGCTGCTGGGCTGGAACGAGGGCTACGAAAAACTCTACAACCGCCAGCGCGTCCAGATGGTGCGCGACGTGCAGAAGAACCGCCAGCGCTGGCAGCTCGGCCAGGGCGCCGCCGCAGCCGCGGCGCAGTGAGGGCAACGGCGGCCGTGCCGCCGTTCGTTCAACTGCCCGCCACCTTCATGCGGTTGACCAGCACCGAGCCCACCGTCTTCGCCCCGTAGTTGTAGGCATCGGCCCCCACGGCCTCGATGCCGAGGAGCATGTCCTTGAGGTTACCCGCGATGGTGATCTCATGCACGGGGAAGGCGATGCGCCCGTTCTCCACCCAAAAGCCGCTCGCGCCCCGCGAATAGTCGCCCGTCACGTAGTTCACGCCCTGGCCCATGAGCTCGATGACGAACAGGCCCGTGCCCAGCTTTTGCAGCATGGCGTCCAAGTCGTCGCCACTGCGCGTGAGGCGCGAGGTCATCACTAGGTTGTGCGAGCCGCCCGCGTTGCCCGTGGTCTTCATGCCCAGCTTGCGCGCCGAATAGCTGCTGAGGAAATAGCCCTGCACGCGCCCGGCGTCCACCACCTTGCGCGGCGCCACGCGCACGCCTTCCTCGTCGAACGGCGAGCTGCCCTTGCCGCGCGGGATGAAGGGGTCTTCGAGCACGTCGATGTGCTTCGGGAACACGGCCTTGCCCAGCGAGTCGAGCAGGAAGCTGCTCTTGCGGTAGAGCGAGCCGCCGCTCACCGCCTGCACGAAGCCGCCCAGCAGGCCTGCAGCCAGGGTGGATTCGAACAGCACGGGGCACTGCGTGGTCGGGATCTTGCGGCTGCCCAAACGGCTGAGCGCGCGCTCGGCGGCGTAGCGGCCCACGGCCTCGGGCGAGGCCAGCTCGGCCGCGTCGCGCATGGAGCTGTACCAGGCGTCGCGCTGCATCTCGGCGTTCTTGCCGGGCAGGGACGCGATGGGCGCCACCGAGAAGCTGTGGCGCGAGCTGGCATAGCCGCCGCGAAAGCCGCGCGTATGGGCGCTGAAGAAATGGCTCTGCTGGGCCGACACGCCCGCGCCCTCGCTGTTGGTGATGCGGCGGCTGGTCTTCATCGCGGCGGCCTCGCAGGCCATGGCCATCTGCGCGGCCTGCTCGCTGGAGATGGACCAGGGGTGGAACAGCTCCAGGTCGCGGTGCGTATCGGGCGGAGCGATGTCGGCCTCGTCAGGCAGGCCGGCCATGGGGTCCTCGGCCGTGAAGCGGGCGATGTCGTAGGCCGCCTGCACGGTCTGCTCGATGGCCTGGGCCGAGAAGTCGGAGGTGCTGGCATTGCCCCGGCGCTGGCCGAGGTAGACCGTCACGCCCAGGGATTTGTCGCGGTTGCGCTCCACGTTCTCCAGCTCACCCTTGCGCACGCTGACCGACAGGCCGCAGCCCTCCGAAGCCTCGGCGCCCGCGTCCGTGGCGCCCAGCTTCCTGGCATGGGCCAGGGCGCGGTCCACCAGCTCTTCGAAAAAGGGGCGGCTGTAGCTGAAGCCGGTATCGGGCGCGGAGGGAGTATTTTTCATAGCGGCGGCTATGATACTTGCCGCCCCCCTGTCCCTATTCCCATGTCACGCAAACCCAAAAAAGGCTATTTCGTGAAGGGCCATTTCGTTGCCGAAGGCAGCGAGCTGGACCTTCAGCTCAAGGCCGAACTCAAAGGCACGCCCGATGCCAGCCGCACCGACCTCAAGCGCGAAAGCGACGAACTCCAGGACCTAGGCAAGGAGCTGCTGACCCTGCGCGCCGACCTGTTCGACGGCATCGGCCTGCCCGACAAGCTGGCGGATGCCATCCACGAAGCCCGGCGCATCACCAACTTCGAGGGCAAGCGCCGCCAGATGCAGTACGTGGGCAAGCTCATGCGCAAGCTGGAACCCGAGCTGGTGGACGCCGCCCGCCAGGCGCTGGAGGTGCAGCGCACCGGCTCCGCCGCCGACAAGCTGGCCTTGCACCTGGCCGAGCAGTGGCGCGACCGCCTGATCGCCGACGACGGCGCCCTGGCCGACTGGATGGCCAGCCACCCGGACACCGACACCCAGCAGCTGCGCGCCCTCATCCGCCAAGCGCGCAAGGACGCGCCGCCCGCCGACAAGGCCGCCGAATCGCAGGGCCTAGCCCCGCGCAAGGGCCGCGCCTACCGCGAGCTGTTCCAACTGGTGCGCGCCGCCATGGGAGGCAGCGATGACGACGCATGACACCATCCGCATCGGCATCGTCTCCATCAGCGACCGCGCGAGCAGCGGCGTGTACGAAGACAAGGGCCTGCCCGCGTTGCAGGACTGGCTAGCGCGGGCCTTGGTGAACCCCATCACCTTCGAGCCACGCCTGATCCCCGACGAGCCAGAGCGCATCAGCGCCACGCTGATCGAGCTGGCGGACGTGGCCGCTTGCAGCCTGGTGCTGACCACCGGCGGCACCGGCCCCGCCCTGCGCGATGTGACGCCCGAAGCCACCCTCGCCGTCGCCCACAAAGAGATGCCAGGCTTTGGCGAGCAGATGCGCCAGATCAGCCTGCGCTTCGTGCCCACGGCCATCCTGTCGCGGCAGGTGGCCGTCATTCGCGGGCAGAGCCTCATCATCAACCTGCCCGGCCAGCCCAAGGCGATTGCGGAAACGCTGCAAGGGCTGCCGGACACCCCCGGCATCTTCGCGGCCGTGCCCTATTGCATCGACCTGATCGGCGGGCCGTACCTGCAAACGCGGGACGAGATCTGCAAGGCGTTCCGGCCCAAGAGCGCGCTCAAATCCTGATCACATTTTGATAGCTGCCCGCGCTTGCCTGGCAAGCGCTGGGGGCCTAAAACGCTTCAAACATCCCTGCGCCGCAGCGCCAGCAGCCCCACCAGCGCGGACAGCAGCAACAGGCCCCATTCGCCCAGCGTGGGAATGGCCAGCGCCCCGCCGGGCGCGGCCGCCAGCGCCATAGGGCCGGAGGGGTCGGCGATTTCGCCGTTCAGCGCCCAGTCGTCGTCGCCCAACTGGCCATCGGTGAGGGTGAAGCGGGCCGTGCGGCCGCTGATGGTGAGGCCCGCGGGCGCGAAGTAGCTGGGCTGCGTGTCGGTGCTGGCGGCCAGGCCGTGCTTGGTGTAGCCCTCCACGGGTTCGGGCCAGGTAACTTCCATGGCGACTGCGGCGGTGCAGCCCACGAGCTTCACGCGCAGCAGGCCCTGGGGCAGCATGCTGCCCGGCGGCAGCGTGGCGGGCGCGGCCTCGAAGCCGGTGGCGCCCAGTTCGAACCGGCAGGCGGGGCCGCCGCCGGTGAAGGTGGCGCTGCCGGTGCCGCCTGCGCCGCTGGCGGGCACGGTGGTGCCCTCGAAGTACGGCGCGCAGGCCACCTGCACGTTGCCCACGCTGGCGGTGACATTGCTGCCGCTGGCATTGGCGACGGTGCAGCGCTGGCCCGTGGGCTGGGCCTGCACGGTGACGGCGTAGCCGCCGCCGTGGGTCACGGCCGTGGGGAAGTTGAACGGGCCGTTGGCCGCCACGGGCAGGTCGTCGCTACCGTTGCTCAGCACCAGGCCGGTGCCAGTGAGGCCATTCACCGTGCCGCCGATGGTGTAGGCGGGCAGCGGCGCGAAGGTGGCGGTGATGGTGCAGGCGCTGGTGACAGGCCCGGCGGTGTAGGTGTTGACGCCCGGGCCCGTGGGCGTGCCGTAGCAGCCGCTGATGCTCTGGGTGGCCTGGCCCGCCGGCGGCGTGACGTTGCACGACGCCATGCCGCCGTGGGTGACGGAGGTGGACGTGCAGGTGAAGTAGCCCACGGGCAGTGTGGTGATGGCGTAGGTGTTGTCCGTGCAGTTCACCAGCACGTTCGTCACGTTGGCGCTGGCGGTGCCGCTGCCGTTGGTGACGGTGCAGGTCTGGCCCACGGGCTGCGCATGCACGGTGACGACGTAGGCGCCGCCCTGCGCGACGGGCGCGGCGAAGGTGAAGGGGCCCGCGCTGGTGACGCCCCGGTCGTCGCCGCCGTTGTTGCGCAGCACCAGCCCGGTGCCGGTGAGGCCCGCCACGGTGCCGCCGATGGTGTAGGTAGCGGGCGCGGGCACGTCCAGGGGCGCCACGGTGGCGGTGATGGCGCCGCCGCCGCCCGCCGCGCTGGTGAACTGGTAGCGCAGCGTGTCGCCGCCGATGCTGCCTTGCTGCTGCCAGCCAGCGCCGTCCTGCACCCAGGCTTGCTTGCCGGCCAGCGCGCCTGCGGGATAGGTGATATCGAGCTGCACCGTCTGCCCTTCGCAGCCGCTGAGGTTCAGTTGCAGCGCGCCCAGCGGCGCGGTGCTGCCCGCAGGGGCGCCCGCGCCGGTCAGCGCGGCGGTGTCGGGCGTTTGCACGGCGGGCAGGCCGCCGACGGTGCAACCCGCGGGCAGGCCGCTGCCGCTGGAGAAAGCGGCCATGGGCGCGGCGGAGCTGAGCAGCGTGGCCTGGCCGCTGCCGGGAAGGTCGACGGTGGAGAGCTGCACCAGGGCGTGCCGGCTCAGATCCACGGCGTGGCCGGCGAAGCCCCATTGGTGTTCGTCGGCCACGCGCACGTTCAGCACATAGGCGGTGCCGGTCTGGTAGCCCGCCACGGTGCAGTTGGTGATGTCGTTGGTGCCAGGGGTGGGGTTGGGGCAGGTGGCGCCCAGCGGCGGCGTGCCGCCCAGGGGCAAGGGGAACAGACTGATGTCGTATTGCCCGATGGGCAGCGGGGTGTCGGGCGGCGTCCAGCCGATGGTGACGTTGCCCGCGCCGTCGGGCGTGGCGGTGATGTCGGTGGGCGGCGGCATGTAAGGCACGAAGGTGGCCGTCAGCGTGCGCGGGCCTTGCACGTTGCCCATGGTGCAGTGGTCGTTGTTGGGGCCGAGTGTGTCGCCGGGCTGGTTGCAGCCGCCAATGCCTTGCGCGTGGTGGAAGGTGTAGCCGGGGTTGGCGAATGCGGTGCAGGTGGCCGTGCCGCTGTGCACGGCGCCGCTGGGGCAGCTCAGCACGCCGCCCGAGCCGTCGGCGGGCGTGACGGTGGCGGTGATGGGGTATTCGTTGGCGGCGGGCACGCCCACCCAGACTTTCTGCACGGACAGCCAGAAGCCGTCGGTGTCGATGTTGCGAAAGGCGATGTAGCCGGTTTTGCCGGCCAGCGCAGCCAGGTCGATCTCGCGCGTGGCCAGCCGCTCGCCGCGCTCGTCGGTGGGCACGCTGAGCAGCACGGCGGCGTCGGCATCGGCCAGCATGGCGGCGGGGCTGGTGGCCACGCTGCTCCAGCGCACCTCGTAGCGGTCCACGCCCTTGGTGACGAAGCGCAGCTTCGCGCCTGCGGGCACGGTGACGGAGGGCGTGGCCAGCCAGCGGTCGGCGGCCTGCCCGGGGGTGCTCAGCCACGCGCTGGACATCGGCGCGCAGCTCTCGGCGTTCACGGGCCAGGCGGGCGACTGCTGATAGCCCATGGGCCAGTTGACCCAGCCGGGGTTGCCCGCAGGCCAGGGCCAGGCGGGGATGCCGATGACGGGTTCCGTGGCGTTGCCGTCGGCGTTGAACTGCGCCCAGCCAGCGGGCAGCGCCGGGCAAGGCTGGGAGCTGGCGGTGTCCGGGGTGCCGAACGATTCGTCGAGCACCACGGTCTGCGCCTGGGCGGCGGCCAGGGGCAAGGCCAGACTGGTGGCCAGGATCGCGAAGAGGTTGAATTGCTTCATATTCGATAGCTGCTTGCGCTTGACAGATAAGGACTGGAGGCCAAAAACACTCAAACCCTGCGGCGCAGCGCGAGCAGGCCCATCAGAGCGCCCAGCAACACCAGCGCCCCATCCGACAGCGTGGGAATGGCCTGCGCGCCGCCCGGACCCGGGCCGGGGCCGGCCACGGCTTGGCAGGCCACCTGCACGCTGCCCACGTTGGCCGCGTTGACGGTGCCGCTGCCGCCCGTGACCGCGCAGGTCTGACCCGAGGGCTGCACCGCGACGGTGACGGCGTAGGCGCTGCCCTGCGTGGCGGGAGTGGTGAAGGCGAAGGCGCCGTTGGCGGCCACGGGCAGGTCGTCGCCGCCGTTGTTGCGCAGCACCAGGCCGGTGCCGGTAAGGCCGCTGACGCTGCCGCCGATGGTGTAGGTGGCGCCGGGGCCGGGCGCGAAGGCGGCGGTCACGCTGCGGGCGCGGTCGAGGGTGACGGAGCAGGTGGGCGTGGCACCCGTGCAGTCGCCGCCCCAGCCGCTCAGGATCTGCCCCGCGCCGGGTGCAGCGGTGAGGGTGACCTGGGCGGGCGCAGCGCCTTCGGCGTTGGCGTAGCTGGCGCTGCACGTGCCGCCCGCCAGGCCGCACTGGTTCAAGTCCCCGCTGTTGGCCGACACGCTGCCGGTGCCGCTCACGCTGGCGGTGAGCAGCGCGCCGGCGCGGCGTTCCACCGCGCCCATGTCGCAGGCTGTGGCGCCCATGCCCTGCGGGCGGGCGATGCCACGCTGGTCGGTCGGCAGGGTGCAGGCCACGGCGTCCTGCAGCAGGCTGGTGAGCTCGGGCAGATAGCCGTAGAGGATGGGGAAGCCCGTCATGCCGTTGGCGCCGAACGCGCCCAGCTCGGGATCGGCGTCCAGCACCAGGCCGTTGCAGGCGACGGTGGCGGTGCCGCCCGGGAAGGGGGCCACGTTGCCGCCCGCGCAGCCGTCCTGGATCAGGCTGTCGGTGATGGTGGTGGAGCCTGTGAAAAAGGTGACGGCCTGGTTGCGCGTGGCCGAGCTGCCCCACAGCACGGAGTTGCGCACCTCCACCACGCCGCCCTGGGTGAAGAGCGCGTTGCCGTTGCCACCGGCCGTGTTGTCCATGAAGGTGGCGTGCACGGCGTCCACGCGGGCATCCCCGTCCACCCCCACGATGGCGATGGCGCCGCCGGGCCTGCCTGCAGAGGACTGGTTGGTGGCGAAGGTGGCGTTGCGCACCTGCATGTGGCTGGTGCCGCCGCCCTCCGTCAGGCTGTGGATGGCGCCGCCGGACACACCCGCAGTGTTGCCTATGAAACTGGCCTGCTCGATCACTGGGCTGCTGACGCCGCCGCTGCCCTTGGCGAGGTTGTACATGGCGCCGCCGCTGCCGTTGTAGGCGTCGTTGCCTTCCATGGAGACATTGCGCAGCACGGGGCTGCTGGTGCCGCCCTCGCCCCGGTTGTAGATGGCGCCGCCGTGGCCCTCGGCGTGGTTGTTGCTGATGAGGACATCCGTCAGCACCGGGCTGCTGACGCCGCCCCCGCTGGCGTCGTTGAACAGGGCCCCGCCATTGCCGTCGGCCCACGAGGCGCCGATCTGCACCCTGTTCAGCCGCGGGCTGCACACGCTGCCCGCGCCCGCGCCGTTGCAGTACAGCGCGCCGCCGTTGGCCCCAGGCCCGGCCGCCGCGCCCTGCAGCAGATACACGCTGTCGATCAGCGTGTCATCAAGCGGGATGCCCAGGCTGCCGTCCAGGTACAGCACGCGGCTGTTGTTGTTGGCGTTCAGCACCGTCAGGCCGGGAGACACGGACTGGGGCCGCTCGGCCAGCGCGGCCTCGGTGCCGATGAAGCCGCCATAGAGCTTGACGTTGCGCTCGATGACGAAGCCCTGCGCGCCGGACGGCACGTAGGGGGTGCCAGCGGATTGCTTGAGCCAGACCTCGCTGCAACTGGGTTCGGCCAGCGCAAAGTCCAGGCTGGCGGCCTGCGGCCAGTTGGTTCCGTCGCCGCTGCCGCTGGGCGTGACGCGGCAGGCGCGCGGCGCGGGCGCGGCGCTGGCATGGAGGGTGAAGAGCGTGCTGCTCTCGCGCACCTGGGTGGCTTCGTCGCCGCCGTTGGCGGCGGCGGCAGCGGTGCCGGTGGTGTCGCCGCTGCGCAGGCTGAGGGTGGCCGTGGCCTGCTGGCCCGCAGTGACCGGGGCGGGCAGGCGCACGTAGATCCGGTCGCCGCTGGTCACGATGGCCTCGCGCACCCAGGGGCCTGCGCCGTTCACGCGCAGGCGGCCATTGCCGCTGATGCGCACGCCGCCCCACGATGCGCCTGTGCCCGACTGGCTGGCCAGCGGGGTGGTGATGTTGTAGATCACGACCATGCCCGCTGGGACGGTATCGGCGGGCGGGGACGCAGACAGGTTGGCAAACGGCTGGCCGCCGCGCACCAGGCGGACTTCTCCGCCACTGTTGGTGGAGAGCCAGGTGCCCACCTGCGGCTGCTGGTCGAACAAGGTCTGCCAGGCGTTGCCGTAGTTACCCGGCCGGGGCGAGGCCGTCCAGAGGTAACCGCTCAGCCCCCCCTGTCCATGCACGGTGGGCAGCACCTCCCGGTTGAGGCGAAAGCCAGGGCCAGGGCAGCCCGCTGCCAGCGCGCTGTTCTCCAGCTTGTAGGGCAGCCGCCAGGCGCCGGTGTGCAGGCGATCTTGCACCAGGGCCGCGTTGACGCCCCAGTCCACCTGCCCGGTGAACGGCGCGGGCAGCCAGTCGTTGATCCAGTCCGTCCAGGGCTTTTGCTGATCGGCCAGCGCACTGCCCTCGATGGCGCGCGACCACACCAGCCCCGTCTCCCAGTGCATCGCGCTGGCGCGGCCCCCGGCCTGGCCCAGGATGTAGTCGCTGGTGGCGTTGGGGCTGGCACAGGTCTGGGCCAGCCCCACGGCGGGCAGCGCCAGGCAGGCGGCGAGGAGCGGGGAAAGAATGGTTTGCTTCATTTTTGAGAGCTGCTTGCGCTTGCTGAATAAGCGCCGGAGGTCAAAACACCTTGATACGAATCGCAATGTCTCGATGCACCGCAAGGCTACGCAGCGCACCGCCGCCCGTCTGTCCCCCTTTCGGGCGACATGGCGCGCGGCGGAGGCTGTGGCAGCATCGGGCGCATGACCCCAGAGACGATCCGCGTGGCCGTGGTGGAAGACGACGGCGCCTGCCGCACGGCGCTGGCGCACGCGCTGCAGGCCGCGCCCGACATGCGCGTGCAGTGGCTGGCCGCCAGCCGCGCCGAGGCGCTGGAGCGGCTGGCCGACGAGTTGCCGCTGGACGTGCTGCTGCTCGACCTGGGCCTGCCCGACGGCAGCGGGCTGGACGTGCTGGCCGCGCTGCGCCAGCGCTGGCCCCAGGCGGCGGTGATGGTCAGCACCATCTTCGGCGACGAGGCGCACGTGCTGGGCGCCATCGAGGCCGGGGCCATGGGCTATCTGCTCAAGGACCTGCCGCCCCAGGCCGTGCTGCAGGAGGTGCGCGGCCTGCACGCGGGCGGCAGCCCCATCAACCCGCTGGTGGCGCGCAAGCTGCTGGTGCGGCGCCAGTGGAAGGACGCCATGCCTCCCGCGCAGCCCCCTACCCCCGCGCTGGCGGAGGCCGCCCCGTCCGCGCGCGAGGCCGAGCTGCTGCGCCTGGTGGCGCGCGGCCACACGCTCGACGAGGTGGCGCAGGCCATGGGCGTGACGCGCCACACGGTGCGCACCTTCGTGCGGCGGGTGTATGCCAAGCTGCAGGTCACCACGCGGGCAGAAGCCGTCTCCGCCGCCCTGCGCCAAGGCTGGCTGGAATGAAGCCCCATCGACCCCTGGGGCTTATCCAGAAAGCGCTGGCAGCTCTCATTTTGATAGTCTCCGCGCCACTGATCCAGGCCGAGACCGCGCACCTGGAGCAGGCCCAGCTCTGGCACTCGCCCAGCACCGCCTGGGTGCCGCCACCCGCGCTGGCGGCGGCGGACGACGCCGTGCTGGCCCCCGCCACGCCCTGGCAGCCGGTGGCGCTGCCGTATGCGCGCGAGCGCCGCACCCCGTCGGCCACGCCGGGCGACGGCACGCCGCCGCAGGTCTGGTGGCTGCGCATGCAGGTGCCCGCCGACGCGCTGGAACCCACGCCGCAGGGGCCGCGCCTGTACATCCCGCGCTGGCACACGCTGGGCAACGCGGCGGTTTACGTCGATGGGCGGCTGGCCTGGCAGTCGCGCGGCAGCCAGGTGCTGGTCAGCTTCAACCAGCCGGTGTGGCTGGACCTGGGCGGCGACGCACGCCCCGGCCAGCCGCTGTCCATCCATGTGCGCCTGGCTGGCGCGCAAGGCGCGGGCGGCGCGCTCACGTCCCTGTGGGCCGGCCCGGCCGAGGAACTGCGCGGCCGCTGGCGCCTGCGCAGCCTGCTGCAGACCGACCTGCTGGCCTACGTGCGCGGCGCCAACCTGGTGCTGGGCGTGCTGGCGCTGGCCGTGTGGCTGGCGCGTCGCCGCCGGGGCGAGACGGGCTACCTGCTGTTCTTCCTGATGTCGCTCTCGCACGTGTTCGGCATCAGCTTCTTCCTGGTCGATGCCGAGGGCTTCGGCCTGGATGACGGCTGGTTCGCCTGGATGACCCTGACGGGCTCTTTCAGCGCATCCACCTGCGCGTTCTTCCTGCTGTGCCGCCTGCAGGACTGGCGCTACCCCCGGCTGGCGCGCGCGCTGCTGCTGTACGTGGCCACCGCCGCGCTGGCGCTGCTGCCGCTGTGGAGCCCGCCGCACGGTGCCATGCTGCCGCTGCTGCGGTTGGTGCAGATCCCGGCCGCGCTGCCGCTGGTGGGTGCGGCCGTGGCGGGCGCATGGCGCCTGCGCACCTGGCCGCATGTGCTGCTGGCGGCGATGATGGTGCTGCTGTTCCCGCTGTGGCTGCACGACTTGGCGATGCAGAGCTTCCGCATCAGCGCCGAGCACATCTACGTCACCCCCTACCTCTACGTGGGCGTGATCGCCATGTTCCTCATCACCGCCTCCCTGCGCTACCAGCAGGCCGCGCGCGAGGCCGACCAGGCCCACGCCATGCTCGCCCAGCGCCTGGCCGCGCAGCAGCGCGAGCTGCTGGAAACGCACGAGCGTCTGCGCGCCGCCGAGCGCGACCAGACCCTGCTGCACGAACGCCAGCGCCTCATGCGCGAGATGCACGACGGCGTGGGCTCGTCCCTCATGAGCGCGCTGCGCGTGGTGCAGCACGGCCAGGCCCGCGTGGACGTGGCGCAGGTCCTCAAGGAGTGCATCGATGACCTGAAGATCTCCATAGACTCGCTCGAACCCGTGGACGCCGACCTGCTGGCCCTGCTGGCGGGCCTGCGCTTTCGCCTGGAGCAGCGCCTGGGCGAGGCGGGCGTGGCCCTGCACTGGCGCACCGCCGACGTGCCGCCCCTGTCCTGGCTGGACGCGCAAAGCGCGCTGCATGTGCTGCGCATCCTGCAGGAAGTGCTGACCAACATCGCACGCCACAGCGGCGCCACGGCCATCACCGTCTCCACCGCCGAAACCACCCACGACGGCCAGCCGGGCGTACAGGTGCGCGTGGAAGACAACGGCCGCCCTTTCGCGCCCCCCGCCGCCCTGCCCCCGGGCCGCCGTGGCCTGGGCAACGTGCGCGCCCGCGCGCAGGCCCTGGGCGCGCACTGCGGCTGGGTGCCGCAGGCGCAGGGCACGGCCTTCACCCTGTGGCTGCCGCTTCAACGCCAAAACAGCCCCTAGCGCTTATGCAGAAAGCGCTAGTAGCTCACATTTCAATAGCAAACGGAATCTGCGACCAGAACCCGCGCAGTTCACCCCACTCCGCGAACGGCGCTTCGGTCACGTTCATGGGGGAGTTCACTTGCCGATGATGTTGTTGAGCTTGTCGGCCTCGAAGCATTCCTTCACGGCCGCATCGCCGGGCACGCAGTCGCTGGTCTTCTGCACGGCGGACAGCTTTTCGATGGCCTGCCACAGCAGCGCAATCTGGTGCTCCTGCGAGGCGGCGTTGCCCACCAGTTCGCGCATGGCGTGCGAGAGCGGGTCGTCCTGCTGCTGCTCCACGCCGTAGGCGCTGAACTTGCCCTGCGGCTCGGTCACGTCGGCGCTCTGGCCGGCCTTGGAGGGGATGATGCGCGCCGGGATGCCCACCGCCGTGGCGCCCGCGGGCACGGGCTTGATGACCACGGCGTTGCTGCCGATCTTGGCCCCGTCACCGACCACGAAGCCGCCCAGCACCTTGGCGCCGGCGCTCACGACCACGTCCTTGCCCAGCGTGGGATGGCGCTTGGCGCCCTTGTAGAGCGAGGTGCCGCCCAGCGTCACGCCCTGGTAGATGGTGCAGCCGTCGCCGATCTCGGCCGTCTCGCCCACCACCACGCCCATGGCGTGGTCGAAGAACACGCGCTCGCCGAGCCTGGCGCCGGGGTGGATCTCGATGCCAGTGAGCCAGCGCGAGAAGTTGGAGATGAAGCGGCCCGGCCACTTGAGGCCGTGGTGCCAGCACCAGTGCGCAGGCCGGTGCAGCCAGATCGCGTGCAGGCCCGGATAACAGGTGATCACCTCCCACGTGCTGCGTGCGGCAGGATCGCGGTCGAGGATGCACTGGATATCGGAACGCAGGCGGGCGAACATCGGTGGCTTCGTTTCTTTTGGTTATGTGTTTATGGGCCGCACAGTCTATCTTTTTGGCTGTGCGGCCTGCGCCATGGCCTTGGCGACACCTCGCAGGATGTGGATTTCCTCGGGGCTGAGCTGCGCGCGGTTGAAAAGCTGGTTAAGGCGGGGCATGAGCTTCTTGGGCGCGGCGGGGTCCAGGAAGCCGATGTCGGTCAGCGCCTGCTCCCAGTGGCCCAGCATGCCCGCCACCTGGGCGGCGTCCGCCAGGTCGCGGGCGGGCGCTGCGTCCTGCACCGGGAATCCGCCCAGGGCCATGCGCCATTCGTAAGCGATGACCTGGATAGCGGCGCCCAGGTTGAGCGAGCCGAAGCCGGGGTTGGTGGGAATGGAGAGGGCCACGTGGCAGCGGTACACGTCCTCGTTGGCCATGCCGAAGCGTTCGGAGCCGAACAGGAAGGCCACGCCGGCTTGCGGAGCCAAATCGGCCTCCAGCGCCTGTCTCTCCTGCGCTGGCAGCTCTTCTTTCAATAGCATCTCGAAATGCGCCCGCGGCGTACGCGTGGGCGGGCCGAAGTCGCGCGGCGTCATGGCCGTGGCGCACAGGTGGCTCATGCCGTCCAGCGCCTCGTCGAGCGTGGCCACGATGCGGGCGTTGTCCAGCACGTCCAGGGCACCGCTGGCGCGCTGGATGGTTTCCTCCTTGCGCAGCACGTTGGGCCAGCGCGGGGCGACCAGCACGAGGTCGTCGAAACCCATGGTCTTCATGGCGCGGGCGGCGGCGCCGACGTTGCCGGCGTGGCTGGTGTTGATCAGAATGAATCGGGTGCGCATGGGGCGCGATTGTCTCTTGTTGTAAAACCGGTGTTCGCCGCTAGCGTTTGCTTCGTTAAGCCATTAGCGTTTCACCAAAGGAGAAATCACCATGAACCAACTCCCCCGCCGCCAATGGCTGCTGCTGGCCCCGGCCCTGCTCGCCACGTTCACCGCACGCGCCCAGCCGGGCGGCCCGCAGTACGACCCCTACCGTGGCGACAGCTTCTTTCGCGTCATCCGCGCCACCTACGGCACCGAGCGGCGCAACGTGGACGTGACCGACCGCGTGCTCCAGCTCGTCGCGCAGGACCGGCAGTTCACGGCCAGCAACCAGACCTTCCGCACCGACCCGGCGGTGCGCCAGACCAAGACGTTGTGGATCGAGGCCGAGGGGCGCAACGGCATGCGACGCACCTTTGCCTTCCGCGAGGGCCAGACGGTGGACGGCGCGCAGTTCCGCGGCTACGGCCCGGGCGGCCCGGGCCACGGCGGCCGTCCCCAGCCGGGCTGGGACCGCATCGACCAGGCCTTCTTCGGCGTGGACGGGCGCGGCATGGACGTGACGCAGCGCGTGCGCCAGTTGCTGCAGCAGGGCCGCCCCTTCCAGGTGGACCCGCAGACGCTGGGCGGCGACCCCGCCTACGGCCAGACCAAGTACCTGCAGATCCGCCTGCGCCAGGGCCGGCCGCTGAGCTACAAGGAGGGTTCCTGGGTCGATCCGCAGCAGGTCTTCGACGGCTACCCGCGCTGAACCGGGGGGCGCAGGTAAAATCACGGGTTTCGCGCCGCATCGCCGGCGCCGCCCGCTGTCCTTTGCCTACAACCTATGTCGTCGTCCAACCTGCACCCCATGCTCAACGTGGCCATCAAGGCCGCACGCGCCGCCGGCGCCATCATCAACCGCGCGGCCCTGGACGTGGAATCGGTGCGGATCTCGCAAAAGCAGATCAACGACTTCGTGACCGAGGTGGACCACGCGTCCGAGAAGGTCATCATCGAGACGCTGCTCGCGGCCTACCCGGGCCACGGCATCCTGGCCGAGGAGTCGGGCAAGGAATACGGCGCCAAGGATTCGGAGTTCGTCTGGATCATCGACCCGCTGGACGGCACCACCAACTTCATCCACGGCTTCCCGGTCTACTGCATCAGCATCGCGCTGGCGGTGAAGGGCAAGGTCGAGCAGGCCGTCATCTACGACCCCACGCGCAACGACCTGTTCACCGCCACCAAGGGGCGCGGCGCGTTCCTGAACGAGCGGCGCATCCGCGTCTCCAAGCGCACGCAGCTCAAGGAATCGCTGATTTCCACGGGTTTCCCCTTCCGCACCGGCGACAACTTCAAGAGCTACCTGAACATGATGGGCGACGTGATGCAGCGCACCGCCGGCCTGCGCCGCCCCGGCGCCGCCGCGCTGGACCTGGCCTACGTCGCCGCGGGCTTCACCGAGGCCTTCTTCGAGACCGGCCTGTCGATCTGGGACGTGGCCGCGGGCTCGCTGCTGGTGACCGAGGCCGGCGGCCTGGTGGGCAACTTCACGGGCGAGGCGGACTTCCTGGAGCAGCGCGAGTGCCTGGCCGGCACGCCGCGCGTCTACGGCCAGCTCGTGCCCATCCTCGCCAAGTACAGCAAGTTCGCGAGCGCGGGCGACAAGGCGGCCGTGCGGCAGGCGGCCGAAGCCCCCGAGGTGCCGGATGCGCCCGCCGCCGAAGCGGCGGAATGAACTATGAAAAAGTGAGCTGGCCGCGCTTGCCAATCAAGGGTTTCAGATAGTTTTCTCTCTGAAAACCAGGCATATCAAGCGCTGGCAGCTCCGCTTTCAATAGCAAATATCAGCCTGGGTCCGGGTACTTCTGCGCGATGCTGCGGAAGTCCTCCGCGATGTCCACGAAGGCATCGACCATGTCCGGGTCGAAATGCGTTCCCTTGCCGCGCACAATGGTGCTGCAGGCCTGGTCGTGCGAGAAGGCGGGCTTGTAGACGCGCTTGCTGATGAGCGCGTCGTACACGTCGGCCACGGCCATGAGGCGGGCCGACACCGGGATGTCGTCGCCCGCGAGCCCTTCGGGGTAGCCCGATCCATCCCACTTCTCCTGGTGGCTGTAGGCGATTTCCTTGGACACGCTCAGGAACGCCACGCGCATGCCCAGGCGGCGCTCGGCCTCCTCGATGGCGTTGCGGCCCAGCGTGGTGTGGGTCTTCATGATCTCGAACTCTTCCACGGTGAGCTTGCCGGGCTTGAGCAGGATGCTGTCGGGGATGCCGATCTTGCCGATGTCGTGCAGCGGCGCGGACTTGTACAACAGCTCGATCATGCGGTCGTTGAGCACGTACTCGAAGCGCGGGTGGTGGCGCAGCCGCTCGGCCAGGGTCTTCACGTAGAGCTGGGTGCGGCGGATGTGGTTGCCGGTCTCGTTGTCGCGCGTCTCGGCCAGCGAGGTCATGGCCATGATGGTCACGTCCTGGATGGCCTGCACCTCCAGCGTGCGCATGGCCACCTCGCGCTCCAGGTAGGAGCTCTTGTCGCGCAGGAAGTCGGCCGTGGCCTTGAGCGCTAGGTGCGTGTTCACGCGCGCCAGCAGGATGGGCGGGCTGATGGGCTTGGTGATGTAGTCCACCGCGCCCAGCGCCAGGCCCATGCGCTCGTCGTCGGGGTCGGAGCGCGCGGTGAGGAAGATCACCGGGATGTCGCGCGTGGCGGGCACGGCCTTCAGGCGCCGGCAGACTTCGTAGCCGTCCATCTCCGGCATCATGATGTCCAGCAGGATCAGGTCGGGCGGCGTGCCGGACTGCGCGATCTTCAGCGCCTTCTCGCCGTGGTTGGCCACCTTCACGAGGAAGTGCTCGCGCAGCAGGCTGCCCATGAGGGTGAGGTTGTCGGGCGTGTCATCCACCACGAGCACGGTGGCGATGGGTTTCTCGACCAGGGCGGCCTGGGGGGAGGCAAAGGGCGCGTTGTCCATGGACTTTCCTGCAGGTTGTACCGTTCAGGTGGAATGGTCGGAGCCGGACGCTGCAGCCATGGCCTCCAGCGCCTGCTCGAAGTCGAAATTCAGGGTATGCATCTCGACCGTCTTGAAGGCATTTCCCAGCACCGCCTTCAGCACAGTGGCATTGTGTTGGAAAAATTCGGTGGCTGCAGGGTCGTCCTGCTCCAGCAGGCCGCGCAGGCGCTCCACGGCGTCCGCCGGGTCCGGTGCGGCACTCGGCTGCTGCGGTGGCGCCGCGGCCTCGGAGTTCCACGCCTGCAGGCCGTCCAGCACGGGCTGCAAGGCATCGGCCAGGGCGGACAGCAGCTCCTGCAGCACCCCGCCCTCCTGGCGCGTGCGCAGGGCCTGTTCCAGCGCCTGGGCGTGCTCCGACACGCCCTGCGCGCCGATGTTGGCCGCCACCGAGCGCAGCGTGTGGGCCAGCCGCTCGGCCAGCGCCGCACCGCCCTCCACGTCCTCCGCCGCCAGGGCCTGCCGCAGGTCGGCCAGCACGGTGCCCTGGCCCTGCACGAAGCGGCGCAGCATCTCGGCGTACAGCCCCGGCTTGCCCAGCGCACGCTGCAGGCCTAAAGCGGTGTCGAGCCCGGCCACCGTGGGCATGGCGGCGGGCGGCTCCACCGTGCCCGGCCCGGCCGCAGGCGCCGCCGGCAGGGGCGCGGGCGGCAGCGCCCCCAGCCCGGGCCGGGGGCGTATCCACCGGCCCAGCGCGGCCCACAGCGCGGCGGGCTCGATGGGCTTGGCCACGTGGTCGTTCATGCCGGCCGCGAAGCAGCGCTGGCGGTCGGCCTCCATGGCGTTGGCCGTCATGGCGATGATGGGCAGGTGGGCGTGGCGCGGGTCGCTGCGCAGCGCCCGCGTGGCGGTTTCGCCGTCCATCACGGGCATCTGCATGTCCATCAGCACGGCGTCGTAGGCCTTGCGCTCGATGTAGTCGATGGCGGCCTGGCCGTTCTCGGCCACGTCCACGGCGAAGCCGGCGTCCTGCAGCAATTCCACCGCCACCATCTGGTTGAGCTCGTTGTCCTCCACCAGCAGCACGCGCGCACCCCGGATCGCCAGCGACAGCTCATGAGCCGCCGGCGCGGGCGTGGCGATGCGGCGCTGCGCCTGGGTGGAGTGCTCCAGCGGCTGCATCAGCGTGTCGAGCAGCACCGAGGCGTTGACGGGCTTGATGAGCACCGTCTCGATGCCCTGGGCGCGGGCGGCGCGCATCACGTCCTCGCGCCCGTAGGCCGTGACCATGAGCATCTGCGGCACCTGGGCCATGCCCAAGGCGCGGATGTGGCCCGCCAGCTCCACGCCGTCCATGCCGGGCATGTGCCAGTCCAGCAGCAGCAGGCCGAAGGGGCGCTGCTCGCGCATGGATTCGCGCAGCCGGTCCAGCGCCTCCAGGCCCGAATAGGCCTGCTCCACGTCGAAGCCCATGGCATGGAGCATGTCGGACAGCACCGTGGCCGCCGTGTGGTTGTCGTCCACCACGAGCACGCGGCGGCCGCGCAGGTCCGGCGGGGGTAGCAGCACGCGCGCCGGCGCGCCGCGCGCCAGGGGCAGCGTCACCCAGAAGGTGGAGCCCTTGCCGAAGGTGCTCTCGGCCCCGACCTCGCCGCCCATGAGCTCGGCCAGGCTCTTGCAGATGGCCAGCCCCAGGCCCGTGCCGCCGTAGCGGCGCGTGGTCGAGGTGTCGGCCTGCTGGAAGCTCTGGAACAGCCGCCCCATCTGCTCGGGCGTGAGGCCGATGCCCGTGTCGCGCACCTCGAAGCGCAGCTTCACGCGCGGGCCCGCGTCCTCCAGCATGCGCACGGCAATGCTGATCTCGCCCTGCTCGGTGAACTTGATGGCGTTGTTGGCGAAGTTGATGAGGATCTGGCCCAGCCGTAGCGAGTCGCCCACGAGGTTGGGCGGCACGTCCGCCGCCACGTCGCAGACCAGCTCCAGCCCCTTGGCGCCGGCCTTGTAGCCCACCACGTCCGAGACGTTCTCCAGCATGCGGTCGAGCACGAAGGGATGCTTCTCCACGGTGAGCTTGCCCGCTTCGATCTTGGAGAAGTCCAGGATGTCGTTGATCACGCCCAGCAGGTGCTGGCCCGCCTGCTGGATCTTGCTCACGTAGTCGTGCTGGCGCGGCGACAGGCCCGACTTGAGCGCCAGGTGCGACATGCCGATGATGGCGTTCATCGGCGTGCGGATCTCGTGGCTCATGTTCGCCAGGAAGTTGGACTTGAGCGCAGTGGACTCCTCGGCCAGTTCCTTGGCGTGGCGCAGCTCCTGCTCGGCGCGCTGGCGGTCGGTGATGTCCACGAAGGTGCCGATGGCGCCGCCCGGGGAGCCGTCGGGCCGCTTGAAGCCGTGCAGCCAGAACAGCGTGTGGTGGATCTGCCCGTCCGCATAGGGCAGGTCCACCTCCATGTGCACCGGCTGCGCGCCCGCGATCACCTGCGCGCTGTAGTCGTCGAAGCGCGCGCGCGCCTCGGGTGCGAGGAAGGCGAGGTCGAGCACGGTCTTGCCGATGAGCTCCCCGCTGCGCACGCCAAAGGCCTCCTCGTAAGCGTGGTTGACGCCGATGAAGCGGCCGTCGGCGTCCTTGTAGAACAGCGGCACGGGGATGGCGTCGATCAGCGCCTGCCGGAATCCCAGCTGCTCGGCCACCTGGGCCTCCAGCAGCTTCTGGTCGTGGATGTCCACGTTCACGCCCACCACGCGCACCGCCCGGCCAGCCGCGTTGCGGAAGATGCGCGCGGCGGACAATATCCAGCGCTCCTCGCCGTCAGGCCGCACGATGCGCCAGGAGTCGCGCACGTGCGTCTCGCTGCCGGCCAGCCACTGGGCGTAGCGCGCCCGGGCGGGGCCCCGGTCGTCGGGGTGCAGGCAGTCGCTCCAGGCATCCAGCCCCTTCGGCGCGAAGCCCTGCGGCAGGCCCATCATGGCCACGAGCTTGTCGCTCCACAGCGCGGTGCCCGCTTCCAGGTCCACGTCGAACACACCGATCTTGCCGGCCTCCTGCGCCAGCTCCAGGCGTTCGCGGGCCTCCTGCATGGCCCGCTCGGCCTGGCGCGCCTCGCTCACGTCCTCGATCACCCAGATGGAGGAGGACGCGGCGCCCTCCACGTGCAGGCTGCGGCCCGCCAGGCGCGCGTCGAAGCGGCTGCCGTCCAGGCGGTGCAGCACGGCGGTTTCACGCAGCGCTCGGCCTTCGGCCATGCCTGGCGCCACGCGGGCGGCAAAGGCATCGAAGCCGCCCCCGCCGCCGAACAGCACCGACACGCCCAGGCCCAGCAGCTGCGAGGCCGTGCCCCCCATCAGCTCCACGAACGCCGGGTTGAACTGGCGGAACTGCCCGTCGCACACCAGCACGATGGGCGGCGCGTTGTCGAAGATCGCCGTCTGCTGCTCCAGCAGCTCGTTGAGCAGGCGCTCGCGCCGCTCCAGCTCCTTGTGCGCCTGGATGCGCTCGGTCACGTCCTCGTGCAGCCCCACGATGCCGATGCGGTTGCCGCGCGCGTCGAACACCGGCGACAGCGTGGCCTCGTCGTGGTAGATGCTGCCGTCCTTGCGGCGATTCACGAAGTGGCCCTGCCAGGACTTGCCCGACAGCAGTGCCGACCACATCGCCCGGTAGGTCTGCGAGGGCGTCTGGCCGCTGGCCACTAGCGAAGGCTTGCGGCCCTGCACCTCCTGCAGCGTGTAGCCGGTCTTGCGCTCGTACTGCGGGTTGACCCAGTCGATGCGGCCGTCGCCGTCGGTGATGATCACGGCGACCGGGCTGCTCTCCAGCGCAGCGCCCAGCACGCGAAAGCGTTCCAGCGCCGCCGCCACGCGCGCCCGGCTGCGCAGCAGGTCGAGCAGCAGCAGGCCCAGCAGGCACAGCAGCACGAACGCAGCGCCCCCCACCTGCCAGCGCAGGGTGGGCGCCATCAGGTTGCTGATGTCGTCCAGCACCACCAGCTGCCACTGGCCGCCGGGGTCGTTCCAGTCGATGCTGCGGCGCTCCACCGCGTAGGTCGCGCCGTTGAGCACCACCTCGCCGGCATCCGGCGCGAACGGCAAGGCCGAGGCCACGCCATTGTCGAAGTGGCGGCCGAACTGGCGCGATGCCTGGATGGCGTCGATGCGCGCCTGCGTGAGCGGCGGCGCCACAGCGAACAGCCATTCGGGCTGCGTGGAGGAGAACGCCACGCCCTGGGGTGACAGCAGCACCGCGGGCAGGCCCAGGCGCCGGAGCAGGCCGTCGACGGTCTCGAAGCCCACCTTGAACATCACCACGCCGATGATGGCGCTGGCCGGCGTGTCGCTTTCGTAGAGCGGCGCCGCGTAGTACAGGCCGCGCTCGTTCGTGCCGGTGCCCACTGCTGCGTAGGCGTTGTTGGCCCCCTTGGATGCCTGCTGGAAGTAGGGGCGGAACCCGAGGTTCACGCCGGTGGAGCGGTCCTCGCTGGTCTCGTGCGCCACCACGGTACCGTCCGCCGCCATTACGTAGACGCCGTCCACCAAAAAGCGGCCCCGCGCCACCGCCAGCCGGGCCAGCGCGCCGGGATCGTCGGGGGGCAGCCTGCCCAGGGCCATGTCCTTGAGCAGGGGTTCGCTCAGGCCCAGCAGCGAGACCGCGCCCAGCATGCCGCCGCCCGTCGTCTGGCTCAGCAGTGCATCGGCCGCCTGCTGCAGGTGCCGCGCGCGTTCCACCATGCGCTCGCCGGCGCGCCAATGCACCGCGCCCTGCACCACCAGCCAGGCCCCCAGCAGCGCCAGCACGGCCACCAGCAGCAGGCCCCGGGCGCCGGGGGCGTTGCGGTCCAGCACCTTGTCGAGGAACACGCCGACGCCCTCGCCCACGCGCCTCATCCGCCCCCTCCCGCAGGATGCCTCCTGGAACGCGCGCGCTCAGCGCGCGGGGTACAGAAAGGCATCGATGTCCTCCGCCGGACCGGGCCGGCCAAAAAGATAACCCTGGAACCCCTCGCACCCGTGCAGCCTCAGGAACGACAGCTGCCCCGTCGTCTCCACCCCCTCGGCCACCACCTCCAGGTCCAGGCTCTTGGCCAGCGCCAGGATCGTGCGCACGATCGCCGCGTCGTTCGGGTCCGTCAGCACGTCCCGCACGAAGCTCTGGTCGATCTTGATCTGGTCCAGCGGCAGGCGTTTCAAGTAGCTCAAGGAGGAGTAGCCCGTGCCGA
>Ga0222424_100182_pt1 | contig 64276 bp, 62 predicted proteins | sample 2B2ome_FD_182468 | JGI IMG/M metagenome (GOLD analysis project Ga0222424, IMG submission 182468) | Enriched microbial communities from leaf-cutter ant dump, University of Wisconsin, Madison, United States - 2B200A (version 2) | ecosystem: Environmental > Terrestrial > Nest > Insects nest > Nest... | reverse complement strand
TCGAAATAATGCTTCCAGACTCAAAAGAAATACGGAGTATACCCCTCAAAATGGATAAGCTTCAAACTGAACTCATCGAAATAATTAACAAAAATTACCCCGGGTGACCCATTGCTGAAAACAGGAGCATCGTCGCAGTGTTGCGGAATACACTATGTCAGATGGTTTTTCACTTCGTTGCCAAGGTGCTGGGCACCATGTTCTAATTTGCGTTTGGCCAGTCTCATTTCCTTGCGGGGTTCCTGGGTTGCCTGTTGCAATGTTTCTGCTCCGTTCTTTTTAGCCCACAATAATTTTTCTTTAGCATCTTTTGCCAGACCTTTTGCTTTATCAGCGATCATCGATCGGGTTTCCGCTCCAGATTTTGGTGCCAGTAATAAACTAATGGCGGCACCTGCCAATGCTCCGCCCAGAATGGCTAATGCAAGGCCGGATCTTGAGTTTCCACCATTGTCTCCATTGCTCGAAAATAATTCCCGGTAGTTCATATCTGTGTCTTTTGATCTGGCACTACAACACCCGGAGGAAAGAGAAGGTTCATAAAATCCTCTAAAAAATGAGTGTTGATGATCCGGTTAAAGTACCCTGGCGGGAGACGCCGCAAGAAAATACTCACTCATATTTCATAGGATTAAATGTAATTTGTTGATCTCAATAAAATTAAATCCCATCACCATGAAAAAAGACATTCTATTGAGTGCAAAGATTTTTGCCACCAACCTTGGAGCAACGAATATGGATGCTCTCGAATTTTCAAGCCTCGTAAAGCGTGCGCTTGAAAAACTGCCAACAGCAGAAGACCGGCTTGAGTTTTTACTCGAAGTGAAACGAATAGCCGGCAGTTGCCGTGATCAATGCAGTAAAATGGCCGCTCCGCTGCCCGTCAGGAAACGATTGCTACGCAAACCAAGGCAGCTGCAGCAGTAATTCAGCCCGTAACAAAGGGCTCCCGTTGATGAAACAATGCGGAGCCCTTTGTGATTCTTACTATTTTCTTTTGTAAAAAATATAATCCATCGCCAGTGGTGGAATGCCATGGATCCGCAAATCCGTAGCAATCTGACCCCGATGGTGCGTAGCATGGTTGACCATATGAAATAAAATATCTTTTGCAGTGTTCACGAATTCCTCTCCTTTACTGTTGCGGTACTGTAAGGTACTACCCAGATCAACCAATTCCAGTATGTGCATCGTTTTCAGCTCGTTCATCTGATCCATTTGCAACAACTGGTCTGCCCTGTGTACATCCCAAACTCCCCTTTGAATGGATATGGCCTCCAACCTGCTGTTCCAGATTTCCTGGGCATTGATAATATGACTCATCAGGGAAATACTTCGCTCCGGGGCCGGTTGCTGTGTCAGTAACATACACAACTGCTGATTCATCTGGTGACTATACACAAATAGTTCTTTGAGAAAATCTATCATTTAAAACCAATTTATAATTGTAGCACGCATGATCAAAGCCTGCAAAAAGAATTCTTCCTTGATTCCCTAATACAGGGGCTTCATATTCCTGCTTAACATCTGGCCAACAGGTATTGCAAACGGCACAAATTTCGGCCGGGAAATGAATAAAACAGGTATACAGTTGCGATGGCGGAACAACCATACAGTTGTTTTGTTAAAGAGCTGTTGCAGACCTGCGTTTTTCATCGGTCAAAATTAATATTCATTCAAAAAGAACTGGTAACGTGCAGGAACTGATAAGGTAAAAAATCCTAAACCTTTCATCACATTAGAAGGCAGGTTTATAGGCTCGCCTGTCAGTTGGTTAATAAGCACACCCGTCTTCTTGTAGGATGTCAGGTAATTGAAATAAGCCTGATCTATTTTACCTACATGTACAATGAGGGTATCGTTTCCTGAGCAGTGCAAGGGAAGGTTAGCAGTGATAGAGCCATGCCTGGCATCTGCGGCGCTAAACAGGAATAGCTGAGCAGGCTGAAAGGAAGCCAGGCTGGCCGCCATAGCGTACGGAGAAGGTTTATATCTTCTTTTTTGTTTGGTAGTGAAATAGCTGACAAAATAATAGTCATCTGTGTTTACACGTGGCCAGTTAAGTGCCAGGCGTACACTGGTGTCGGCTTGCGTACGCTTAACGCCTGGCAGCACAGTTTGCAGTTCTGCCGCATCGAAATAGGTAGTTGTAGCGGTTCCGATCAAACCCTTTCCCTCTTCAAAAACGTTAAGGGTATAGGGAACATTCTCTACCAGATCCAATTCAGTTGAACCATATATGCCATCCATAAGGAGGGGCAAGGTGTCGATTCGGGAATTATGGCTCGACGACAAAGTAACCACAGCATTTCGGAGCAGCATACCGGCTGGTATTTTGGGTGTACCACCAGTAGTGTCGTCGAGGCTTTTCAATGAGTTAATCGAATATCCCACCGATACAACCAGTGTGTTTTTATCGGTTGTAGCTGAAGAAATGGTTAATATAGGTGCGCCCTGTTCAATCTCTATGTCAATGGGCTTAGGCTGGCAACCCAACCAGGCGGCAATGGCTCCCAGAGCCAATATCAAACGGATCGTTTTCATGCAGTTTAAATGATTTATGATTATATATTGAAATTGATGGCGAATGCCGGAATAATTCCGAAAAGTCCTTTTTGCTGATATACAAATTCCTTTTTGACCTCGCTGTATACACGCTCGACACGATAGGGCTGTGCACGGTTCATTACATTATATACGCTGAGGTGGGCATCACCCGAAATTTTGCTTCCCAGCCGGAACTTATATTGAATATCGAAATCGATTCGGAACGATGAGGATAGGCGCAAAGCATTACGCGATGTATATACGGGAAGTATATCGAATCCGCTTAAATCAGGTTTGGGCACTACATACTGCCCCTGCTGACCGGTAAAGGGTGATCCTGTAGCATATTGAACTACTGCATTGAACGACCAGCGATCGTTGAGTTGATACATACCAATTACAGAGAGGTCGTGTCTGCGATCGTAACGGGCGTAGTACTTCCGGCCGTTATTGAGGGAATCAAAATTTCGCTCCGCAAAGGAAAGTGAATAGCCGATCCAACCGGTAAACTTACCCGAAGTGCGCGCAGCAAACAGTTCCAGTCCATAGCCCCTACCCTTGCCGTGCAAAAGTTCCTTTTCATAATCGTCGTTCAACACCAGCAAGGCACCTTCCCGGTATTCTACCAGGTTGTTCATCCATTTATAGTAAACCTCCGCAGTAAGACTTATGCCCCCTTCGGCCAGCACATGATAATAGCCTGCACTCACCTGATCACTGATTCCGGGTCTGACACTGCTCGTAACAGGGTACCATAAATCAGTAGGGAGGGTTAGTGAAGAGCTGGATACCAATTGCATATACTGGGCCATTCTGGCAAAGGATCCTTTCAGACTGCTGTTTTCATTTATCTGGTAACGGGCAGCCACGCGCGGCTCCGGATTCCAATATAGCACATCCTTTGCTGTGGCGCCGCTCAATCGGAGTCCGGCCAATACCTGCCAGCGGTCACTCAGCCTCATTTCATCCTGGATATACAGGGCCATTTCCTGATTGGTAATGTTTTTTCCGTCCCGCGATGTAAACTGTTCCAAAGCTGCACCTTCGGTACGCACCATATTCGGATTGAAGTGATGAAAACCATAATTGAATCCGGTCCGTATCTGATGCGCACCTGCCTGTTGCCAGCGCCAGTCGCCTTTCAGGCCAATGTCCCTGATTGCAGATCGCATACTAAGCTCATTATTGCCCATTTTACCATCCACCCGGTATTTGAATCCGGAGTAATAAGCGGTAATATCTGAGGTGTATTTTTCGTGTGCCGGCCTGTTGTTCCAACGGATACTGGCTACGTCATTGCCAAGGATCATGCCTGTTTTGAGTGTATATGCTGCGCCTGCAGAATCTTCCCCTGAGCGCTGCATGTCCATAACGTCGTTTCCTTTGTACCAGCTTAAGTACAGACGGTTACGTTCGTTTACCCTGTACGTCAATTTGCCATTTACATCATAAAAATAATAGGGGATATACCGGAGTATTCGGTCTGCATATGTTCTTCTCCCGGTGACGAAAAATGAAAGTTTATCCTTGATAATGGGCCCCTGAAATGTGGCACTGCTCGAAATAAGTCCAAGACTGGCGGCACCTTTGTAGTGCTGCATATCGCCATCGCGGGTGCGTATATCCAATACCGACGACAGGCGGCCTCCAAACTGAGCCGGGAAACTGGATTTATACATATTTACTTCGCGAAGGGCCTGCATATTGAAAACAGAGAAGAACCCCAGCATGTGGCCCGCATTGTATACCGGGGCGCCGTCCATTAAAATAAGGTTCTCGTCTTTTCCCCCACCCCGTACATACATACCAATACTGCCTTCAGAACCACGCTTGACGCCCGGTGTAGTTTGTAAGGCTTTTATTACATCGGGTTCTCCGGCTATGGCAGGAACTTTGGCGAGGATGCTCAGGGGCAAATCTATTTTCCCCATCTGAGTACTTCTGATACTTTGCTGCATATCGCCGGCAGCCGCGTTAATCACAACTTCATTTAAACGCTGTTCGCCGATTGTAGATTCTAAAAGGGTTGTATCTGATTCCTGGGCGTGGTTCCATACCGGTATCAATAACATTCCAATGACCAATAACTTTTTCACGTGTTGCAGATTTTTTATTGCAATACGCAAACCATCATGTTAACCCCCACGTCCTGCCTAAAATTTTTCCTGAGGTTGGAAGGGAAAATTTTCAGAAAAAAAAATTCCATCGCCCATAGGGGTAATGGGAAGCAGAAGCGTATTGCTGTTGTAACTAATCTAAATTTCAGTACTAATGAAAAAAACACTGCACGCATTAATGATGACTGCCGGCATGTTTGCTGGCAGCGCCACAGTTCAGGCTCAATTACCTTACGAGGTTACCACATTCACCGAGGCCTACAATCCCCTGCAAAACGCTGTTAGCCTGAATGGCACTAACTTGTGGAGTGACACATCGACATTTGTAATTCCGCTGGGATTCAATTTCAGGTTAGGTGATACGACAACCCCAAAAATTGTATTTTCTCAGGGTAATCTGTTATTTGCCGGCGATACCGGTACACTTTCCGGTTTTGCCATGCTGGGAACCTCGCTGCAGGACAGGGCATCTTTATCCGAACCTTCAAAAAGTCCGGTTAGGTACCTGGTAAATGGTGCTGCCGGAAACCGTATAGTTAAGTTTGAAATCGCCAATGCGGGTTTCACCAATGAAACCGACCTGTATGGTACCAATGTGGATTTTGTGAATGTTCAGGTATGGTTTTACGAGCAGAACCACAATGTCGAATTCCGTTTTGGTCCGTCTTCCATTACTCATTTCGACGATTACTTCACATCGCATGTCCCCTTGGGATTTATGAGAAATCTGGAGTTTGAAACATTTGGTTTCGATGCCTTTTATTGTCTGAAGGGCGACCCGACCGATCCCGGCATCGACACAGTTGCAGACTTATCTTCAATTATAGGCTTTACCAGTTATCCCGATTCCGGTCGGGTATATCGTTTTGCCCTTAAAAATCAACCTCCTCCCGGCACTTCCGTGGGGCAGATTGCCAAGGTATCGTTGGGTCACCTGTATCCTGTACCGGCCAGCGATATATTGTATGTGGAAAGCGCTGCAGAGCAATTTGAAATATGCAGTATTGCGGGAGCTGTAATCAGAAAAGGGAGCCTGAAAAAGGGCCATAATCAACTGCCCATTGGCGATTTGGCGCCGGGCATGTACCTCCTACGTATGAGTAGTAGTAAAAAGGAAACTGACATCCGGAAATTTGTAAAACAATAACGAATTGAAGCCGCACAGCGCCGTTGTGCGGCTTTTTAATAATTGGTTTCAAAACTTTTTTGGTTTATAGGGCTTCTGTATATATTTGCTGCGAAAACGCAAAAACAGCATGACTCAGGCGGCAGGAATGGAAGAAGCATTCAAAGCATTATTTCACCAGGAATACAGCGGATTGTGCCGTTATGCTGTAAGCTATTTAAAAGACAGTTATCTGGCCGAAGATGTAGTACAGGAAACCTTCATCAAGATTTGGGAAAAAAAGCAGGAAATGATTGCATCTGCAGATTTGCGCTTCTACCTGGTTACTGCAGTAAGGAATAACTGTATCAATGTGCTTCGCAAACAAAAAGCGCAACCCCTTACGCTCACAGAACATACGCATGAGCCCGAACCTGAAATTCAACTTACGGCAATGCAACACAAAGAACTGGCAGATGAGCGCGCCCGGAAAATCAGCCAGGCACTCGAACTCCTGCCTCCAAAATGCAGGGAGGTTTTCTTACTGGTAAAAATGCAGGGTATGAGCTATAAACAAGTAGCGGATCTAATGGACATCTCCCAAAAGACGGTAGAAAACCAAATGGGGAAAGCCCTTAAAACACTGCGCGAAGGCGTTTTGCTGGAACTGCTGCTCCTATCAGCAGTTTGGCTGCCGGAAATGCTGAGACGACCGGCAGAACATGTATGGCATCCTTTCTTCAGTATTAATTAGCATCAAACCATGGAAGAAACGATGTACCTCCTCATGGCGAAAGCCCTTAACGGAGAAATTACCGACGATGAACAAAAAGCGTTGGATGCATGGTTGCAGGCCGACGAAGAACATGCCCGCACGTATCATGAATTGCAAGGTCTTTGGCAGGATACGGATCAGGTGCTTCAACACCAGGAATTTAACACGGCCGCTGCCTGGGAAAAAGTAGCGGCACAAACGATAGGTAAGACTGCTGCTCCGGAACCCGGAGCTAACCGGCAAATAAGCTTCCGCAAATGGTTGCAGGCAGGAAGTGCCATCGCCGCAATATTGCTCATTGGAATATTCGTATACAACCTTAGCGACAGCAGGGAAATCAGCGTCACTGCAGGTAGTGAATTTGTAATGGTAGACTTACCCGACCATTCACGGGTACGGCTTCAGGCGTATAGCTCGCTGCAATATCAGCGCGATTTCAGCGGCAAACAGCGAAAAGTAAACCTGCAGGGTGAAGCATTTTTCGACGTTCAAAAAGATGCATCCAAACCCTTTATAGTAGAAGCGCCGCAGTCGTCGGTACAGGTATTGGGTACTTCATTCTATGTCACCGCCCGCCCCGGCCTTACCGCTGTTGCAGTAACAACCGGGAAAGTCAGTCTTAAACCCAGGCAGGGCGGAAAAGATGTAATGTTGAGCCCGGGACAAAAAGGAACCTACGACGGCAGCAGCGTGCAGGTCTTAGCTGATACCAATTTTACCTATTATCAAACCGGCGTGTTGCACTTCAGACAAACAGCCCTGGAGCAGGTGGTGGCCAGGCTGGCATTGGTACATAGTACCGATATTCGTTTAGCAGCCGGTATTACAGAAAATATTAAGAAACAAACAGTGGAAATTTCCTTCACCGGCCAGGAGCTGGAACAAATGTTACAGGAGCTCTGTATGATTACCAATACCCGTTGGGAGAAAACAGGGGCACAATATTCAATTTACTCAAAGTAAATCTGGACATATGATGCAACGTTTACTACTGCTGGTACTTATAGCATTAAGCCCGTTTATAGTATATGCTCAAAACCTTTTGAACACATCCTATAAGCCCGGCTTTAGCAAAGGAAAAATAAAGACCTTTCTCAACGACATCAAAAAGCGGACGGGCATTACCATTTCTTATAGTGATGCAATATTGAACGATCAGAAGGTAGTATCGCTGGAAGGTACAGAACGTACCGTAGCGGAGGTACTGGAGCGTATTTGCGCGGGACAGGGTGTTCAGATACGGGAAGGTGTACAGAAGATTCTGGTGGTTCCTGTAAGGCAGGAAGTTGCCGCCACAGAACAACAACGAATTACCCTCAGTGGTTTCATAAAAGACAGCGCCAGCAAAGAAGTACTGATTGGTGCATCTGTGTACATTAAGGAAACGGGGAGCGGAACTATTGCCAATACCTTTGGCTTTTACAGTATCACCCTACCCGCGGGCCATTATACCATGGTGGTAAGTTATGTAGGTTATAAGCCCGAGTTCAGATCACTCGATGGTTCGCAATCCATACGCAGCGACATATTGCTTAGTACCGATGCAGCTATGGAAGAAGTAGAGGTAAAAGATAAACAAGGTCCGCCCGACAACAAACATCATTTAAAAGAACAGGACATACGCTTTTATACCAGTTTGCTCGGCGACAACGACCTACTAAAAGCATTGCAGCATCTGCCCGGCGTACAGCCCGGTGCCGATGGTACTTCCAACCTGATTGTACGCGGTGGCGACCCGGGACAAAACCTCAATATCCTCGATGGCGTACCGCTGTATTATACCGATCACTTTTATGGCATCACTTCCATTTTCAATATCGATGCTATCAAGACGGTTGACTTTTATTCAGCCGATTTTCCCGCCCGCTTTGGGGGCAGGCTTTCGTCTATTATAGATGTGAATACCCGCGATGGTGATATGGAACAATGGGGAGGCGTGGTAAACCTGGGCTTACTCAACGGTAGTCTGAACCTGAACGGTCCGCTTATCAAAAACAAAGCGTCGGCAATACTCACTGCGCGCCGGTCCTGGCTGGACCTGCCTACCCGCATCTGGCAGAAAAATGTACGCATCAATTTTTACGATGTCAATGCCAAACTGAATTACCAGATCAATGATAATAACCGTATTCATTTAAGTATCTATAACGGGAATGATCATTTTGGTATCGTCGATGATTCTTACGACATGCGTGCTAACTGGGGCAACACCTTTGTAGCATTGAAATGGAACAAAGTGATCAGCCCCAAACTGTTCTTAAACACCGTTGGAACCTATAGCAGATATATGTTTACCCTTCAGGATAAACTAATGGGTCAACCCGATACCCTGGGTAATCTGCCCATGTACCGGTACAAAGGCATTACACGGGTTAGTGAGCAAAGCCTGCGCAGTTACCTGTTCTGGTATATTTCACCGCAGCATAAAGTGGAGGCCGGACTGAAATATGCAGCCACCCTTTTTGACCCTGCCAGTATATCGTATCCTGATGGCAATGTTAGCGGCATTAATACGGGTACGGCCAATAACGAATTTGCATCGGGAGAAGCAACCGCCTATCTCGAAGACGAATGGAATTCGAATAAATTCAGGGTACGGGCAGGCTTGCATTGGGCCAATTGGTTTAGTTCCGGCTTTCGCTATTCAAGTCTACAACCCAGGCTGTTCGCTTCCTGGAAAGCCAGTGAGCAATGGAGTGTACAGGCAGCCTTTTCCAAAATGACGCAGTTTCTGCACCTGATCAGCAATAACACCGCCGGCTATCCTATTGAATTTTGGGGACCAAGTACGGCCAATATATTGCCGGAGTCATCGCTGCTTAGTAGTGCAGGTATAAAATGGCATAACAACAAGGGTTGGCGCCTGAGTATGGAGGTTTATCATAAGTATCAACAGAACCTGGTTACGTACCGGAGCAACAGAAATATTTTTGAAAACACGGACCATTGGGAATCTACCCTAACACAGGGTAAAGGCTGGAGCTATGGCGCCGAATGGCTGATCAGAAAGGAATCTGAGCGGTTTACAGCTTCAGTTGCTTATACCTTGTCGAAAAGCATGCGCCAATACGAACAAATAAACTACGGTATGGCCTTTCCCTACCGGTACGATCGCAGGCATAACTTTCATATAGATGCCCTGTACCGCGCCGGAAAGCAGATTAACGTCACAGCTGGATGGACTTATATGAGTGGCGAAGCAATAACCCTGCCCGATCAGGTATATCCCGATCTGGACAACAACCTGCTCAACTATATGGGTAAATACGGTTATACTTTTGAATATTCTTCCTGGAACGATTACCGTTTACCATCCATTCACCGTTTAGATCTGGCCGTAAACTTTCACCGTAAGCGTGGAAGATGGCACCGGATATTGAGCCTTGGTATCTATAATGCATACGGCCGCCGAAACCTGGTTGGAACTATTCTGCGGGAAGATGAAGAAGGTAAATTCCAGTTTACCGGAGTGAGTATTGGACGATTTATTCCAACCATCAGTTATCGGATGGAATTCTAAAAAGCGGGAACATGCAACTGAAAAAATATATCAGTTACCTTATTTACCTGAGCCTGCCTTTCTTAACGGGCTCCTGCGAAAAAGACCTGCAACTTCCGGCTACGGGAGAAAGCAAAATTGTGCTCCTGGGCGAATTGGCAGCAGGCGACAGTATATTCATAAGAGGCGGACAAAGTATTCCTTTCCGCTCGGGCAATAGCTATCAGACCGAATACCTGGCGGATTTAAAGGTTCATATCAGCGGCGGAGGAATAGAGGCAGACCTCTACGGTGAGCTCGATGATTACGCACAAATGGAACCCATGCTAGCCTTTCATCATGCCCATAAGGTACAGGCAGGCAGCAGTTACCGCATATCAGCACAAAGCGAGGGGAAACAGGAGGCTACGGCCCTGATCGACATTCCTAAACCTTTTACTGCCCGGATATCTGACTCTATGTACACAAATTTTGCCGGCAAGGCATGCATGGCATTTGATGTCCAGATCGAAGATGTTGCTGATACTAACTATTACGTAATTGAAGTATTGCAACAACCGTTTACTGTTGAGCCTGCATTTTTCTTTGATGGCCGGTGGTGGAAGCAATCCGAAAACTTTGACCTGTACGATAGTTTACTTTTTGCCGGACAGGACATACCCGAGCGCATAGACAGCTTCCCTGTAAATACTTTCTTTCGGGTAAGTTTCTTCACCAACGATCATCAGAGTACGCATGTGCAGGAGGGCAGCCTTTTGGATCCAACAGGGCGTGTATTATTGCAGGATAAGAACTTTAATGGAAGCAAGCACATTTCCCGGATTTTTATTCCACTGGAAAATATAGTAACACAGGAACCTTTTTCAGGCCTGCAAACGCTTATTTTGGTAAAGTCTATACCTGAATATTATTATCGTTATCTGGATGCCTATAACCAAATCGACCCTAGCGGACTGAGCGGCAACAATAACATACCCGTACGGCTAATTGGCAATATTGAGGGCGGCAGCGGCATCATTGGTGCTGCTTATAAACATACCTTCCGCTTCCTGTTCTGATCAGGTTCTTTGGTTAAAGTATTCTCCTTTCCTTAGATTTGCCAAAAATTACGCCGCGCCTACATGCAAATGACACCCGAAAGTTTCTTTGAACTCTTTCTGAAAGAACTGGAAGAGCGCGGAGAAATGCATCGCTACTATAAATTCCTCGACAATACGTCTAGTTTCGATTTCCGGAAAAACTATTTTCTGGAACGACTCCGGTATGTAGCTCATCATATTAACGAGCCCTCGAAACTGGTGTGGGATTGCGGCTCAGGTTACGGTACCACCTGCCTGTTTCTTGCGATGAATGGAATCAGGAGCCACGGTACTACCCTCGAATTCTATTATGAAACGGTAGCAAAGCGGTACGATTACTGGAAGCAATTTGGAGATGTGTCGTTGTTTACCTGCTCTTACGAAAACCTGTTTGACAATCCACCTGCGCCTGAAACGTATGACGTAATTCTGGTACAGGACACATTACATCATCTTGAACCCATTGAGGAAGCATTGCGTATTTTCCATAAGGCACTGCGGCCCGACGGCAGCGTTGTTTCCATTGAAGAGAATGGCAACAATGTAATTCAAAGGCTGAAACTATACCGTTATCGCGGCAACAAACGCATTATAGAACAATGGGATGAAAAATTGCAGAAAAACATTCTGATCGGAAATGAAAATATCAGGAGTCTTCAGGCCTGGAAGCAACTCTTTACCCGTGCCGATTTTGATATAGATCCGGCATCTGTGCGTTATGTCCGTTATTATTTACCCTTTATGTACAATAGCAATAATGCCGAAAAGCTATTGCAGAACGAACGGCTGCTACAACAAAAAAGCAGTTTTCGTAAATCATACTTTTTCTTCGGAATCAATTTTATTGCGCGTAAACGACAAATAGAATAAGCACCCGCTCCCTAACGAAGGAGTTCGCGGAACTTCTCCTTAAGATAGTTGGTCTTAAACAGGCTTTCGAGCTTATTGTAATTTTCCTGATCGCTGGTATAAGGATACAGCAGGCGGGCTACTTCGTACCGTCCCGATTGTGTAACCATATTGTTGCCGATGATACGAACCTGTTCGGTACTGAAACAACGTCCGGAGTTTTTCTTACCCAGCATTTTGATTTTGGCATCATCATCATTCAAATCAAGCAGGGATAGTGCGAAGTCTTCAAAGTCGCTGTTGCTCATAGCAGTACAACCCGAACTTCTGGCTGCGCCTGAATTGTGGCCGCGGGATGCCACACCATCTTCATCCGTATTAAATTCAATTTCATCCAGAAAACGCTTCTGCGCTGGTTCGGGAGCCGATACCGGGGCTACTTCTTCTGTTACTGCCACTTTTCCTTTCTTAACGGCTTTTGCCTTTTTTTCCGGCTTAAACTGTGGAATTTCATCTGTATCCACAGGCGTAGCTATAGCCAGATGCTTTTGGGGGTCTACCTCTTCTGTTTGCCGGGGTAGCAGCTTGTCATCCTCTGCTTTATTTCCTGAAACAATATAGCTGCCCTGTTCAAAATCGTACAAAGAGAATTGGCGATCGTTGACCTTTTGTAACTTGAAGCCTCTGGAACCACCTTCGGGGATGTTGATGGCAAACTTCTGAGGGGGATATTTATTTTGCTGAAATAGTATTTCGATATTGGTTACACCGGCATCAAGGTTGGACAGAATACAGTAGTTCTTTCCGAGACGCGGAGCCATCGTACCCTCAATTTTCACATAGAAAGGTGTTGTCTTGTCTCCCTCAATATAGATATACGCGTAGTTTGCTCCGGCATGTACATAGACCGACAGGCAGGTAATGAGCAGAACTAAAGCCAGAATTTTTTTCATCAAATGAAATGGTTTATTTCGGTGGTTATTCAAGTTCAATCAATACTTCTCCTTTCTCTACAGCCTTTCTTTCTTCAATACGTATTGCTTTCACTCTTGCGTCCGACTGGGCTTTAAATACGTTTTCCATTTTCATGGCCTCTAATATCAATACCGGATCGCCCTTCTTAATTTCCTGACCTGCTTCTACCATTATTTTCAAAACCAGGCCCGGCATAGGTGCTTTGATCGATTCTGCCTTTTTGGATGTTGACATGTTCAAACCCATTTTTTGCAATAATTGATCGAGCGGTTCCTTGATCGAAACGGAATATTCCCGACCCTCAATGCGAAGGTTCATGGTTTTACTGTCCCTATCTATGCGTTCAACCATAGCGCGATAGCTGCGGCCTCCGGCCAGAATAGAGTAAGAACCATCAGGAAGTAACTGCATATCCCAGCTTAGTGCTTTTTCACCTACCAGCATTTGGTCGTGTATGTTGGTGACTTCCAGCTCCAGCTGATTATCGATCGTAATTTTGTTCATTGTTTCAGAAAATTGCAGGCAAATGTACATCAAAAGCATCAATACCGGGGAGCTTGCCCGCTACAGGATCGGGGAAAATTCAGCATCGATTCCATCGAATAGCTTTAATTTGCAGGCCTCAAACATACACGCTGCTTTTAATTTCTTAATGCTAACATGGGACAGAAAAAACTGATCAGGTTCGAAGCCATAAAAACGTTCAACAACGTACTCGAATATCCGCAGGATATGAAAGGAAAATGGCATGAATTTTTCGGCAACCAACATACAATAACTCTGGAACTCGCCTGCGGAAAAGGTGAATACTCCGTAGGTCTCGGCCGCATGTATCCCGACAGAAATTTTATTGGTATTGACATTAAAGGAAACCGCATTTGGCGCGGTGCCAGGACGGCGCTGGACGAAGGGCTGAAAAATGTGGGCTTTCTCCGTTCTCATATCGATAAAATCACCGACTATTTCGAACCGGGAGAAGTTTCCGAAATATGGATCACTTTCCCGGATCCTCAGCTGAGAACGTCCCGCATGAAAAAAAGGCTGACCCACCCCCGCTTTCTGCGGTTGTACCAGCAGGTACTTGCATCCGGTGGCGCTGTAAACCTAAAAACGGACAGCCCTGATTTGTACACTTTTACAAAGAAAGTAATTGAATTATACGGCCTGGAAGTTTTGGCTGATGATGATAACATTTATGCCCGCGGCCCAGTACATCCCGAGCTGGCGATTAAAACGCATTACGAGGGTTTAGACATTGCAGGAAGTAACAGGGTGCACCATCTGAAATTTCGTCTGGGGACAGAACTACCTTTGAATAAAGATGAAATTTTAAAGCAATTCTACATGGATCAGGAAAAGGGCGAAGCTGAATTATAAACCTGCTGTCGCAATTGTCATGCTCCTGTCAACAATTACAAGGGGTAGTTGTTAGCTTGCATATCCTGGCCGCAGGCGCTTTGTCAGGTACCTGTTTCATTAAGAAAGGGTTAATTAAATAGCCTGATTAGCAGGCTGAAACGCTTTATCAGCTTAGCTTATACCCCAATAGGGGTGAATTTATTCCTTCACCCTTCCTTAACTTGAAAATACTTTACATTTGCTATTCACGTTAAGATGAAAAATAAATTTTCTGAAAAGATATGTTGCGATTCATGAGAAACAAGATCCTGATTCCGGCCTTAATTATCACAGCACTGGGGGTGTTTTTCTCCTTCCGGTACATGGGTGCGGATGGCACTGAGGAGAAAACAGAAAGCAAAACCATATTACAAACCGTAATGAAAATTCTGGAGTCGGGACATTTTGCACCCCGGCCGATTGACGACACCTTTTCGGTATCAGTTTTCGATAAAACACTCGAAAATCTGGATTACCGGAAAATGTTCTTCATGCAGAAAGATATTGATGCCCTGGCTGCAAACAGAACCCAGATCGACGACCAGATTAAAGATAACTCTCTGGCCTTTTTTGAAGATGTGAACTACCTCTTCGTACAAAGAGTAAAGGATGCTGAAAGACTATACACCACGCTGCTGGACGAACCCTTTAGTTTCAATACAGCAGACAGTATCGAACTGGACGGCAAAAAACTGGCCTATGCCAAAGACGAAAATGAGTTGCAGGCACGCTGGAAGAAATATTTTAAATACCGCGTATTATCTAAATACATCGATTTAAAAGAAGCAGAAGAAAAAATGGTTAAAGATTCTGCCAATTATACAGCACGCGACTTCGCAAGCCTGGAAAAAGAAGCCCGTGAAACCATAAAGAAAGTTCAGGCCCGGGAATTCAAACGCCTGAACAAACTGAACGATAACGATCGTTTTGCTTTGTTTATGAACAGCATCACCGGTACCGAAGATCCTCATACAGATTTTCTGCCACCGGCAGATAAGAAGCGTTTTGAGGAAATGATGTCGGGTACCTTTATTGGTATCGGCGCCTCGCTACAGCAAACAGAAGAGGGTAAAATTAAAGTGGCTTCCATAATTACCGGCAGCCCCTCCTGGAAGCAAGGCCGCCTGAAAGCCGAAGATATTATTGAAAAAGTAGCGCAGGGCGAGCAAACTCCTGTAGACGTAGACGGACTGGAAACAGATGAAGTGGTTAAACTGATACGCGGCCCGCGCGATACGGAAGTCAGACTTACTGTAAAACATGCTGATGGAACCCGTGAAGTTATTCCGATTGTTCGTGGAAAGGTGGACCTCGAAGATACCTGGGCACGCTCGGCCATTGTAGAACATAAAGGCAAACGCATTGGCTATATATACCTTCCTGAGTTCTACGCCAATTTTAATGGTGATCCGGAAGGACGCCGGAGCGGTATGGACATCGCCAACGAAGTAATGCGCCTTAAGGCAGAACATGTAGATGGAATTGTACTGGATCTGCGTAACAATGGTGGCGGCTCGTTGTCGGATGTAGTGGATATGGCAGGTATATTTATTGGCCGTGGCCCTGTGGTGCAAGTACGTAGCAATGGCAATCAAAGTGTAACATTAAAGAGCAGAAGTCCTATGCCCTTGTACACCGGCCCATTGGCCATTATGGTGAACAACGGCAGTGCTTCAGCATCAGAAATCCTGGCGGCCGCTATGCAGGATTATGGACGTGCAGTAATTGTGGGTACCAATACCTTCGGGAAAGGAACCGTACAAAAAATTGTTTCGCTCGACGATTTTGTGGATGAGCCTATCCGCAATCAGATTATTCAGGCGTTTACCAAAGCAAAAGGCGGAGATGCAGAATACACAGGTATTGGCTCATTGAAGATCACCATGCAGAAATTTTACAGGGTGAATGGCGGTTCTACCCAGCTGAAAGGCGTAACGCCCGACATCATTCTCCCCGATGCCTATGAGCAGTTGGAGAATATCGGTGAGCGTCGCGACAAGGCCGCTTTGCCCTGGGATAAAATAGCTCCTGCAGCTTATAAGCCCTGGGACTACCCTCCTGCCATCGCTTCGCTTCGCGCCAATAGTCAAAAGCGGCTGGCCAGCAATGAAACCTTTAAACTGATCAAGCAAACAGGTGAACGCCTGAAGCGTCAACAGGATAATAATGTAGTTCCCCTCAAAGAAGACCAATACCTGGCAAAGCAAAAGGAAGCAGAAGTAATAGCCAAAAAACTGGAGGAACTCGATAAGGCCGGAAATGAACTCACGGTAAAGAACCTGCAGGCCGATCTGGAACGTGTCAATATCGATACTACCTCGCGCAGCAAAAATGAAACCTGGATGAAGGCGCTGAAAAAAGATGTGTATCTTTCAGAAACAACTAATATCCTGCACGACTGGATTACCAGTTCGGCTAAGGTGGTAAATATGAACACTACACTGAGTGAATAATTAAACTTTATTTTCAGGAGGGGTTGTTGTACGTCAAGCATACAACAGCCCCTTTTTTATTTATGATTTTCCGACTTTCAGAACAGGAAATAAGCTTCCCGCATCCTTCGCTGGCTGAGCCGGACGGACTGTTGGCTATTGGCGGCGATTTGCGGAGCGAACGATTACAATTGGCTTACCAATGGGGTATTTTTCCCTGGTACAGTGAAGGCGACCCCATTTTATGGTATGCACCACATGAGCGATGCGTACTGTTTCCTGACAAGGTACGGATCAGCAAGAGTATGCGACAGGTATTGAGGGCTGATAAATTCCGGTTGAGACAGAACACGGCTTTTGCGACAGTAATTCGTCACTGCGCAAATACCCCCCGTAAAGGTCAGGATGGAACCTGGATAACTTCGGAAATGCAGGAGGCCTATATCCAACTGCATGCTGAAGGAAAGGCGCATAGTATTGAAACCTGGCACGAACATAAGCTGGTGGGCGGCCTGTATGGACTTATGATAAATCAGGTTTTTTGCGGAGAAAGTATGTTCAGCCTCATGTCGAACGCCTCCAAATTTGCCTTCATCGGCTTGTGCCGGCTACCGGGCATCAAACTGATCGATTGTCAGTTGCCCAACGACCATTTGCTTAGCCTGGGCGCGGAAATGATACCGCGGGACGTTTATCTTGAATATTTACAATCATAGAGATCAGAAGTAAAGGGTTAAAAGCAAACAGGCACTGCGACTTTGTCGCAGTGCCTGTTTGCTTTTACGTAGGTTTGTGTTATAGCTTATTCAGTTTAATGGTTTGGGAGTGCAACCCATCTTCGTAGCGTACCAGGTAGACACCTGCGGCTAATTCGCTTACATCCACAGAGGTTTCTGTTTGCGTAACCGGCACTGTTTGTATCGTTTTGCCGGTAATATCGCAGATACTTATTACTGCTCCGGGCTTGTAATTGCTTACACGGAGCGTCACTGAATTGTCTGCGGGATTTGGCATTACCATAAAATCAAACGTGCCGGCTGCATCATTAACGAGGCGGACAATATTGGAGAAAGAGGCTGTTCCATCCATATCAACCTGACGGAGACGGTAATAAGCTACATCGGAAATGCGCAGCGGGTCTGAATAAGAATAGCTTAGTGGTTCAGAGCTATTGCCGGCTTTTGCTTTTGTAAACACGAATCCTGCAGGCTGAAATGTTCTGCCGTCGGCAGAACGTTGGATCTCAAATCCCTTATTATTTGTTTCCGCCAAACTGCGCCAATTAAGCTGAGCTATTGATTGTTCAACTTTACCCTCCAGCGGCTCCATGTTAACCGGCAATGGTACACCACCATAAATCTGAAGCAAAAATGGGGCCTCCTCCGCGCTGTAGCCGTACAAACGGATATAATAGTATGTGTTGGCCGCTGCATTGAAACTAATAGTAGTACCGTATTGAATGTAGCCACAATCAACCTCTGCCAGGCTGCCACAGGAACCGCTATATAACTCCATTACCAAATCAGCATCTGAATTGGCGGTGACGATAACATTTCCTGATGCAGCGGGGACAAAATAATACCACACGTCATTCGCTGTAACATCTCCGCATAATCCAACGGGCATGTTTTCTGTTGCGCCAGCATTGTTACCGGATACCAAACTGTTATTACTTATATTGAACGCACCAGTACATTCATCGTTGGCAGGAGGTTGTGTACCGTTGACACATAATTGAAATCTAATATTATTTTCTACATAGCTGTAGGAATAGTCTAGTGCTTCGTCCGTCCAAACCTGGATATAATAAATTTCTCCAATCGTTAGATTTTGGAAGGTGTAATTGATATCAAGCGGCGGAGAAAAGTACGCATAATTTGTTGCACAGTCTATTTCGGAAAGTGCTCCACAGTTGCCGCTATACATAGCAATTCCGTATAAATACAATTCAGCAGCATTATTCAGTTGCTGAATATTGGTCAGAGTAACCGAGTGAGTGGTTGATGTTGCCTGAAAACTATACCAAAGATCATCTCCGATAAGGTATGAGCAATCTGAACTTTGCGAAACAACACCAGTCCCAACTATTTCGCCGTATGCAGGATTACTGCAGTACGTGGAACTGCTCACACTAATATTTGCCGCCGAACTGCAGTCCTGATTTGTTGAAGGACAGTAGAAAGACAAGTCGGACAACGCGACATTGCAAGCAGGGTCCTGAATATGGTTAAGAGTCAGGTGATGCACGCTTCCCGACATGAAGGGTCCGGCTGATAATACACCTGGTGCGGTTATTGTTGTGCCATATTGGCTACCGTTCTCAGCGAGTGACAATGAGCTTGCTGATCCCAGGCTAGACACGTTAACTTCAACTGAATAACTTCCATTGGTACAATCTGGTACATAGGTTAGACTTGCTGCAGGAGATGAGCAATTAAGCCGTTCCACCACGACATTATCTACAATCCAATACCAGTCGCAGTCGCCATTCACATAGCGAAATCTGACTTTAGAGGAAGCACTTGCCCCAGTTGCAGAAGTGATGTCTACTACTTTTGTATTTGCTATTGGATATCCATCACTCCCTGAAGTTCCCTGCATCGTTAAAACCGCAACCCAGGAGGCACCATTCCATACTTCGACAATTGCTGATTCATTTCCACTATATATTAAAAATGAATTATCAAATTTCAAACGGTAATTACCGGGCATACTGGCGTCAAAAGCAGGAGTTTCGAGCGCTGCTCCCTCATTGAAATTACATTGGTCGTCCGAATCGAAAATCGCAAAAACAAAATCCATATTGGTAGCTCCCGGTGACACAATTCTTGAGGAAGGATTATTAAATTGCCAATTACTTCCACTACTTGTAAGATCCGTAGCTGTCCAGCCTGCAGGCAATGTAAGCGCATCAAATGCTTCCTGAATAAGAACCTGTGACCATCCGGGTCTGGCTAGAAAAACTAGCAGAATTACCATGATTTTTGGCAATAAACATCGAAAATTAAGACTGTAGTTTTTTTTCTGCATAATACATTCAATTTAGTGCCTACTCTGAATGGGTTTTCGGCGTTTCCCCTGGGTGGTTGGTTTCCGTTGTATTATAAAAATACCATGTAAATATGTTAACGTGCATCAAAAGTTTTCACCATATTATCCACAAGAAGAGCCCGGTTTCTGTGGAAACCGGGCTCTTTCAATTTTAAAACCTTGTTATTCTTACTAGCTTATTTCTTAGTCGTGGCTTTACGGGCAGCTTTCGCAGTATCAGTTGCAGTTGCTCCGTCTTCCAGTTCCAGCATTTTTTCCAGCTGACGAACTTCTTTCTTCAGATCATAAATCACTTTGTAAAGTTCGTCTAATTCGCTGCGGGTGGCTACGGGAATATTGGCCAGCATTTTTTCGGCTTGCAAATCCATGTCCTTACGCAGTTTCAGCTGCAGAGCGCTTACTTCGGCCATCAACTTGCTGTAGGCATCGCTTTCAAACAATTCAACATACACTTTATCACTGAGGTTAAGCCATTCCTGATACAATGCGGCAATACTGTTTATTTCAGTTCCGCTTTGTACTTTCTCAGCAATATTAGCTACCAACTGATCCATTACTTTTTGACCTTGCTGATACACCATATACTGCATTTCCGCATTTTTGATATTATACAAGGCCATGCGGTCAGCGATTTCAGACCATTCTGCAGTTGCTTTCGTAAACTGGTTAGGAGTTACCATTTTAGCAATAGGAGCTACTGAGTGCTGGAAGCTTTGCTGCATTTGCTGATAAGCGTCCAGGATAGAACCAAATACCGGCTGACCAGCAAATGGATTCATATTGTTCATGAACTCACGGCCGCTGGTGTAACCCATTTTGGCATTGTCCATCCAGGTTTTCATTCCGTTGTTCATCCATTCAGTAGCCTGTTGTACGTACTGGCGGCCATTTTCCGGCATAAATCCGAAGAATTTGTCCAGCATTTCTTTATAAGCAGCTATGTTGAAGGTGTTTTTAAATTGCTCGGCGTTGAAGGTATTGTCCTGGATAGATTTCCAGAAAGGCGCCCACATTTCATTGAATTTGCCGAAACCCGATGCAACATTTACCAAATTGGAATATACGTCCTGCGTAGTAGCGTTTTGCATACCCTTTTGGAATTGCGCAAAGGTATTTTGCAACAACTCATTATATTGGTTGAACATACCGCTGAATTGCTCGCCAGCTTTTTTGAACTGATCGGATGCATTGGCAGGATTAAACTGTTGCATCATATTCATCCAGTTCTGAGCGTATTGCTGTGCCTGGTTATGTTGCGTAGCCTGATTCATCCATCCGGTCATCTGGTTCCAGGCATTGTTCATATTGCCCATCCAGTCGAATGGTTGAAAACCTTTAAAGCTATCCGTACCGGGGGTATTGTTTTTGATAAAATTCTGGTTCATTTCCCAGGCTTGCTTTGCCCAGTTTATTTGCGTATTCAGCCAGTTTTGGTTGAAGGCTGTAGCTTTGTTCATTTGCTCTTTTGCAGTCTCAGCAACTTCTTCAGCTTTATGCGATACGCTTTCCAAAGCGTCTTTTTGCTTTTCTATCCAGCTGTTGTACGTTTCGGCTCCTTTATCAATTGCTTCACTGATAAAATTGTTGCCGTTGGTGGCTTTTTTAGTATGGGCCACCATGTTATCTACCATACTTTTTTGTGCATCCAAAATAGATTCCACAAAGTTTTTGCCGTTTTGACTAGCCATTTTTGATATGTTTAATAGAATTAAAAACCAGGTTGTATATGAAGAAAGGATTGCAGCACAAAATTATCCTGAATGAATCGAATGTTATATTATGCTATGGTGAAATTAATACAAAACTATTCAAAAAGTTCAGTGCTAATCATCACAAAATTCCAACCTATGGTATGCCGCCGCCTCGTTTCAGGCCGCAAAGGTATCAAAATATTATAAATAAAAATAAAAAATTTTAAATCAATGTCTATCCGCATCGATAATCACTGGAAACCAAGTATTTATAAAACAAAAAAAAGAACCCCACCGGGTTCCTTCTACTGTGTAATAATATGCATAGGCTTTTTATATTTTCCAGGCGTCCATTCCGGAGTCGTCGTCGGAAGCGGCAGCCATTGGAATATCGCTGATACCAGGCTCCTGGTTAAGCGTAGCGGTTTCTGAAAATGTTGAAGCGTCGGAAGTGGCGTACTCACGGCCTTCTTCCACATCATCGTGATTGAATGCATCAAAATCGAAATCTGGCATCAACTCTGTTTTTACATAGTCTACCGTTTCGGTCAATGCTGCCAGGAATTTATTAAAATCTTCTTTGTAAATAAACATTTTATGGCGATCATATCCGTCGTCGTTAAAACGCTTTTTACTTTCAGTAATAGTAATGAAATAATCACTACCACGGGTCTCGCGCACATCAAAAAAATAAGTTCTTCGCTTACCGGCTTTAATGCGTTTACTGAAAATACTTTCAGTATTGCGTTTTTCATCAAAAGGTTTGTTGTTGTCGTACGCCACAGGTCAAAATTTTATAAAGTGAGTAAATTTTAGAGAGGCAAAAATAAGGAAGTTAAGTATGTAATCAAATTATTTTGTTGTAAAACTTACATCATGTTTTGCCAATTAAAATAAATGCTTTTTTGCGCCACCATACTGGCTTTCAGCCTGTGGCAACACTCCTTTTTTGCATCCATGCCATTGCGGTTCCGGCCAGGGTTGCTACGCCGCCTGAAATAACTGTAAGACGCATCGCATTTTTCGGATGAACTATAAAAAAACAGGGCAGAATCCGGATTACACCAGCTTCTGCCCTGCCCTGTTTTATGATAGAACTTAATTACTTACTGCATTCTGAACCAGTTCAGCCGCTTCACTCAAAAGAATAGCAGATTGTACTTTCAATCCACTTTCTTTTATCAGTTTCTGAGCTTCTTCAGCATTTGTTCCCTGTAAACGAACGATGATCGGAATTTCGATATTACCCATGTTTTTATACGCCTCAATAACACCAGCTGCTACCCGATCGCAACGAACGATACCACCGAAGATATTAATCAAAATTGCTTTTACATTAGGATCTTTCAAAATGATACGGAAACCGGCTTCTACGGTTTGCGCGTTAGCAGTACCTCCAACGTCGAGGAAGTTAGCAGGCTCACCGCCAGCCAGTTTAATCATATCCATGGTAGCCATTGCCAGCCCGGCACCGTTCACCATACAGCCTACGTTACCATCTAATTTTACGTAGTTCAGGTTGTGTTCACCAGCTTCCACTTCAGTTGGATCTTCCTCTGTTTTATCACGCAGATCAGCCAGGTTCTTATGACGGATCAATGCGTTTTCATCCAATCCCATTTTGCAGTCTACTGCAATAATTTTATCGTCGGCTGATTTAAACAAAGGATTAATTTCCAACATAGCACAATCCAGACCAACGTATGCGTTGTACAGATTGGTAACAAATTTCACCATGTTTTTGTGCGCTTCGCCACTCAATCCCAGATTGAAAGCGATATTGCGCGCCTGGAAACCTTGCAAAGTATAGCCAGGTTTTACCCACTCTTTATAAATCTTCTCAGGAGTTTTGTGTGCAACATCTTCAATGTCCATACCGCCCTCGGTACTGTACATGATCACATTTTGCTTGGTTGCACGATCAAGCAGGATAGAGAGATAAAACTCTTTTCTTTCGCTGGGCCCATCATAGTACATATCCTGTGCGATCAGGATTTTATTTACTTTCTTACCAGCTTCACCTGTTTGGATTGTAACCAGTGTATTTCCGAGAATATTGCGTGCTACTTTTTCAACATCTTCTGCGCTCTTCACCACCTGCACACCATGTTGCTCCGGAACTTCCTTCATGGTACCTTTTCCGCGACCGCCTGCATGAATCTGCGCTTTCACAACAGCAAATTTGCTGCCGGTATCAACAGCTATCTGCTTATATGCATTTACCGCTTCATCTACATTATGTACCGCGATACCTTCCTGTGTAGGAACATTGTATTGCTTTAGGAGTTCTTTTGCCTGATATTCGTGAAGATTCATTTTTTAAAAAATTTTGGCGAAGATAATGGATAATTCAAAAAAAGTTGAGTTTTTTCGCCCCGGTAAAAACGCGCCGCTGATTCAAATAACCCAAGCCGATTCCAACCATGCTGATTGCTGCCACCCTATTGTTGATGACCGGATATTGTGTCCTGATGCTGGTGTACAAATATGGCTGGCAGCGTCAAATGAAAACAACAGTGCCGGCAGGTCGCCCCATACTGCAGCAGCGCGTTTCCATATTGATTCCGGCACGCAACGAGCGTACCCATATCGAAGCCTGCCTGAAGGCATTACTTCACAACGACTATCCGGAAGATCAGTTGGAGATCATTGTGATTGATGATTTTTCTGATGACGATACCGCAGTTCTCGCAGCAAAAACTCTTGGATCGCGCGGCCGTGTTTTAAGACTGCAGGACTATATTTCAGAGGATGAACGGCTGAATGCCTATAAGAAAAAGGCGCTGGAAATTGCCATTGCTGAAGCTAGTGGCGACTGGATTATAACAACCGATGCTGATTGTATTGCAGGTCCCTGCTGGATTGGGGAAATGACTGCCGCCATGGCACAACCGGGGGCAGCTTTTGTGGTTGCTCCTGTAAATTTCACACCAGCCGGCAAAAAGAAGGATCTGGTTTATATATTCCAGTCGCTCGACTTCATGACCATGCAAGGCATTACTGCCTCCAGCGCAGCATTGAACCTGGGTAATATGTGTAATGGGGCTAATCTTGCCTTCAGCCGAAAGGCGTACGCGGCGGTAGATGGCTACAAAGGGATCGATCATATTGCTTCTGGTGACGATATGCTGTTGATGCATAAAATCCGCAGGCAATTTCCCGATGGTATTATTTACCAGCCATCGGCCCGGGCGATTGTTCAAACTCCGGCGCAACCGGATGTGCGTTCCTTTTTGAACCAGCGTATACGCTGGTCGTCGAAAGCAGGAAAATACAACGACACCAGACTTACCCTCATTTTGCTATTGGTATATCTTTTCAACCTAAGCCTCTTAGTACTTTTTACAGCCGCCCTTTTTATTCCGGCCTACTGGATTTGGCTTTCAGGCATACTTTTTGTTAAGGTACTCATTGAATTATGGTATCTGGCTCCGGTGGCGCGTTTTTATAACAAATCAGGCGAACTATGGTATTTCCCTCTGCTGCAGCCAATGCATATCGCCTATATTGTATTGGCCGGGTTTTTGGGTAAATTTGGAAAATATCAATGGAAAGGACGAAGCGTTCACTAAAGGCGTAGCCTGATTCGTGTTATTTTTATTTATCCAAATCATACTCATATGCGTAAAATCATATTTCTGGTAGTATTGCTTCTGCTCCTGTTAGCTTCCGTATATGTTTATTGGAGCTATTATTATGTGTATGAATCGGGTAAGAAAGAAGGCATTTTATACGGCTTTTCATTAAAGGGCAGTCTGTTTAAAACGCAGGAGGGTGTGATTCTGCAACCAGGACTGAGGGCTTCGAAAACCGGTGGTCTCAATACCAACGAGTTTCATTTTTCTGTAATTGATGAAGCAGTAGCCGATTCACTCGATCGCTGTAATGGCATGCAGGTTGAGGTACATTATAACCGCTACCGCAAGTCACTGCCCTGGCGTGGGGAAAATTACAACCGCGACAATAAGGACAAAGGTCAATATATTGTGGATCGTATTGTATCGGTAAAGGAGCCAAATGAAGCCTACAACAGCTACAGGTAGATGAGGGCTGCAATTAATATTATACAGTAACCCGCTACTATAATATGCCATTTGTATATTTGCCCTCCCGATGGCAATACGGGCAATATTATGCAACAACTATTTACAGCGTTCGCACCGGTAAGTGCCGAACAATGGGAGCAGCGACTGGAGCGCGATTTAAAAGGTATCACTTTTGAGGAGTTAAGTTCGGTTGACCGCAATGGAATAAAAATCAAACCTTTTTATACTGCCGAGCAATTTGAAGGTCAGCCGCCCAGCCCTCTTCCCGCAGCCACTGCAGGTTGGTCTATTTGTACCAAAATCAAGGTTACTGCGGCGGGTGAAGCTAACCAACGCATGCTAAAGGCATTGAACGAAGGAGCCAGCGGTATTCACTTAATAATAGACGAACTGGTCGATCCTGCGGTACTCTTTGCCAACATTGGCATTGCATACCTTTTTCTTCGTATCGATCTGAACGAACATACCCTTTCCTTTGCTCCACAGTTCCGATCCTATCTGGAATCTGTTCAACCAGATATCACCGGTTTAAACCTGTATATTGGCCTTGACATGGCTGCCAGCTGTATGCTGGACGGAAAAAAGAATATAGTCGGATCAGCTCCGTTGTTCCATCAATTTTTATCGGCTACCAAAGGAATGAATAATCTTTGCATTGACGCCGGTATATTTCAGAACGCAGGTGTTACATCTGTGTTTGAACTGGCGTGTCTGCTGGCACAACTCAACGAATACCTGCACCTTGCCGGGTCAGACAACTCGCCTGTAACCGGGAAAATTTTGCTAGCCACCGCAACTGATACTTCCTTTTTCGAACAAATAGCCAAACTACGGGCGCTGAAACTATTGGCAGCGCAGGTTTTAGCAACCTATCAGCGGAGCGTGGACATACATCTGCATGTAGAAACAAGTAATACTTACCGTTCGCCGGTCGATACATACAGTAATTTATTGAGAGATACCATTGCAGGCATGGCAGCAACTATCGGGGGATGCTACAGTTTGTACATTTATCCTTTCGATGCGCAAACCGAAATTCCACGTGAACAGTCGGAGCGGCTAAGCCGAAACCAACAGTTAATTTTTCAGGAGGAAAGCTATCTTAGCCGGGTGTCTGATATTGCTGCAGGTTCGTACTATATTGAAGCGCTCACGAAAGAGATAGCAGAAAAGGCCTGGGCCGGTTTTCAGGAAATAGAAGCAAAAGGCGGGTTATGGAAAATGTGGGATGATGGAAGCCTTCAGCAGATTATAAGTTCCCAGGCTCGTGAATTACTGGATGCATACAGCAGTGGAGAAAAAATACTGGTGGGTGTAAATAAATTTGTGAACCCCGATGAGGCTATAGCAAAAGCGCCACCTGTTCCCCTGCAAAACGGAGGCATAGCTCCTCTTCAACTCGCTCATGCCTTGCTGCAGAAAAGTGAATAAAAACCTATATCCATTACAATGTTGGCATTCACCATAGAAACAGAACGGTTGTTATTGAGGCGGATCAGGATGGAGGATTACCGCTGGCTGTTTGAAAAATGCAGCCGGCAGGAAGCTATGAACTATTTAGGCATCAACACAGAAGAAGCTTATTGGGCGCGCAGAAAGAAATATGAAGGAGGAATGCAGACATACAGGAGCCGGTTCGAAGTATTTCAGCTACTTCATAAAGATGGACTGCGGGTATTGGGTGATTGCGGCTACCATACCTGGTTCCCCGATCACTGCCGAGCCGAAATCGGCTATAGCCTGATGCAGGAAACTGACCGCAGAAAGGGCTATATGAGCGAGGCTATTAAGGAAGTACTAAACTACGGATTTACAGTTATGAACCTTAACCGGGTAGAAGCCCTGATAGCACCCGACAATATTGCTTCGCTGAAAGTAGTCGAATCCATGGGATTTAAGCAGGAAGGAACTTTGCGGGAGCATTATTTTACCAATAATCGATTCGAAGATTCTGTACTATATGCACTTTTAAAAAGCGAATTCCCGAAAGAAATCAATTAAACATACCAGAATCAATGAGGTTTTCGACCAGCGATGGAACGTTCATCTATGGTCAATAAATAAACAAACATGCGTAAAAACTTTTCTGATATTCCATTTCAATATCCGACGCAACAAGAGCTGGGTTCAGCAAAGCAATTGGCGGAAGAGCAGGCCGGCAAATCTGAAACTGCAGAAGGAATAGAAATTAAAACAAAATATACAGTTGAAGATGTAGCGGAGGCCGGACACCTCGGCTTTGCTGCCGGTATTGCGCCATTTTTACGGGGCCCCTATACCAGTATGTATGTGCGTAATCCCTGGACCATCAGGCAATATGCGGGATTTAGTACTGCAGAAGAGAGCAACGCCTTTTATAGGCGCAACCTGGCTGCCGGCCAAAAAGGATTGTCTGTAGCCTTCGACCTGGCTACGCACCGTGGTTACGATAGTGATCATGAACGTGTGGTAGGCGATGTAGGCAAAGCTGGCGTGGCTATTGATTCTATTCTGGACATGAAAATCCTGTTTGATCAGATACCCCTTGATCAAATGAGTGTGTCAATGACCATGAATGGTGCGGTACTCCCCATTCTGGCCTTTTATATAGTAGCTGCAGAGGAACAGGGTGTGCGAATGGAACAGCTAAGTGGAACTATTCAGAACGACATTCTGAAAGAATTCATGGTCCGTAATACCTATGTATATCCTCCGGAGGCCAGCATGAAAATCATTGCTGATATTTTTGCATTTACTTCCAGGCACATGCCCAAGTTCAATTCAATATCGATCAGTGGTTACCATATGCAGGAAGCAGGTGCGACCGCTGATATTGAACTGGCCTATACGCTGGCCGATGGCCTGGAATATATTCGTACCGGTATTCGTGCCGGGCTCAAGATCGATGACTTTGCACCAAGACTTTCATTTTTCTGGGCAATAGGTATGAACCATTTTATGGAGATTGCAAAAATGCGCGCAGGACGTATGCTATGGGCAAAAATTGTAAAGCAGTTCGATCCCGCGAAGGAAAAAAGTATGGCCTTACGTACGCATTGCCAAACAAGCGGCTGGAGCCTGACCGAACAGGACCCCTTTAATAATGTAACCCGAACTGCGATAGAAGCGCTGGCTGCTGCCATGGGACATACACAAAGCCTGCATACCAATGCACTGGACGAGGCAATAGCACTGCCTACCGATTTCAGCGCACGCATTGCGCGTAATACCCAGATATTGTTACAACAGGAAACCGACATTTGCAGAACAGTTGATCCCTGGGGTGGTTCTTATTATGTAGAAAGTCTTACCAAGGAACTCGCTGAAAAAGCCTGGGCCCTTATCGAAGAAGTTGAACAATTGGGCGGAATGGCAAAAGCCATTGAAACAGGTATTCCTAAAATGCGCATTGAAGAAGCTGCAGCCAGAAAACAGGCGCGTATTGATAGCGGGAAAGATATTATTGTAGGTGTTAATAACTATACAACCGATGAGCCTGCCCAAATCGAGATTCTTGATGTAGACAATGCCAAAGTAAGAGCGCAACAGCTGGCCCGACTGGAACAACTGAAAGCAGAAAGAAATCAGGATGAGGTGCAACGTTGCCTGGATGCGCTTACCGAAGCCGCCGAATCGGGAGAAGGTAACCTGCTGGAATTGTCGATCAATGCTGCCCGCGCAAGAGCTACGTTAGGAGAAATATCGTATGCGCTGGAGAAAGTTTTTGGCCGTTATCAGGCTCGGATCCGTTCTATCGCCGGCGTGTACTCTAAGGAGATTGCTATGGATGAAAACTTTGTTGAAGCCCGCAGACTGGCCGATGAATTTGCTCAGGCCGAAGGACGGCGTCCTCGTATTATGATAGCAAAAATGGGGCAGGACGGACATGACCGAGGTGCTAAAGTTATTGCTACCAGCTTTGCCGATCTTGGCTTTGATGTAGATATCGGGCCATTGTTCCAAACGCCCGCGGAAGCAGCCAAACAAGCTGTAGAAAACGATGTGCATGTACTGGGTGTTTCCAGTCTTGCGGCCGGACATAAGACGCTGGTACCACAAGTTATAGAAGCATTAAAGGCTTATGGAAGGGAAGATATTATGGTTGTAGCCGGAGGGGTAATTCCGCAGCAGGACTATGAATTCCTATTCAATGCGGGGGTATCCTTCGTATTTGGGCCGGGTACGGTAATTGCACGCAGCGCGCAGGACATACTTAAGAAACTTATGGATCAGGTCTGAGATGCCGTAAAGAGGATATTGTATTAACCACATCTATTATTTCATTAAAACCTTCAGGTCATGAATTTCTATACAAGAAAAATGGTAAAGCCCGAGGATCTGAATTCAAACAATACCTTGTTTGGAGGTAGTTTGCTACGCTGGATCGACGAAGAATCTGCCATTTACGCAATTATCCAATTGGGCACCAATCGCTGCGTTACCAAATTCATGTCTGAAATCAATTTTGTAAGCTCGGCACGTCAGGGAGACATAGTTGAAATAGGTATTAAAGCTACCAGCTTCGGCAGGACCTCCCTCACCCTTCTTTGTGAGGTCAGAAATAAAATAACCCATAAAACGATTCTGACGATTGACAAGATTGTGTATGTGAGTGTAGATGAAGATGGCAGTCCCGTGCCGCATGGCAGAACCGAAATAATATATACCGACGAGCGTCTGCGTGAATAAAAGCAAATAACCTTGAGAACAACCCATAATATCGACAGCTATCTGGACGGATTAAAACAGGGTAAAATTGCGCTGTTGAGCCGAGCAATAACCCTGATTGAATCTACCCGTCCTGAGCATCAGGAGCTTGCAGGCAGGTTAATTGATCGCGTACTGCCCCTTACTACCGGGTCGGTAAGGATAGGCATTACGGGTGTGCCCGGTGTGGGTAAAAGTACTTTTATCGAGTCGTACGGCATGCGGTTGATAGAGCAGAGTCACAAGGTCGCGGTGCTTGCCATCGACCCTTCCAGTAGTATTAGTAAAGGTAGTATCCTGGGTGATAAAACCAGGATGGAACGATTGTCGGTACATCCGGATGCTTTTATCAGGCCCTCATCTTCAAGTGGTAGTTTAGGAGGCGTTACTTATAAAACCCACGAAGCCGCGTTATTATGCGAAGCGGCCGGATTTGACCGTATCATTATTGAAACCGTGGGCGTGGGTCAGAGCGAAACGGAAGTAAGCCATTTGAGTGACTTTTTCCTTTTGTTGATGCTGGCCGGTGCTGGTGATGAACTACAGGGTATAAAACGGGGTATAATGGAACTGGCCGACGCTTTGGTTATTACCAAAGCCGACGGCCATAATGCCGAGCGGGCAAAAGCTGCCAGATCGGAATATGCCAGGGCTCTACATTTTCTGCCACCGCAGACTTCAGGTTGGATACCGGAGGTAAAAATATGCTCGGCTTATGAGGGCAGCGGCATCACAGAGGTAGCCGACATGATTGACCGGTTTGTGGCTCAGCAAAAAAGTACCGGGCATTTTCAGCAAAGACGGCAGATGCAGCGTTTGCATACCTTTCGTCGTTTATTGCAGGAAGCACTCAGCAGGCAATTATATGCAAGGCCCGGTTTCCAGCAGACAATCGAAAGTGTTGAAGAAGCATTGATGCAGGATAAAATAAGCCCTTACTCTGCAGTAAGGGCTCTGATGGATAAGGTTTAAAACTTTGTTTTATTCGTACAGATTTGGGTTTTTACGCATCAACTATCGGTATTAAATTTTTGATTTGAATTTTCCGTTAGTTACATTGACCTGTACGCCATCTGTATTCTTGGCAGTAAACTGGAAGGTTCCTTCTACATTTCCTCCTGATTCGGTTACAGTGCAGGTACCTTCGCCCTGTCCCACCATTGAGCTATAGGTTTGGTTCGAATTAAGTCCTGCTGTCCAGCGGCCATTGCTGCCGTTACCAGATGTAGCAGGACCACCCAGGGTATAGGTGCCCGAACCGGTATAGTTCATAATAGTAACATTTAACTGTTTTGCACCATTATCGCTACCGGATACCTGCAGGGTTCCGCCAGCTTTTACAGCTTGTACAGCCAGGGATGCGGTCCATGAAGATCCGTCAATATCGGCCGACATAGTACCAGAAAGAGGATTGGCGGGCTGCGGATCGTCAGAGCCACAGCTTGTAAACAACAGTGCAGAGGCAATTGCGAAAAGCGGGAAGATCTTTTTCATAAAACCATTGATTTTTTGAGGGGAAACAAATGTTGATTTTGTATACCGCAAAAAAACAATAGAACTTACTGCTCCGCAATACCGTTGTCAGGGTATTTTAAACGATTATTCAGCAGATGATCAGGCTTGTTTGCGCAAGCGTGCCACCGGAATATCTAACTGTTCGCGGTATTTGGCAACCGTACGGCGTGCCACGTTATAGCCCTGTTCGGCCAGTAATTCAGTAATCCGCTCGTCTGAGATTGGCTTTTTCTTATCCTCAGCAGCCACCAGATCGGCCAGAATGCGTTTTACTTCGCGGGTCGAAACTTCCTCACCACTGTCGTTCACAATTGCTTCTGAAAAGAAATACTTCAGCAAATAGGTACCATATTCCGTTTGCACATATTTGCTATTGGCCACGCGCGATACGGTGGAAATGTCCATACCAATTCGATCGGCAATGTCCTTAAGAATCATGGGGCGCAGAAAAGCTTCATTTCCCGATAGGAAGAAGGCCTCCTGATATTTCATGATAGCATTCATCGTAATAAGCAATGTATGCTGGCGCTGCTTGATAGCATCAATAAACCATTTTGCGGAATCTATCTTTTGCTTAATAAACAACAATGCTTCGCGCTGGCTCTTGTTTTTTTTCTGTCCGGAATCAAAAGTGCGCAACATATCTCTATAGCCTTCTGATATGCGTAGTTCCGGCGCATTTCGGGCATTGAGGGTCAACTCCAGAACACCGTTGTTATTATATATAAAGAAATCGGGAATGATGTAGCCTCCGAGTTTATCGGCTGAAGCGAAGGCACTGCCCGGCTTGGGTGTAAGCTTTAGTATTACCTGAATAGCGGCTTTCAAGTCCTCTTCGGTAATTTTCATCCGCTGCTTTATCTTATCATAATGCTTACGGGTAAACTCTTCAAAATAACTTGAAAGGATGGTAGTAGCCAACTGTGTTTCGCGGCGTGGTGCAGCGGATTTCTTCAATTGCAGCAGAAGACATTCCTGAAGGTCTTTGGCTGCTACACCCGGCGGATCAAAATCCTGTATTCGCGCAATAATTTCTCTGACTTCATCTTCTTCCGTCATGATATTGCGGTTAAAGGCCAGATCGTCTGCGATGGCAACGGGGTCGCGGCGCAAATAACCATCATCGTCGATACTACCTATAATATGTTCGGCAATCTGGTGGCTTCGTTCATCGAGTTCCAGCATACCTAACTGGTCAGTCAGATAATCGGCAAAGGTCGTTTCAACCTTAACCGGAATCGTTTTAGGCTCATCATCGTCATTATGTTCATTCAAATGATAGTCGCCCTGGGAGTCATGTTCGTCTCTCAAGTAATCACTTACATCAATGGATTCAAATTCATTATTACCCTCTTCCTGATCATGGTTTCCATCCTGCATTCCCTCCTGGTCGTTATCAAACTCCTTCAATCCATAAGGATCAGCTTCGGTTTCTCCGCCCACATCAAGAGCCGGATTACTCTCCAATTCATCTTTAATACGTTCTTCAAGGTTGGCGGTGGGTACCTGAAGCAGTTTCATCAGCTGTATTTGCTGTGGCGACAGCTTCTGTGCAAGTTTCTGGCTTTGTGTTTGTCTAAGCATATCGATTCTACGGCAGCGAAGGTAACCCTATGCGACAGACCGTAACCAAATTTTTTTTGATGATGATATTGCTAAGTTAAGCAGTTTCTTTCAACCCCAACTTTTCTTTTACGAGGTATGTGTTGCGTTCGGGAGCGTTGCGCACTACCAGCTCAGCTATAAAGCCCGTAAGGAAAAACATTGTTCCGAGTACCATACAGGTGAGCGCTATATAAAAGGGTGGCCGGTTCGATAAAGAATAATCCTCGAACGCAAATTTTGCGACAACCATATATACGGTCAGGAAAAAGCCAAAGAAGAATATGAGGGTGCCGAGGAGGCCAAAGAACTGCATCGGCTTTTTGCCATACCTGCCCACAAACATTATGCTTGCCAGGTCCAACGGACCGTTGATAAACCGGCTAAGACCAAATTTTGATACCCCGAACTTACGAGCGCGATGTTCCACCACCTTCTCGCCAATTTTTTTATATCCCGCCCATTTGGCTAATACCGGAATATAGCGATGCATTTCACTATACACTTCTATGCTCTTAACCACATTTTCGCGATAGGCTTTCAGGCCGCAGTTCATATCGTGTAACTTAATGCCGCTCATGGCACGTGTTACAGCATTGTACAATTTGGAGGGAAGGTTTTTGGTAAGCGCGTTATCATAACGTTTCTTTTTCCACCCGCTAACCAGATCGTAACCATCGCGTACTATCATCTGATAGAGCTCTGGAATTTCGTCGGGACTATCCTGCAAATCTGCGTCCATCGTAATCACCACACGTCCTCTGGATGCCTTGAAACCTTCGTTCAGCGCAGCGCTCTTACCGTAATTGCGTTGAAATCTGATGCCCTTCACCTGAGGATAGGTGGCAGACAGTTTGGTAATTACATCCCAACTATTGTCTGTACTACCATCATCAATAAATATAAGCTCATAACTCAACTGATGAGCGGTAGTTACACGGTTTATCCATTCCGTTAATTCGGGTAAAGATTCCTCTTCATTGAGTAAGGGTACTATTATAGATAAACACAACATACGTTATGGATGAACAAGGTTAAATGCTATATGACTGCAGACCGGTCTGCGTTGTTTCTTTTCATAATAAAGGAAATAAGTAATCCAACAATACTGCTCACAATAACTTTCTGAGCTATATCGAGTAATACTATTCCAAATGAGGTTTCGGTCTGTGACCGGGCGGCCTCAGTGAATTCCTTAATTCGTTCCGGATCCTGACCATTTTGACGCATCCATTCTACTGTAGATACGGCAAAGCGCTGTAAATATTCAGGATCAATAAAGCGAAGATATAGATAGTTGAAGATACCGCAACTAAGCTCTGCAAAAAGTATAACGATAAATACCGTGCCGAATATTTCCTTCACAGTAGCATAGCCGCCCAATTCCTTACGACGGGTGTACGCCGCCAGGAAAAATATGATGATAATGATTACGTAAGAAACAGCCTTGGCCATTCCAAGCATCATGGGATTGTTGCCCAAAGCCTTGTACCAAATAATTATCAGCACTATGTAAACAACAGCGCTGAGCAATCCAAATTTAATGCCGGATCCTAGTCCCGAAGTACGCTCATTCATAATGCGCTGAAAAATTAAATAGCCAGAATTTTACCACGGAGCGTAGTTTCAATCAAAGGCGAATTGACCGCCAGGGATTTTTTAGTGGCAGTATTATACGTCCACTCTTCCATTCGGTCAACCACGGTTATAGCTGCGGTATGGCCTTCGGCAACGCTTACCTGCGGGAGGTTGAATATTTCCCGTGCTTTAATTGACAATAATTCGGCCCAGCGCTCCATCTCTATTTTAGGCGCTGCCAGTTGCAACATGGCGAAACAGGTTTCCTGGCTGATCATGCCCGGCTGTGCATATTCAAACTCTGAAACTTTAGCATCCCAATCCTGTGGACGGTGATGTGTTGCGATGCAATCAACAGTACCATCGCTCAAAGCTTTTACCAATGCTTTCCGTTCTGCTTCGGTTCGTAAAGGCGGTTCAACTTTAAACACGCTATTATATTGTCCGAGATTTTGATCTGTATATAAAAGGTGGTAGGGTGTCACCGAACAGGTCACTTTAAGACCTTCTTTCTTAGCTGCGCGGATGAGTGACAGTGAAGCTACGGTAGTGATTCCTGAGAAGTGAAGCCGGGAACCTGTATATCGTAGCAGCTCGAGATCACGTTGAACCAGTATACTTTCTGCAATAGCAGGAATACCGCTCATACCCAGCCGCACCGATGTTTCTCCTTCATGCATCAAACCTCCCTGGGCCAGTGAGGCCAAAATAGGAACCTGCACCAGCACGCCGTCAAAGGCTTTTACATACTCGAGCGCCTTCACCATCAGGCCCGCATGCTGCACTGGCTTCCAGCCATCACTGAAGGCTACGGCTCCATTGTGGTACATGTCCAGCATTTCCGCCAGGTCTTTACCTTCCAGGTTTTTGGAAATGGCACCATAGGCGTGTAGTTTCACCTTATGTCCCCCGCCTTTGGTCAGTACATATTCCAAAATAGATTTGCCTGTAATGGCGGGTTGCGTGTTCGGCACTACAAACACATCAGTGAAACCACCTGCTGCAGCGGCATCCAGTCCCGAATGTATGGTTTCTTTATGCTCGTAACCCGGATCGCAATAGTCGGCCATGATATCGACCCAGCCGGGCGTCACGTGTATGTCTTTGCCGGTAAGGGTCAGGCGCGCGGCTTCTTTAAGGTTTCTTCCTATGCGCTCAATAATTCCGTTGTGGATGAAAAGGTCGGCTTTCTTCCCATGATACGGCGACCGTGGGTCTGAAATAGTTGCGTTCTTAATTATAAGGGACATACAAGGCGCAAAAATATAAAAGCAGGCTCGAAAATAGTTGAATTATTTTTTTTCTACTATGCCAATTTATTTACTACCTTGTATAGTCTTTGTATCCGGGAAACGATATTGTTTCCACATTTGAATACTTTTTTAAATGTGCATTGGTAACCAATAAAGTATTGACGAGAAAAATGAGCATACGGTTATTGCTGATAGTCCTTTTATTATTTTCTGTTCCCCTCAGCTTTGCCCAAAATCTGGTTACCAACCCATCGTTCGAAAGCTATTCGGGATGCCCGAGTGGTTTTCAAACCATGGCTCCGCCGCCCACGGTCATTTCAGTGAATGACTGGTTTACCGCGTCTAACGGATCATCTGATTATTTCAATAGCTGTACTGCGGGAGCTACCGGAGTTCCTTCCAACTTTTTCGGTTGGCAACAACCGCGTACGGGTAATGCCTACGCAGGAGGCTACTGGGTTTTTACACAGGAAAATAATACCCGCGAATACCTGCAGACACAACTGAGTGAAGCAATGACCGCAGGGCGGACGTATTACATCAGTTTTTGGGTGAGCCTGGCCGAAACAGATCGCTCCGGACTAAATGCCAACACGCTTGCCACATATCAGGTGGGTGCATATCTCTCACCCGTCATGATTAATCAGAATATAAATATACTTAATATTACCCCCCATATTGCGCACCCACAGGGCAATCACATAAAGGACACCAGCAATTGGGTAAAGGTAGATGGGTTTTATCATGCCAATGGTGGTGAACGATGGCTGATATTGGGCAATTATTCGAACTGGGCCACACAGGATCATTTTTATTATGCCCAGCCTCTGACCCCATCGACCCTGGATGTGGGCTATTATTATGTGGACGATGTATGTGTCCTGGACGCCGGTAGTCCGGAATTGGTAGTTGTACACGACACAGCAATATGTGACCAAAGTAATTCTGCCGTATTGCATGCACCCGCCGCCATGCAGGGATACCGATGGAGTACGGGCGACACCACACAGCAGGCAGAAATTCATCAGATTGGCACTTATTGGGTATTGTCGATGGGTGAGTGCAAACTAAGGGTCGATACTTTTCACGTTACCGCACTGGGGGCCATTGAGCATCCGAAGCTGGGCCCCGATACCATATTGTGCTTCGGACAGTCCATTCAATTGAATGCTTACAATCCTTCTTTCTATGCTTACTACTGGAGCAATCAGTCGGATGCTCCGTCAATAGAGGTCAATACCACGGGCACTTATTATGTGAAAGCCTTTTCAGACTGCGGCATATTTTCAGACACGATTCGTATAAAAGCACTTGGCGAAATTCCTGCGCCCAAAGGCTTTGACACTACATTGTGTACCGACTATGGCAGCAGTATACAATTACCCGTGACCGGTACCCGGCTGAAATGGCATATCACACCAGACGACGAAGGCAGCGTAACACAGCCGGTAATCAGAGCAGACGAGGCCGGACGGTTTACGTATTTTATCACGGAACACCTGCACCATTGTTCGAGCGAAGCAGCAACGGTCAATGTTACCATTATTAACACCCCCATGGTTACGCTGCGCGATACTTCGATTTGCGCCGGCAGAGAATTAATTTTAGGATCCTTTCAGGAGGGTGTTTATTATAACTGGAGCAATGGCTCCACTAACTGCTGCATTGAAGTGGAAGAATCGGGTGTATATACTGTACGTGCACACAATAGTTGTGGATACGCTGAAGCAAATGCTACTGTTGAAGTTGAGTCATGCGAACTCTGTGTCTGGGTTCCCACCGCTTTTTCGCCCAATTATGACGGTATCAACGACCAATGGCGACCACAGGTTAACTGTCCCATGAGTAAGTTTACTTTAAGAATCTATAACCGCCTGGGACAGCTTGTGTACAGCAATAACAGCCTGAGTTCAGAATGGGATGGTACTCAGGCCGGCAAACCCTGCGATGCGGGCACATACTTCTATCAAATCGAAGCGCTGCCCGCGCAAAAGGGCGCACGGCCTGTTTACAGGACCGGAGATCTTCATCTTATTCGCTAGCAGCAAGCATAGGGTAATACTAAAGTGTATTCATTTCACCTGGCTGCTTTTGAGATTTTGTACGAATCAAATGTTTTTTTTCAGAATTTTCAGCCGATTAAAGAAAACACCTGATAATAAGTCTTGCTATATGAAAGGGCTTAACTAATTTTGCGCGAAAAGCAGCATTCATGCAAAAAATTATCCGGTTTATACCTATCGCCATTTTCTGCCTCATCGGTTTATTTTCCTGTAACAGCAAAACAGACAATAGCAAGTACATCTCCAAAGATGCCATGGGTGTGGTGGCCATCAATACAGTTGAGCTCAGTAAAAAAATAGCCTGGAACGTACTGTCGGGCAGTCCCATTTTCGGGGAGTTAATGCAGTCCGGATCAGATACCGCTCAGTTTGATATTGAGAAAACGGGCATGCAACCGTTGGGCACATACTATTTCTATGCAAGTCCAGACCAGCGTCTCAGCGGACAATCGAGAATTATGATGATCGTTCCTTTGACGGACGCTGCAAAGTTCAGTACTTTCCTCAAAGAAAAATTTCCAGAAGCAAAAACGCAGCCGGGCGATAAAATTTCCCTGGCGACCATAGGCGAATATGCTGCAGTTGCATGGGATAAGCAGACAGCGATTGTGGCCGTGGGTACCCAGGACGAATGGAATGGAAACACCAGCACTCCGGTTTTAAATATACTTACGGAGGAGGTGCAAAAGGCATTCAATATGCCTGCCGACCAATCTATCAATAGCCTCGACAAGTTTGGAAAGCTGCTGAAAGAAGGAAACGACCTGAGCTTTTGGGTTAACTACGAAACCATGATCAGTAATATGCCGCAGGAAACCATCGGCACTGCAGGTGCTGTACTGGCTTCGCAGAAAAAACTCTTGAAGGACGCCTACGTAGCGGCCGGACTGAACTTTGAAAAAGGGAAAATTAACGCCGACGCAATATATTATTATAATGACGCCGTAAAAGCAGTAGCTGAAGCTTTAGATTTAAAGAAGGCTGATCAGGAACTGTTGGCGCGACTTCCCGGACAGCAACTCAACTTGTTGATGAGCTATCACTTTAACCCGGAAGGACTGCGTGTATTGATGGATACGATGGGCGTTTTACCTATTGCTACCCTCTGGCTTCGCGAAGCGGGAGTTGACATCAACGACCTTTTGGCAGCATTTACGGGGGATTTCCTGCTGAGCATCGCCGATTTTGACATCAAGACTGAGAGCAGATCCTATTCTATGGGCGGAGAATCGGTAAACTATACCAGTCCTGTGCCTTCATTTAAAGCGGTTTTGTCGTTTAAAATTAATGACGAAGCAGCCTTCAACCGATTGCTGCAGCTGGGTATTAGCCAACAACTGATCAAGGGTAGCGCAGAAGGCCTGTACTCGATAGGCAATACGGCTGCACTGGCTGTAAAGGGATCATACGGCGCATTCTCAAATGAAGCGGCTACAGCTGCGTCGGTGGCTAACGGTAGTATGAGTGGAAAGGTGAATATTCCATCAGAAGTTAAGAAGAGTCCTTATGCTTTCTATGCCGATGTTCAACATTCCATCCAATCTATACCGCTTGATTTGTTATACGGCAAAGAAGATACCGCTGTTTTCCATCACGGTAAAAACCTGATTGAGCATGTGGTTGCTTATGTTTCTTCTACAAAAGGCAATCAGAGTAATTTCCACGCGGAAGTAACCTTCCAGAACAAAAACGAAAACAGTCTGATGCAAATCATACAATTCTCGCAGAAAGTTGCTGAAGCCGAAAAGCGTAACGGCAATAGTATTGAAGAAGTGATCCCGGAAGAAGATACCATCGACGATCCGGCAACAAATAATCCAATTTAGGAAATTTGAAGTTTTTTTGAACGGGCTGCACAAACGGTTGGGCAGCCCGTTTTTATTAACTCAATCGTAAATATCCCAATGGATAGGGCGTGAATAAAACCGGATAATCAACTGGGATTTATGCCATTCGTCCGAAAATTTCGACAATTGCCCGGCTACAGGGTGCAACCTGCCTAAGTTTCACCGAATCTCCGCATTTCCTGAAACGCATATTGACAATAAGTTGTTATTTTTGGAGCCTTCGGGTAGCTTCGGTTGCCTTTCATGCATTCATAAGAGAATAAAGACAATATGCGATTAGCTTTCTGGAAGAAGAAAAAAAAGGAAGAAAACCCAAAGAAAAAGAAACCTGTATGGAGAGAGTGGATTGACGCGGCGCTTTTTGCAATTATAGCTGCAACAATCATCCGCACTTTCTTTATAGAAGCGTATACCATTCCTTCCGGTTCGATGGAGGGCACTATGTTGGTCAACGATTACTTGTTTGTAAGCAAGGTGGCATACGGTCCCCGTATGCCTATGACACCGCTGGCCGTTCCGCTGGTGCACAATACCATGCCTCTTACAGGGGGTAAGTCGTACAGTGAAGCTGTGCAATGGAAATACCGCAGATTGCCGGGGTTTGGAAAAATAAAGCGTTACGATGTTGTAGTATTCAATTTTCCCAATAATGATACTGTGATGACCGAACATCCGGCCGACGATTATTATGCAGCGATACGCGTGAATGGCCGTGATCTTGTATGGAACAATTTTAAGATTATCACAAGGCCGGTGGATAAGAAGGAAAATTATATAAAAAGATGTGTAGGCGTACCAGGTGATCTGATTGAACTCAGGGATGCCGCCTTGTACGTAAATGGAGAAAAAGGGTCGGTCTTCCCCCATCAGAGACTCGATTACCGCGTATTGGCGCAGCCGGGTTTTTTCCTTTCAAACGATTTTGCAGCAGAACATCATATAGTGGTCAAACATGCTGCAACCGGTGGCTTCATATACGAAATGGAACATGAAACTGTGGCAACCGTTGCTAAACTGCCGGGAGTATTAAGCGTATCGCCGTTTGTAGAGCAAAGAGGAGAAGTAAATGGTCCGAGTGGAACAGCAGTGTACCCCCAGGATCCGGAGCGGTTCCAATGGAATCAGGATAATTACGGACCCATCCGTATTCCGGCCAAAGGCAGTACCATTGCACTCACACCCGAGAACGTATCGCTGTATCGACGCGCCATCCAGGTTTATGAGCACAACACCTTTGAAGATCGCAACGGTGTGTATTACATTAATGGGAAAGAGGCAAAAGAATACACCTTCAAAATGGATTATTACTGGTTAATGGGAGACAATCGTCACAATTCAGCAGATTCACGCTTCTGGGGATTTGTTCCTGAAGACCACGTTGTAGGAAAAGCTTCGTTTGTATGGTTGAGTTATGGCAACAGTGCTACCAACAATCCTTACAATGAGGGAGGTATACGCTGGGGCCGGCTGCTGAGGGGCGTTGGATCTTTACAAAAATAGTAGTAGTTCGCCGGCGACTTTGCTAGTAGAAACTGCATGCAAACAGCCTAGACAGAAGTAATATTGTACAACGCATAGCAACCTTTAAGAGGAGCTATGCGTTTTTTTTCAAAAAAGCACAGATGATTGCGCAACCAGGCAAAATTCGATATAAGGACAATTACGTACACTGCCTGAAAATGGGACAAGGTCCACGCTTATTGATAGCGTTTCACGGTTTTGGAAATGATGCCGGCATTTTTGCACCATTGGCAGAGCGTTTACAGGATATTTACACTACAGTTTCCATTAACCTTCCAGGCCACGGTGAAACAGACTGGCACGCAAGGTATATGAAGAAAGAAGATTTAATGGCAATTGTACAGGGGGTGCGCAACGATTTTGGTACAGAAAAGTTTAGCCTGGCAGGCTATAGTTTGGGTGGCAGGATTTGTCTTAATATAGCCGAATTGCAACCCAACTGGATTGATCACTTATTCCTTTTCGCGTCAGACGGACTACAAAGGAACTTCTGGTATGAAATGGCCACCCGCAACATAATCGGCAAAGCAGTATTCAAACAGATGTTGGAAAAACCTGAGCAATGGCTGAAACGCGCAGCATTGCTTAAAAAATGGCAACTGATAGATGAAAGCCGGTATAAATTTGCCCGCTTCAAACTTACAGATCCGTCGGTAAGAAAGCAGTTAAAATATGTGTGGCCGGTAACCAGCAAATTAATAGCCGCCCTACCCCTGGTAAAATGGAACATTAAGAAGTATAAAGTAGATGTGCTTGTTTTCATGGGAAAGCACGACCGTATTTTTCCTGTGGCACAGGCCGAGCGATTTGTCAAAGGATTGAAGAAGGCCGAGATGCATGTAATTAATACCGGCCATGATCTACTGCAGGCCGATTACCTGGACGAAATTCATCAGTGCATTGTTCATCGAATCAATAAGCCTTAAATGCTCATCTTTTTAATAGGAATGCCCGGCAGCGGGAAGAGCTATTGGATGCGGAAATTTGCAGCGGCAACTGATTACGTGGGCCAGGATACTGATTGGCTAACCGAACAGCGAACGGGCAAACGCATTGCTGAATTATTTGAACAGGGGGAAAATATTTTCAGATCAGAAGAGCGCAGAACGCTGGAAGATTTGATGAAGAAGGCGGAACAGCCTATGATTATTGCCACGGGAGGTGGGACTCCCTGCTTTTTCGATAATATGGATTTGATGCTGGGATCAGGTCTTGTGATTTACTTGCAGGCTGCAATTACTACTTTGTCGTACAACCTGCGTCGCTCCTATATGCGTCGACCGCTGTTAGACGGCAAAGCGCCGGAGGAGCTCGAATTGTTTCTGAATAGTCTTTTAGCGGAGCGCCGGAAATACTATGAACGCGCTACCTTGCATTTGAATGTCGAGCATTTAAAACCTTTGGATTTTGTAACAACCGTTCAATCATACATAAAATCATATTACAAGCAATGATGTACAGACCCGCTTTAAATGCTGCTTTCTTATTCGCTGCAATAGCTGTAATTGTAGGTGCCATGGGCGCGCATGCCTTGCGGCCACATTTGTCGGCCGACATGCAGGTTTCACTTGAAACAGCCGTTAAATACCAGTTCTACCATAGTTTTGCGCTCGCTTTCGCCGGATTTCTCCATTATGTGTTTCCGTCGAAATGGATAAAAACGGCTACCTGGCTGTTTTCTACGGGCATTATATGCTTCTCTGGATCCATTTATCTATTGGTTTACCTCAAGGCTACCAGTTCCATCGGATTAGGCGGGCTGGGCATCATAACTCCAGTTGGCGGTATTCTCCTCATAGCGGGATGGATTGCGCTTTTGGCAGCTATCAATGCGAAGTCGAAAGTAAACCGGAATAGTCATACCTGAACCTCGTTTTAGTTAGTTCCTGGCATTTTGAAAGCCGGAGCTACTACGCCGTGTATTGGCCGATTACCCTACTATTTTTGCGCAAAAACATATCGCATGCGAAAAATTGTATTGGATCTGGCTGTTACACTTGACGGCTATATTGAAGGAGCAAACGGGGAAATAGACTGGTGTTCCATGGAAGAAAGTATGGATTTTCCATCATTTTTGGCGGGAATCGACACGGTGTTGTTTGGCCGGCTGAGTTACGAGGTATTTCAAAAGCTGAAACCCGGAGCAGATAAGTCCAAAGAAGAGCAGGAGATCTGGCAGGAAATAGACCGGAAGACCAAGATTGTATTTTCCCGTACGACGGCGCAAATTCCGGGAACCCAGGTTATTCAGGGTGATTTGATTGCTGCTACGGAAGCGCTTAAACAAGAGCCGGGAAAGGATATCTGGATGTTTGGCGGGGCCCAGCTAATTGCAGCATTTATGGAGTCGGATCTCATTGATGAATACCGCCTGTCGATACACCCGGTTATTTTAGGATCTGGTAAACTGTTATTCAGCCAGCTAGCGCGGCGCATATCGCTTCAGTTGGTACAACACCGGTCATTCAGTTCCGGAGTAGTGCAAATAGTGTATGCGCGCAACAGGCAGGCGTAATAAATATGGAGGGGATTGAAGGACGAATATTTCTTCCGGCAATCCCCACCATATCACTTTTCATCAACGATGATTACTCACCCACGGAAGCCATCATTGCAGACAAATCGGCGGCTGCGCGTATTTCCCAGCTGCAGGCGCCCTTTCCTAATTTAAGCGAGGGATGCGCTGACAGTATACGTATAGCATGATTCAGGTCCCTGGCTTCAATTATGAGTATTCCGCCAATATGCTCTTTTGATTCTATAAACGGACCGTCGGTTATCAGCACATCGTTGGCGGCCCACCGGAGGGCGGCTCCGTCGCTGGCGGGCTGTAAGCCTTCTCCTCCCTTCCAGATTCCCTGGGCCATTAATTCCTTGTCGTAAACAAAACAAGCCTTCATGAATTCGCGCAGCTCGTCTTCCGACATTTGGGAAGCCTGATCTTCGTTCATGTATCCAAGACAGATGTATTTCATATTTCGTGTTTAAATGTTCGGGAAATTTTTTTTGAAAATAATGTATTAAAGTACCTGGGTATAGTGCGCAGTAATAACACCTGAGGGCATTTTCTCCATTTCGAGAAGTTGCAGCTGATGTCGCTGTTTGTTGTTTGAAAATACGTGTAACCCTGTACCCAGAATAATAGGGTGAATGGTGAATTTGAATTCATCGATCAATTGCATATTCATCAAATATGCCGTCAGGCCGGGACTGCCGAATATGACCAAATCCTTACCGGGCTGCTGTTTGAGTCGTAAAAATTCCTCATGGACATCGGATCGGATCAAGCGCGTATTATTCCAGTCAGCACTTTGTAAAGAATGGGAACAGACTATTTTGGGTATCTGCTGAACCCATTCCGCATGTAATTTTTCTCTCTCTGCGGCCTGAGGATTCTTCAAGATCTGCGGCCAGAACGATTCCATCAACTGATACGTAGTACGTCCGTAAATGGCAGTGCCAACCGTTTGCACCGCCTTATCGGCATATTGCTGTAAATCCGTGTCGTAAGTAAAAAAGTTAAGCTGGTGCTGTGTATCAGCTGCAAATCCATCGAGGGACAGATGCATAAAGGAAACTAGTTTGGGCATGTACTGTTGTTTTTAATAAAATAATTCCCTTTTGGGGCTTTTGTCTACAGTAGTCGATTGGCGGGAATAAATTTCGACAAGGTGAGACATATTTTTTTTATTTTACTTTAAACCAGCCAGTTTACGAAGTATGAATTCGCGTTCCGGTTCCAATTGGCTAAGTTCCAGGGCTTTTCTCCAGGCTTGCTCCGCCTCCCTTGTTTTTCCAATACGAATCAGCAGATCAGCCTTTGCTGTATAGAGATGAGGAAAATGAGGTAACTGACCATCAGCTTCTAACGCATCAATGATATTGAGGGCGCTCTGAGGTCCTTCCACCATAGCCCAGGCAATAGCCCGGTTTAACATTACTACCGGGTTAGGACTTAAGCGCAGCAGTTGGTTGTAAAGGGCTATTATTTGATGCCAGTCGGTACCTGCAATATCTTCGGCATCCATATGCAATGCTGCAATTGCCGCCTGGAGTGCGTAGGTACCCGGAGGCGGAGATGCGAATGCTTTCAGAAGCAGATCCCTGGCATGACCGATGAGTGTTTTGTTCCATTTACTACGGTCCTGGTCTGCCAAAGGAATTGTGATACCCTCTGCATCGAAGCGGGCCGCTCTCCGGGCTTCGTGCAATAACATTAATGCCCACAAACCGGCTACCTCCGGAAGGGGTAACAACTCGTACAATAAACCGTTCAGCTGTAATGCTTCCTCCGCCAGTTTTACTCTTACGACAGAACTACCCGCGGCTGCATAATAGCCCTCGTTAAACACCAGATAAATCACCTTTAAAATCTTAGGCAGCCGTTCCTGCATTTGTGCAGCTAATGGCGCTTCGAGGGAGATTTCACCGGCGCGTACCTTCGCTTTGGCGCGAACAATACGTTGGGCAATAGTTGCAGGCCGTACCAGAAAAGCATGGGCAATTGCTTCGGTGGTCATGTCGCAAACTTCTCTTAAAGTCATGGCGATGGCAGCCTCAGCTGACAATGCAGGGTGACAGCAGCAAAAAATCAATCGCAACATATCGTCCTGAATTACCTGATCGGTCTGCAACTGTGGATCTGCCTGAAAAGTGTATACATCAGTAAGATCTGCAAGTGCGCTGGCAGGAAACGTAGTTGTACGCCGTATACGATCTATGGCTTTGAACCGCGCAACGGAAACAAGCCAGGGTGCGGGCTTTTCCGGAATACCATTTACCGGCCACAGCTCCATTGCGCTGGCAAAGGCATCCTGCAGAGCATCTTCAGCAAGGTCAAAATCCTGCAGTAACCGCAGCAGTGTGGCAAAGATTTTTCGTCCCTCGCTACGGTAAAGTTGATCGATGAAGGATTGAAAATCGGAATTTGATTTGCTCATTTTGCCCAGGTTGGAGAAGATACATTACAAAGGTTCAGCTTTCCTGTTGCTTTGCATGTTCCAAATATCAGGAAAAATGCTTTTTATAACCTGATTCTTTCGATATTTTAGAATATTCCAGCAAGAGGTTACGAATTAGAGCATACAACAACCTATTCGGACAGGCGTGGTCGCATATCAATTACTTTCCCCGGAGCAAACCCTGGTGCAAAAAGCAAGGCTGGAGCGTATTGTGGAAACCGGACTGACGTTTATACAGTCAAAAATTTAAATCATAATTTTGTGGGTATGTTGCGCCACCGGCTTTTCAGATTTCAGTTCCATACCGCCATGGCTATGGCCTCCCTCCTGTCCATGTTTTCGTGTAATTACCCAACTGAAGCAGAGCAGGCCAGCCTGTCAATCAGTACGGGTGACACCGCTACTTTGATAAGCACAACAAGGGTTACCGCTGACTATTTGCAAATAAAAAACGCCCTGATCAACACGGATAATGATTTGGTTCAACGATCGGCCATAATAATGCAGGAGCATGTGGTTGCCTTCCGAAACCAACTGGAACGGAATAGCGAATATTCGCACCTGCCATCTGATTTGACGGCGGTGTTAAAGACCCTTTCTGTTATTGATAGTTCACTAATGCTTATTATTCGCGATAAAGACCTGAGTTGTGAGCAAAAACGTGTTTACTTCGCCCCGCTTTCAGAAGCCACGTACACATTTCTCAGGTTAATTCCCTCGAAAGACCAAAAGCTTTACAGGGTAATTTGCCCCATGGCCTTCAATGAACAGGGAGCTTATTGGTTGAGCGAATTCAAGGAGATAAAAAATCCTTATTTTGGAAAAAAAATGCTCAGTTGCGGCGAAATTGTTGATTCTCTCTTTAACCAAAAGTCCAAATTTTAGCAATTTTTACATCTGTTTTTGCAAATCACTTGCAAAAATTTAGGGAAAAGTGAAAATTTAGGGAAGATTTCATACCTTTGGGGAAATGAGCGGGAAGAAATGATTATCAATTTTAATATTAGCAATTTCGGAGCTGTTAAAGAGTTTCAGTCGCTTACTTTCGAGGCCGACCGATCAGATCATCTGGAAAGTACCTATGTAGTTCATGCCAGCGGTCTGAGATTACTTAAAATAGCACTCATATATGGTGCAAATGCATCAGGGAAAACTACTATCCTGAATGCGTTGGAATTTCTCCGCACTTTAGTGCTTGAACCGCTTCCTAAAAAAACAGACACTTTAGAGTATCAGCCATTTTTATTTGATGCAGATACCCCTGAGGAAAACTCGAACTTAAGCATCGAATTTCTTGCAAATGATACCCGGTATTTTTATGAAGTGACTTTTACAAAAAATGCTATTGTAAAGGAAATTTTGAATTACTACCAACCAAAGAAAGCTAACGTCTTCAAGCGGACAACCGATTTAAACAATCAATTCACTGAAATAACCTTCGGGAACAAAATAAAAATCGAAAAAGCAGAAGAAAAAAGCTTAGCGGCCAATACACTTTGGAACAATACCGTTTTCGGCGGGTTTTTAAAAACTAATGTAGAAGTAAATGAACTAAAAGAGCCGGTAGAATGGTTTAAGAATTTTCTACATCCGCTCATCAATGGAAAAACTGAATTGGAAAGTTTCATAACGTCTAAAATTGAAAAAGGCGAACTCTCCAAAGAGTTAGTCATAAACATTCTTAAAAAGGCAGATTTTCATATTTCCGACCTTATTATAAAAGACAATGAAACCGCCCTGCCCGATCAATTACTGGATTTGATACAATCGAAGCTGGAAGGTACGGGCATTCCCTTTACGCACGGTGGCGATCAGGGAAATTTAAAAAGCAAACGGATAGAGTTTGTTCATACAGTTAATAATGTGCACTACGCGCTTCCCATGGAAGCTGAGTCGCAAGGCACCCGGCGCTACTTTGGATTCGCTGGTCTTCTGGGGCTGTTGGTACAGGAGCCATGTGCGTTTTCGATCGACGAGCTGGAATCATCGCTGCATCCCGATCTTTATGTACATTTTCTGCTCACCTTTTTGCTGAATACCCGCCGCTCCCAGATTATCGCTACCACACATAACCGCGAATTGCTCGACAACCGCGACTTGTTCAGGAATGATGCAATCTGGTTTACCGACAAAAACGAGCATTGCGCTACGGAGCTATTTTCGCTTGCTGATTTTGACAGTTCTGTTGTAAGAAACTCAACAAACATATTAAACGTTTATAAAAGTGGCAAATTGAGGGCTTCACCAAATTTAGGCGATAACTTTATTGATTGACCATGAACCATGAGACAATCAAGAAAGATAAGAACAACGGCAACACCTACTTTTGCATTTGTTGTAGATGGGGCAACAGAGGTATGGTATCTGCAAATGCTGAAACGGAACGAGCGGCATTTACGAATCAATATTAAACCCGAAATTCCGACAAAGAAGAGTATTACGGATCAGTACAAGCTGGTTAAAGACTTACTGAACAAAGAATATACCAAAGTCTACTGGCTGGTAGACCTTGATAATATTCTCAAAGAATCGCGTGAAGCTCCGCGCGGGCGGAAAACCTCACTTCAAATTTTCAACGAATACAGGCAGGTCTTACTTAATAACCACGACAATGTAGAAGTCCTGGTAAACAACCCTTGCCTGGAATTCTGGTTTCTGGTGCATTTCATTAACTCTTCCAAAAACCTGAGCAGCTGCACAAAAGCAGAAAAAGAGCTAAAAAAACACTTACCGGGTTACGAGAAAACACAGCGTTTTTTCACCCGGCAGGACCATGACATTTACACAAAGCTGAAACCGCTTTTACCGGCCGCAATCAAACATGCGAGCCAACTTGGCACTTTTGATCAACGGGAACAACAGCGCGCTGTATGTGAGATGTATCAGTTATTCAGCACATCAGAATTACAGGGCATCCCGCGCTAAAATTGGGTATCACATTTACAGCAAAAAGCATAAATATAGCCGCTTACGAGCGTAGTTCTACTCTTTTTAAGGTCTACGTTTACTTTGTCCCGCAGCTGTCTGATGGCGGCTAAGTAATGTACTTTCCACGTCGGCTAATGTTCTGCCATTGGCCCGGAGTAATAAAAGAAAGTGGAACATCAGGTCTGCCGCTTCGTTATCAAATTGAACCGGGTTATTACTAAGTGCTTCTATCACCAGCTCAACCGCTTCTTCCCCTACCTTTTGCGCCATTTTAGCCATCCCCTGGCTGTATAGATTTCGGGTGTAGGAGTCCGTCGCACCACTTAGCACACGATCCTGAATGATTTGTTCCAGGCGGTATAAGAAGCCCTTGTTTAAGATATTGCTGAAACAGGAAGCCGACCCCGTATGACATACGGGACCTTCTGGTTGTACACTTATCAAGAGACTGTCGCTATCGCAGTCCGTTGTAATTCGTACAACGTGGAGGTAATTTCCTGAAGTTGCGCCTTTAACCCATATTTCCTGACGGCTGCGACTGAAAAAAGTAACCTTGCCACTTGCCAGGGTTTGTTGGTAAGATGCTTCGTTCATATAGCCCAACATAAGTACCTGCTGCGTTACATCGTCCTGAATAATGGCAGGAATTAAGCCAGCACCTTTATTAAAATCAATTTTCATATCGTACAGAGATTCCTTTTTGCTTCAAATATTTTTTTAATTCTGTCAAAGAAAGTTTGCCGTAGTGAAAAATACTGGCAGCCAGGGCCGCCGTTACATCTGTATTTCGAAAAACAGCTTCCACATCTTCCCTGGAACCGGCGCCACCTGATGCGATCACCGGAATGCTGACTGCCGCAGCGACACGCTGCGTGATATCTAAAGAAAAGCCCGATTGGCGTCCATCCTGAAACATAGAAGTAAGCAGGAGTTCTCCGGCACCTCGTCGCTCAACCATCTGTGCCCAGCGTACAGGACATAATCCTGTGCCCACTTTACCACCGTTTCGATATACCTCCCAGGCGCATTGGTGTTGATTTACATCTACAGCAACAACTATACATTGGGAACCAAATCTATTGGCAAGCTCGGTTACGAGTCGCGGACGCAAAATGGCCGCTGTATTTACGCTAACCTTATCGGCTCCTGCTGCCAGCAGTCGGTATACATCTTCTGTAGTGCTGATGCCGCCACCCACCGTGAAGGGTATATCTATGGCTGCAGCAATTTTTTTTACGAGTTCCGGAAAGGTGTTTCGTCGTTCGTTCGTAGCAGTAATGTCCAGAAACACTAATTCGTCGGCTCCCTCGGCTGCATACTGTATAGCAAGTTGTACAGGGTCGCCCGCATCGCGCAGCCCCATGAATTGAATTCCTTTTACTACGCGTCCTTTGTCTACATCAAGACACGGAATAATTCGTTTTCTCAGCATAATTTCTTAGTTGCTCTAATGTGATGTTTCCTTCATAAATAGCTTTTCCTACAATTGCAGATTCACAGCCGATGGCTCCGAGCTGGTGCAAATCCGCGAGCGAGCTAACACCACCGCTGGCCACTATCTTCAAGGAGGGTGGTAAGGAGGCTATAAGCGTCTGATACATTTCGAACGAAGGTCCCTCCAGCATGCCATCCTTTTCAATATCTGTTACCATACAGCGTCTTACACCTGATTGATATTGCTGTTGCAGAAAGGGAAGGAGCAATTTTTCCGAATCATTTTGCCAACCCTGAAATGCAATAACGCCGTTGCGGCAATCGGCAGCAAGTACAATTCTTTCTGCGCCAAATTCTGACAACCATGCAGCAAATAGCTCCGACCGTTGCAGCGCTATACTGCCCACTGTAACCTGCCGGGCTCCGGCGTCAAATACCGACTGGAGGGCGGCAGTTGTCCGCAAGCCGCCGCCAAAGTCGATCTGCAAATCAGTTGAAGCGGCGAGCTTCTCCAGTATTTTTATATTGACAGGAGCGCCTGCGCGGGCTCCGTCCAGATCGACAAGGTGCAGGTATTTGATTCCGGCGGACTCAAAACTTTTTGCAGCTTCCAAAGGGTCCTGATGGTATATAATTTTTCTTGTAAAATCGCCTTTTTGCAGGCGGACACACTGGCCGTCCAGCAAATCCAGGGCAGGTATTATATTCATAAGCTCAAAAAATTTTGAAGAATGCGCTGCCCAATTGCACCCGACTTTTCGGGGTGAAACTGAACAGCGTAAAAATTATTCTTTTGTATTGCAGCACTGAAGGGAAGCAGATAGTCGCAGGTTGCTACTGTGTATGCAGAAGTAGCGACATAATAACTATGAACAAAGTACACATCGGAATTCTCCGGCAGATTCATAAACAATGGGCCGGTCAATTGCGCTACCTGATTCCAGCCTGTATGTGGCACTATTCCGTCGGGAGGAAACCGTTGTACCGCCTCTGAAAATATACCTAAGCCAGTTGTTTTACCTTCTTCGTTATAGCTACACATTAATTGCATACCCAGGCAGATTCCCAATACTGGCTGTTGCAATGTTCTGATGGCCTCATCAAGTTTCCGGTCGCGTAGGTATATCATAGCGGAAGAAGCCTGACCAACGCCGGGAAAAATTACCTTATCCGCCGAAGCCAGCAGTTCCGGATTATCTGTGAGGACGGCATCCACGCCCAATCGGCGAAGTGCCAGAAGTACCGAGGTACTATTGCCTGCATTATATTGTAAAACTGCGATCATAAAATTCCTTTTGTGCTGGGTACCGAGGTTCCGCCGTTGCATGTTTTGGCCTGGCAAACCGCTTTTGCAAATGCTTTGAAGACCGATTCTATTTTATGATGTTCATTGGTTCCTTTGGCAGCTATATTCAAATTACAGCGCGCCTGATCGCAGAACGATTTGAAGAAGTGATAGAACATTTCGGTGGGCACATCTCCGATTTTTTCGCGCGAAAACACCACCCGCCAAACCAGCCAGGGCCGTCCGCCGAAATCGATAGCAACCCGGGCCAGGCAATCATCCATGGGCAACATATACCCGTAACGTTCGATACCAATTTTGCTACCCAGCGCCTTCCTGAAGGCCTGCCCCAAAGCAAGCGCGGTGTCTTCTATGGTATGGTGCTCGTCTACCTGCAGGTCACCTGTTACCAGCAGTTTCAAATCTATTTGAGCGTGTTTTGCAACCTGGGCCAGCATATGATCCAGGAAGTGCAAGCCGGTTTGAATCTGATGAACACCAGTTCCGTCCAGATTTAGCTGCAGCGTTATATCTGTTTCTGCGGTGGCGCGCCGGACTTCTGCTATGCGGGGGCGGCTTTTCAGATATTGATAAATTACTTTCCAACTTTGTGTGACCAGCGTAGCTTCAGCTTTTTCCATTCCCATATAAATGGAATTGCATCCCAAATTATTCGCGAGTTCTATGTCAGTCAGCCTGTCGCCAATTACGTAAGAGTTTTTCAGATCGTATTTACCATACAAATAGCGCTGAAGCATTGCCGTCCCCGGCTTCCGGGTTGGCTTTTGCTCATATTCAAAAGAGCGATCAATGAGTACTTCATCAAATTCGACACCTTCGTTGCGCAAGGTTTGTAAGACAAAATTGTGCACCGGAAAAAAATCTCTTTCCGGAAAAGAAGCGGTACCCAAACCATCCTGATTGCTGACCATAACCAATTCATAATCGGTTTCGGCGGCAATACGAGCAAGGTTTACAATGGCTCCGGGCAGAAATTCCAGTTTTTCAAATGAGTCTATTTGAAAGTCTTCCGGCTCCTTGATCAAAGTACCATCACGATCAATAAACAATACCTTTTTCATTAGTTTGAAAAGTTTATGAGTGTTTGAAGTAGTAATTCATTTTCTTTTTCAGTACCAACTGAAATTCGAATACAGTCAGGAATTGCCGCGGAACGGTCCCGCACAATGATTCCCCGCTGCACTAACTGCTGATAAACCTTTGCAGCTTCGTGGATTTCGACCAGCAAGAAATTGGTTTGCGATGGGTATACTTTTCGCACCTGCGGCAAGCGCTGCAACTGTTCGAACAACCAGTGCCTTTGTTGCAGTACCTGTTGCAGCCGCCGGTTGTACAATTCTGTATCCTGTAGTGTTTCCAATGCGATCTGCTGTGAAACTGAGCTAACGTTATACGGCGGCTTTACATTATTAAAATATTTGACAAGAGCTGGATGCATAAAAGCCATACCGAGGCGAATGGCGGCTAAGCCCCAAGCTTTACTCATGGTCTGCAGCACAATCAAATTATAATTCTGCTGCAGTTCAGAAATATAGGAGGGTTCGCCGGCAAAATCGATATAAGCCTCATCGATCACAACTACGCCCTTAAACCGTTCCAGCAAATCAAGGACCATGGATCGATTCAATGTATTCCCTGTCGGATTATTGGGCGAGCAAAGAAAAATCAACCTGAGTCGGGGATCCGAGCAAAGGCTATCGAAGCTTCCGGGGACAAAGTCAAAATCTTCGCCGAGCGGTATAGACAACATTTGGATGTTATTAATGGCTGCCGACACCCTATACATTCCATACGTAGGTTCCAGGCACAAAGCTTTATCGCCTGAATCACAAAAAATGCGAAAGCATAGATCTATGATTTCATCACTGCCGTTGCCTATAAAAATGCTGGACGGATCTACCTGTTTTAAACGGGCCAGTTGTTGCTTCAGATCTACCTGTAAAGGGTCCGGATAACGGTTGTACGTACCAAAAGGCAGTTCGTTGGCATCCAAGAAAACAGCAGCCGATCCATTGAACTCCTTTCTGGCACTGGCATAGGGTTCCAGTTCTGTGATTCGTTCAGGTATTAGTGCGTCTATGTCAATTTTCATTTCTTAGTTTTTTTAATCGAATGGTGACTGCATTTTTGTGGCCCTTCAGTTGTTCAGCTTCAGCCATTATTTCTACGGTGGGACCAAGACGGCGAAGTCCATCTTCAGATACTTCCTGAAAACTTATTTTCCGTAGAAAGCTCTCAACAGATACACCACTGTAGGCCATGGCACTTCGGTTGGTAGGCAGTGTATGGTTAGGGCCGCTGGCATAGTCGCCCATACTTTCACAACTATAATTCCCTATGAATACAGAACCGGCGTTTCTAATGGCATCACAATGCATTAATGGCTGATCGATGGCCAGTATCAGGTGTTCGGGGGCATATTGATTTGCAAAGCGAAAACAAGTTTCGACTGTATCCAGCACCACAATACTGCTATGATGCAATGCAGCCATAGCTGTCAGGCTGCGCGGCATATCCCGCATCTGCTCCAGCAGTTCTGCTCTTACTTTGCCGGGCAATGATTTATCGGTGGTCAGGAGCACAACCTGGCTGTCGACGTCATGTTCGGCCTGGGATAAAAGATCGGCGGCCACAAAGGAAGCATCGGCTGTTTGGTCAGCTATAATCATCAGCTCACTGGGACCGGCGGGCAGGTCGATGGCTATTCCATCCTGCTGTACCATTACTTTAGCGGTCGTCACGAAGTTATTGCCCGGACCAAAAATTTTGGATACGCGCGGAACGGTTTCAGTACCGTACGCCATGGCAGCTATGGCCTGAGCGCCCCCCAAACAGTAGATCTCCTCTATACCACAACATTGAGCAGCAAATAACAGTTGTGGCGGCACTTTGCCATTTTTATCCGGAGGTGTACACATCACAATACGCCTGCAGCCAGCAATGCGGGCGGGTATGGCCAGCATAAGGATGGTTGAGAAAAGAGGTGCGGACCCACCAGGCACATATATACCGATAGTATCTATGGGGACAGACTTGCGCCAGCATGTAACTCCGGGCATGGTTTCAACAACGGGTTCCGACTGTAGCTGTGATTCGTGAAAACGTTTGATATTACCGGCTGCGATCAGAATGGCTTTCTGTAGTTGGGGCGCAACGCATGTAGCTGCTGCAGCTATATCCGACGCCGAAACGCGAAGAGAAAGTGGTAATACATTATCCCAGCGAAGGGCAAAATCACTCAGAGCCTGATCACCCCGTGTTTTTACTTCCTGCAAAATAGCAGTAACAGTAGCCAGACATTGTTGCACTTTAATCTCTGGTCGCAGGCAAATAGCTTCCCAGTCCGCCTCCGGCGGATGTTCAAATACTCGAATCATTGTATGTTTTTATTTTAGATTATGCAATCATTTTTTCTATCGGAACCACCAAAATACCTTCGGCTCCTGCAGCCTTAAGGGCATCTATAACCTCCCAGAACTGATCTTCTTGAATTACGGAATGCAGACTACTCCAGCCCTGGCGGGCTAATGGCAGAATAGTCGGGCTGTTCATCCCAGGAAGTATTTGGCTGATCTGCTGTATACAGGTATCGGGTGTGTTGAGCAGTATGTATTTGTTTTCACATGCCTTGCGAACCGAACGCATTCGGAACAACAGCCGTTGCAATACCTGCTGTTGCCCGGGCTCCAGATTATTATTGGCAATCAGCAGTGCTTCACTGCGCAGCACGGTATTTACTTCCTTCAACCCATTCGAAAACAAAGTACTGCCGCTGCTGACAATATCACATACTGCATCGGCCAGGCCAATTCCGGGCGCTATCTCCACGCTTCCGGAAATGGTTTCTATGGTGGCGTCAATCTTATTTTCACGGAAATAGGAACTGAGAATATTGGGATAGGAAGTGGCTACGCGCTTACCCTTAAACCATGCAAGTCCAGTGTAAACACGCTCTTTTGGAATGGCCAGACTCAGGCGGCAGGAAGAAAAACCCAGCCGTTCGGAAACACAGATACATTTTCTGCTTTCCAGTAATACATTTTCGCCTATGATGCCGATATCGGCCACTCCCTGTTCCACATATTCGGGAATATCGTCGTCGCGGAGAAAGAGTAGCTGCAGCGGAAAATTACTGGCTTCGGCAACCAATTTTGCACCACCATTAGGGAATTTAATGCCGCATTCTTTCAACAGTCCGATGGATTGTTCACTTAAGCGACCTTTTTTCTGAATTGCGATTTTTAAAGTGCCCTGGTTCATATCAAATTTTTGAGTCTGAGTAAACCTGGGCGGAAACGAATAAAAAAAATCCCGTCTGATTTACTCAGACGGGATGTAGATATTTCGTTAGCAACATATCATTTCCTGCTCGCCTGAGTGCAAGTATGAAAATGATGATGATGCAGTTGATTGAACATTGTACAAGTTTTGTCAGCTCTTTTTTGCTGAAGCGGAGCAAAGGTAATACAAGTTTCTTTTCATCCAAATTTATTTTACGCAACGGCAATTCTTTCTGCAAATGAGGTTGAATACCATGTCAGCATCAGCGGCCCTGAACCAGCAAACTGCGCGAAAGACCAAATTGCCCTTCAACCAAAAGAAAGTAAATTCCGGTGCGCCAGCCGGCAGTCGAGATCCGGTGGAGTTGCTGTTTTCCCGGAGCCAGGTAATACGTGCCGACCTTCCGGCCTGTTATATCATGAACGTACAAGTGTAAATGCGTTCTCCAGGCATCGGCAATTTCCACAAAGAAATATTCATGCGCAGGATTGGGAAAAATCTTCATAGCGGAAGCTGAGGCAAGATTGACTACCGTAGATGTCTGAGTTGAAACCATACAGTAAGCAGCGGTTAGAATATCGGTTCGGCTTTCAGCGACAAAGGCTGCTACCCGCAGGTTTTTCAAATTCGGATGAGTATTGTTATAGGAAGCCGGAATTTGATAGCTAAGGGTTCTATGGAACAGTGTTCCGGAATCTGTTTCTGAAATCACATCTCCCAAAGGATCTTCGGTCAATACTTTACGCAGCAGATGATTATGAACATATTTCCCGTCGGGACGAATCATTTCCGGGTAATAGGCAGAAGCACCGGTTTGCGGTCCTGCAACGCTGTCTTCCAGCAGCATTACTGTTAGCCTGTCAGTAGGCTTTCCATTGGCTGTATAAAAACCTGAAACGTTCACTTCCAGCATTCGGGTAGAGGTATCAACCCAGGAAGCAACAGCAAGATTCACATAGGATGGTTGAGCTAAAATAGAATCAGCGTATTGTGACCAGGCACCTCGTTCAACAGCCAATGCACTGCGTCCGGCAAATAGCCGCCTGTTGACCGCAGCACTTGGGTACATGGCAACATTCATCATCCATATCTGTGTGATTGCAGCCCCATCTGCTGTACGAAAATCAGGTTCTGACGTTGACGGCACTGCATATATTCCTGTATGATTATTGATGAGTATCACAGCTCCGGGCTCGCGGCTATCTTTTAACTGATTGGCTCGCTTATGACCATCCGGACAATGCAAACAATGTATTCCTGTAAACTCTTCAAGTACCACTTTTTTATTTTGCTTCAAGCGACTGACTTCGGGTTGTGCATTGGCCGAGAGTGCCAGACCCGAAAGAAAACCTAGACACACAACAAATGAGCGTAAAAGGGTGGCGTTCCATTTGAAGAATTCCGGATGGGAAAAACCATCGAACATTTTGCGTACTAAAAAAAGTGAAAATAACCGAAGCATGATTTGGTTTTGTTTACAATCTACATCGTCCAAAATTGTATTCTTTGTAGCCTACAGGAAATGGTAACCATTGGATAGCATTGCGTTGGATTCAACTCACCAAATTGTTGTTGGCCCGTATTGAAGAATCATATTTTAATACAGGATAACCTCAATAAAACATTGAATCGGTTAATTTTGCCTGCAAAACGATCATCACGACAATTCAAAGGTCGGCGGGAAAGGAGATGGATAAAGAAAAAGAAGCAACAAGACTGGCTAAGCGAATGGCGGTACTGGGTATGTGTTCGCGCAGGGAAGCCGATGAGCTCATTACAAAGGGATGGGTAAAAGTAAATGGCGTAGTCGTAAAGGAAAAGGGCAGCAGGGTATCTGATTCAGACATCATCACATTGAGTCCGGAAGCCAGGCAGGTTCAATCGGAGCGGGTTACTATACTTTTGAACAAGCCTGTAGGCTATGTAAGCGCACAACCCGAAAAAGGATATAAAGCGGCCATCGATTTGATAACCCCCGAAAACCGTTGGGCTGAAGACAAGAGTCCTGTTCGCTTCAACAAATTTCATCGCTTTGGCATGGCGCCAGCGGGAAGATTGGATATAGACTCGGTAGGACTACTGGTACTTACACAGGATGGAAGAATCGCAAAGCAGCTGATTGGAGAAAACAGTGGGATTGAAAAAGAATATCTGGTACGGGTTACAGGCACACTTGTTCCCAATGGATTAAAACTCTTGAATCATGGTCTTAGCCTGGATGGTGAAAAATTGCTGCCGGCAAAGGTAAGCTGGCAAAATGAACAACAACTGCGGTTTATACTACGTCAGGGTAAAAAACGACAGATAAGGCGCATGTGCGCCCTGGTAGGTTTGCATGTAACGGGACTGAAGCGAATCAGGATGGGTAAGGTACGCCTAGGCAACCTGCCACCCGGGAAATGGCGCTATCTGGCCGCACATGAGCAGTTCTAAACCCATCAAAGTAAGATGTTAGCTGCAACCCTAAAAGACAACGACAGTGCTAAATTTAACGAACAGACAGACGACAAAAAAGCCCGCCCGCAAAATGGCACATTTGTTTTTTGCCGACACACGAGCTAACGCTCAAAAAACCAAAAGAGCCATTTTTTTGCCAACGCACTGACACCGTTTCGACCGAAAAACTTATCTTAATCGACTGAAATAGAAAATATAATTTGTAGATGATTTTAAAAGAATTGAAACCAAGAAAGGCACTAAACAAAGCCTTTTTAAAAGTAAAACCGAACAGGACTGAAATTGAAGGTTTCAAGACCAATCTCATTACTTTACTCGACAGGACAAATGACACGGAAAGCGAAGAGTTTCATAAAAACCTTGTCATTGACTTTCTGAAGAAAACCTATTACGACCCAAACCATTTTATAAATACCAAAGGTCGAAACGACCTTGTTATTCACAACGGACAAAATGCAAACTCGACAGTTGGCGTAATTCTCGAAGCTAAAAAGCCGACCAACAAAGCGGAAATGATTTCCACCAAAAGACTGAATACAAAAGCATTTCAGGAATTGGTTTTGTATTATTTACGTGAGAGAATTACTCATAAAAACCTTGAAGTAAAACATTTGGTGGCAACAAACATAAACGAATGGTTCATTTTTGACGCTACCCTATTCGACAGACTTTTTGCTCAAAACAAAAATCTTGTAAAACAATTCAACGACTTTGAAGGAGGGCGTTTGGCAGACACCAAAACAGATTTTTTCTACAAGCAAATTGCCGAGCCGTTTATTGACAGCATCACATCTGAAATTGAATTTACTTACTTCAACATTCAGGATTTTCAAAAACCATTACGCAATGCCGACAAAGCAGACGATAATTCGCTGATTGCCTTATTCAAATTGTTGTCGCCAGAGCATCTTTTAAAACTTCCGTTCACCAACGACAGCAACAGCCTAGATAAAAGATTTTACAGTGAGTTGTTGCACATTATCGGCTTGACCGAAACCAAAGAAGGAAGTAAAAAACTGATTGAACGAAACAAAGCAGGTGAACGACACACAGGAACAATCCTTGAAGATACCATCATTCAGCTTGACAGCTTAGATAAAATCAGCCGATTGGAAAAACCAAACCAATTCGGCAACACACAACAGGAACGACTTTTTAATGTTGCTCTTGAACTTTCCATTACTTGGATAAACAGAATATTGTTTTTAAAGTTGTTGGAAGCCCAACTCATCACTTATCACAAAGGCGACAAATCTTTTTCGTTTCTCAATCTTGACAAAATCAAGAACTATGACGACCTGAATAGTTTGTTTTTTCAGGTGTTGGCACGCAAGTATGACGAGCGAAACGAAGATGTAAAAAAAGCATTTGAAAAAACGCCTTATCTCAATTCATCGCTTTTCGAGCCGACCGACATTGAGCAGGTTACTTTGTTCATCAGCAACCTGAAAGACGACAAAACCATTCCGATTTTTTCGCAAACCGTGCTGAAAGACCAGCAAGGCAAAAAACGGACAGGCAACATTTCAACCCTTCAATATTTATTTGAGTTTTTAGATGCTTACGACTTTGGAGCAGAAGGCGGAGAAGAAATTCAGGAAGACAACAAAACGCTGATTAACGCTTCGGTTCTTGGATTGATTTTCGAGAAAATAAACGGCTACAAAGACGGTTCGTTTTTCACACCCGGTTTCATCACAATGTATATGTGCCGTGAAACCATTCGCAAAGCTGTTGTGCAGAAATTCGACCATGATTTTCCTGATTTTAAGATTAGCAGGATTGAGGATATCTATGAACTGATTCCGCAAAAAATTTCGAGAAAGAAAGCAAATGAGGTCATTAATTCAATAAAAATATGTGACCCTGCTGTGGGTTCGGGGCATTTTTTGGTTTCAGCCTTGAACGAAATGATTGCCGTAAAAAATGATTTGAAGATTCTGGAAGATAGAGAAGGCAAGTCGCTTCATCGGTATGAAGTGGAAGTGGTAAATGATGAACTGATTGTGACAGACGAAGAAGGAGAACTATTTGAATACAACCCAGGCAACAAAGAAAGTCAACGCATACAGGAAACGCTTTTCCACGAAAAGCAAACCATTATTGAAAACTGCCTTTTCGGTGTGGACATCAATTCCAATTCCGTAAAAATTTGCCGTTTGCGTTTGTGGATTGAACTTTTGAAAAACGCCTATTATATTGTACAGACAGGGCATGCCCTGTCTCCAATAGAATTGCAGACCCTTCTGAATATTGACATCAACATCAAATGCGGAAACTCTTTGGTGAGCCGTTTTGCCATTGATGCCGACCTGAAACAAGCCTTGAAAAAAAGCAAGTGGACAATTGATAGTTACCGAATAGCCGTTGACACTTACCGAAACGCTGAAAGCAAGGAACAGAAAAGAGAAATGGAACGACTGATTGCCGACATTAAATCGGATTTCAGAAGTGAAATTTCGTTGAACGACCCGAAAGTAAAGAAGCTACGCAAACTTTCAGGCGAACTTTTCCAAATGACCAACCAGCAACAACTTTTTGAAATGAGCAAAAAGGAAAAAGCCGATTGGAACAAGAAAGTGCAACAACTGACCGAAGAAACCAAAAAATTGGAAACCGAAATTGAAGAAATAAAAGCCAACAAGATTTTTGAAAATGCTTTTGAATGGCGTTTTGAATTTCCCGAAGTGCTGAATGATGATGGTGATTTTGTCGGCTTTGATGTGGTTATTGGAAATCCGCCTTATGTGTTTGGTGGCAATGAAGGAATATCAATTTCAGAAAAGAATTATTACAAGGACAATTACGAATGTGGAAGTGGTAAAATAAACCTTTTCACACTTTTCATTGAAAAAGCATTTCGTAATTTAAAGAACTCTGCACAGTTTGCTTTTATAATTCCTAATACATTTTTAAGAGTCACATCTTACGATTCAACAAGGCGTTATCTGGTAAACAATTCACGAATCACTTCAATTTATGATTTTGGTGATAGGGTTTTTGATGACGCAGTTACTACCGCCATTGTAATTACAGCTACAAAAGGAAACTTTGCAGATTATCAAACTAAATTAATCAATGCATCCAGTGTTGGAACAATAAGCAAGCAAGACATAATTGACAACGATTTTGTCATAGCAACAAATACAAATAAGAATTCATCAAGTCTTTTAAAAAAATTAAAATCTAATCAGACATTAGGTTCAATTTGTAAAGAAATGATTTTTGGGGTTGTAATAACAAAGAATAAAAATGAAGTGGTTAGTGATAAGCCACTTAAGGGGTGGAAGCCATTTTTAGAAGGTAGAGAAATAGGAGCATACACTATCCAAGAAATAAAACAATGGCTAAACTACGAACCAACTTTACTTCATAGGGCTAGAACAAAAGAAGTATTTGAGACACCTGAGAAAATATTAATACAAAGGATTACAGGGGGCTCAAAACCATTAAAAGCAGCGTATGACAATCAAGGATTCTACAATAAAGAATCGATTAACAATATTATTTTGAATGATGATAGCCCTGTTCAAACCAAATTTGTTTTAGCACTATTAAATTCTAAGTTAATTAATTGGTTTTATGTAAATCAATTTACAAATGAATCCAATTTGACTGTCAATTTATCAAAAGCCTACTTATCTCAAATTCCGCTTGCAATTCCAAACAAAACTGATGAGGAAAGAATTGTTTCGATTGTAGAGAGAATTCTTTTAAAAAAGAAAGAGAACAAAGAGACAATTGATTTGGAAACCAAAATAGACCAATTGGTTTATCAGCTTTATGGGTTGACGGAGGAAGAAATAAAAATAATTGAAAACAATTAACTATGAGCATTGACAGAAAATGCAATCCCTGCATTCTTTTGATGTTTTAAAGCCACAGCCAATTATCCAGACAACTTATGATGTTTTTGTTTCCCACGCATCAGAAGACAAAGACGACTTTGTAAGAGATTTTGTAAAGTGTTTACAGCAAAACGGACTTAAAGTTTGGTATGATGAATTTACATTGAGAGTTGGAGACAGCCTTAGGCGTTCCATTGACAATGGACTTAGAAATTCTCGCTACGGGATTGTAGTTTTATCAGAAGCATTTTTTAGCAAAGAATTGCCACAAAGAGAATTGGACGGACTTTTTGCAAGAGAAGTAAACGGAGAAAAGGTTATACTTCCTATATGGCACAAAATCAGCAAAAACGAGGTAATGAAATTTAGTCCAATTATTGCCGATATGTTGGCATTGAATACATCGAGTTTTACAATTGAAGAAATCGCAAAAGAAATATCTGACAGAGTATTAAATTGAATTAAAAAAATGACAGTATGCCAACGCTTCACAGCCACACACATTGCGAAGCCGCACCAGCCGACACGCAAGCCAAAACTTGGCGGCAGCGTGTGTCTGTCCCACCGCACCAAAGACAGCGAAACCCACGACAGACAAGAAGGGCAGCAGCTAACAGGCGTTTGGCTCAATGGCGGGTGAAGTGGATAAATGAATATTCTACCTCGCATCAACTTTTGTGGAGTAATGACAGTTTTGTGCTCCGAAATCCGTCACTGCGCCAAGCGCCAAAACGTTTCCGGCTATCCGCTGCTAGTCCTCGCCGCGGAATTATATTTGCGCGACACGGCACGCAAATACCCAAGTAATTTACATACCACACTTACTTATGCTTGCAGCGGCTGTGGGCTATACGCTGCTATCCGGGGCGCGGCGGTAACCACATGCAGCGTAGTAATTTACATCCAGTTTTCATTTATGAAAACAAGAGCCCTGAAGAAAATCTTCTTTTCCTGAGCTGTATTGACCTGAGGCTAACCGATAATCTGCTCAACTTCCTGCATTTTGACCATCTTGCCAATCGCTACGACGATTACACGCTAGCGGGAGCATCTCTGATGACCAGATTCAAGGATCGTTCTTTTACAAGTGCTTTAAACAAAAATTTTATGATCCCCGGACAACGGGACATCAATCGCTGCCCCATTTGGAAAGGTGTCTGGGATGCCATTTACAGATATCAAAGCATCTTCATCACATCCAGGATGTGTACATTGTGGAACACCATTCGTGTGGTGCCTGTAAAGAATACTTAAACGAAGATAAGCTTGCCGGAGATGAGGGGCCTGCATCGCAAATTCGCGAAAGCTAGATATTCCGGGCATGTTGACCCACTATTCCGGGCATGTTGACCCACCTGAATGGTTTTGTTAGTAAGAGCAAGAACTTTAGTAAGAATTGAAGTTACGGTTAATCATTTATTTTGTTTGTTTT
>Ga0222424_100181_pt1 | contig 64328 bp, 51 predicted proteins | sample 2B2ome_FD_182468 | JGI IMG/M metagenome (GOLD analysis project Ga0222424, IMG submission 182468) | Enriched microbial communities from leaf-cutter ant dump, University of Wisconsin, Madison, United States - 2B200A (version 2) | ecosystem: Environmental > Terrestrial > Nest > Insects nest > Nest... | reverse complement strand
GGCGCGTGCGGCTGGACTTTCTCATCGAGGACGGCGGGCAGTTCGACGCGGACGGCAAGGCCGACGGCATCATCACCGACCCGGGGGCACCGGCGCACCTGCCGCTGTCCATTACGGGCCTGGCGCCAGACCTGCCGCAGGGGTTTTGGTTCTGAGGTACTACTGAATCAATAGCTGCTGGCGCTTTCTGGATAAGCGCTAGAGCCAAAAAACACCCAAAATCCAGAGGAGGACAGACATGCTGAATGACGAAAACTTCGATGGAAACATCGGCTACACCAGCGGCTCCGTCAGTACGTTCACGTTGAACGGAATCAAGTACATCATCACCGGAACGGCCGGGATGTACGCCAACGGTATCGTGGCAGGCTTCGACGCTCCCTACATGTCTTCCGGCGTGGGGGACGGCGTATTGCGGTTTGACTCCGGCAATCTATTTGGCATCAGCAGCATCCGGATCGAGGCCAGCGACGGCAGCGCGTTCCGCCTGGCGGGGCTGAGCTTCGACGTGCAGGCGGACGCCAGCTTCACCATCACCCCCAGCGGGGGCAGCGCCGTCAGCTTTGTGAGCAATGGTTCCGCTGTCAATGAACAAAACTGGGACCTTTCGGCGAATAACCAGTTCTACAACATCACCAGCTTCACGCTGGCGGGCGGGAACATGGTTCTGGACCTGGACGATCTGAACTTCGAGCCCGCAGTCTCGCCCAACGCCGCCCCGATCATCGGCAACCTGAACGGCGACAGCGTGGGCTGGGCCGGGGTGGGCAGTGCCGTGACGCTGGATTCTGGCGTCAGCGCCACGGCCAGCGACGTCGAGTTGGACGCGCTCAATTCCGGCCTGGGCGACTGGGCGGGGGCCACGCTCACGGTCCAGCGCGCAGGGGCTGCCGTTTCCACCGACGTGCTGGGCTTCAGCACCTTGGGGGGCGCCTTCACCGTCAGCGGCAGCAACCTGCAGTCGGGCGGCCAGACCTTTGCCACGTTCACCAGCACCGGCGGCACGCTCACGGTCAATTTCACCAGCAGCGGCACGGCGGCCGCCACGGCCCTGGTAGAGCAGGTGCTGCGCAGCGTCACCTACCGCAACGACACCCCGGCGGGCGACGCCACGCTGCGCTTTGCGCTCAGCGACGGCGTATCCACCCCCGCCACGGCGGATGTGGTGGTGACCAGCGACATGATCTACGTCACCAACACCACCGACACCGCCACCATCAACGTCGCCAACGGGGTGAGCTTCAGCGAAGCGGTGGCGATTGCGGCCGCCGACGGCACCGGCAGCCAGACGCTGGTGCTGACCAGCAGCTTCAACAGCACCATGTCCCTGGCGGGCAACCTGGCGATTGCCGAGAGCCTGTCGATCAGCGCGAATTCGGCCGACGGCCTGAACATCAGCGGCAGCACCATCACCCTGGGCGGCGGCACCACGCTGAGGTTTGTCAACACCATGGGCACCGCCACCATCTCCAGCACGCTGGCGGGCACTGGCGCGCTGGTCAAGGAGGGCGGCGGCACCTTGGTGCTGGCCAACACCGGCAATGAAGCCAATATGTCCGGCGGCATCACCGTCAACGCAGGCACGTTGCAGATATCGGACGACAACCATCTTTCGTCCGGCACGCTGACGTTGAACGGCGGTACGCTGGCCAACAACAGCGCCGCCTTCACCATCGACAACGCGGTCGCCATCAGTGCATCGGGCGGCACCTTCAACATCAGCGGCGGCGGTGCAACGACGGTGGGCCTGAGCGGCGTCATTTCCGGCAGCGGCCCCCTGGCCAAGACGGGCACGGCCATCCTGCAGCTCGACGGCAGCAACACGTTCACCGGCGCCATGAACATCGGGGCCGGCACCGTGGTCGCCAACCACGCCAATGCCTTCGGCACCACGGCGGGCAGCACGACGGTGGTGTCCGGAGCCACCGTGCGCGTGGCGGGCGGGTTCACCATTGCCGAAAACTTCAGCGTTGCGGGCCTCGGCACGACGGTCAGCGGCACCGAATACGGCGCGCTGCACCTCGTCAGCGGCAGCTCCACGCTGAGTGGCAACGTCAACGTGACCGGCTACACCCGGGTCGGTGCCGACAGCGGCGCCACGCTGACGCTCAGCGGCGTGCTGGGCGGCGGCGCGTACATCCTCGACAAAACCGGCGCCGGGACGCTGGTGCTGTCCAACACCGGCAACGAAGCCGCGAGCGTGGGCGACACCACTGTCACCGCAGGCACATTGCAAATATCGGACGACGACCAGCTGTCGTCCGGCACGCTGAGGCTGAACGGCGGCACGCTGGCCATCAGCGGCGCCACCACGATCGACAACGCGGTGGTGCTGGCGTCCGACTCCACCATCAGCACCAGCGTCAACGCCACCTTGAGCGGCGCGCTCAGCGACATCGGTACGCTGAACAAGGTCGGTGCCAGCACCCTGACCCTGGCCGGCAGCAGCAGCGGCCACTTCGGCGCCGTCAACGTCACGGCGGGCGGCCTGGCCCTGAGCGGTGGCACGGCGCTGGGCGACACCAGCGCGGTGACCCTGAGCGGTGGCACTACGCTGACCGTGGCCAGCACTGAAACCATCGGCTCGCTGGCGGGCGCGGGCAACGCGACGCTCAACGCCATGCTGACCGCTGGCGGCAACAACACCAGCACGCTCTATTCCGGCGTCATGTCGGGTTCGTTCGGCCTGACCAAGGCGGGCAGCGGCACGCTGACGCTGATGGGCAACAACACCTACTCTGGCGACACCAACGTCACGGCCGGTACGCTACAACTCAACCGGGTCGGCGGCGCGCTGAACGACACCACGGCGGTGACCGTGGCTTCGGGCGCAACCCTGTCCGTGCTGGCCGACGAGACCGTCGGCCGGCTGTCCGGCGCGGGCACCGTGGCGCTGAATAGCTACGAGTTGGTGGTGGGAGCCACCGGCCAGAACAGCACCTTTTCCGGCAGCGTCACCGGCACCGGCTCCCTGGTGCTGAACGGCGGCAGCTTCACGCTGTCGGGCAGCAACAGCGGCCAAAGCTGGGGCACGCAGGTGCGGGGCGGCAGCACGCTGTCCATTGCCGAGGACGCCAACCTGGGCGCGGGCGCCGTGCAGCTCAACAACGGCGTCCTGGCCGTGACGGGTAACGCCACGGTGGACAACGCCATCGTCCTGCAAGGCGCCGGGGGCGTGCAGGTGGACACGGGCCTGGCGGCCACGCTGTCGGGCGTGGTCAGCGGCGGCGGCAGTGCTCTGCACAAGCTGGGCAGCGGCACCCTGGTGCTGTCGGGCAGCAACACCTACACGGGCGCCACCAACGTCGCCACAGGCAGCCTGCTGGTGCAGGGCGCGCTGGCGGGCACCACGGGCATCGAGGTGGACTCGGGCGCCCGGCTGGGCGGCGATGGCGTGCTGTTCGCCACGGGTTCCGCCCACACGGTGGACGTGCAGAACTTAGCCACGCTTGCCGCCGGCAGCAGCGCTGACGCGGCGGGCGCGCTGACGATCAACGGCGGGCTGTACCTGGCGGGGGGCAGCACGCTGGAGGCGCAGATCAACGGCGCCGCCAGCGGCACAGGCTACGACACGGTGGTCGTCAAGGGCACGGTGAACCTGAGCAGCGCCACCTTGGCCGTCACCGTGGGCGGCGGCTACACGCCCATCAATGGCGCCGTCCACACCCTCATCGACAACCAGGGCCTGGGCGCCATCGCGGGCACCTTCACGGGCATTGCCCAGGGCGCCGTCATCACCGTGAGCGGCGTGCGCATGCAGGTCAGCTACGTCGGCGGCGATGGCAATGACCTGACGCTGACCGCGCTGGTGAACGACGCCCCCACGGTGGCCCACGCCATCGGCAACCAGGTCGCCACCGAGGATGCGGCGTTCAGCTTCACGTTCGCTGCCGGCACTTTTGCCGACGCGGACGCGGGCGACGTGCTCACCTACAGCGCCCAGCTCGCGGGCGGCGGCACGCTGCCGTCCTGGCTGAGCTTTGACGGCGGCACGCGCACCTTTAGCGGCACGCCCACCAATGGCGACGTGGGCACCATCAGCATCGAAGTCACGGCCGACGACGGCAATGGCGGCACGGTCACCGACACCTTCGACATCGTGGTGGCCAACACCAACGATGCCCCCACGGTGGCCAACCCCATCGCCGACCAGGGCGCCACCGAGGACGCGGCGTTCAACTTCCAGTTCGCGGCCAACACCTTCCATGACGTGGACGTGGGCGACACGCTTACCTACAGCGCCGGACTGTCTGGCGGCGGCGCACTGCCGTCCTGGCTGAGCTTTGACGGCGGCACGCGCACCTTCAGTGGCACGCCCACCAATGGCGACGTGGGCACCCTCACCATCACCGTGACCGCCGCCGACGGCAATGGCGGCACGGTGGCCGATACCTTCATCCTCACGGTGGACAACACCAACGATGCGCCCACGGTGGCCAACCCCATCGCTGACCGGAGCGCCACGGCCAGCGTGGCGTTCAGCTACGTGCTCCCCGCCAACACCTTCCATGACGTGGACGTGGGCGATACCCTGGTCTACAGCGCCCAGCTCGCGGGCGGCGGCGCGCTGCCGTCTTGGCTGGTCTTCAACCCCGCCACGGGCACCTTCAGCGGCATCCCGGGCAGCGCCGACGTGGGCACGCTGAGCGTCGAAGTGACGGCCACCGACTCCCAGAACGCCACGGTGTCGGACAGCTTCGACATCGTGGTCGGTGCCGCGCCCGTCATCCCGACGCCGCAGCCCGAGCCGGAACCCGAGCAGCCCACGCCGCCCGTCACCCCCGGCGTGCCCGACAACGACGGCATTCCCGCCGCCGTGGAGGACCAGGCGCCCGGCATTCCCGGCCCGGACGGTCGCGTGGTGCAGGGAGACGGCAACGGCGACGGCATCAAGGACAGCGAGCAGTCGGGCGTGGCCTCGGTGGGCTTCGACGTGGCGGGCGCGTCGCCCAGCTTCACCACGCTGGTGGCCAGCAGCGTGGGCGGCAAGGTGGTCAGCGGCAACGACAACGCGCGCATCACCAGCCTGGTACAGCTCGGCGCGCCGGAGCACGTGCCCGAAGGCATGCAAATGCCCATCGGCCTGGTCAGCTTCACCGTGGAATTGGCGCAGGGCAAGACCGGCGAGAACTTCAGCCTGTACCTGGATCCGGCCCTGGGCGTGAACGGCTACTGGAAGCAGGATGCGAACGGCACCTGGGTGAACCTGGCCAGCGAGCCCTACGGCGGCAAGATGGTGTTGGAGGGCGGGCGCGTGCGGCTGGACTTCCATATCGAGGACGGCGGGCAGTTCGATGCGGACGGCCAGGCCGATGGCATCATCACCGACCCGGGCGCGCCCGCGTTCATGCCGCTGTCGCTGGCGGGGCTGGCGCCGGACATGCCGCAGGGGTTCTGGTTCTGATGGCCGCCGGATACTGCTGAATTGATAGCTGCTAGCGCTTACTACATAAGCGCTAGAGACCAAAAAGACTACTAACCAAGGAAACAAGATGATGACGACGATGCCCATGAAATCGATGGTTCTGGTGGCGGCAGCCCTGCTCGCGGGTTGCGGCGGCGGCGGCTCTGGCGGTGACGACCAGTCCGAAGCCCTGAACACCGCCCTGCTGCAAGGTCGCTGGGCGACGGCGGCGGGCGCGGCGCCCGCCTATACGGCCGTGGTGCTGCCCGGGGCATCGAACACGGCCAGTGCCTGGCTGCTGGCGCAGGACGCCAGCCGGCTGGTGAAGCTCACGGTGCGGGGCGACGCCAGCGCCCAGGGCAAGGCCTACGCCCTGGGCCAGGCCAGCAGCCAGGCCGTGACCGGGCAGGTGACGGCATCGCTGGCGGCGACGCCCAAGACGTTCTCCGTCACCGGCGCGGCGGCGGGGACGCTGGCGCTAAGCCAGAGCGATGCGCTGTCCACGCCCGCCGTGCAGGCCGATGCGGCTGGCGGCTGGAGCGCCACGGCCGGCGGCCAGGCCCAGGCCCTGCAATGGACCGTGGGCGCTGCGGGCGCGGTGGCGGGCGTTTCCACCACGGGCTGCTCCTATACGGGCCAATTGACGGCCATGGCGGGTGCCAGCGTCTATGGCGCGCAGTTCGACGAAAGTTGCCCCGACGGCGCTCGCATCACCTACAGTGGCATCGCCACCCTCAACGCCACCAAGAGCGGCCTGACCGTGGTGGTGACCAGCGCCGACGAAAGCCGTGGCGCGGCCGTGTTCTTCTCAAAGTAAGCTACCCAGGCTTCACTCCAGCCCGGCGGTGCATTGGTGCCGCCGGGCTGGCGTGCCCTGACGCCAGCCCGACCGATCGACAGCCTCCATCCGCCCTGCATGCCCGCACCCGCCGCCGCTCCTACCGAAACCGCCCAGGCCCTGGCGCGGCTGTCCCCTTTCCTCTGGCGTGCCTTTGCCTTCAGCGTGCTGGCGGGTTTGCTGGTGCTGGCCCCCACCGTCTACATGTTCGAGGTGTACGACCGGGTGGTGAACAGCCGCAGCGGGATGACGCTGGCCATGCTGAGCCTGCTGGTGCTACTGGCCATCGGCGTGATGGAGGTGCTGGAGTGGGCGCGTGCGGAAACCCTGCGCGAGGCCGGAGCACGGCTGGACGCCGCGCTGGCTCCCCGCGTATTTGCCGCCATTCACGAGGCGCAATTGAAGAAGGGCCAGGCTTTGGGCGCCCAGCCCATGGCCGACCTGCGCACCGTGCGCGATGCTTTCCACGCGCCCGCGCTGGCGTCGGCGCTGGAAGCCCCGGTGGCTTTGATCATGCTTGCGGTGCTGTTCCTGATGCACCCGGTGCTGGGCCTGGCGGCGCTGGCGGGTGCTTTGGTGCAAGGCGGTATCTCGTGGCTTAACGAGCGCGGCACCAGTGCCGCGTTGCTGCGCGCCAACCAGTCCGAAATGGGCGCGCGAACCTATGTGGACGGCACACTGCGCCATGGCGACGTGATCGCCGCCATGGGCATGGAGCCTGACATGCGCCGCCGCTGGCTGGTGCTGCAGGGTGAAACGCTGGCGCTGCAGTCCCAGGCCTCCGACCACGCGGGGCTGTACCAGTCGCTGGGCAAATGGCTGCAGACCACGCTGTCGTCCGCGCTGCTGGGCCTGGGGGCCTGGCTGCTGCTGCGCGAGCAACTGCCGGGCGGAGCAGGCATGCTCATCGTGGGGTCGGTGCTGGGAGGGCGCGTGCTGGCACCCCTGGTGCAGCTCGTCTCCCAATGGCGTGCTGTGGTGCATGCGCGGGGAGCTTGGCAGCGGCTCACGCAGCTGCTGGAGCGCCTGCCGGCTTCCACGCCCGGCATGCCCCTGCCCCGGCCGCGGGGACGGGTCACCGTCGAGGGTTTGGTCGCGAGCGCGGCCGCGGGCGGGCCGCCGGTCATCAAGGGCGTGGGCTTTGCCCTGCAGCCGGGCGAGGTGCTGGCTGTGGTGGGGCCGTCGGCGGCGGGCAAGACCACGCTGGCGCGCATGCTCATGGGACTGTGGACACCCACGGCAGGCAGCGTGCGGCTGGACGGTGTGGACGTGAGCGTGTGGAACAAGTCCGAGCTGGGGCCCCATGTCGGCTATGTGCCCCAGAGCGTGGAGCTGCTGGAGGGCTCGCTGGCGGAGAACATCGTGCGCTTCGGCGACGTCAATGAAGAGGCCCTGCACGCGGCCGCGCAGGCCGTGGGCCTGCACGACTGGATCTCTGCGCTGCCGCAGGGCTACGACACCCCGGTGGGCGACGAGGGCGTGATGCTTTCTGGCGGTCAGCGCCAGCGCGTGGCATTGGCACGCGCGCTGTACGGCGCGCCCGTGTTCGTGGTGCTGGACGAGCCCAACGCCAGCCTGGACGAGGCCGGCCACGCCGCGCTGGCTCGCGCGCTGCAGGACTGCAAGGCGCGCGGCACCACGGTGGTGGTCATGACGCACCTGCCCAGCGTGCTGGCCGTGGCCGACAAGATGCTGGTGCTCGCGGGCGGTGCGCAGCAGGCATTCGGGCCGCGCGATGAGGTGCTGGCTGCGCTGAAGGGTGGCCGCGCACCATCGAACACCGCCAACTCTGCCTTGCGAGCTGCCTGAAATGAAACACCCCCTGAGTCGCTGCGTGCCTTCCCCTGCTCTCTACGCGCTTCGCGCTGTGGGAGGGGGGACGCAGCCAGCGGCCTGGCAAAGCCAGTTCCGCGGCTACCTCGCTGGGGCAGCGCCGGTTTCATGCGCTACGGATAACTGACATGCATACCCCTGCTTCCTGTCCGCAGCGCGGAGAAATTACTCAGGCCGTGTGGAGCCTGCGGCGCGAATGGCTCGTGGTGGCCGTGTTCAGCATGGTGGCCAACGTGATGCTCCTGGCGCCCACGCTGTACATGCTGCAGGTCTACGACCGTGTGATGGTCAGCCAGAGCGAGGTGACGCTGCTCGTGGTGTCGCTCATCACGCTGTTCCTGTTCGCCGCCATGGCGTTCTCGGATGGCATGCGCGCACGGCTGCTGGTGCGCATCGGCGTGCGGCTGAACCAGGCCATCGGGCACCGCGTCTTTGCCGCGAGTTTCGCCCGCAGCGTGCGCGATCCCCAGGCCCAGCCCGCGCAGCCTTTCGGGGACTGGACCGAGTTGCGCCAGTTCCTGACCGGACCGGGCATCGTTGCGTTCTTCGACCTGCCCTGGACGCCCATCTACGTGGTGGCGCTGTTCCTGCTCCATCCCTTGCTGGGCTGGGTGGCGATTGGCTTCGCGCTGGTTCAGGGCGTGTTGGCCTGGCGCGGGCATCACCGCACCGTGGCGCCCACCGAGGCACTGGCCCAGGCCCAGGCCAAGGCACAGAACTACCTGCACGGCAAGCTGCGCAATGCCGAAGCCGTCGAGGCCATGGGCATGCTGCAGCACCTGCGGCAACGCTGGCATGGGCTGTACGCCCGCTACAGCGAGCGGCACGCGGCTGCCCTGGGCCTCACACACCGGGCGACGGCCTGGAGCAAGTACGTGCGCTATGTGCAGCAGTCGGCATCGCTGGCGGTGGGGGCCTTGCTGGTGATCGACGGCCAGCTGTCTCCTGGCGGGATGATCGCGGCCAACGTGCTCATGTCGCGTGCGCTCTCGCCCATCGACCAGCTGGTTGGCGTGTGGCGCGGCCTGGTGGGCGCCCGCAGCGCGCACCAGCGGCTGGCACAACTGCTGGCCGAGCATCCGTCGGAGGTACCGGTGCGCGGCGAGGCGCGCCTGCAGGGTGACGTGGCGGTGCGCGGCCTGAGCGTGGCGGCGCCCGGCCGTACCGCGCCCATCCTGCAGGGGCTGGATTTCCAGGCGGCCCCAGGCAGCCTCACCGTGGTGCTGGGCGCCTCAGGCTCCGGCAAGTCCACCCTGGCCCGTGCGTTGGTCGGTGTGTGGCCTGCGGCGGATGGCGGAGTGTGGCTGGACGGCCAACCTGTCGGCGCATGGAATCCCGCCGTGCTCGGGCCGCAGATCGGTTACCTGCCGCAGGACACGGCGCTGTTCGGCGGCACCGTGGCGGAGAACATTGCCCGCTTTGGGGAAGTGGATGCGCGCAAGGTGGTGGCTGCGGCGCAGGGGGCCGGCCTGCATGAGATGGTGCTGAAATTCCCGCAAGGCTATGACACGCCCGTGGGCGAGGGCGGTCGCCTGTTGTCCGGCGGCCAGCGCCAGCGCATTGGCCTGGCGCGTGCGCTGTACGGCGCCCCCGCCCTGGTGGTGCTGGATGAGCCCAATGCCCATCTGGACGACGTGGGCGAGGCCGCCCTGCTCGAGGCCTTGCGCCAGCTCAAGGCCCGGGGCGCTACCGTCTTCATGGTGACACACCGGGCCGGTGCCGTGGGGCTGGCCGATCAGCTGCTGGTGCTCCACGATGGCCGCATGCAGTGGCACGGGCCGCGCGATACGGTGCTGGCCCGCATGAAGGCGGCCCGCACCGGTGGCATGACCGCCGCCGCGTCCGGACCTGCACCCGCCCTGCCCGCTTGAGGGCTCCTGCCCGCCTTCCGCTTTTCACATTCGATGTCCATGGCTACCAACGATTTCTCAAAGCAGTCCTCCCCGCCCTCCAGACCGGTACTGGAGCCGCCTTCGGATACGGGCCGTGCCGCGCGCATCGGCTTGTGGGTGCTGGGTCTGGGGCTGGGTGGATTCCTGCTGTGGGCAGTGCTTGCTCCACTCGACGAAGGGGTGCCGAGCCAGGGCGTCGTGGCCATCGACACCAAGCGCAAGGTGGTGCAGCACCTCACCGGCGGCATCGTCAAACAGGTGTTCGTGCGCGAAGGAGATCTGGTGCAGGATGGCCAGACGCTCATCGCCCTGGACGACGCCGTGGCCAAGGCCAACTATGAAGCCGTGCGGCAGCGCTACCTCGGGTTGCGTGCGGTGCAGAGCCGCTTGCTGGCGGAGCAATCCGGCGCGTCCGCCATCACCTTGCACCCGGATCTCCAGGCCGCCCTGTCCGATCCGCTGATCCGGCAGCAAGTGGACACGCAGCAGCAGCTGATCCAGTCGCGGCGTGCGGCCCTGCGCGCGGACTTGCAGGGCATCGAGGAAAGCATCCAGGGGCAGAACGCACTGCTGCAGTCCTATGCGGGCATGCTCACCAGCCGGCAAAGCCAGCGCGATCTGCTGGCCGACGAGCTGGGCCACACTCGTGAACTTGTCAAGGAAGGCTATGTGCCGCGCAACCGGCAGCTGGAGCTGGAGCGCATGGCGGCGGAAGCCAGCTTGGCCGTCACGGAACTGCAGGGCAACACGGCCCGCGCGCAGCGTGCCATTGCCGAGATGCGCCAGAAGGCCCTGGCACGCCAGCAGGAATACCGCAAGGAAGTCGAGTCCCTGCTCACCGACGTCACCCGCGAAGTGCAGTCCGACGTGGAGAAATACACCGCCCTCAAGGCCGACCTGGCGCGCACCGAGATCCGCGCCCCCGCCGCCGGCCAGGTGGTGGGCCTGGCCGTGCAGACCGTGGGCGGCGTGGTGCAGGCGGGCCAGCAGCTCATGAGCATCGTGCCGCCCGACGAACCCCTGGTGCTGGAGGCGCGCATCGCCCCGCACCTGATCGACAAGGTGCGCCGGGGCCTGGAGGCGGATGTGCGCTTCTCCGCGTTCGCCCATGCGCCGCAGCTGGTGGTACAGGGCGAGCTGGCCTCCGTGTCGGGCGACCTGCTCACGGACGCGCAGACCGGCGTGTCCTACTACCTGGCCCGCGTCAAGGTCACGCCCCAAGGCATGAAGACGCTGGGCGCGCGCCAATTGCAGCCCGGCATGCCGGCGGAAGTCGTGATCAAGACCGGCGAGCGCACCATGCTGACCTATCTGCTGGGGCCGCTGATCAAACGCGTCTCCGCTTCCCTGAAGGAGGAATAGGCATGTCGTCGCAACCAACGACCCGCATGCTGGCCGCGGCCGCTGCCCTGATGCTGGGCATGGCCCCTGTTGCCCCGGCTTGGTCCATGGACCTGGTGCAGGCCTACCGCGCCGCGCAGGAGCAAGATGCCACCGCGCGTGCGGCGCGGGCCGCTGCGGAAGTGGGCAAGGAGCGGGTCGAGCAGGCGCGGGCCTTGCTGTATCCCAATCTCGCGTTCGGCGCTGGGCGCAACCACAACGACCTGAGCCGCACGCAGGGCACCACCACGGGGCAGTCCATCACGGTGGATGAGCGCTACGCCAGCAGCAATGCAAGCCTGACGCTGCGCCAGCCGATCTACCGCAAATCCCTCACTGTCGGACTGGAGCAGGCGGAGCAGGCGCGCGGCGAATCGGACGCCTTGCTGGAGCGGGAGCTGCAAAACCTGGGCGTGCGGGTCGCGGACGCCTATTTCCAGGTGCTTCTGGCGCAGGACCACCTGGCGCTGTCCAGGGCCCAGAAGAGCGCCACCACCGTTCAGCTCGATGCCGCCCGAAAGATGCTGGCGGCCGGCTCCGGCACGCGCACCGATGTGGATGAAGCACAGGCGCGCCTGGACATGGCCCTGGCCCAGGAGCTGGAGATTGGCCAGCAGCTGGACTATGCGCGGCGCCAGCTGGAGACCCTGACCAACCAGCCTGTGGCGGCCCTCAGTGCCCTGGACGCCGCCCGGTTCGCTGCCTGGATACCGGACCTGCCGGCAGTACAGGAATGGATACAGCGTGCGGAAGACAACAGCCCGGAGATCCGGCAGCTCAAGGCGCGTCTGGAAGTGGCCCGGCTGGAGATCGAGAAGGCTCGCAGCGGCCATCTGCCTACGCTGGACGCGGTGGCGCAATGGACGCGCAGCAGCAGCGAGAACGTCACGACGCCCAATGTGCGCTACACCAACCGCTCCATTGGCCTGCAACTGAGCGTACCCCTGTTCGCGGGTGGCTATGTCAGCGCCACGGTGCGGCAAGCGGTGGCCGAGGAGACCCAGGCCCGCGAGATGCTGGAGGCCACGCGGCGCGACCTGGGCCTGCGCATCCACACCGAGTTTCGCGGCGTCTCTGAAGGGCGCCTGCGCATCCGTGCGCTGGCGCAGGCGGCCCGCTCTGCCGACCAGTTGGTGATGTCGAGCCGCCGCTCCTTTGCAGGCGGGGTGAGAACCCAGGTGGATGTGCTCAATGCGGAGCAGCAGAAAGAAATGGCCCTGCGGGACCTGGCCCGGGCACGCTACACCTACCTAGTCTCGTGCGTACGCCTGCAGGCCCTGGCGGGGGGCGACAAGGAGGCCAGCATCGCGGCGGTGAACGCCTTGCTGCAACCCTGAAGCGGAACACAAAAAAAGCGCCGAAGCCTCGTGGCGCGGCGCTCTTTTTGGGGTGATGGTCTTCAGCGGCTGCTCGGAAAACTGAACACCGCCCCCTCGCGCACGCCCGCCGAGGGCCAGCGCTGCGTGATGGTCTTGCGCTTGGTGTAGAAGCGCACGGCGTCCGGTCCGTAGGCGTGCAGGTCGCCGAACAGGCTGCGCTTCCAGCCGCCGAACGAGTGGTACGCCACGGGCACCGGCAGCGGCACGTTCACGCCCACCATGCCGACCTGGATGTGGTCGGTGAAATAGCGCGCGGCCTCGCCGTCGCGGGTGAAGATGCAGGTGCCGTTGCCGTATTCGTGGTCGTCGATGAGCTGCATCGCTTCCTGCAGCGTCTTCACGCGCACCACGCCGAGCACGGGGCCGAAGATTTCTTCTTGATAAATCTTCATGCCGGGCTTCACGCCGTCGAACAGGCAGGCGCCCAGGAAGTAGCCATCCTCGTGGCCCGGCACCTTCACGCCCCGGCCGTCGACCACCAGCTTGGCACCCTCGGCCACGCCGCTGTCCACGTAGGCTTTCACCTTTTCAAAATGCGGCCTGGTCACCAGCGGCCCCATGTCGTTGCCGTTGTCGGTGCCGGGGCCGACCTTCATCTTGGCGATCTCGGCCGTGAGGCCCGCCACCACGGCGTCGCCGGCCTCGTCGCCCACGGCCACCACCAGGGGGATGGCCATGCAGCGCTCGCCGCAGCTTCCGTAGGCCGCGCCCATGAGGGCGCTCACGGCGTTGCCGATGTCGGCATCGGGCATGACGATGGCGTGGTTCTTCGCGCCGCCCAGGGCCTGCACGCGCTTGGCCGTTTTGCAGCCTTCGGCGTAGATGTATTCGGCGATGGGCGTGGAGCCGACGAAGCTCACGGCCTTCACGCGCGGGTCGCGCAGCAGCGTGTCCACCGCCGTCTTGTCGCCGTTGACCACGTTGAGCACGCCCGGCGGCAGGCCCGCTTCCAGCGCCAGTTGAGCGATGAAGAGGGCGCTGCTCGGGTCGCGCTCGCTGGGCTTGAGCACGAAGGTGTTGCCGCAAGCGATTGCCATGGGCCACATCCACAGCGGCACCATGGCCGGGAAGTTGAAGGGCGTGATGCCCGCCGTGACGCCCAGCGCCTGGAACTCGGACCACGAGTCGATGTTCGGGCCCACGTTGCGGCTGTGCTCGCCCTTGAGCAGCTCGGGCGCGTAGCTCGCATACTCCACGTTCTCGATGCCGCGCTGCAGCTCGCCATGCGCATCGCTCAGCACCTTGCCATGCTCGGCGGTGATGAGGGCGGCGATCCTGTCGGCGTTCTCCTCCAGCAGCACTTTGAGCTTGCTCATCACGCGCGCCCGCTTGAGCGGCGGCGTGTTGCGCCAAGCCGGGAAGGCCTTCTCGGCGGAGGCGATGGCAGCCTCCACCGTGGCCTGGCTCGCCAGCGCCACGTTCAGGCTCGACTGGCCCGTGGCGGGGTTGAACACGGGCTGGGTGCGTTCGGTGTCGTTGACGATCTGGCCGTCGATCAGGTGGCCGACGGTCTGGGTCACGGATTTTTCGTGTTGCATGAATTATTGGTCAAAAGTGCCTCCAGCGCTTGCTGGTCAAGCGCTGGCAGCTATTAAAAATGGAGTTATCAGGCCGTCTCGGCCAGCGCATCGCCCAGCGCGCTCACCAGGCGGTCGATCTCCGCCTCGGTGCTGATGAAGGGCGGCGCGAGCTGGATGGTGTCGCCGCCGTAGCGCACGTAGAAGCCCTTGTTCCAGCACTTCATCGCGATCTCGTACGGCCGCCTGGCGGGCTCGCCTGGCAGCGATGCGATGGTGAAGCCCGCGGCCAGCCCGTAGTTGCGGATGTCGGCCACGTGCTGGGCGCCTTTCAGGCCGTGCACGGCTTTCTCGAAGAACGGCGCCAGCGCCTTCACGCGGGCAGGCATCTCTTCCTTCTGCAGGATGTCCAGCACCACGTTGCCCGCCGCGCAGGCCACGGGGTGGGCCGAATAGGTGTAGCCGTGCGGGAACTCCAGCATGTACTCCGGCCCGCCCGCGGCCATGAAGGTGTCGTAGATCTCCTTGGATGCCACCACGCCGCCCAGCGGCTGGGCGCCGTTGGTCACCTGCTTGGCGAAGTTCATGATGTCGGGCGTCACGCCGAACACCTCGGCGCCCGTCCAGCCGCCGCAGCGGCCGAAGCCCGTGATGACTTCGTCGAAGATCAGCAGGATGTTGTTCTGGGTGCAGATCTCGCGCAGGCGCTGCAGGTAGCCCTGGGGCGGGATCACCACGCCGGCCGAGCCTGAGAACGGCTCCACGATCACGGCGGCGATGTTGCTCGCGTCGTGCAGCGCGATCAGGTCCAGCAGCTTGTCCGCCAGCGCGCGGCCGTCGGTGTCGGGCATGCCCTTGTGGAAACCGCCCACGGGCGGCTGCGTGTGCGGCAGGTGGTCGGCCTCCACGCCCTGGCCGAAGGTCTTGCGGTTGCCCACCATGCCGCCGACCGAGATGCCGCCGAAGTTCACGCCGTGGTAGCCCTTCTCGCGCCCGATCAGGCGCGTCTTGCCGGCCTGACCCTTGGTGCGCCAGTAGGCGCGGGCCATCTTGAGCGCGGTGTCGGCCGCCTCGGAGCCCGAGCCGGTGAAGAACACGTAGTCCAGCCCCGCCGGCGTCAGCTCCTTGATCTTGTTGGCCAGCGTGAACGCGGCCGGGTGGCCGAACTGGAACGCGGGCGAATAGTCGAGCGTGGCGGCGGCCTGGCCGATCGCCTCGGCCACATCCTTGCGGCCATGCCCCAGGCCCGAGCACCACAGGCCCGAGAGGCCGTCGAAGATCTTGCGGCCGTCCGCGTCGGTGTAGTAGGCGCCCTGGCCGCCCACGATCATGCGCGGCCGGGCCTTGAAGTCGCGGTTGCCGGTGAAGGGCATCCAGTGCGCGTCGAGCCAGGCGGCGTCCGTGCGCGGGGCGGTGTGGGTTTCGTCGATGACGGCAAAAGACATGGCGCGCTCCTGATGAAGGGGAATGCGCGATTGTTGGCCCCGGCGATAATCTCTTGAAGCAACGAATATCCACGTTCACTTGCCAATCCATGCAAGTAAAAAACGCTTCCCGCCAACGCGCCGTGCTCGGCCAGCTCTCCGACATGGACCTGCGCCTCCTGCAGGTCTTCAAGGCCGTGGCCGAGTGCGGCGGCATGGCGGCGGCCGAGCTGGAGCTGAACATCGGCACCAGCACCGTCAGCCGCCACGTGAAGGACCTGGAAACGCGCCTGGGCCTCACCCTGTGCCGCCGGGGCCGGGCGGGCTTCGCGCTCACGGCGGAGGGGCAGCGCGTGTACGACGAGACGCTGCGGCTGCTCTCCGCCGTCGATGCCTTCCGCAGCAGCATCGACGACATCCACCGCCGCATGGGCGGGCGGCTGGAGGTGGCGGTGTTCGACAAGACGGCCAGCAACCCCGCCGCCCACATCGGCGACGCCATCGCGCTGTTCACCCGGCAGGCGCCCGAGGTCAGCCTGCAGATGCACGTGGCCAGCATCAACGCCATCGAGCGCGGGCTCATCGACGGCAGCCTGCACGTGGGCATCATCCCCGCGCACCGGTCGTCGCAGAGCCTGGTCTATGCCAACCTGTTCACCGAGACCATGCTGCTGTACTGCGGCGCGCGCCACCCGCTGTTCGGTACCGACCACGCCGCGCTCACCTGGGATGCGCTGCGCGCCTACCAGTTCGCGGGCCTGGGCTACCACTCGCCCAACATGGAGCTGAGCCACGGCGCGCGCCTGCCGCGCAAGGCCACGGGCTTCGACCAGGAATCCATCGCCACCTTGATCCTGTCGGGCCGCTACCTGGGCTTCCTGCCCGACCATTACGCCGAGGGCTTCGAGCGCCAGGGCCTGATGCAGGCCGTGCAGCCCGCGCAGTTCTTCTACCGCTGCCAGTTCGTGAGCGTGCTGCGCAAGTCGCCCCAGCCGCCGCGTGCGGCGCAGGCGTTCGCGCAATGCCTGCTGCAGGCCCATGGTTGCGGCTGACGCGGCGCCAGCGGACAATCAAGCTTGTTTTCAAGCGGAGCACATGATGGCCAGCCTCTCTTCCATTGCCAGTTCAGGCCTGCAAGCCGCGCAGCTGCGGCTGGACAGCTCCGCGCACAACGTGGCGAACATGAACACCAGCGGCTTCAGGCGCCAGACGGTGGCGCAGGAGGCCGTGCCCGACCTGGGCGGCACGCGCGCCAGCCTGGGCCAGGCCGGTGAAGAAGGCGTGGCGCTGGAGCAGGAGGCGGTGGAACAGATGTCGGCCACCTACGCCTTCAAGGCCAACCTGCAGACCCTCAAGACGCAGGACGCGATGATGGGCTCGCTGCTGGACATCCACGCCTGACGCAGCCCTCAGCCGGCGGGCGCGAGCCCGGCCAGGCGCTGCACCAGCCAGCGCTGGAACGAGAGGCTGCGGGCCGAGCGGCTATACAAGGGAATGGGGTTGTTGTTCATCGCGGGGCTCCTCCTCAAGCGCCTTGCAGTGCGGCAGCGTTGGCGGCGGCGGGGCTGCGGCGGCGCGCAGCCCGGTCCCAGGCCTTTTCATGGAAGAAGAACGCCACGGCCTGCACCGTGGGCTCCAGCAGGCTCAGCGTGAGCGAGGCCCACAGGTTGCCGGTGACGGCGTAGGCCACCATCGCGGCCACGCCGATGTGGATGAGGTAGTAGCTGCCCGTCTTCATCAGCGTGGTCTTGTTCTGGCGGGCGGTGTGGCGGATGCGGGACATGGCGGATTCCTTTTCTCGGCGATGGGGAAATGGTAGTCATTCGCAATAAATCCAGCCAATTGATCGTCGCTAAATCCAAGATAGGCGCTATCGAACCGGGCCCTGCAGGCGCGCCGAAAGGGCCCCGCCACCGGGCACCCCGTTGCTATGATGGCCGCTCCCTTCAACCCCCTTTTTCTTCGCTTTGGGAGCACGCCTGGCACTCATGGACTTCATCCAATAGAGAGAAGGCCGAATTGCTCAAGAAGCTGGTCTAACTATTCTTTTGATAGCTGCTGGCGCTGGAGGGACAAGCGCCAGAGGCCAAAAACACCCATAAAAATGGCGACCGACGGCACCCAACGCAGCTACCGCGCACCCTGCCCCGGCTGCGGCGCGCCGGTGGAGTTCAAGAGCGCGCAGTCCACGCACGCCGTCTGCTCCTACTGCCGAAGCACCGTGGTGCGCAGCGGCGAGGTGCTCACGCGCGTAGGCAAGATGGCCGAGCTGTTTGACGACCACAGCCCCTTGCAACTCATGGCCAGCGGGCGCGTGCAGTGGGATGGCAAGGACATCCGCTTCACCCTGGTAGGTCGCCTGCAATACAAGGGTGACGCGGGCAACTGGACCGAATGGGCCGCGTTCCTGGACGACGGCACCCTGGCCACGCTGGGCGAGGACAACGGCGCCTACGTCTTTACCCGCCCCATCAACCCAGGGCGCGAGATGCCCGCTGCCGAGCACTTTCGCATCGGCACCACCACCGTCATCAACGGCAAGCCCTACAGCGTGGCCTACACCGGCCAGGCGTCGCTGGTTTCTGCCCAGGGCGAACTGCCCAAGCTGCCCCCGCTGGGCCAGCCTTTTGGCATGGTGGAGCTGCGCAGTGCCGATGGCGAGGTCGTCAGCATCGACTACGGCCATGCCCCGCCCAGCGTGGAGCGCGGCCGCGCCGTGCTGCTGGACGACTTGCAACTGCAGGGGCTGAAAGACGAGTCCGCCAAAGACGAAAGCGCACGCAAGTTCAACTGCCCGCGCTGCGGCGCGCCCGTGAAGGTGCAACTGGACAGCACCAAAAGCTGCACCTGCCTCTCGTGTCGCAGTCTCATCGACCTGACGAGCGGCATAGGCGGCGAGCTGCGCGCAGCCACGCAGGACGAACCCGTGCAGCCCGTCATCCCCCTCGGGGCAAAAGGCCAGTTGCAGGGCGTGGATTGGCAGGTGGTGGGTTTCCAGCACCGCATGGGCGTGGAGCCGGGCGACGACGAACACTTCGGCTGGAGCGAATACCTGCTCTACAACCGCAAGCGCGGCTTCGCGTTCCTGGTCGATTCTGAAGAGGGCTGGAGCCTGGTGCGCCCCACCACCGGCGCGCCGCAGCTCGCGGGCGGCGGCAACACCGCGACCTACCTGGGCACGACCTACCGCCTCAAGTACCGCTACGACGCCGAGACCACCTACGTGCTCGGCGAGTTCTACTGGCAGGTCGTGCGCGGGCAGAAGACCGCCAACCGCGACTTCGAAAGCGGCAAGGGCCTGCTGTCGATGGAGCAGAGCGCCAACGAGATCACCTGGTCCGCCGGCGACAAGATCGCCAGCGACACCGTGGTCCAGGCCTTCGGGCTGCAGGACAAAAAGGACGTGCTGCAGCGCGACGACCCCGGCCCCTTCGTGGCCGCCAAGGGCGTGGGCTGCGCCACCGTCATCCTGGTCGCGGTCGTCATCCTGATCCTGCTCATTCTGCTGAGCAACTGCTCGGGATCGTCGGGCAGCGGCTACCGCAGTTCGGGCGGCTCCTATGGAGGCTATTCCTCCGGCGGCAGCCATAAATAACCAACCATCCACCAACTTTTTTCAAGGAGATCGCACCATGTTGGGAATCGAATGGCTCAAGCCGGCGGCGTTCCTCGGCTCCATGCTCTACGCCGTGATGGGCGTGGTCGTCTTCTGGGTGTGCTTCATCATCGTGGACAAGATCACGCCCTACGACCTGTGGGCCGAGATCGTCGAGAAGCAGAACAAGGCCCTGGGCATGGTGGTGGCCGCGATGTGTTTAGGAATAAGCATCATCGTGGCTGCGGCAATACATTGATGGAGGACGTCGGCGCCCGCGCCGCCCGCCCCATCGACATCGCCCTGCTCGCCAGCGTCTTCGTCGTGGCGGCCTGCGGGCTGCTGTACGAGCTGGCGGCGGGCGCGCTGGCGTCGTACGTGCTGGGCGACTCGGTGCTGCAGTTCTCCACCATCATCGGCACCTACCTGTTCGCCATGGGCGTGGGCTCGTGGCTGTCGCGGTACTTCGAGCGGCAGCTGCCCGCGCACTTCCTGCGCATCGAGCTGCTGGTGGCGCTGGTGGGCGGGGCGCTGCCGGCCACGCTGTTCCTGGCCAATGCCTATGCGCCGGGGGCCTTCCGCTTCCTGCTGTATGCCATGGTGCTGGTGGTGGGCACGCTGGTGGGGCTGGAGATTCCGCTGGTCATGCGCATCCTGAAGCGCAACGTGGCGCTCAAGGACCTGGTCTCGCAGGTGCTCACCTTCGACTACCTGGGCGCGCTGGCGGTGTCGCTGGCCTTTCCACTGCTGCTGGTGCCGCACCTGGGGCTGATCCGCACGGGGCTGCTGTTCGGCCTGATGAACGCCGCCGTGGCCGTCTGGGCGCTGTGGCTGTTCCGGCACGAGCTGCGGCGCCTGCGCGCGCACGCGGCGGCCTGCGCGATGGTGCTGGGCCTGCTGCTGGCCGGGCTCGCCGGGGCGGAGCGCATCACCAGCGTGGCCGAGGACAAGTTCTACCAGGACCGCATCGTGTTCACCACCGCCTCGCCCTACCAGCGCATCGTGGTCACGCAGGGTCGCCTGGGCCACCGGCTGTACCTCAACGGCAACCTGCAGTTCGCGCAGGCCGACGAGTACCGCTACCACGAGGCGCTGGTGCACCCCGCGATGGCCGCCCACGGCGCGCCCCGGCGCGTGGCGGTGCTCGGCGGCGGCGACGGCATGGCCGTGCGCGAGATCCTGAAATACCCCACGGTCGAATCCGTCACGCTGGTGGAGCTGGACCCGGCCATGACGCGCATCTTCAGCGACGACCCCACGCTGGCGCAGCTCAACCAGCACGCGCTGCGCAGCCCCAAGGTGAAGATCGTCAACACCGATGCCTTCGGCTGGCTGCAGGAGGGCACGGACACTTTCGACGTGATCGTGGTGGACTTCCCGGACCCCACCAACTTCTCCATCGGCAAGCTCTACACCAACAGCTTCTACGCGCTGCTGGCCAGCCGCCTGGCCGCCAGCGGCTACGCGGTGGTGCAGACCACCTCGCCCCTGGTGGCGCGGCAGAGCTTCTGGACGGTGGTGCAGACCATCGAATCCGCGGGCCTGCAGACGGCGCCCTACCACGCCCACGTGCCCAGCTTCGGCGAATGGGGCTTCGTCATCGCCAGCCGCCGGCCCTGGCGCCTGCCCGAGGCGCTGCCGGTCGGCCTGCGCTTCCTGGCGTCGGACACGCTGCCGCTGCTGTTCGATTTTCCGCTGGACATGGCCCGCGTGCCCGCCGAGGTGAACCGCCTGTCCAACCAGGCGCTGGTTCATACGTACGAACGGGAGTGGGGCAAGGCCCCGGGGCACTGATGCTGCAGCGCCGCAGCTTCATCGCCGCCGCCGGTGCCGCTGGTTTTCTGGCGGGCTGCGACGGGCCCCCGCGCGCGCTGGAGGGCGGCTTCGCGGGCATGGCCATGGCGCGCGGCCACGCGCTGCGCGACCTGCTCGCCACCGGCACCCTGCCCGCGCCTGCCGTCACGCGCCGCGCGCAGGTCATCATCGCGGGCGGCGGCGTGGCCGGGCTGGCGGCGGCGCGCGCGCTGCGGCTGGCGGGCGTGGACGACTTCGCGCTGCTGGAGCTGGAGGACAGCGCGGGCGGCAACAGCCGAGGCGGCGCCGTCAACGGCATCCCCTGCCCGCTGGGCGCGCACTACCTGCCCGTGCCCGGCGACGACGCGCGCGAGGTGCAGGACCTGCTTGAAGAACTGGGCCTGCGCCAGCGCGTGGCCGGGCGCTGGCGTTATGACGAGCGCCACCTGTGCCACAGCCCGCAGGAGCGCCTGTACCGCAACGGCGAATGGCAGGAAGGCCTGCTGCCCGTGCAGGGCGTGCCCGACACCACGCTGGCCCAGTACCGCCGCTTCGCGCAGGCGGTGGACGCGGCCGCCCGGGCCGCGCGCTTCACCATGCCCATGCTGCGCAGCTTCAAGCCCCATCAGCCGCTGGCGCCCAGCCACCAGGTGCTGGATGCCATGCATTTCGATGCATGGCTGGCGCAGGAAGGCTTCGACGACGAACACCTGCTGTGGTACCTGGACTACTGCTGCCGCGACGACTACGGCGCGGGCACGGCCGCGGTGTCGGCCTGGGCGGGCATCCACTACTTCGCCAGCCGCCACGGCTTCCACGCGCCGGGCGGGCCCGTGGATGAGGATGCGCGCGAAAGCGTGCTCACCTGGCCCGAGGGCAACGGCTGGCTCACCCGGCGCCTGGCCGCGCCCCTGGCGGCAGGCGGCCAGCTGCGCACCGCCACCAGCGTGCTGCGCATCGCCGAAGGCCGCCACGGCGTGGAGGTGGACGCCTTCAACCACGCCACCGACAGCGTGGAGCGCTGGCAGGCGCCGCGCTGCATCGTGGCGCTGCCGGTGTTCGTGGCGGCGCGCGTGGTGCAGAACCCGCCCGGCTTCCTCACGGGCGCGGCCCGGCGCCTGTCGTGGGCGCCCTGGCTCGTGGCCAACATCCACCTCGACAGCCCGCTCGCCGACCGCCCCGGCGCCGCGCCCGCCTGGGACAACGTGCTCTACGCCGACCCCACGCCCGGCGGCCTGGGCTACGTGGATGCGGGCCACCAGCGCCTGGACCCGCGCCCGGCCGCCACGGTGCTGAGCTACTACCAGGCCCTGGGCAGCGTGCCCGGCGGCCGCCAGCAGCTGGCCGCCCAGCCCTGGCGGCACTGGGCCGACGCTGCGCTGGCGGCCCTGGCCGGGCCGCACCCCGACCTGCGCCAGCGCGCCACGCGCGTGGAGGTCACGCGCTACGGCCACGCGATGGCCATCCCCACGCCGGGGCTGCTGGCGTATCTGAGCCAAATCGGCCTCCAGCGCTTGCCTGGCAAGCGCCAGCAGCTATCGAATGGAGAGCGATCGCCCTGGGTGCCCACGCCCGCGACGGCGCGGCTCGCCTTTGCGCACAGTGACTGGTCGGGCTATTCGGTGTTCGAGGAAGCCTTCACGCGCGGGCACGGCGCGGGGCTGGTGGCCGCGGGATGAGCGCCGCGCCGGGCCGCCTCGCAAGCCAAGCTCGCTCCCGCTTGGCGGGACAGGCCGCAGGCCGAAGGGTGCACCCGTGAGCGCCGAAATCCATATCCATGTGGACCGGCAGGAGCTGCGCCTGGTAGCGGCGGACGGCGCCACGCTGGCGCGCTACGCCGTCTCCACCGGCCTGCGCGGCATGGGCGAGCAGCACGGCAGCGGCTGCACCCCGCGCGGCCTGCACCGCGTGCGGGCCAAGGTGGGCGCGGGCTGCGCGCCGGGCACGGTGTTCGTGGGGCGCCGGCCCACGGGCGAGGTCCACTCGCCCGCGCTGGCCGCGCAGCACCCGGGGCGCGACTGGATCCTGAGCCGCATCCTGTGGCTCGCGGGCTGCGAGCGCGGCGTCAACCGGGGCGGCAGCGTGGACACGCTGCGCCGCTTCATCTACATCCACGGCTGCCCCGACGGCTCGCCCCTGGGCGTGCCCGCGTCGCACGGCTGCGTGCGCATGGCCAATGCCGACGTGATCGACCTGTTCGACCGCGTGGCCGTGGGCACGCTGGTGCGCATCGGGGGCACGGCGCCATGACGGCAGACAAGAGCAACGTGGCACCTGCGCCCTCGCTCGACCGCCGGTTCCTGGTGTTCCTCGGTCCGCTGGTGCTCACCAACATCCTGCAGGCGCTCACCGGCACGGTGAACCACATCTACGTGGGGCGCCTGCTGGGCGCGGGCTCGCTGGCGGCCGTGGCGTCGTTCATGCCGCTGTTCCTGCTGTTCAGCGCCTTCGTGTTCGGGCTCGGCACGGGGGCTTCCATCCTGGCCGGCCAGGCCTGGGGCGCGGGCCACCATGAGCGGCTGCGCGCCGTCGCGGGCACCACGCTGTGCGCCGGCGTGCTGCTGGGCCTGGTGCTGGCGGTTGGCGGCGCGGTGGCGGCGGCGCCGCTGATGGCGGCCATGGGCACGCCCGCCGATGTGCGGCCCGAGGCCGTGGCCTATGCACGGGGAATGATGGCGCTGTTTCCGGTGCTGTTCACCTCCATGCTGGCGGCGGCGCTGCTGCGCGGCACGGGCGACACGGTGACCCCGCTGCGCGCCCTGGTGGTGTCGCTGTGCGTCACGGTGGTGCTGGCGCCGCTGTTCATACGCGGCGCGCCCGGCGTGGGGCTGCCGGCGCTGGGCATTCTGGGCGGCGTGGCCGCGCTGCTGCTGGCCACGCTGGCGTCGCTGGGCTGGACGGCCTGGCACCTGCGGCGCCGCGCGCACGTGCTGGCCCCGGGGCGGGCGCTCGCGGCGCAGCTGCGGCTGGACGGCGCCCTGCTGCGCATGCTCGTGCGCCTGGGCGTGCCCACGGGGCTGTTCTTCATCACGGGGTCGCTGGCGGACCTGGGCCTGCTGAGCCTCGTCAACGCCCACGGCTCGGCGGCCACGGCGGCCTGGGGCGCGGCGAGCCAGGTGATGTCGTACGTCCTGTTCCCCGCGATGGCCGTGGCCATGGCGGCGTCGGTGTTTGCCGCCCAGGCGATCGGCGCGGGCCGGGGCGGGCAGGTGGCGGCGGTCACGCGCACCGGCATGCGCATGAACCTGCTGCTGACCGGCGGCCTGGCGGTGCTGGTGTTCGCCGCCGCGCCGTGGGTGGTGGGCCTGTTCGTGGCCGACGCCCGGGTGGTCGACATCGCGGCGCGCGTGCTGCACATCACCGTGTGGGGCGCCGTGTTCTTCGGTCTGGCCAGCGTGTACTCGGGCGTGATGCGCGCCAGCGGCACGGTGTTGGTGCCCACCATCATCTCGCTCGGCTGCCTGGCCTGCCTGATCGTGCCGCTGGGCTGGCTGCTGGGGCGCCACGCCGGCCTGGTGGCCATCTGGGCCGCGTACCCCGCCACCTACCTGTGCGCGCTGGGATGCCAGGCGCTGTACTTCCACGGCGTGTGGCGGCGCAAGCGCCTGCAGCGCATGGTTTGAGTACGCAGGGCCCGGACTATGATGAACCGGAGCCCGCACCCCCCGACCCTCCCGCCATGCAACGCTTCACGATTTCATTGGACGACGCCCTTGCGCAGCAGTTCGACGCGCTGATCGCCCGCCAGGGCTACGAAAACCGGTCGGAGGCGGTGCGCGACCTGCTCCGCCAGCGGCTGGGCAGCGACTCGCTCCACGGGCCGGCGGACGGCGCCGCCCCGCGCTCCAGCGCCGCTGCCGCCGCATGGTGCGTGGCCAACGTGAGCTACGTCTACGACCACCACGAGCACACGGTGGCCGCGCGCGTGCTGGGCCTGCAGCACGACCACCACGACCTCGTGGTCACCAGCCTGCACACCCACCTGGACCACGACCACTGCCTAGAGACCCTGGTGCTGCGCGGCCCCACCGAGGCCGTGCGCACGCTGGCCGGGCAACTGGTGGCCCTGCGGGGCGTGCGCCACGGCAGCGTGCACCTGGTCCCGCTCGAATCGGGCGGCCAGGGGCGCCATGCGCACGGCGGCGCCGCGCACACGCATTTCAAGCCCATCAACTGAGGCGGGCCTGCGCCATATGGCGTATGGCGCCGCGGGCCTGCAGTATGAAGAATCTGAAATTGTTCATACAAATCACCACGGCGGCCCCATGCAGCTTGCGTTCCTCTCCCGTCCCCTGGCCCTCGGCCTGCTCGCCGCAGGCGCCCCCGTGTGGGCGCAGCCTGCCGCCCACTTGCCCGAGGTGCAGGTGCACGGCCCCCGCGACGCGGCCCTGGGCGAGGCCGACAGCGCCAGCGAGGGCGCGGCCGAGCGCGCCGCGTTCCAGGCGCGGCCCAGGCTGCGGCCCGGCGACATCGTGGAGGCCGTGCCCGGCGTGGTCGCCACCCAGCACTCGGGCGACGGCAAGGCCAACCAGTACTTCCTGCGCGGCTTCAACCTGGACCACGGCACGGACTTCGCCGTCACGGTCGATGGCATGCCCGTCAACATGCCCACGCACGGCCACGGGCAGGGGTTCGCGGACCTCAACTTTTTGATCCCCGAGCTCGTCTCCGGCGTGCGCTACCGCAAAGGGCCGTACTTCGCCGACGCGGGCGACTTTTCGCTCGCGGGCTCGGCCGCGCTGGACTACGTGAGCGCGCTGCAGGCCCCCTTTGCCGAGGCCACCGTGGGCGCCAACGGCTTCCGGAGGCTGCTGGCCGCGGGCTCGCGCACCGTCAACGATGACAGCACCTGGCTCGGCGCCATCGAGCTGGAGGGCAACGACGGCCCCTGGAGCGCGCCCGAGCGCCTGCGCAAAATCAACGCCGTGCTGCGCTACGCCCAGGGCACGCCCGTGCGCGGCGTTGTAGTCACCGGCATGGCCTACCGCAGCCGCTGGAACGCCACCGACCAGATCCCCGAGCGGCTGATCGACAGCGGCGAACTGTCGCGCTGGGGCACGCTCAACCCCACGGACGGCGGTAGCACCCGGCGCCTGAGTCTGTCCGGCCAGTGGTTCGACCACGGCCCCACGGGGCAGACGCGGATCAGCGCCTACGCCATCGACTACCGCTTCGCGCTGTTTTCCGATTTCACCTACTTCCTGAACGACCCCGTGCAGGGCGACCAGTTCGAGCAGACCGACCGCCGCCGCGTGTATGGCGCGCAGGTGTCGCACCGTATGCCGAACCGCATCGCCGGGCTGGACGGGCTGCTGAGCCTGGGCGCGCAGTGGCGCGGCGACCGCATCGCCGAGGTGGGCCTGTACGCCACGGCGGCGCGCGAGCGCCTGTCCACCGTGCGCGACGACGCGGTGTCGCAGGACCTGCTCTCGCTGCACGCCCAGCAGCTCGTGCACTTCAGCCCGCGCTGGCGCGGCTACGCCGGGCTGCGCGGCGACCTGCTGCGCTACCGCGTGCGCGGGCGCGAAGCCGCGTATGGCGCCGCCAACAGCGGCAGCGGGCACGACGCATTGGCCAGCCCCCAGGCCGGGCTGGCCTTCGCGCTCGCGCCCGCGCACGAGCTGTACCTGAACCTGGGCACGGGCTTTCACAGCAACGACGTGCGCGGCGCCACCATCCAGACCGACCCGCAGACCGGCCTGCCCGCCGACCGCGTGCCTGCGCTCGTCAAGGGCGTGGGCAGCGAGATCGGCTGGCGCCACCAGCGCGGCGAAGACCTCACGCTCACCGCCGCGCTGTGGCAGCTTCGGCTGGACTCCGAACTGGTCTACGTGGGCGACGCGGGCACCACCGAGCCCGGCCGTGCCAGCCAGCGGCGCGGCGTCGAAGCCACGCTGCGCTGGCGGGCCAGCCCGCGCTGGCGCCTGGAGGCCGACGCCGCCCTGTCCCGCGCGCGCTTTCGCGGCGCGGCGCCCGAGGGCGAAGGGAACCACGTGGACAACGCGGCGCAGCGCGTGCTGGCCGCCGGCGCCATCTACACCGAGGGGCCGTGGACGGCCTCGCTGCGCGTGCGCCACATGGGCCCGCGCGCGCTGGACACGCTGGGCAGCGTGCGCTCGCGCTCCAGCACGGTGCTCAACTTCGGCGCGCGCTACGCGGTGAACCGGCAGCTCACGCTGGGGCTGGACGTGTTCAACCTCGCGGGCCGCAAGGGGCACGACATCGAATACCTCTACGCCTCGTGCACCGCGGGCGAGGTGGCGCGCGGCGACTGCGGCGGCGGCATCGAGGGCCGCCACGTGCACCCCATGGAGCCGCGCAGCGCGCGCTTGAGCGCACGCTGGAGTTTTTGATCAAAACGGCCTGCAGCGCTTGATGGGTAAGCGCAAACAGCTATCAATAGGGGAGCAATGGCGGGGCGGGGCCGCATGTCATGGCCCCGTCACGCCGCGGCGGCATCGTGGCGGCTTCACTTTTTTGCACCCCGCCGCCATGTCCCGTTTTTCCACCCTCGCCGCGTGCGCCACCCTGGCCTGCGTTTCGATCGCCGCCACCACCGCCGCTCTCGCCCAGCAGGCCTACCCCGCCACGCTGGCCGGCCACGCCGTGCTGCCCGCGCTGAGCCTGATCCCCGCGCCCCAGGATGCGCCGCAGGACCTGCGGGTCAGCGGCAAGTTCACCACGCCGCGCCGCGTGGAGGCCGTGGGCAGCGTCATGGGCCAGTCGGGCGGGCGCGACACGGGTATTGCGCTGCCCTTCCAGGGCCAGCCCGCGCAGGGCCACTCGGGCATCAAGCGCATGGCCGACGGCTCGTTCTGGATCCTCACCGACAACGGCGCGGGCTCCAAGGCCAACTCGCCCGACTTCATGCTGTACCTGAACCACTACGCGGTGGACTTCCAGAGCGGCCAGTTCCAGCGCCAAAAGACCGTGTTCCTGCACGACCCCGACAAGAAGGTGCCGTTCCGCATCACGCACGAGGGCACGGACCAGCGCTACCTGACGGGCGCCGACTTCGACCCCGAGAGCTTCCAGTTCGCGGGCGGCGCGCTGTGGATTGGCGAGGAGTTCGGGCCCTTCCTCATCAAGGCCGACCTCGACGGCAAGGTGCTGGCCGTGTTCGAGACGCAGGTGGACGGCAAGGCGGTGCGCTCGCCCGATGCGCCCGGCGTGCTGTTGCCCGGCGCGCCGGACGCCAAGGCCACGCCCTTCCAGGTCAAGCGCTCCAAGGGCTACGAGGGCATGGCCTCCAGCCCCGACGGCAGCAAGCTCTACGCGCTGCTCGAAGGCGCGCTGTGGAACGAGGACGCCAAGGCGTACGAGAACCTGGACGGCAAGCAGTACCTGCGCGTGCTGGAGTTCGACGTGAAGCAGGAAAAGTGGACCGGCCGCCACTGGAAGTACGTGCTGGAGGCCAACCACCACGCCATCGGCGACTTCAACATGATCAACGCCACCACGGGCCTGATCATCGAGCGCGACAACGGCGAAGGCACGGCCGACAAGGCCTGCCCCGAGGGCCAGAAGCGCGCGGACTGCTTCCACGACCTGGCGAAGTTCAAGCGCGTCTACAAGGTGGAGCTGACCGACGCCAACGCGGGCGGCGCACTGCGCAAGATCGGCTACATCGACCTGATGGCCATCCAGGACCCCAAGCGCATGGCGCGCAAGCCGCTGACGAACGGCGTGCTCACGTTCCCGTTCTTCACGATCGAGAACGTGGACGTGGTGGACGCCACGCACATCGTGGTGGGCAACGACAACAACCTGCCGTTCAGCTCCAGCCGCGACCCGAACAAGGCGGACGACAACGAACTGGTCCTGCTGGAAGTGGGTGAATTCCTGCGCGCGAAGTAACGGGCCGGGGCCGGGTGGCACAATCCCGGCCCACTATGTTCACCGGCATCGTCCAAGCCACGGCGGGCATCGCCGCCATCCACGACCGCGCGGGCCTGCGCACCTTCACGCTCGATTTTCCCGAGGGCTTCTGCGCGGACCTCGCCATCGGCGCCAGCGTCTCCACAGATGGCGTGTGCCTCACGGTCACCGAGATCGTCTCGCCCACCCAGGCCAATTTCGACGTGATGCTGCAGAGCTTGAACATCACCACCTTGGGGCACCTGCGCGAGGGCGAGCGCGTGAACGTGGAGCGCGCGGCCAAGGACGGCGCCGAGATCGGCGGCCACCCGCTGTCGGGCCACGTGGACTTCACCGGCACGCTCATCGAGCGGCGCGAGTTCGACAACAACCTCGTCTGGCGCGTGGCCGTGCCCGAGGCCTTCCGCCGCTACGTCTTCGCCAAGGGCTACATCGCCATCCACGGCGCGAGCCTGACGGTGGCCGAGGTGGACCGGCAGGCGGGCTGGTTCGAGGTCTGGCTGATCCCCGAGACGCGCCGCGCCACGGTCTTCGAGGGCAAGCGTGCGGGCGACCAGCTGAACATCGAGATCGAGCGCAGCACCCAGGTGGTGGTGGACACGGTGCGCGAGGCCGTGCAGGAAAGCCTGGGGCGCCTCACGCCCGTGCTGGAGGCGCTGCTGCAGGAAAAGGGCCTGTCGCTCGACGACTTCGTGCCGCCGGCTGCGCTGCCCAAGCCTTGATCCGCGCCCTCGGCCTCCACGACCTGCCCGGCCTGCTGGCCGTGCAGCTCGCCTGCTATGGCGCGGACTTTATCGAGAGCGCCGAGGTCTTCGCGCGGCGGCTGGCCAGTCCCGCAAACTGCTCGCTGGCGTTGGAGCAGGACGGCCGCATCGTGGGCTATCTCGCGGCCTACCGCTCCGCGCTGCACAAGGTCACGCCGCTGCACGGCGACTTCGACACCGTGGAGGCTCCCGACACGCTGTACCTGCACGACCTGGCCGTGCACCCCGCGCACGCGGGCCGGGGCCTGGCCGCCGCCCTGCTGGCGCCGCTGTGGCAGCGCGCCCGGGCCGAGGGCCTGCGCCACAGCGCCCTGGTGGCGGTGCAGGGCGCGCAGGGCTACTGGGAGCGCCACGGCTATGCCGCGCTGGCGCTGCCGGATGCGGGGCAGCGCCAGCGGCTCGCGGGCTATGGCGGCGGGGTCGCCTACATGGCGCGATTGCTGCAAAAAGAATAGCTGCTGGCGCTTGTCAAACGGGCGATTCAGATGGTTTTGCCATTGAAACCCAGAAAAAGCAAGCGCGAGCAGCTATCAAATCCATATCACGCTTTCTCGGCCCGCTGCGCCATGATCCAGTCGCGGAACTGCCGCAGCGCGGGGTCGATGAGCGTCTCGGGCGGATAGACCAAGTGGTAGGCCAGCGGCGTGGCGAGCGCGCCCGCGCCCTTGCCCACGGCCAGGCCGATCAGCTCGCGCGCGGCCAGCTCCCGCGCCACGAGGGCGCGCCGCGCCAGCGCGAAGCCCCGGCCCGCCACGGCCGCCTCGACGGCGCCGTTGGAGTGGGCGAACACCACGCCCTGCTCGCAGTCCACCGTGGTGACGCCGTGCGCCTCGCACCACAGGCGCCAGTCGCCGCGCTGGCCGTCGTGCAGCAGCCGCGCGCTGGTGATGTCGGCCGTGCGCGCCACGCGGCGCGGCGCCACCAGGCGCGGGCTGCACACGGGGATCAGGTCGTCGGCCACCAGCACCTCGGACTGCAGGCCGGCATAGCGGCCCCCGCCGTGGCGCACGCCGAAGTGCACGCCCTCGGCCTGCAGGTCCACCAGGCGGTTGGTGGTGCTCACGTGCACGTCCAGCAGCGGCGCCTGCTGCAGAAAGCCTTGCAGGCGCGGCACCAGCCATTGGGCGGCGAAGCCGGGCGTGCAGCTCACCAGGATCACGCGGCGCCCGGCGGCCGCCACCATCAGGCGCGAGGTGGCCTGGCCGAGCTGCGCCAGCGCCTCGCCGCAGGCGCCCTGGTAGTCGCGCCCCGCCGCGGTCAGCACCAGGCCGCGGGGCTGGCGCTCGAACAGCGCGCAGCCCAGGAACTCTTCGAGCTTGCGCACCTGCTGCGACACGGCGCCGGGCGTCACGTGCAGCTCTTGCGCGGCCTGCCGCACGCTGCGGTGGCGCGCGGTGGCCTCGAAGAAACGGATGGCGGCGAGGGGTGGCAGGCGCATGGCGGTGTTCAATCCAGCTAAACAGGTGTGGAGGATAAATCGTTTGCCGCGGCTGCACGGGGTTTGCCAGAATCGGCGCCACCATGCCTACCGCCAGCCTCATCCGCCTCCTCGTCCTGGCCGCCCTGTGGGGCGGCAGCTTCCTCTTCATGCGCATGGCCGTGCCCGTGCTGGGCGCCGTGCCCACGGCCTTCGGCCGCGTGGCCCTGGCCGCGCTGGGGCTCATGGCCCTGGTGGCGCTGGCGCGGCTGCGGCCGGCCTTCCAGGGCAAGCTGGGCGCGGCGCTGGTGCTGGGCGTGGTGAATTCGGGCGTGCCCTTCCTCATGTTCGCGCTGGCCGCGCGGGTGCTGCCGGCGGGCTACAGCGCCATCCTGAACGCGACCACGCCGCTCATGGGCGTGCTCATCGGCGCGCTGGCGTTCGGCGAGCGCATCACCGCCGCGCGCCTGGGCGGCGTGCTGCTGGGCATGGCCGGCGTCGCCGTGCTGGCGCAGACCGGGCCGGTGGCGCTCACGCCGCCGGTGCTGCTGGGCATGGGCGCCTGCCTGGTCGCCACGGCCTGCTACGGCGCGGCGGGGTTTCTCACGCGCCGCTGGATCACGGCGCGCGGCGGGCTGGACAGCCGCCTCGTCGCGCTGGGCAGCCAGTGGGGCGCGGTGCTGGTGCTGGCGCCCTTCGCCGCCTGGGAGCTGTGGCGCCAGCCCGGCCTGCCCGCCACCTGGCTGGCCGCGCCGCCCGCGGTGTGGGCCGCGCTGCTGGCCATGGGGCTGCTGTGCACGGCGTTCGCCTACGTGCTGTACTTCCGCCTGATCGCGGACGTGGGGCCGGTGAAGGCGCTCACGGTGACTTTCCTCGTGCCGCTCTTCGGCGTGGCCTGGGGCTGGCTGGTGCTGGGCGAGGCGGCCACCGGGGCGCACGCGGCGGGCGGCGGGCTGATCGCCTGCGCGCTGTGGCTGGTGCTACGGCCCGCGCCGCCGGCCCGGGCCTGAGATCCGTTCTGAGCGCGGCGGGCGGGCCGACACGGCCCGTGGTCATAATCGCCGCATGCCAAACCGCTGGAAACCCAACGTCACGGTCGCGGCCGTCATCGAGCAGGACGGCCGCTTCCTCCTGGTGGAAGAAGACACGGCCGACGGTCTGCGCCTGAACAACCCGGCGGGCCACCTGGACCCGGGCGAATCGCCCGTCGCCGCCTGCGCGCGCGAGGTGCTGGAGGAAACCGCCCACGACTTCACCGTGACGGGGCTGGTGGGCATCTACCTGAACCGCTTCACGCGCACCCGCACGGGCGACGACATCACCTACCTGCGCTTCGCCTTCACCGGAGCCGTGGGCGCGCACCACGCCTGGCGCGCGCTGGACGACGGCATCGTGCGCACGGTGTGGATGACGCTGGACGAGATCCGGCACTGCGCCGACCGGCTCCGCAGCCCGCTGGTGGTGCGCTCCATCGAGGACTACCTGGCCGGGCAGCGCTTTCCGCTGGAGCTGATCCACACCGACGCCAGCGTGCTGCAGCCGCGCTGACGCGGCCGCCGCTCCCTTGCCCCCACGCCCGTGCCGGCGCACGGGGGCTGGGATAATCGCCCGCCTATGAACAAGCAACGGGTGGTGGTGGGGCTTTCGGGCGGCGTGGATTCCGCCGTGACCGCCTACCTTCTCAAACAGCAGGGCCACGAGGTGGTCGGCATCTTTATGAAGAACTGGGAGGATGACGACGACAGCGAATACTGCTCGTCCAACATCGACTTCGTGGACGCCGCCGCCGTGGCCGACGTGATCGGCATCGAGATCGAGCACGTGAACTTCGCGGCCGACTACAAGGACCGCGTGTTTGCCGAATTCCTGCGCGAATACCAGGCCGGCCGCACGCCCAACCCCGACGTGCTGTGCAACGCCGAGATCAAGTTCAAGGCCTTCCTGGACCACGCCATGCGCCTGGGCGCCGAGAAGATCGCCACGGGGCACTACGCGCGCGTGCGGCAGAACCCGGCGACGGGCCTGTTCGAGCTGCTCAAGGGGCTGGACCCGGCCAAGGACCAGAGCTACTTCCTGCACCGCCTGAACCAGGCGCAGCTCGCCAGAACGCTGTTCCCCGTGGGCGAGCTGAAGAAGACCGAGGTGCGCCGCATCGCCGAGGAGATCGGCCTGCCCAACGCGAAGAAGAAGGACTCCACCGGCATCTGCTTCATCGGCGAGCGGCCCTTCCGCGAGTTCCTCAACCGCTACATCAGCCACGCGCCCGGCCCCATCCAGGACGACCGGGGCCGCACCCTGGGCCGGCACGTGGGCCTGTCCTTCTACACCCTGGGCCAGCGCCAGGGCCTGGGCATCGGCGGCGTGAAGGAAAAGGGCGCCCAGCGCGGCGGAGGCGACCACGCGCCCTGGTTCGTGGCCCGCAAGGACCTCGACAGGAACGTGCTGCGCGTGGTGCAGGGGCACGACCACCCCTGGCTGCTGTCCAGCGCGCTGCAGGCGCAGGATGCCAGCTGGACGGCGGGCCATCCACCGGTGCCGGGCACTTACGCAGCCAAGACCCGCTACCGCCAGCAGGACGCCGCCTGCACCGTGGTCTGCGCGGACGGCGCGGGCTTCGAGCTGGCGTTTCCGCAGCCGCAATGGGCAGTCACGCCCGGGCAGAGCGCGGTGCTGTACGACGGCGACGTGTGCCTGGGCGGCGGGGTGATCTTCAGCGCTGCTGCTACGGCTGCATAGCAAAACAGAAAGGCCGGGCCCCTTGCGGAGCCCGGCCTTGGCCATGTGGATGCGGCTGGCGGATCAATCGTCGTTGGTCGCCAGGCTGATCAGGATGCGCAGCACGTACCAGAGCATCAGCGCGATGGAGGCGAACAGGTGCAGCGCGGCGCCGGCCGGGCGGTCGGCAGGGTAGTCGTGGATGATGCGCGAGGTGTCGTACAGCACGCAGGCCCCGGCGAACAGCACCATGATCCCCGAGAACCAGATGCCCAGCTTGAAGCCGAAGATCGCGCCGGCCACGATGGTGCCCAGGGCCACTAGGCCGCCCACCTTGAGGATGCCGCCCAGGAACGAGAAGTCGGACTTGCTGGTGAACGCCGTCCAGGTCAGCGCAGCCACCATCAGCAGCGTGATGAACGCGGCGGCTCCGATGGCGCCGGGCACCAGCAGCTGGGCGATGCCGAACATGGGGGCGAAGATCAGCCCTTCCGCCAGCACGTACAGGCCCAGGCCCATGAGCTGGGTCTGCGGGTTCTCGGCGTTGTCGGCCATGTAGGAGGCCAGCCAGCCCACCAGCATGAACGCGCCCATGACGCCCAGCCAGAGGAACTTGTTGCCGCTGGCGATGAGCATCTTGGCCGTGGTGGTGGAGAAGCCGGTCATCATCAGCACGGCCGACAGCACGACGAACGCCAGGATGGCGGCGCCCAGGTGCTTGTAGGTGGCAACGATGAAATCGCGCCGCTCCATCGGAGCGCCGGCGGGTGTCTGCGGCGAAAGTGCGTTGGGATTCATGGATGGTTTCCTCCGGTAGTGAAATGTGCGGGAGGGGGCGCCGGCCGGCGGCGCTGCCCCTCCCTCCCTCTTCTTGTCTGTGAATGCGGATGCGCCGGCGCTGGCGGCGCAGCGGATTGCGGGCCGCCAGTCAGGCCGCGGCGGCCTCGGCATGCAGCTCCTGGGCGCGCCGCAGCTTGCGGTTGGCCCATACGCCGGCGGCGCCGATCAGGAACAGAAAGACCGCGGCGATCCAGACGCCCGCGCCGCTGAACGACTGCGCCGTGGACTGGGCGTCCGCCAGCAGGCGCTGCTTGGTGCTTTCGTAGGAGATCACCGGCTGGCCGTCGACGACCACTTCGTAAACGATGTCGTTGTCGCCGGCGTCGAACAGCGCGGTCACCTTTTCATCGATCAGGTCGGCCACCAGGTCGGAAGACGTGCCGTGGTCGATGCGCAGCTTGCGCTCGGCGCCGCCGGCCTGGGGCGCCACGGTGATTTCGTAGTACCGCTTGGTGGCGCGGCGCTTGCGCTTGACGGTGACCTCAGAGGCACCGGTCACGGTGCCCGCCAGGGTCTCCAGCTGTTCGCGCGGCTTGTAGGCGTGGTCGCCCTCGGCCTTCCACTGGCTCCAGACCGACAGGCCGACCAGCCCCGGGCCGGCCAGCAGCAGCAGCCACGCGTAGCCCGTGATGAAAATCAAGATCTTGCGGATGAACCCCATGACACTCCCTCTTTTTGTGTTGTGTTGCTTTTGATGCCCGCCGGCCCGTGGAACCCGGGCTCTGCGGCGGTCTGCGCTGCACGCGGAAAAACGTGCAAAACGTCAGGCCCGCGATGATCTGCGAACTGGGCGTTTTAGTTGTTTCCAAATGTTGGGGCGTGGCATGGACGCCGCAACTTGACAAGCATGCCCTTCCGCGTGGGAGGGAATTCGTGTAAGCCGCCGGTCAGCCTCTGGCCTTGGCTGCGGTGCGGGCCTCTTGCGCATGCAGCAGCGCCGCGTCCCTGGCGGGAACGCGGCGCTGCGGTAGGGTCGGAAGAAGTGGGGAAGAAGCCGGCGCGGACGGATCGTCAGAACGGGATGTCGTCGTCCATGTCGTCGAAGCCCGAGGCGGCGCGGGGCGCCTGGGCTGCGGGGGCTGGCGCGGGGCGCGGTACCGGTGCGGGCGGGCGCGCCGCGGGGGCTGCGCGGCGGGGCGCCTGGTCGTAGCCACCACCCTGGTCGCCACCACCGCCATATCCGCCGTCGTCATAGCCGCCGCCCTGTTGGCCGCCGCCCATGCCCTGGCGGCTGCCCAGCATCTGCATCTGGTCGGCGCGGATCTCGGTGCTGTACTTTTCCACGCCGCTCTGGTCGGTCCACTTGCGGGTGCGCAGGGAGCCTTCCACGTACACCTGCGAGCCCTTGCGCAGGTACTGGCCGGCGATCTCGGCCAGGCGGCCGTTGAAGACCACGCGGTGCCACTCGGTGGCTTCGCGCATCTCGCCGGTCTGTTTGTCCTTCCACTTGTCGGTCGTGGCGATCGTCACATTGGCCACCTGGTCGCCACTGGGAAAGGTGCGCATCTCAGGGTCGCGGCCCAGGTTGCCGACGATGATGACTTTGTTCACGGATGCCATGCTGCTCTACCTCGAAGTTGGTGCGCGCCCGTTGTGCGGAGAAGTCCGGGCGCCAAACGCACCATTGTGCCGCAAGCTACCGGCCCACGGGCCTCAGGGGCCAGGTCAGCACCAGCCACAGGGCGGTCAGCGCCGCCGTGGCGGCGAACAGCCCCGGCGCACCCGCCCATTTCACCAGCGCGCCGCCCAGTGCGCCGCCCGCGAACAGGCCCAGGGACTGCAGGGTGTTGTAGCTGCCCAGCGCCGCCCCCCGCAGCTGCGCGGGCGCCATGCGCGACACCAGGCTGGGCTGGCTGGCCTCCAGCGCGTTGAAGCCGCAGAAGAACACGAACAGCAGCGGCCCCAGCACCCACAGCGTGGGCAGGGCGCCGCTGGCCGCGAGCAGCCCCAGGCCCGCCTGCACCAGCAGCACCAGCCCGATGGCACCCAGCAGCGCCGCGCGCAGCCGCCCGGCGCGCTCCAGTGCGAACAGCCCGCCCATGGCCACGAACGACAGCACGACGGCGGGCAGGTAGACCTGCCAATGCTGGTCCTTGGAGAGGCCCGCCTGCACCAGCATGGCGGGCACGGCCACCCACATGGACAGCTGCACCGTGTGCAGCACGAACACGCCCAGGTTCAGCCGCAGCAGGTCGGGGTGGGCCCACACCTCGGCCAGCCGGCCGCGCGGGGCATCGGCGTGCGGGGCGGACTGGGTAGGCTCCGGCGGCACCCACCAGAGCACCACGGCGATGCCCGCCAGCGCCAGCGCGCAGGTCAGGCCGAACAGGCCCGGCAGGCCGATGCGTGCCGCCAGCAGGGGCGCGGCCACCAGGGCGATTGCGAACATCAGGCCGATGCTGCCGCCCACCAGCGCCATGGCCTTGGTGCGCACGGCGTCGCGCGTCTGGTCCGCCAGCAGGGCCGTCACGGCGGCCGACACCGCGCCCGCGCCCTGCAGCGCGCGGCCGATCAGCAGCCCGGTGAGCGAATCGGCCAGCGCCGCCAGCAGGCTGCCCGCCGCGAACACCAGCAGGCCCAGCACGATCACGCGCTTGCGCCCGAACCGGTCGGACGCGATGCCCAGCGGCAGCTGCAGCACGGCCTGCGTGAGCCCGTAGATGCCCATGGCCAGCCCGACCAGCGCGGGGTCGTCCCCGCCCGGGTACTTGCGTGCCTCCAGCGCGAACACGGGCAGCACCAAAAACAGGCCCAGCATGCGCAGCGCGAAGATCAGCGCCAGGCTGATGCTGGAGCGGCGCTCCAGCGGGGTCATGGAGGTGGCGGCGGAGGGGGAAGACGGGGCGGACACGGGCAGCGGCGGCGGCGTAGGGGCGAGAGCACCGATTCTCCCCCATGCCGCCGTCCGTGCCAGCGCGCCCGGCGTTTTATGCCAAATCGGCCTCCAGCGCTTGACGAGCAAGCGCTGATAGCTATTTATTTGATAGCTTGCATGCGCCGCCAACCCAGCATGCCCAGCAGGAGCGACAGCAGCGCCAGCGCCCATTCGCCCAGCGTGGGGATGCCGGTGGCCGAGGCTGGAACCGGTGCGGCTGCGGCGGCGGGGGCCATGGGGTCGTTGACGTAGCCCACGCGCGGGTCGGTGTCGCCCACGCCGTTGTCCAGCACCGTGTAGGTGATGGTCCTGCGGTCGGCGCTGACCTGCACGCCGCCGTTTTCCGTCCACTCGAACCATTCCGACGTGGTGGCGAGCGGCGTCTTGGGGCCGTACTTCATGAACTTCACGTCCAGGGCCAGGGGCTGCGGGTAGGTGAGCGTGATCTTCACGCCTTGCGTGCAGCCCGCCGCGAGGAACTCGAAGGTGCCATAGGTGTACTGGTAGCCGGGTGGCACGTCGCCCGTGAACTCGGCGGAGGCCAGATTGCAGGTGGGATCCGCCTGCGGGTCGGCGGGTTGCGTGGCGGCGGTGGCCGTGCCGCTGCCGGTGTTGCCCACGGGCACCGTGCCGGTGGTGGCGGCCTGGGGTACCACGCTGTTGGACACGGCCGAGGCCGCGCCCGGACCTGCGCTGTTGAGGGCCTGCACGGTGAAGGTGTAGGGCATGCCATTGGTCAGCCCCGTCACCGCGATGGGTGATGCCGTGCCCGTGACCGTGGCGTTGCCTGGAGACACGGTGACGATGTAGCCCGTGATGGCCGCGCCCCCCGAGGACGCCGGTGCCGTGAAGTGCACCGCCGCCTGCGTATTGCCCGCCGTGGCCGTGCCGATGCCGGGCGCGCCCGGCGCCACTGCGCTCACCGGGAACGTGTGGCTGACCTGCGGGGCGGGCAGGTGGCTGCCGCCGCCCGCCTGGTCGGCGTGGATGGTGCAGTCGCCCGCCGCCACGAAGGCCAGCGCGCCGCCGGGGGTGATGGTGCACACGGGGGTGGTGGACGAGGTGAACGTCACCGCGCCCCCGGGGGCCGTGGCCGTCAGTGTGGGCGTGGTGCCGAAGTTCTGCGGGCCGGGGTCGTTGAAGGTGATGGTCTGCGGACCCTTGGGCGTGACGCTGTTCGAGGCGGCCGAGGCGGGCCCGGTGAGGGGGACCGCATTGGTCGCCGTCACGGTGAAGGTGTAGGCCGTGCCGTTGTCGAGGCCGCCCACGGTGATCGTGCAGGCCGCCGGGCCGGCGCAGGAGCCGGTGTGCCCGTCCGGCGAGGAGGTGGCCGTGTAGGTCTGGATGGCTGTGCCGCCGTTGCTGCCGGGCACGGTGAAGGTCACCGTGGCCTGGGTGTTGCCCGCCGTGGCCGTGCCGATGGTGGGGGCGCCGGGGGCCACGGCGTTCACCAGGAACGTCTGGCTGACCTGCGGGGCGGGCAGGTGGCTGTCGTCGCCCGCCTGGTCGGCGTTGATCGTGCAAGAGCCTGCCGAGGCGAAGGCCAGCACGCCGCCGCTGGTAATGGTGCACACGGAGGTGGTCGACGAAGCAAAGGTCACCGTTCCCCCTGGCGCCGTGGCCGTCAGCGTGGGCGTGGTGCCGAAGTTCTGCGGCCCGGGGTTATTGAAGGTGATGGTCTGCGGACCCTTGGGCGTGACGCTGTTCGAGGCGGCCGAGGAGGGGCCGGTGAGCGATGCCGCATTGGTCGCCGTCACGGTGAAGGTGTAGGCCACGCCATTGGTCAGACCCGACACCGTGACAGGCGACGCCGCGCCCGTGCCGCTGAGGCCGCCGGGGTCGGCCGTCACTTTGTAGCCGGTGATGTTCGCGCCGCCGGTGCTGGCCGGCCCGGTGAAGGTCACCGTGGCCTGGGCATTGCCCGCCGTGGCCGTGCCGATGGTGGGCGCGCCCGGCGCAATGGCGTTCACGGTGAAGGTGTGCGATACCGTGGGGGCTGCGTTCCAGATGCCGTTGCCTGGTTGGTCGGCGTGGATGGTGCAAGAGCCTGCCGAGGCGAAGGCCAGCATGCCGCCGCTGGCGATGGTGCACACGGAGGTGGTCGATGAAGCAAAGGTCACCGTTCCCCCTGGCGCCGTGGCTGCCAGCGTGGGCGTGGTGCCAAAGGTCTGCGGGCCGGGGTTGCCGAACGTGATGGTCTGATTGCCCTTGGGCGTGACGCTGTTGGAGGCGTTGGACGCCGCGCCCGTGCCGATGCCGTTGGTGGCCGTCACCGTGAAGGTGTAGGCCGTGCCGTTGGTGAGGCTGCCCACGGTGATCGTGCAGGCCCCGGGGCCGGTGCAGGTGCCGGTGCGCCCATGCGGCGAGGAGGTGGCCGTGTAGGTCTGGATGGTCGAGCCGCCATTGCTGCCCGGCGCGGTGAAGGTCACCGAGGCCTGCCCGTCGCCCGCCGTGGCCGTGCCGATGGTGGGGGGGGCGGGCGTCACGGGCTGCACGGTGATGGTGATGGTGCGCACGGCGGTGTTGAAGCCGTCATGGACCTGCACGGCAAAGCTGTCGCTGCCGCTGTAGCCGAGGGTGGGAGCGTAGGTGATGGTGCCCGAGGGTGCGATGTCGCCCCCACCCGATGCGGCGGTAGCGCCCGTGATCTGCAGGCTGCCATGGGTGGGCGGGGTGTGGACGGACCAGGTCTCCGTCTGGCCCACGTTCGGGTCGCTGACATGCAGCAGCGGCGCGACGTCGTTCGCGCCCGAGTCGGCGTTGACGGTGAGGGAGGTCGTGGCGCCCACGAAGACCGGAGCCACGTTGGTCATGGTCGTCGTGACCTGGGTGGCGCTGTTGCTGGCACCGTTGTCGATGCCATCGCTGGGCTGCAGGGTGAACACGGTGGAGACCGTGCTGCCGGTCGGGCCCTGCCCGTACGTGGGGTGGAACACCAGCGCCCGCAACAGGGTGGTCGCGGTGGCTGGCGCCGCGGCCGTGAGCACGTAGCTGCCCGCAGCGCCCGTCAGGCCGGTGCCTGTGAGCGTGCCGTTGGCGGCCGTGTAGGTGATTTGCACCGAAACGTCGTTGCCGTCCGCATCGCTCACGCTCACTCCCGTGAAGGGCGCGATGGTGGCGTTGTCGTTCACGGCGCCCGCGGTCATGAAGCTGCCGCCCAGCACGGGCAGGGCGTTGGTCTTGAGCGATGCGCTGCCGGAATAGGCGCTGTAGCCATTCTCGTTGCCCGCCGCCACGCGGTAGTAGTAGGTCGTGTTCTGGCTGAGCCCGGTCACCAGGGCGGACGGGGTATCGCCCAGCGTGGCCGGGTTGTAGGCGGGCAGGCAGGCCGTGAGGCCGGAGTCGGTGCAGACCTGCAGGCGATGGCTGGACGCGCCGATGCTGGCGCTCCAGTTCGCCGTGAAGCGCTGCGCACGCACATCGGAGGCCGCCTGCAGGTCCGGGACCGCGGGAATGGTGGTGCTGCTGACCGTGGCGGAGGGATCGCTATCGCCGCCGCCGTTGTAGGCGCGCACGCGGAAGTAGTACGTGGTGCCCGCGCTGCTCAGGCCCGTCACGGTGGCCGAGGTGGGGGGCGTAGGCAGGCCGGTGATGACTTTTGCGTTGTAGCCCGCGACGAAGCTGGTGAACGCCAGGTCCGTCGCCACGTCGAGCTTGTAGCCCACCGCGCCCGACACGCCCTGCCAGTACACGGTGGTCGAGCCGCCGGACGAGACATAGGGCAGCACGCCGGAATTCAGCGGGCCGATGGCGGGCGCCGCCGGCGGGGGCACGGTGACCCCCAGCTGCACGCTGATCGTTCCGCAGCCGGAGTTGGTGGGGGAGTAGCCGCTGGCGGGCGGGGTCGCTGCGGACGAACCGGCATAGAAGGCAATGGTGCTGTTGTTCAGGTCGCTGCTGCCAAGGCTCTTGCTGACCACCCAGTTGTTGCCCCCGAAAATCGAGGTGAAGTAGATGTACCAGCCATTGCCCTGGTAATACGGCTTGCCGTTCTGGTCGCCGGCTTCCGTGTAGTTGCCCACGATCGTGGAGGGCACCACGCTGCCGGTCGCGCAGTGCGCGGAGCCCGCGTCCTGCACCGCATAGGTGGCGGCATGGGCGCTGCCAGCCAAGAACAAGCCCAGGACCATTCCCACCATCAACCGCATTGCAATTCCCCTGTGTGGCGCGCCCTTGGGTATCTGCTGAAGCGGCCGGCTTGGGTGAAACACCCCCCAAGCGTGCCTTGACAGTCATCAAGAACTGGCGGATGTTAACAATTTGATAAACATTGTCCAGAAAGCAATGACCGTCTGGAACGCGCAGCCGATGGGGCGTGAACCACCGGCGGACAGGGGCCTCACCTATCATGGCGGGTTCCGCCTTTTTCGCGCCCGCCGATGCCCGACACCGCCCCCACCCCCGACGACGGCCCCTACCTCGCCCAGGCCCTGCGCGAGCAGCGCATCAGCATCCGCGGCGCGCGCACGCACAACCTCAAGAACATCGACCTGGACATTCCGCGCAACCAGCTCGTGGTGATCACCGGGCTGTCGGGATCGGGCAAGTCCAGCCTGGCGTTCGACACGCTCTATGCCGAGGGCCAGCGGCGCTATGTGGAGAGCCTGTCGGCCTACGCGCGCCAGTTCCTGGGGCGGCTGGACAAGCCGGACGTGGACCTGATCGAAGGCCTGTCGCCCGCGATTTCCATCGAGCAGAAGGCCACCAGCCACAACCCGCGCTCCACCGTGGGCACGGTGACGGAGATCCACGACTACCTGCGCCTCTTGTACGCCCGCGCCGGCACGCCCTACTGCCCCGACCACGGCCTGCCGCTGGCCGCGCAGACCGTGAGCCAGATGGTGGACGCCGTGCTGGCCCTGCCCGAGGACACGCGCCTGATGCTGCTGGCCCCGGTGGCGCGCGAGAAGAAGGGCGAGTTCACCGAACTGTTCGCACAGATGCAGGCGCTGGGCTACATCCGCTTCCGGGTCGATGGGCAGATCCACGAATACGAAAGCCTGCCCGCGCTCAAGAAGACCGAGAAGCACAACATCGACGTGGTGATCGACCGCCTGAAGGTGCGGCCCGAGATGCAGCAGCGCCTGGCCGAGAGCATCGAGGCGGTTTTGCGCGTGGGCGGCGCCGAGGGCAACGGCCGCGTGCTCGCGCTGGAGATGGACACGGGCCAGGAGCACCTGTTTTCCAGCAAGTTCGCCTGCCCGGTCTGCAGCTATTCGCTGGCCGAGCTGGAGCCGCGCCTGTTTTCCTTCAACTCGCCCATGGGCGCCTGCCCGGCCTGCGATGGCATCGGCCAGCGCGAGGTGTTCGATGCAGCGCGCGTGGTGGCCTTCCCGTCTTTGAGCCTCGCCAGCGGCGCCATCAAGGGCTGGGACCGGCGCAACGGCTATTACTTCGCGATGCTGGAGAGCCTGGCGGCGCACTACGGCTTCGACGTGGAGGCGCCCTTCGAGACCCTGTCCGCCAAGGTGCAGAACGCCGTGCTGCACGGCTCGGGCGAGGAAGAAATCGCCTTCAGCTACATCCTCGACAGCGGCGCGAACAAGGGCAAGGTGTATTCCAAGAAGCACTCCTTTGAGGGCATCCTGCCCAACATGGCGCGGCGCTACCGCGAGACGGATTCCGTGGTGGTGCGCGAAGACCTGGCCCGCTTTCGCAGCAGCCAGCCCTGCCCCGAATGCCATGGCACGCGCCTGCGCCGCGAGGCGCGCCACGTGAAGGTGGGCGGGGGCGAGCAGGCCCGCGCCATCTATGAAGTGAGCCACGCCACGCTGGCGGGCGCGCACGGCTGGTTCCAGGAGCTGGCGCTCACGGGCGCCAAGGCCGAGATCGCGGGCAAGGTGGTGCGCGAGATCACCACGCGCCTGCAGTTCCTGAACGACGTGGGCCTGAACTATTTGAGCCTCGACCGCAGCGCCGAGACCTTGAGCGGCGGCGAGGCGCAGCGCATCCGCCTCGCGTCGCAGATCGGCTCGGGCCTCACGGGCGTGATGTACGTGCTGGACGAGCCCAGCATCGGCCTGCACCAGCGCGACAACGACCGGCTGATCGCCACGCTGCAGCATCTGCGCGACATCGGCAACAGCGTGATCGTGGTCGAGCACGACGAGGACATGATGCGCGCCGCCGACCATGTGATCGACATGGGGCCGGGCGCGGGCGTGCATGGCGGGAGGGTGATGGCGCAGGGCACGTACGAGGCCGTGCGCAGCCACCCCGAATCGCTGACCGGCAAGTACCTCGCGGGCACGCTGCGCATCCCCGTGCCCCAGCGCCGCACGCCGTGGCTGCCCGTGGTGGAGAAAGAGCCGCCCATGCCCGCCAGCAAGCCCGCCAAGTCGCGCTTTCCGCAGACCGAGGCCAGCAAGCGCCGCGCCGAGCGCATGGCCGAGCACCACGCTCGCCAGGGCGCCGTGCAGGCCTTGCGCGTGGTGGGCGCCACGGGCAACAACCTCCAGGACGTGAGCGTGGACTTCCCCGTGGGCCTGCTGACCTGCGTGACGGGCGTCTCCGGTTCGGGCAAGAGCACGCTGGTCAACGACACCCTGTACGCCGCCGTGGCGCGGCAGATCTACCGCGCGCACGAAGAGCCCGCGCCGCACGAGGAGATCGTGGGCATCGAATACTTCGACAAGGTCATCAACGTTGACCAATCGCCCATCGGCCGCACGCCGCGCAGCAACCCCGCCACCTACACGGGCCTGTTCACGCCCATCCGCGAGCTGATGGCCGAGGTGAACACCGCCAAGGAGCGCGGCTACGGCCCCGGGCGCTTTTCCTTCAACGTGGCCGGCGGCCGCTGCGAGGCCTGCCAGGGCGACGGCGTGGTGAAGGTGGAGATGCACTTTCTGCCCGACGTGTACGTGCCCTGCGACGTGTGCCACGGCCAGCGCTACAACCGCGAGACGCTGGAAGTGCAGTGGAAGGGCAGGAACATCGCGCAGATCCTGGACCTGACGGTGGAAGACGCACACGCCTTCTTCAAGGACGTGCCCACCATCGCCCGCAAGCTGCAGACGCTGCTGGACGTGGGCCTCTCCTACATCCGCCTGGGCCAGGCCGCCACCACGCTCTCGGGCGGCGAGGCGCAGCGCGTGAAGCTGGCGCAGGAGCTGAGCAAGCGCGACACGGGCCGCACGCTCTACATCCTGGACGAGCCCACCACCGGCCTGCACTTCGCGGACATCGACCTGCTGCTCAAGGTGCTGCACCAGCTGCGCGACGCGGGCAACACCATCGTGGTCATCGAGCACAACCTCGACGTCATCAAGACGGCCGACTGGCTCATCGACATGGGCCCCGAAGGCGGCGCGGGCGGCGGCACGGTGGTGGGCGTGGGCACGCCGGAGGAACTGGCGGCCAACCCGGCCAGCCATACGGGGCGCTACCTCAAGCCCTATCTGAAATAAAGGTCAAATTGGCCTCCAGCGCTTATACAGCAAGCGCTGGCAGCTATCAAAAGCTTAGTGGCTGAGCCGCTGCGCCACCTGCGCGTCCAGCGACGCCATGAAGCGCTCCACCGCGCGGGTGTAGCCGCTGTCCTGCCCCAGCTCTGCATTGATCTCGCCGTGCGCCAGCGCCTGCGGCAGCACCTCGGCGCGCCCGCCCAAGGCCTGCGCGCGGCGGGCCATGGCCTCGGCCGGGCCGCAGGATGCGTCGGCGCGCCGGGTGGAGCAGACGAACAGGAACGGCGGCACGGCCCCTTCCAGCGCGTGGTAGGGCGAGGTGCGCCGCCAGAAGGCCGGGTCGGCGCCGAACACGCGGTCGTAGAAGCGGGCGTGCGGCGCTGTCATCACGGCCGGCACGTCCAGGGCTGCGCTGTCCAGAGCCACGGCGCCCAGCCAGGGCCGGGGCACGCCGGCCTGCCGCGCCAGCGCGGGCGATGCGTTGAGCAGCGCCACCAGGTGAGCGCCCGCCGAGTGGCCCATGAGGATGAAGCGCGACGGGTCGGCGCCCCATTCGGCCGCGCGGCGCTGGGCGGCGGCCAGGGCGTCGGCCACGTCCTGCGCCTGCCGGGGCACGTCCGCCGCGGGGTGCAGGCGGTAGTTCACCGAGATGACGACGAAGCCGCGCGGCACCCAGCGGGCCACCTTCTCGCGCACCACGCCGCCGTGCGCCTTGTCGCCCAGGCTCCAGGCGCCGCCGTGCACCATGAAGACCACGGGCGCGAGGCCGTCCGGCGACGGCGCGGCCGGAGCGCGGGCGGCGGGCAGGTACACGTCCATGCGCTGCCGGGGCGCGGTGCCGTAGGGCATGTCGGCCAGCCGCTGCGCCGGGCTGGCGGGCGGGTCGTCCTGCGGGCGGTCGAACGCCCGGGCGCCGGCGGGGGCGGCCAGGGTGCACGCAAGGAGGACGGTGGGGACCAGGCGGCGGAGGAACATTCCATTATTTGAACAGAATGTGCCCCCAGCGCTTTGTGAGCAAGCGTAAGCAGCTATTGAATTGGGAGCAATCTGTGCCCCGGCGCGGCGGCCCGCTCGTCCCCCAGCCGGAACACCGAGACCAGGTGCACCAGCTCCTGGGCCTGGCCCTTGAGGCTGCCGGCCGCGGCCGCCATCTCCTCCACCAGCGCGGCGTTCTGCTGCGTGACCTGGTCCATCTGCGTCACGGCCTCGCCCACCTGGGCCACGCCCAGCGACTGCTCGTGGCTGGCATTGCTGATCTCGCCCACGATGTCCGTCACGCGGCGGATGGCGGCCACCACCTCGTTCATCGTGCTGCCCGCGCGGTCCACCAGGGCCGTGCCCTGCTCCACGCGCTCCACGCTGGCGCTGATGAGCTGCTTGATCTCGCGCGCGGCGGAGGCGGAGCGCCCGGCCAGGCTGCGCACTTCGCTCGCCACCACGGCGAAGCCCCGGCCCTGCTCGCCCGCGCGGGCCGCCTCCACGGCGGCGTTGAGCGCGAGGATGTTGGTTTGGAACGCGATGGAATCGATCACGCCGATGATGTCGGCGATCTTCTGCGACGAGGCATTGATGTCCTGCATGGTGTCCACCACCTGGGCCACGACCTCGCCGCCCTGCACGGCCACGGTGCTGGCGCTGTCGGCGAGCTGGCTGGCCTGGCGCGCGCTGTCGGCGTTCTGGCGCACGGTGGAGTTGAGCTGTTCCATCGACGCGGCGGTTTCCTCCAGCGCGCTGGCCTGGCTCTCGGTGCGGGCCGAGAGGTCGGTGTTGCCCTGCGCGATCTGCACGCTGGCCGCGGCCACGCTCTCCGAGCCGCTGCGCACCTCGCGCACCACCTGCGTGAGCTGGGCGCGCATCTGCAGCAGTGCCTCCAGCAACTGGCCCACCTCGTTCGTGCCATGGGGCACGGGCGCGCCGCTGAGGTCGCCCTGCGCCACGGCGCGCGACAGCGCCACGGCCTGCGACAGCGGCCCGGTCATGGAGCGCACGAACACCAGGGCCATGGCGCTGGTGGCCGAGAGCGTGACCACCAGTGCCAGCGCCACCCACAGCAGGCTGCGCTGCAGCGCGCCCACGCGGTCCTGCAGGGCCTGCTCCAGGCTGGCCAGCGCCTGGGTGTTGAGCGCGTTGAGCGCGTCGATGGTGCGCGTGAACGCGTCGAAATAATCCTTGGACGGGTACTTGAGCTCCTGCGCGCCGACCACCTCGCGCTCGGCCAGCTGCAGCGACTGCCGGATGCCGCCCTGCACGGCCTGCATGCTGCTGCCCAGCGCCTGCTGGAACTGCGGGCTGCCCTGCAGCGCGCGGTCCAGCCCGCGGAAGGTCTCGGCCTGCAGCTCGGCCACGCGCTGCTGCAGCACCAGCAGCTGGCCCTGGCCCTGGGGCGTGAGCTCGCCGCGGCCCAGCGCGCTGGCGCCCTGGGCGCGCAGCATGCCCAGGTTCTCGCCGAGCTGCGGCGCCTGCACCAGCGACGCCTGGATCAGCGCGTGCGTGGGCGCCTCGGGGTCCACCTGCAGGCCGTAGGCGTGCACCAGCGACTCGCTCAACTGCAGCAGCGTGGCGATGAGCTGCGTGTGCTGCGCCGTGCTCTGCGCCAGCCCGATGCTGCGCGCATCGACCGCCTGCACCAGCGTGCGCCAGGTCTGCTGGGCGTCGGCCCAGGCGGCCACCTGGGGCACGGGCACCTGGGCGGCCGCGAAGCGCGCGGTCACCTCGCCCAGCGCGGCCTCCACGGCGTCGCGGGCGGCGGGGCGGCGCGCGGCCAGCGCCTCGTCGCCGCCGAACATGCCGGCCGACAGGCCCCGGTGCACCTGCACCAGCTGCACCACGCGGGTCAGCGCCTGCGCGGGCTGCACGCCCCGGGCTTCCTGCCGGGCGTGGCCGATGGCGCGCAGGGCGCCGGACACGTACACATAGGTGGGCAGCGCACTCATCATCAGCCCGATGGTTCCCAGGATGAGGAATTTTTCGAGCAGGTTCAGTCGGTGGAGCAGTGACATGGCAAGGCGGCACGCCGGGCGTGCAGGGTGGAAAACCGGGGCGGGCGCGGGAATCCCGCAAAGTTGTTACGCAATGTAGGCAACTGCGGCCGGTGGGGCTTTGACTCACGTCAAGGGGCCGGTGCGTATGGCGGGCGGCTGGCGATAATGGGCCCACACCGACTCCGTGGAGGCCCCGCCATGCAATCCATCACCCTGCGTTTCCTGGCGTCCCAGAGTGCCCTGCCGCAGGCCGGCCGCGTGTCCGGCGGCACCGTGCTGCGCTGGGTGGACGAAGCGGGCTTTGCCTGCGCCAGCGCCTGGGCCAAGGGCCCGTGCATCACCGAGTTCGTGGGGGGCGCCCACTTCGTGCGGCCCATCCGCCCGGGCGACCTGGTCGAGGTGCATGCGCGCCTGGCCTACACCACCGACACGAACATGAAGCTGGCCGTGGAGGTGCGCAGCGGCGGCATCCATGGCGAGCCGCTGCAGGAGGTGCTGCACTGCGTGGCCGTCTACACCGCCGTGGACGCCGACGAGCAGCCCCGCGCCGTGGACAAATGGAGCCCCGAGACGCCCGGCGACATCGCGCTGGCCCAGCGCGTCAAGGCGCACATCGAGGCGGCGCGTACCGCGCAATGAGGGCTCTTCTGGCCGGTGGATTTCAAGCCAAAATGGCTTTCAGCGCTTGATGGGAAAGCGCTGGCAGCTATCAAAAGAGTAGTTTCACGGAACCTCAGAGGGGCCTGCGGCGGGCATAGCGCACCACCGTCACGCCCGCCCGCGCCTGGCGGACCGAGGGCATGACGAGCACGCAGTCGTCGTACGGCGTGGCCACGGGCATGCCCTCGCCGCCATCGTCCCCGCCGTTCCAGCCGATCACGGTGCCCGCTTTCGCGATCACCTCCAGCCCGGTGTAGGGCGCCGCGAAGCGGAAGGCGCTGCCCGTGGCGACCACGGGGCCGGTGACCTCCAGCGCCCACTGGCGCGGCGCGTCGGGCAGGCGCCAGCCGGGCAGCAGGCGGGCCAGCACATCGGCGCCCACGATGCCCGACTGCTCCAGGAAGCGCACGCACTGGTCCTGCGCCACGGCGCGGCTCGCCGGGTCGCCGTGGAAGCCGCATTCGACGAGCAGCGAGCGCGTGCCGTTGTCGGCCAGTTCGCCAAAGCGGCCGTAGTCGCGCATGCGCACGCCGTCCTGGTGGCCCGCGTCCACCACCACGTGCTCGGGCGAGCGCATGGCGCGCGCCAGCTCCAGGTTGCGCGGATGCATGCCGGTGAGCAGCAGCGGCGCCGAGGGCTCGTGCATGGAATGGATGTCGAGCAGCCAGTCGGCGCCGGCCACGAAGGGGCGCAGCGCGGCGGCGCGGCGGCGCTCGCGGGAGTCGCCGGCGTCCATGCGCGCGTCGATCCACTGGCGGTTGAGGTCTTCGTCGGTGAAGCGCGAGGCGTTGTGGTCGGCCGCGTCGAAGCGGTCGAACGCACCGAGGTTGCAGAACGCCAGCGTGAGCGCGCCGCGTTCGGGCCGCAGGCCCGCCTCCAGCAGGCCCTGGAGCGCCCAGGCGCCGCACAGCTCGTTGCCGTGCACCAGGGCGCTGATCATCACGCGGCGCCCGGGGCGGCCGGTGTCGAAGTGCCACACGCCCTCGGTGCCGGTGTTGCCGGCGCGCCAGGCGCTGATGTCGGGCGCGGGGAGCTCGAATGTCAAGGCCATGGGAGCGTTCATTCTTCGATCTTGGCAAATTCGACGATCTTCTTGTACTTGGCCACTTCGGCGGCCAGGAACTGGTCGATGTTCACGTCGGTCGCGGCGACGGTGGAGCCGCTGGCTTCGAGCTTCTTGCGGAACTCGGGCGTCTGCAGGCTGTCGTTCAGTGCCTTCTTGATCTTGTCGAACACGGGCTTGGGCAGGTTGGCGGGCGCCATGAGCGCGAACCAGGTGCCGATGTCCACGTTCTTGTACTGCGGCGTTTCGGCCAGCGCGGGAATGTCGGGCGTGGTGGCCGAGCGCCTGGCCTCGGTGGTGCCCAGGGCGATCACCTTGCCGCTCTTGATGTGCGGCAGGCCGCTGGAGAGCACGAACACGCCGTACTCCAGGTTGTTGCCCATGAGGTCGTTGGTGAGCGGCGCCACGCCGCGGTAGGGAATGTGCGTCATGAACAGCTTGCCCTGCTCCTTGACCATCTCGCCCGCCAGGTGCAGCGAGGTGCCCACGCCCGAGCTGCCGTAGCTGAACCTGCCGGGGTTCTTCGAGACCTTCTGCGTGAACTCGGCCAGGTTCTTCACGCCCGCGCCGGTGGAGGCCACGAGCACCAGCGGCTGGGACGCGATGAGCCCGATGGCGGTGAAGTCCTTGATGTCGTACTTGACCTTCTTGGTCACCAGTTTGTTGATGGCGATCTCGTTGTTGGCGCCCACCAGCAGCGTGTAGCCGTCCGGCGCGGCGCTTGCCACTTTCTGCGCGCCGATGGCGCCGCCCGCGCCGCCGACATTCTCCACCACCACGGGCACGCCGAGCTTGTTGCTCAGCTCGGTCGCCACGGTGCGGCCCGTCAGGTCGGTGCTGCCGCCGGGCGGGTAGCCCACGACGATAGTGATGGGCTTGGAGGGGTAGGCCTCCTGGGCAGGCGCGGCTGCTGGCGCGGCGAGGGCGGCGGCCAGCCCGCACAGCAGTGCGGCGCGGCGCGGGAAGTGGGGGGTCGGCATGGGCGTGTCTCCTGGGTTGTCGGCTTTTGGGGTGGCTTCATTGTGGAAAGCCGCGCCCGCCGTGTTGGTGCCGAAACGGCACCAAACCTTGCCAATGCGTTTCCACCGCTTGGGGAAAACCCGGCCTAGGGCCTGTTAACCCTATGGAAGGGGTCGCGAAGCTCATGGCAGCCCGCCCATCAAGGCGCGTGACGCAGTGCGTGCGTCCGCACGCACAAGGAACGCAACGCCGAGGGGCGGGCTGCCATGAGCTTCCCTTCGGGTTGCCACGCAAAGGGGCCGTCTGCGGCGTTGCCCGCGCTTGCAAGGCACCAGCCTTGCTGCGCACGGGCGCCTTGCATCCAGCCCCTTTGCGGGGCAACGCGATCCCCTTCCATAGGGTTAACAGGCCCTAGTTCAGCGCTGCGCCAGCGCTTTCCAGAGCGCCTCGGCCAGCGGGCCGAGCCGGCGCTTGGGGCGGTACAGGCGCACGTCGAAGCGCACTTCCATGCGCGCGTCGCCCGCAGGCGCCAGGCGCCGGGCCTGGCAGTCCGCATGCACCATGGACCAGGGCAGCCAGGCCACGCCCAGGCCCTTCTGCACGTATTCGTAGTGGGCGTCGGCCGAATCGCACTCCACCACGCGGCGCAGGCGCGGGGCATGTGGGTTGTGCGACAGGTGGTCTTCCACCAGCCGCCCCAGCGCCAGCTGCGGCGCATAGGCGAGGTAGGGCACGGGTTCGGTGCCGTCGCCGAAGCGGTGCAGAGCCTCCCCGCGCGCGGTGGCGCGCGCTACCGGCACCAGCCGGTCCGAGGCCACCGTCAGGTGCAGGAACTGCCGCGCATCGAGCCGCACGGCGATGGCCGGGTGGTGGTAGAGCAGGGAGAAGTCGGCCTCGTTGCGCTCCAGCAGGACCACGGTCTCGGCCAGCGCCCGCGTGCGGATGCACAGTTCGCCGCCCTGCAGCACGGGCTGCAGGCGCACCAGCCAGTCGGCCACCACGGTGCGCGCGAGCGTGCGGCCGGTGGCCAGGGTCACGGTGCGGGCCTGCCGGCCGGCCAGGCTCTGCAGCTCCTCGTGCGACTGCGCGAGGTTGCGTGCGAGCTGGCCTGCGGTCTCCAGAAAGCTCAGCCCCGCCAGCGTGAGCGTGACGGGCCCGCCGCCGCGCTCCACCAGCGGCGTGCCCGCCCAGGCTTCGAGCGCCCGGATGCGCCGCCCGAAGGCCGGGTGCGTGACGTGCCGCAGTTCGGCCGCGCGAGTGAAGCTGCGCTCCTGCGCCAGGACGATGAAGTCTTCAAGCCACTTGAGCTGCATGGGCTGTGGCGGAGCCTTGGGATGTGGTTCTAGCTGCCGCGCGAGGCTTCGAGCACGGCCCGGGTGCGCTGCGCCTCGGTGCGCGCCGCCGCCGCGAAGTCGTCGCCCTTGGATGCATACAGAATGGCGCGCGAGGAGTTCACGATGATGGGCCCGTCGCTGCGCAGCCCTGCGCGCACGGTCGCCGCCGCGTCGCCGCCCTGCGCGCCCACACCGGGGATCAACAGCGGCAGCGTGGGCGCGATGCTGCGCACGCGCTCGATCTCCTGCGGGTAGGTCGCGCCCACCACCAGGCCGAGCTGGCCGTTCTTGTTCCAGGGGCCCTGCGCCAGCCGCGCCACGTGCTCGTACAGCAGCGGCTGGCCGTCGATGCTGGCCAGGCGCTGGTTCTGCAGGTCGTCCCCGCCCGGGTTGGACGTGCGGCACAGCAGAAAGGCGCCCTTGCCGTGGTAGGCCAGGTAGGGCTCGACGGAGTCGAAACCCATGAACGGCGAGAGCGTGACCGCATCGGCGCCATAGCGCTCGAAGGCCTCGCGCGCGTACTGCTCGGCCGTGGAGCCGATGTCGCCGCGCTTGGCGTCCAGGATCACCGGCACGTGCGGCGCGTTGGCGCGCATGTGCTGCATCAGGCGCTCCAGCTGGTCCTCCGCCCCGTGGGCGGCGAAGTAGGCGATCTGCGGCTTGAAGGCGCAGACCAGTTCCGCCGTGGCATCCACGATGGCCGCGCAGAAGTCGTAGATCCGGTGCGCATCGCCCTGCATGCCCGCCGGGAACCGCGTGGGCTCCGGGTCCAGGCCCACGCACAGCAGGGAGTTGTTCTGCGCCGTGGCGTCGCGCAGCATGTCGGTGAAGGTCATGGAGGGAGATTCTAGGTGGCGGGCCGGGCAATAAAAAAGGCCGTCGAGACGGCCTTTTTTGATTTGCCCGGCAGGGATCAGCGCGGCACGGTCAGCAGGCGCGCCACGTCGCGGTCATTGGGCAGCGCGTAGTCGTAGCCACGGATGATGCGGCTGTCTTCCGTGCGCACGAGCTTGAGGCTCACGTAGGTGTAGTTGGCGGCAGCCGAATAGGTGCCCACGAGCACCATGGCAGCGTTGTGGTTGCGCGCGATGTCCTTGATCTCGCGCGACAGCAGCAGCTCGCCCGTGCCTTCGCGCACGAACACGTCGCCGCGCAGCTTGACTTCCTTCACGTTGAAGCCGCTGCTGGCCATGTGCGATGCGTATTGCTCGGACAGGGTGCGGCCCAGCGGGGCGGAGCGGCTCAGGTCGTTCACGTTGACGATGGTGGCGACGAGCACCGGGCCTTGGCCCAGGGAGCTCAGGTCGAAGCCGGCGGTCAGCTTGGTAACGGCGTCGCGGCTGCTGGTCAGGAACTGGCTGTTGGCGGCTTCCTGGTAGGTCGGCTCGGTGCGCACCGTGGTGCCGTTGTTGGCACAGCCGGCCAGCAGGGCAGCGGCGGCCAGTGCAGTCAGGAGTGCGGTGGATTTCATTGCGAGACGACCTTCATGTTGACGTTCTTATAGGGCGCGGGAGTGCGCAGGAACAGCGGGGTGTCCGCGTTCTCCAGGTAGTACACGTCGGTCTTGCGCGACACGTACTGGCCGCCACGGGTGACCGTGGTGGTCAGGATCATTTCGGTGTTGGTCGGGCCGCCCGAGTTGATGCTGGCGCCGTAGTCGGCCAGCGAGGTGAAGCCCAGCGTGGCGAGCAGTTGCGCGTCCAGGTGTTCGTGGCGCAGGCCGTAGGCCGCCATCAGGCCGGCGGCGATCATGGTGAACTGGCCGGGGATGAAGTGCGGGCGGGCGCTGTTGTGGCGCACGAGCTGCGCGTGGTAGGTCACGTTGAGCGCCTGGCCGGGATCCTGCAACACGGGTGCGCCGCTTTGCACGAGCTTGGTGATGAGGAAATCGCGGAACGCCAGGTCGAACGCGCTGGGGTTGGGCGGCAGCGCCACGTGCAGTGCCGTGCCCGGGGCCATGCCGGCCTTGTCGAGGGTGCCCAGCGTCTGCGCGACCACGTCGTTGGACAGCAGCTCCCAGTGGCCGGCGGAGCGGACCTTGGGTTGGACGGTCAGCTCAAAATTCTCTGCCAGAGGGATCGGCGAACGATAGGCACATCCCGCCAAAGTAGCCACAGCGCCAGCAAGCACCGCCAAGCTGACTGCCTTTGAAAATTTCATGATTCCCTCCTACGGACTTTGAGAGGCGGGGACATGAACAGATACATCCCACGCGATTGAAAAATAATTCTGGGCGCGATACTCAACAAAAACAAGAAAAAATTGAGGTAACTGCGCCCAGACACTCGCGAATCGTTGTTTTTGGTCACAGATTGGCGTGCCTGCTTACGCGCAGCTGCATTTGCTTGTGCCGCCGTCTGTAACAAATCTCAAACGCTGGTAACGGAGCGTTTTTCAAGTATTTCAAAGGCAGGCAGTGTCTTGCCTTCGAGCACTTCCAGAAAAGCGCCGCCGCCGGTGGAGATATACCCCACCTGTTTCTCGATGCCGTATTTGGCGATGGCCGCCAGGGTATCCCCGCCGCCGGCAATGCTGAAAGCCGGAGATTCGGCGATGGCCCGGGCAATTTCGCGCGTGCCGTTTTCGAAGGCGGCGAATTCGAACACCCCGACCGGGCCATTCCAGACGATGGTGCCGGCGGACTTGAGCTGTGCGGCCAGTCGGGCAGCGGTTTCGGGGCCGATGTCCAGGATCAGGTCGTCCTCGGCCACGTCGGCCGCCGCCTTGACGGTGGCGGGCGCGTCGGCCGCGAAGGCCTTGGCGGTGACCACGTCGGTGGGGATGGGCACCTCGGCGCCGCGCGCCTTCATGGCATCGATGACGGCCTTGGCCTCATTCACCAGATCCGGCTCGGCCAGGCTCTTGCCGATGGGCAGGCCGGCGGCCAGCATGAAGGTGTTGGCGATGCCGCCGCCCACGATGAGCTGGTCCACCTTGTCGGCCAGGCTTTTCAGGATGGTGAGCTTGGTGGACACCTTGGAGCCCGCCACGATGGCGGCCAGCGGGCGCTGCGGCTGGGCCAGCGCCTTGGTCAGCGCGTCGATCTCGGCGGACAGCAGCGGGCCGGCGCAGGCGATGGGGGCGAACTGGGCGATGCCGTAGGTCGTGCCCTCGGCGCGGTGGGCGGTGCCGAAGGCGTCGTTCACGTAGATGTCGCAGAGCTGGGCGAGCTTGCGCGCGAGGTCTTCCTTGTTCTTCTTCTCGCCCACGTTCAGGCGGCAGTTTTCCAGCAGCACGACCTGGCCGGGGGCCACGTCCACGCCGTCCACCCAGTTGGCGACCAGCGGCACCTCACGGTCCAGCAGCTCGGCCAGGCGCGCGGCCACGGGCGCGAGGGAGTCCTCGGGCTTGAACTCGCCCTCGGTCGGGCGGCCCAGGTGGCTGGTCACCATGACGGCGGCGCCCGCGTCCAGCGCCATCTGGATGCAGGGGACGGATGCGCGGATGCGGGTGTCTTCGGTGATGTGGCCGGCGTCGTCCTGCGGCACGTTCAGGTCGGCGCGGATGAAGACGCGCTGGCCCTGGGCCTTGCCTTGGGCGCACAGGTCGGAGAAGCGGAGGATGTTCATGGCAGGAGGGGGATGAATGGAGGCTTGAAGGCCGCCATTTTAGAAGCCCCCTACCAGCCCCAGACGATGTGCAGCGGCAGGTACACCGCCATGCCCACGACGATGGTGCCCAGGATGCCCCGGCGCCAGAAGTAGTACCCGGTGGCGCACAGCACGGCGGGCAGGCGCGCGTCCATCCAGGTGGTGATGAGTTCGCCCTGGGTCATCAGGATCTCGGGCGCGATGACGGCGGTCAGCGCCGCCAGGGGCGCGTACTTGAGCCCGCGCTTGAGCCAGTCGGGCAGCGGCAGCTCGCGCTCGGGGATCATGAAGAAGGCGCGCGAGATGACGGTGATGACGGCCAGCCCCAGGATGGCGACGGCGGGTGCGATCCAGTCCCAGTTCATGGGTGCTCCTCTTCGCGCAGCGGCACTTCGTCGCCCGCGGCCACGCGGCGCTTTTCCTCGGGCGGCAGCGCGGCCTTGGGCGGCACCAGCACCACGTCGGGGTGCTGGCGGTGTTTCTCCAGCGCCTCGATGAGCAGGCCCACGGCCACGGCGGCGGCGATGGCGACCAGGATGTTGAGCTTGAGCGGCAGCGCAAAGGCTGCGATGGCGGCCGTGGCGGCCACGCCGGTGGCGAGCCAGGTGGCCCGGTCGAACAGCAGCGACAGCAGCACGCCCAGCAGCGCGAGCACGCCCGCGAAACCCAGCCCCCAGGACAGCGGCACCACGTTGGCCAGCAGGATGCCAACCATGGACGGCACCTGCCACGCCAGCCAGTTGGTGGTGGCTGCGCCCCAGAAGTACGGCACCTGCTCGGGCTGGGGGCGCGGCTCGGGAAAGCGCTGCATGAAGGAGACGTAGATCACGTCCCCGCTGAAATAGCCCAGCGCCAGCCGCTGGCGCAGCGGCAGGTGGGCGAAGTAGCTGCGCCACATGCTGCTGAAGATCACGAAGCGCAGGTTCACGCAGCTCGCCGTGAGCCAGACCACCCACAGCGGCGCGCCCGCCGCCATCAGCGGGATGACGGCCAACTGCGCGCTGCCCGCGTAGACGACGAGCGACATGAACACGGCCATGCCCACGGACAGGCCGCTCTTGACCATGACCACGCCGGTGACCAGGCCCCAGGCGCCGATGCCCACGGAGGTGCCCGCCATGTCCATCATGGCCATGCGGAACGAGGGGTGGCGCAGCGTACTGCGGATGTGCGCTGCGCGGCTCATGTCGGGGCGCCCAGCACCATGCCGGGCTCCAGCGCGAAGCCGCGCAGGAAGTCTGCCGCCGCGAGCCGCTTGCCGCCCGCGCGCTGCAGGGTGGTCAGGCGCAGGGCGCCTTCGCCGCAGGCGACGGTCACGCCTTCATCGTTTGCAAGCAAAATCTGCCCGCAGCGCTTATCTGACAAGCGCGAGCAGCTATCAATTTCGCAGTTCCATACCTTGATGGTTTCCTCCGCACACTCGGTGCTCGCGCCGGGGAATGGGTCGAACGCGCGGATGCGCTGGCCGATCACGGCAGCGGGCAGCGACCAGTCGATCGCGGCCTCGTGCTTCTCGATCTTGTGGGCGTAGGTCACGCCATCCAAGGGCTGCGGCACGGCCTGCAGGCCGCCGCAGGCCGCCATCTCCAGGGCCTCGACGATCAGGCGCCCGCCGAGGTCGGCGAGCTTGTCGTGCAGCGTCGCCGTGGTGTCGGTGGGCGCAATGGGCAGTCGCTCGGTGAGCAGCATGGCGCCGGTGTCCAGGCCCGCGTCCATCTGCATGATGGTGACGCCGGTTTCCGCGTCGCCCGCCTCGATGGCGCGATGGATGGGCGCCGCGCCCCGCCAGCGCGGCAGCAGGCTGGCGTGGATGTTCAGGCAACCTCTGGGCGGCAGATCCAGCACCCACTGCGGCAGGATGAGGCCGTAGGCGGCCACCACCATCACATCGGCCTGGGCCGCCAGCAAGGCATCGCGCGCGGCGGCCGCGTCTTCCGGGTACTTGCCGTCCAGGCGCAGGCTGCGCGGCTGGGCCACGGGAATGCCGTGGGCCTGCGCGCACTGCTTGACGGGCGAGGCCTGCAGCTTCATGCCGCGGCCGGCGGGGCGGTCGGGCTGGGTCAGTACCAGCGGCACGGTGAAGCCTGCGGCCAGAAGCCGCTCCAGCGCCACACGGGCGAATTCGGGCGTGCCGGCAAAAATGACTCTCATCAATCAGTCGCGTGTGTTGTCGAAGCCGGGCAGCTCGTCGGTGAAGAGCACCATGCGCACCACGCCCTGGCGGTCCAGGTGGACGTGGGCCAGGCGCGGGTCGGAGTTCTGCCGGAAGCGGTAGGTCCAGATATCGCCGTCGAAGCGCGCCACCCGCTCCACGCGCAGGGGCGGCCCGAAGGTACGCTGCACGTCGGCCAGGGTCCATGCGCCGACAGGAATGTTTTCGAAACGCGTCTGCGTCAGCACCTGCTCGTTGCGCACCAGCCGGCCGCCGGCGTCGAAGTCGAGGTTGTAGGCCGCGAAGCCGGCCGGGAGTTCGGAATACAGCAGCCGCTCGCCCGATGCCAGGGGGAAGGTGGCGGTCGGCGGCCCCAGGCGCGCCACCACTTCGGCGCGCGGCGTGCCGGGCTTTTCGCTGGAAACCAGGGCGCAGCCCGGCAACTGGATCGCCAGCGCCAGGAGCGCCAGCACCAGGGCTCTCACGCGCGCGCTCCCCGCTGCTGCTTGAGCAGCTTGGTCTTGATGCGGTTGCGTTTGAGCGGCGAGAGGTATTCCACGAACACCTTGCCCAGGAGATGGTCCATTTCGTGCTGGATGCACACGGCCAGCAGGCCGTCGGCCTCGATGACGCGCGATTGGCCCTGCTCGTCCAGGGCGCGCACGTGCACGGCGTCGAAGCGCTCCACGCCGTCGTAGATGCCGGGCACGGACAGGCAGCCCTCGTCGTTGAGGTGCTTTTCCGCGCTGGCCCAGACGATCTCGGGGTTGATCAGCACCATGGGCTGGTTGCGCTCCTCCGAGACGTCGATGACTACCAGGCGCTCGTGCACGTCCACCTGGGTGGCGGCCAGGCCGATGCCATGGGCGTCGTACATGGTCGCCAGCATGTCGGATGCGAGGGCGCGGACGCGCTCGTCCACGGCCGCCACAGGGCGGGCGACCTTGTGCAGGCGGGGGTCTGGATAACAAAGAATAGGGAGAATTGCCATGGCGCGCGGAGAAAGATGTCGCTATTTTCGCCACTTTTGCGGCCCGCCGCAGGACGGCAAGCCAATAATCGTTGCCGAATCAAGGGCTTGAGCAGAGAATCTAAGAAGCTTTGTAACGTATATATGCTGCGCAGCCAGCGCGGCGCCAGCGAGGGGGCGTTTCCCAATGCATGAGAAAAGGAACAACATGACGGCATTCACCAGCATGCGGCGGACCGCCCTGGGCGCGCTCACCATCATCGCTGGGGCCATCCTGGCCGTCGCACCGGCCCAGGCGCAGAACTATCCCATTTCCGCCAGCCAGCGCGCCACGGCGCAGCAGGTGTCGGAGCGCGGCGTTCCTCTGTCGGAGCTGGCGGCGAATGCACCGGACACCTATACCGTGAAGCGTGGCGACACGCTGTGGGGGATTTCGGGCATGTACCTCAAGCGCCCCTGGCGCTGGCCCGAGCTGTGGGGCATGAACCTGGAAACCATCAAGAACCCACATCTCATCTTTCCGGGCCAGACGCTGTACCTGGACAAGGAAGGCGGCTACGCCCGCCTGCGCACGACCCCGCCGGGTGCCTCCGCCGAGAATCAGACCGTGCGTGTCTCTCCCCGCACGCGCAGCGACAGCCTGACAGACACGGCGCTGCCCACGCTCAAGCCCCATCTGATCGAGCCCTTCCTCGTGGAGCCCCTGGTGGTGGATGCCGATGTGCTGCGCCGCGCGCCCCGCATCGTGGCCACGACCGAGGACCGTGTGCTGATGGCCAGCGGCGATCGCGCCTATGTGCGCGGAGATGCTGCATCGCCTGTGCGCGTCGAGCCGGGTGAGCCGCGCTTCTTCCGCGTGTTCCGCGATGCCGTGGCCCTCAAGGATCCTGTGACGGGGGAAATCCTGGGCTACGAGGCGCAATACCTGGGCAAGGCCGAGGTTGTGCGCGGCGAATCCTTCGAGGAAAATATCGATAGCAAGGGACGCCGCATCTCCGAGTATGTGCCCGCAACGGTCGATTTGTCGGTAGCCAAGGAGGAGATCCGGGCAGGCGACCGGCTTCTGCCTGCACCGGAGCGAGCTTTCACCAGTTATACCCCGCATGCGCCTGAGATTGAGGTGGATGCGCGCGTGGTTTCCATCTACGGCAGTTCCGCGGTGTCTTATGCCGCACAGAACCAGGTCATCGCCATCAACATGGGGTCCCAGGATGGCATCGAGCCTGGCCATGTCCTGGCGCTGCAGACCAGGGGCCAGCGCATCAAGGATAAGACCGATGATGCCAAGGCCACGATCAAGCTGCCGAGCGAGAGCAACGGAACCGCCATGGTCTTCCGCACGTTTGACCGTGTTTCGTATGCGCTGCTGCTGGAAATCCAGACCGGTGTCCGTGTTGGCGACCGCCTGGTGAATCCCCAGTAACCACTTCGTCAGGGCCACCGCTCCCTGGCCGTGCTCCCGGCCCGGCGATCGGTGGTCTGTCTTGCCATTGCTCCATGGATCGCGACGAACTCGGTGACTGGCTGCGCCTGACCCTTTCTCCTGGAGTCGGCAATGGTGCCGCGCGAAGCCTGCTGGCGCGCTTCGGCCTGCCGCCAGCCATCTTTGCACAGACGGAATCCGCGCTGCGGCAATGCGTGACGGCCGCGCAGGCGCGGTCGCTGGTCACTGTTCCCGAGAACTGGGCTGCGCTGGTGGAGACCACCTGGCAGTGGCTGAACGATGCCGGTCCTCCAGGGACCGCGCGCGCCATCGTGACTTTGGGAGACGCCCGCTATCCGCAGTCGCTGCTCGATACCGAGGACCCTCCGCTGCTGCTGTATCTCCTGGGCTCCGAACAACTGCTGGCCGGCAACCCGTTTCCTGCCGGCAGATGCCTTGCGGTGGTCGGGAGCCGCAACCCCACGGCCCAGGGCGCGGAAAATGCGCGGCTTTTCTCCCGGGCACTGCGTGGTGCCGGCCTCACGATCGTGTCCGGGCTGGCCCTGGGCGTGGACGCCGCCGCCCATGAAGGCGCCTTGGACGCCGCGGCCGATGATGCTGCGGCGGCCACCATTGCCGTGGTGGGCACGGGCCTGGACCGTGTCTATCCCCGCAAGAACCTGGACCTCGCGCACCGCATTGCAGCCCGGGGGCTGCTGGTCAGCGAGTACCCGCTGGGCACGCCGCCGCTGCCTGCCAACTTTCCCAAGCGCAACCGCATCATCTCCGGGCTGTCCCAGGGCACGCTGGTGGTGGAAGCCGCGCTGGCATCCGGGTCCTTGATCACTGCGAGACTGGCGGCCGAGCAGGGCCGCGAGGTGTTTGCCATTCCCGGCTCCATTCATGCACCCCAGTCGCGCGGGTGCCATGCGCTCATACGCCAGGGTGCCAAGCTGGTGGAGTCCGCGCAGGACGTGCTGGAGGAACTGCGTTTGCCCGCTGTGGCCACGCCTGGACGTGATGACGGCGAGAAGCCCGACCCGACCAATGCGCAGGAGCCTGAAAGTCCTTTGCTGCAAGCCCTGGGTTTCGATCCCATGAGCCTGGATGCCCTGGTGGCGCGCACCGGCATGGCTGCGGCTGCGCTGCAGGTGGAATTGCTGGAGCTGGAACTCGACGGGCGCGTGGCCCGGCTGCCGGGCGGGCTGTTCCAGCGCCTGGGTCGTGCTTAAGGCAACGCTGAATAAGTCCCCGCGTGTCGCGCATCCCTGCTTTGGAACGGTCTGCGGCGTTGCAAATCCTCGCCATAGCTGCGGCTATGGCTGCGGTTTGCGCCTTGCATCCATCCCAAATCAGGGCGCGCGCCATCGCGGCGACTTATTCAGCGTCGCCTTAGTCCAATAGCCGCTCGGGATTCGCGTCCAGCTTGGCCAGCGCGTCGCGCGTGGCGCGCACGGTCAGCCCTTCCTCGTCCTGGGCCACGAGCAGGCCGGCCTGCAGGTAGGCGGCCAGCCGGCGCAGCTGGATCAGGTAGCTGCTGCCGTCCACGGCGGCGAACAGGTGCAGTTGCTTGCGCTGGCTTTGCCAGACGTACTGCACCTGGGCGGAGGCGCCATTGTGGTCCAGCGTGTACCAGGTGCCGGGCTGCAGCTGCTGCGCCCAGGCCACCATGGCATCGTCCACGGGAGCCCCGTTGTCAGCCACCACGTGGATGGACGATGCGTCGATGCCCAGCATCATCTCGATGTTGTCGGCATTGAGCGGCATCTCGCCCAGCGTGGCGTCGCTCATGAAGTCTTCCAGGTTGGCCAGGCGCTTGGCCATGGCGTCGATGTGGGCCTGGGGAATCGATGCGGTCTTCGACAGGAAGGCGTCGGCCAGCGTGTCGGTGAGGACCTTGATCTGTGCATCCTGCGCGGCGCCGGTCACGCCCAGGATCTCCAGCCCCTGCCGCAGGCGCTGCAGCAAGCCCGGCAGGTTCTGGATGACCTGCGCGCGGTCGGCGCGGTGGGGCTTGGCGCTCGCGGCCCAGACCAGGTCGGCGGCCGTGCGCTTGAACGCGATCGTGTCCGCGTGCTGCAGACCGTCACGCACGGCGGACAGGGCCAGCACCTCGGCCCAGGTCTTGAAGAGGAACTCGCGGATCTCGTCGCGCACCGGCATGTCCTTGAGCATGGTGCGCAGTTCGATGGTGTACTGGATGGCCAGCGTTTCCTTCTGCTCCACCTGCTGGGCCACGCTGACCAGGCGCGACGTGGCCTGCTTCTCGGTCAGGAACTTGGACAGGAATTTCTCGAACTCGTCGTACACGAGCTGGAACACGCGCCGGCCGGTCTCGGGGTACTGCTCGATCACCTGCACCACGCGGCGGATCTCGGCTTCCAGCGCGCTGCCGTTGATGCTGGTGGCGTCGAAGCCCATCACGCAGGCGCCCATGCGGTCGATGAGCTGGCGCGCGGGGTGGTCCAGGTTGCTGAAGAACTCGGGCTCCGCCAGCGCCACGCGCAGCACGGGCACCTGCAGCCGCGCGAACCACACGCGCACTGCCGGCGGAATGCGGTCCTCGGCCAGGATGCTCTGGAACATCAGGGCCACCACTTCGATGATGGCCTTCTCGCCGGCCGTGGAGGCCTTTTTCTTGAGCTCGGTGGAGCGTTCGCGCACGGTGCCCGCCAGCTGCACCACGGCGGCGGGGCTGTAGTCCTCCATCAGCGTGGCGACGCCGCTGTAGTAGGTGTCCGCATGCACGCGGTGGGCGGTCAGCGCATGGGCCAGCGCGGCCGAGGCCGGTGGCGCGTGGACCATATCGAAACCCGTGGCCGGCTGCGTCAGCAGCCGGCGCAGCTGACCCATTACGCCCTGGGCGCGCTGCCGGGCGCGCGCCAGGGGCGTCATGCCCGTGGCGAAGGCGGTGGGCATGGCGTGCTGGGGGTAGCCAGCAGCATGCTGCGGCATGCGGGGCGGTGCGGCGTGCGGGTGGCCCATGGGCCGACCGGGCATGCCCATGCCGCCGCGTGCCGCCGCGGCCGCCATGGCGTCGCGGGTCTGGGCCAGGGCCTGCGACGCCAGGCCGCCGGAACCGGAGTCGCTGCTGGCACTGCCGCCGCCCGCCGTGCCGCCGACCGCATTGCGGCGCACGCGCGCTTTGAGGTCGGTCTGCGGCGTGACGCCCTGCTCCACATAGAACACGTTGACCGCTTGGTACTGCTTCTGCAGCAGGTTGGCGAGCTCGCGCTGCAGAGGGTCCACCACGGTCTGCAGGTCAGTGCGGGGCAGGCCGGCCTCTACCCATTGCTCCACCAGCCGCAGGCAGACGGCATCGGGCCGCAGGATGTCGCTGCTGTCGAGCTCCTGTCCTTCCAGCGACTGGGTGCGCTGGCGCAGCGTGTCGAACTGGGGGCCGACCTGCTCGCTGACCGTGAGGGCCATGCGCGAGGCCAGGATCTTGTTTTCCACCACGTCGTCGCTCAGCAGCTCGAACTGCAGGCCCGCGCCGGCGGTGGCCAGGCCGCTTCCGGTGCTGCTGTGCGGTGCCAGCGCATCGCGCCAGGCCTTGGCGGTGCGGTCGGCCCAGGCCGCGTGGTGCTGCTGGTAGAGCATCCAGGCGTCGCGGTGGGACTGCATCTCCCGCGCCGTGCCCGTCTGGCTCATCAGCGTGGTGAGGAAGTCCAGGACCACCTTGTCCAGCCCGGGCAGCCCAGCGCAGATGCCCTCTACGAACCGCTGGCGCGCCTGGCGGGCCAGCCGGCGCTGCGGAACGGAAGACGGCGTGGGCTGCATGGGCTGATATTAGCGGGACACGGCGGGTGCGCAAAGAACGTTTCAGACAGTGGCGCCGGCATGGGGATCGTTCGGATCCCCTTCTTTCTTGGCAGGCTTGACGAGGTCCTCGCGCTTGACGCCCAGCCACATGGCAATGGCCGCCGCCACGAACACGGACGAGTAGATGCCGAACAGGATGCCGATGGTCAGCGCCAGCGCGAAGTAATGCAGGCTCGGGCCGCCAAAGAAGAACATCGACAGCACCATCGCCTCGGTCGAGGCGTGGGTGATGATGGTGCGGCTCATGGTGCTGGTGATGGCGTGGTCGATCACCTCGTGCGTGGTCATCTTGCGGTACTTGCGGAAGGCCTCGCGGATCCGGTCGAAGATCACCACCGACTCGTTCACCGAATAGCCCAGCACCGCCAGCACGCCCGCCAGCACCGAGAGCGAGAACTCCCACTGGAAGAACGCGAAGAAGC
>Ga0222424_100180_pt1 | contig 64706 bp, 63 predicted proteins | sample 2B2ome_FD_182468 | JGI IMG/M metagenome (GOLD analysis project Ga0222424, IMG submission 182468) | Enriched microbial communities from leaf-cutter ant dump, University of Wisconsin, Madison, United States - 2B200A (version 2) | ecosystem: Environmental > Terrestrial > Nest > Insects nest > Nest... | reverse complement strand
ACCCTGTCACCGGTGTGGTGAGTGGCACCCCTACCGAGGCAACGACCTCCCCGGCAAGCTTTACCCTTCGTGCCACTTACAGAGGAAAGGACGGCCAGGCTGACTATTCCATCGAGGTGGCGCTCAACCTCGAGGTGAACCTAGCTGGCGCCACACTGCCGAAGGCGACGGTCAACCAGGCTTACACGCATTCGCTGCAAGATTATCTAGATGTCACCGGCGATCCGTCGCCGGATAAAACTGCAGCAAGCTGGAGCCTGGCCGAAGGCAGCTTGCCAGCAGGACTGACGCTGGATGAGGATACAGGCCAGGTAACCGGAACGCCGACCTCCGAGGCTACATCGTCGGCCAGCTTTACTGTCCTGGCCACCTACAAAGGGGCTGACGGCCAGGCGGTTTACACCATCGAGGTAGGCGGTCAAGTGCTGAAGGTCAAGCAGATCACAGCAGGAGATAACCATACGTGCGCCATTACTCAGGCTGGTGGCGTGAAGTGTTGGGGAAGTAATAGCGGCGGCGAGTTGGGCGACGGTAGTACGACCAATAGCTCGACGCCCGTGGACGTGGTTGGACTGAGCTTGGGGGTCTCGAGTATCAGTGCAGGTACGAACCACACCTGCGCGGTGGTGTCCGGTGCCGCAAAGTGCTGGGGCGAGAACAGCGACGGCCAGTTGGGCAACGGCAACACAACTCAGAGTTCGACGCCTGTGGCCGTGCTTGGGCTGAGCTCGGGGGTGGCAAGTATCAGTACAAAAACCAGCCACACCTGCTCGGTAGTTTCTGGCGCAGCGAAATGCTGGGGACGTAACGACGTTGGTCAGCTGGGTAGCGGCAGCACGACCAGTAGCTCGACGCCTGTGGCCGTGGTTGAGCTGAGCTCGGGGGTCTCAAGCATCAGTGCAGGAGAAGCTCACACCTGCGCGGTGGTTTCTGGCGCAGCGAAATGCTGGGGAACTAACGACTGGTACCAACTGGGTGACGGCACAGCGACCAATAGCTCAACGCCTATGGACGTTGTTGGACTGAGCTCAGGAGTGTCAAGCATCAGTGCAGGCGAGGCCCACACCTGCGCGGTGACTACATCAGGTGCAGCGAAGTGCTGGGGGGCTAACCTATTTGGTGAGCTGGGTGACGACAGCTCGACCCCGCGTTCGACGCCCGTGGCCGTGATTGGACTGAGCTCAGGAGTTTCAAGCATCAGTACAGGTGTCAGTCACACCTGCGCAGTGGTTTCTGGCGCTGCGAAGTGCTGGGGGGCTAACTACGTGGGCCAATTAGGTGACTACAGTGGGTCCGATAGTTCGACGCCCGTGGATGTGGTTGGACTGAGCTCAGGGGTCTCAAGCATCAGCGCAGGCGGTTACCACACATGCGCAGTGGTTTCCGGTGCTGCTAAGTGCTGGGGGAACAACGACAGCGGCAAGTTGGGCGACAACAGCACTACCAGTCGCTTAACGCCCGTAGATGTCATCGAGTAAGTGTTGATTGTCCGCACCCAGGCCCGAAGCAGCAGTAGCCGCTTCGGGCTTTTCTGTTTATGCAGGAAGGCTGCCATCGACTACTCCCCGCCCTGAAGGCCGAGGATTCCAGCGCAACCTAATGATTTCTCCCTCAGGCTCGATCCCAGTAAGTCCACGAGTCTCATGATAAATCGACAGGCTGAAAATCGGATGCCATGCCTGAGCACCTTTCCTATACACAGATGAGCGCTTTTGCTCGTAGTACAGAAAGAGGAAACATCATGCAAACCATCCGCAATGCCCAGGAGCAAGCCCCGGAGATTTCCCTGGCCAGCAATGCTGTGACCGATAACCCGACCCTGAACACGATACTGACTTATGCGGCCGAGGCTTTTGATGGCCATGGTGCCGTCAGGGATGGTGTGCTGGGAGCCTTGCGCGCCATGGCTAGCCACTGGGACAAGCGCCTAGCAGAAGGTCACAGCGCACGCATCATCGACGAGGACGTCGACTCCCTAGTGGACAGTCTTCAACAGATGCGTCTGAAGATCGGCGATATGGGGATGCAGACCAATATTCAGGAATTCCGCCCCTACGTCACAGCCACCGTCTATCCTGCAAAGAACGAACGGCGCTCCGTGCAATTCAATGCAGCTCATTGGTTGCAACTCGCTTCCGAAGAAGAAATCTACAAGTTGGCCGACAACCAGTGGAAACTTCCTTACGGAGCCATCTCACTGGGCTTCCAGGCCCAGTTTGTGTTTGCCGCGCTCGCGACGATCGTGGAAGACGAAGGCCATGATGATCTCATGATCAGCGTGAATGCATCGGAAGCCAAACTCTGGCTAGCCCTTCACCGACAAGAAATGAGAGCTCGCCTGTGGGCGCGTGAAAATAACCTAACGGTCATTCCCGCCCATGAAGACCCAACCTGTTATGTCTGGGTGATAAATGGAGTGGTTCGCAGCCCGATGAGCTACCCCAGCAGGACGGTTGCTTACCTGGGTGCCTGGCGCTATCGCCTCAAGGACTGATTTCAATTAGCGCTCATCTCCGCCTGGCCCTCGTGGCCAGGTTTTTCATCCGGTTGCCCGGGCCATAGACCCAGACAAAGCGCCCATCTGGTTGAATGCCTGTGCCAAGCCTGGCGAAGCCTTGGACCTCTCTCTCCATCGCATTTATGGAACTAAACGCGGGGTAAAGCTGAATAGGTACTTCGACAATGGGGCCCTCGGCATCTTTGTGCCGAAATACTCGCAAATTGGCATAGATTTTCCTATGAAATTCGCCCAGGTAGATGTGCCCGAGAGCCAGCAACTCTCGCTCAGCCACGGAAGGTTCATCATCTAAGCCTCCGTTGACAATGATCAGCGGATGAGCGGCTGGAGCGGTGGTTATTTCGTACAAATGGTGCAGCTTCTCCAGCGCTCCCGCTTGCTGTTCCTGATCCATGTTTAATCCTTCGGCGCCCGGGTCCGGCACAGGGCGAAACTGCCCACGGAGCGCATAAATTGCGCAGAATCCTCCCCTGACAGGACGGGGACTACATAGCCGAGGGGATTTCTGATCGACGAGTCGAGCTAAGCCGCCGTGCCCGCTTCAAGCCGAACAGACTCTGGACGCTTGAGTTTCTTGTCCCAAAAATCGTCACCGTGCCTGGCCGCAAATGCCATCTCGCCCCAAGCGAGACACCATTCTCGAGGTAGGCCAGAAATTGCCATCATGAAGTCGGCACAACATGCTTCGCCCAAAGACGGGATGCCGTCGACGCTCGCCAGAAGATGCGGGAATGCTGCCCGATCCTCGGCTACATGGTCATCCTCTGGATCAGAGGTATACACCCCGCAGAAGCACATATAGCGATCGTGGGCCGCAGCCAACATGGACTGCTTCTCGCTCGGAACTGTCTCGATGATTTTGCGCGCACGCACAAGCGCTGCTTTGTACTCCGTAGACTTGTCCTTGATTGCCACATCGATCAGCAAATCGAAGAGGCTCAGCCAATCAGGGGAAATGTTTTGCATGGTAGATAACAGTGAGTGGAGTTGGATATGTATAGCTCCAGATGCACGCGGTGCAAGCGGAACGTGGCATGTATCTGGAACCATCTGACGGCACCGCTTCGATTCCCCTGTCTACAATGAGTCAATGTAATAAACAAAATCAGAAAAGAGCTTTAAAGCTAAGGAAAGCGCCGTCACCGCGCTAACAAAAATACAAAACGCTACAACAACGGACGACACGCTAATTTGTCCACTGTCATCCCATAGCCCCGCCGGACCAAACTGGAAAGCAATCATCGCGGAACTCAGCATCAATAACAAAGTCCCCGCCCCTCCGATAGCCAACCAGATCGAATTTTTGTCTGTAGTCTTTAGATATACGCAAAATCCCCAGCATGCGAGGCAAAGCCCTGCCAGTTGGTAGCTCGCCACTACCGTGATGTTCCCATTACCAGACAGGATGACCATAATCCGGTCCCAATTCAAATGTAATACGATACCCAGTTGGATCGTCAGGATAAGGGCCAATGCCCCGATCAAAACAGTTCTGCCGCAGCGCAATGCAATAGCGGTGGAATTTGAAACTTGCATGTATCGGTCCCTTCGTACAGTGTTGCCTGAGATGCCCCGATTCTACGGATACTGAAAATCCTACGAAATTGAAGGGACATTTAAGTCTCAACTCGTTGATTGGGTTTTAACTCTCGAGAACCAATGGCGAAAATGACTGGAGCCCTATCCGCCTCGGAGAGCGTGACGACCTAGTACATACGCGAGCGCACCGTTCATCTGCAGCGACCCACACAGATCATCTTAAGGGGCTTCTTTCACGGACTTTGCGCATTGCCTCTTTCAGGGGCTCGTAGGCTAGCGCATTCCATTCCTCCGCCGTCACACGTTTTGCATGCATGTCCTCACGCACCTTTCGCCGTGCGCTGCGGATCAGCAACCTTCGCTTAAGCCATGCAAGCATCGTTGTCTCCATTTACGGGCGCAAGATACGCACATTTTGCAGACGATCTCCCAACGACTCGTCTAACGGATGTTGAGGCACGTATGGTTTAACGGGTGCAAGCTGGATGACCGGAGTTTTAGTGCTAATGCCTACTAGATCTTCAGCCAAACCGTGCATGGCATGATCGTGGTCGTAGGCTAAGCGAAAGAAAAATAAGCCAATAGCTAATGAGGCAAACCACAAGCATATGAGAAACAGGAATTTCGACACAGCCACCAACCATGAATATATTCCCTCAGTCGTCTCTGGCGACATCTCCGAGAAAGCATCAGGCATGGCATTAATTTCTGGATCTCCAGAGTTCCAGTCGCCTGCGGCAACAGCACCAGCAAAGCGCCTGATGCCCTCAATAGCTCGCTCCTGATCTTTGCCCGGCATGGTCGGAATATAGAGACCGGCATCGGTAGCCAGTCGTATGAGGTTGTCAGTGTCGCTTGCCATTGCCGTCTCCTGTGATGCCGTAGCTATTGATCGCGGCCTGCCACGCTTTCCACGCCACGTTGGTCTCGCGGTATTGATAGCTATCGTTCTGGCCACGCACGATCCTGTACTTTCGAGATTTTGCATACACCTCAAAATTTGCGCGGGACTGCTCATCCGCCAGAGACTGCCGTTCCTGCACAGTCTTGATGGCCTCGCATAGCGCGACCACGAGAGAGGCTATTCGATCGCGTAGCTGGCCTGTGGCGTAGTAGGTGATGACGCACTCGCGCAAGTCATGGACCAACTGGGCCGTGAGTTGGTCTCCCCAGGGCTGCTGGTGTGCTGGTGAATTTATCTGAGCCTGGGCAAACTGAGAAATCCGCTCGGCCAGCGTAAACCAATGCCCTGCATTACTCCTGATAGGTGCATCGGATTGATCGAGGGCATACTCAATCTCCCCTAGCTGGGACTCCAGCTCTGCAATTGCAGGCGACAGCAGCATCTCTGCCGTTCGCCTGGCAACGGCGCTGTCCTTCACCTCGCCATCGATCATCATCTTGTACAAATGGTGCAGCTTCGCCAGCGCTCCAGATTGCTGTTCCTGGTCCATTTTTAATCCTTTGGTGCGATTCGATATGCGCATTTCAATTCACTGACGGAGGGAGGCGCCATATACGTCTACCAGTGATCTCGACCTGGAGATGTCCGGCGCATACAGTCCTCGCAGCCTTCGCGCCATTTGCCGTCATCCTGACGACCGTTGCAGCGCGCGTAGTCGTAGGGCAGCGTTGTGGTTTGTTGAGTCACGACGCGCCCTCCAGCCCTTGGCACGCTGGACTTCCCACATGGCTCGGGTGACAACTGCTGTTTCTCGGTCAGACGAGTGCTGCCAGGCTCGTGCTCTGCTGTCGCCAAGATGGACAGCCAGACCAGTGCTCCGGCCAACCAAAGAAATACGTTGATTACTAACTCCCGCATGCTGTTCTTTCTACGCTGCCGCTTACCGGCCTGCGAATTGCACTTCCCGCAATGCCGTGTTCACGAACAGCCAACGACCATCGTGATAAATCAAGCCTTTTCGACGCAATACCTGCATCGCATCGCGAACTTGGCTTGACGTAAGTGGGCGCGATGTTTTGGAGGACATGTACACGATATGGCCGCATTGGAATGCTCCTCGCTCCAGATAGTGCAGCACGTCGTACTGGATACTTCGAACGTTATCGCGCCAGGGGTATACCTTCTGACCCTCACTGGCCTTTTGAGTAGCAGTGGAATCGGAAACTTGCATGTATCGGTCCTTTCGTACTGAGTTGCCTGAGATGCCCCGATTCTATGGAGCGAGCAAATCCGACGGAACCGAAGGGGAATTAAAAAACCCAGCACGATGGCTGGGTTCGAGTTCAGTAATCCAAGAGTCTATGGCCGTTCCAGCTGGCATGAACAGTCATGCGTCGTGGACTGACAACGAATGTGACCTCGTCGCCTATGGGAATCACCTTTTGGTACTCCTTCGCGATGCACTCCGCATGTACGTTGATAGCCTTGAAAAACTCGCCTCCAATCCTGTGGAGGTTAAGTCCGTCATAACGCTTCAAGGCCATCCGGTATCCGCAGCGAACCCAGGACACTAGGTTGACCAGTAGTTCCTCTTCCGGCTGAGGCAGGTCTTCGGCGTACTGGCTGACCCTTTTCACCGCTTGCACTGCACCAGCTTGGATGATGTCCTCAACGTAGTTGAAGTGCCAAGACATCCTTCTGGTAGCTAATGGCTTGACTGCCAGGGCATTGTCGTACGCCCACTCCAAGACGTCACCCATGTTGTTGGCCATTTGCTTTTCCCGTGAATGCCACGACCCCAGAATGCCATTTTCGATTCGCAAAGCCAGCGCAGCACCTAGCGCCAACAGCTCTCCTTCCAAACCGGGAAGCTGAGGATCGGGAAAGTGCTCGAGGATGTCATGCGCCACATAGTGCGTGGCGTCTGCTCCTGGAATCCATGTAGGTAGAAATCCTATCTTTCCGAGGATCTCGTTCGGAACGAACTTGAAGGTACTGATGATTGCCATGATGTGTGCCCTATAGGTGTTAATACGCTATGTATAGGCACAAGAACGCTCGATACTTTCAGGCCGACGGGTCTCACAGGCTCTTATCCCGTAAAAAAAGCTATACGGCAACAGGCGCTCCCGCCAACCCTAGAAAGTGCACCATGCTTCAAAAATTCCTCGCCCGGCTGGACATAGCCGAGTCCGTAATCCTCAACGACTGCGTTCGGCTGACCAAGTGGTTCGTGGATGATGAACTGTTCAACGACGAGCATGAGATCGTGTCGTTTATCTGGTTCGAAAAGGGAATGATGCAACGCGTTTCCCTCACAGAGGGTGAGATCAAGCGCGGCCGACGTGACCAATCACTCAACCGGTTCGTCTTCGAAAATGATCGCGGGCGACGCACCAGGGTGCAACTCATCATGCCGCCAACTATTGTTCTGCTGGGACTCATGCCTCCGCTGGCCTACCCGAACACGAAGGCATACGAGCCGGCTGGCGCATTCGCGTGAATACGGTCACGACAAGACAGCAAGAAAAGCCCTCATTTAGAGGGCTTTGTAGTTGAAATTCAGTCCTTCGTGATGAATACCTTCCCGCCAAGTGTCAGCTCCAAAAATCCAACCAGCTGCTGGCCGTGATTCAGAGCCTCGATGGCCTCGTTCTCCGTAAGATAGACACGCAACTGGGTAGCCTCCGGACTCTCTGATACTGGCCCCAAGAAATCCTTGTGCCGGAATATCAACCTCCGTCCAAGGGGATAGTTGTTGACATGACCGAGAAGAACGTACTTGTTCTCGCGGTATTCACCTTCTTCAACTGGGCCTACTGCACTTGCCAGAGGCGTGGCAGAAATCAGCAAAAGGTGATGAGACCAGGTGGGCGAATCAGTCATACGGACCTCCACCCTCTGAAACGAATGCCGCGGCGTTCTTGGGTGAAGATGAAATCCGCCAAGCACTGAACTCGGTAGAAGCGCTGCCAGAAAATCACAGTGGCTGCGTAGCTATCGCCCGTGTTCAGGTAAACGCAGACGCCTTGCTCAGAAAGCAGTGACTCCACGCCCTGCAGGCCGGATTCAAGAGCATTCAACACGGTCATCAGCAGATAGACATCGCTTGGCGGGGTGAAGCAATTACGGACAAGCTGGCGGCCCGCTTCGGTAGTCTTGAGCTGACACCGTGTCATCTCGAACACCTTACGTGCCTCCTCCGGTTCCTTAAAGACGTTGGAAAGCGTAGCAATACTGGGGTAGCGCATATAGGGGCCTTTCAAAAATGTTTCCTATGACCCCGTATAGCGCGAACTACCAGCTTGCATCACTTCAGCTTGAGCTGATCAGCACAGGCTGAAGGTTGGAATGCCCTTACAAGCCTTTGACGGAAGCGATGTGATTCAACAGGACAAGCCATCATCACTGGCCGCTTCAGGCATTTTCCGGTTCGCCCCCGATCTGCCCGGTGCCTGATCTGCGTTATGGCTAGTAAGACGCGATGTAGGCGAGCACTTCCTGCTCCAAGGCAGTGAGTTCTTTACCGATTCTCTCTCCGAGGCGCTCTACGGCATACAAGCCTTTCAGCAGCGCAATCCCATCTTTTGTCTGAGCTATCTCATCCACGATGTCGAACGCAGCCTCTTCGGTACTTGCTTTGAGTGGATTTCGTTCTGCTGTTAATGCAAGCACCCTGATTTCCTCGCCGGTGCTGCTTAGGCTGCACTGCGCAATCTTGTAGCTTTTGCTGGGGTTGTTGCAGTGCACTTTCGATCTTTCTTCATCTATCGCATGCCCTTGCGCAGCATCGATCAGATTCGCCTTTGTTTTGGCTTGCTTTAGATATACCAAGACGACTTGATCCTCTGGATTCGTTTCGTCCAGTTTCGCAAGGTACTTAATCGCATCCTCTATTCTTAGCTTTTGTCTTGAGCCAGAATCATCAATGAAGATGGCAAGGTCTCTTTTGTCTATCTTTATTGCTTTGATTCCTGTTTGCTTTGTGAAAAATACCGTTGACATCTTGGCTCTTATAATCTGGATATTCAGGGGGCCTTAAAGCTCATGACTACGTAGGTCACGTGTTCCGGCCCAACTGCACAGATCGCTTCTGGCATCTTCGGTAGTTTAATTGCTACCTATCCGCTCGTGGGGCATGGCGTATACCAAGATATGGAATTTTTGCCACATGGTTGAGCGTTGAGTGCTATCAGTCATTCCTGCACCCAGGACCCACAGTTGGCTCAGCTCCAACAAGGGAGCAAAGGGTTCTGGTCGGTGCCTTCAAGGGTACTTCGGTCGCAAAGGTACGTACGCCTTGATGTCTGAAAACCACTCGATTACCCGTCAGAACTGGGCAAGAATGTCTGAAAAGTAGTCACTTACCGCTAGTTTTGTCGGAAAACTAGCTACTTACAGCCCAGTCTGTCTGAAAACCAGATGATTACTGCGTAGCGATGGGTAGCGTTAAGGCATCAGCCCTTTGACCTTTTCTGTCGCTGCCTTCAGGAATCGCGGCAAGTGCACGACCGCTTCCCAGGAGCCATCGTTCTCAGCTCCAACCAAGAAGACAAAAGCACCGGTCATCAAGAAGTTCTTTCCATCCGCTCGACGTTCTCCGCTCAAGATCATGTCGTAGTACGGAGCCTTCCAAACCGCCTGCAAATTCCCCTCGGCGGGATCTTTCCATTGGATGCTCTCACCGTGCATGATGCAATTGCACGCTTGGCGAAGGCCAAAGTTCAAAGAGTCCTTGGGAGGGTTCTTTGCATAGAAACCAATGCTTTCTTCATCCGATAGCGGATTCTTTGAGTGGCTTTTGCGCTCCTGTGAAGACATCGCACTCCACTCCCGATCCTGAATCCGTCGAATCGCCGCAGCGATGGAGACCAGAAGGTGTCCGGCCTCATTCCGAAAGAAATCGTCGTGTAGGCTCCCCAGCCAGCCGACATCGTCAAACCGAGCGCTATGTCTGTTTGCCCCGAACTCCAGCATTAACGCAAGCCGATAGACGTCTCTCAGAACCAGATTGTGATCGAACCAATGCATTTAGTCCTTGAAATTCAAATAGATACAGGCCGAACAGTCATTGCAACGGCAAAATTAGACCCCTGCTGGAACTGGCCGCAATAAGTTTCAACAAGTAAAATATCCTAGACACGCTGTTGCCAACAAGCTGTCACGTCATCTGAGACACAGGCGGATTCTTAGCCAATCATCACAAACCGGCCGACCTCAGATGGGTGGATTAGCCTCTTAACCTGCTGCTCAAATGAAAATAACACCTACTACTTTAAGCCTTCAGCAGTTTTTCTCGGTTAGCAACGAGCAATTTCTAATACCAGCATATCAACGCCGCTATGCGTGGGGCGTGAAGCAGCAACGTGAGCTTTTCGATGACTTGCGGTTGCTGCCGCCCGGGGACACCCATCTTCTGGGTACGGTGCTATTCCTGTCTGACACCCATAAACCGGGCGTTAACCAGCTAGAGCTCGTGGACGGACAACAACGCGTCACCACGATCACGATACTCATGCAGGTGTTGGCACGCCGCTTTGCTCGCGAGGAGGATGCTGACACGGCGCAAGAACTCTCCAAGCTTCTGCGGTGCAAGGGGCTAGATCGCAAGGAACAACCTAAGTTGCAGCTCGGCGATCTAGACCATGCAGATTATATGCGTGTGATGCAAGACGGAGACCTTTCAGAGGTAGAGAACGAGTTTTTACGCGCTGCCCATGAGAATTTTTGCATCTGGGTTGACGCCTTGTCGCTGGAACAGGTACACGAGTTCGCTCATAAACTACTGAACAGCGCCTCCATCATTCGACTAGATGTAGGGGCAGCCAAGGACGCTTACAAACTGTTCGAGACAATCAACAACCGTGGCTTGCGACTAAAGCCTACGGACATAATCAAGAACTTCCTACTTGGTCATGCGTCGTCTTTGCCGGCAGGTACGCTGGACAAGGTTAAGGAAGACTGGCGCAAGTTGATCATAGCGCTGGATGGGCTGGATAGTGATGCTTTCTTCCGCCAATGGCTTGCGGGCAAGCTACATCGGAAGGTAACCCAAACAAAGCTAGTAGCCGAATTCAAGTCCTACTATCTCCGCCATGTTAAAGAAGCAGAACGGATGACGGAGTTCTTGTCAGCCTCCATCAAAGGTGATGAAGATGACGATGAAGACACTGAAGATGTAGCCATTACAGGTGAGGAAGAGGAAGCCATTGAGGCATCCCCCAAGGCCAAACTCACGTCATTTGCAAAGACCTTGCGGCAATCTGCCGAGCTCTATGCTCGCCTGTTGTACTGTGACACCCCATCCAACAAGGTGAATCGTCACATCGCGAATCTCTGGCGCATTAAGGCATTTCAGGCGTTCACCTGGTTGCTGGATATGTTTGGCAGAGAACACCTAGATGAAAAAACTCATATCCGATTACTAAAGGCTTTGGAGGCCTTCATGATGCGCAGGCACATCTGCGAGAAGCGCTCCAATGAATTGGAAACCATCTTTGCGAGCCTGACTGGGTTGGCCAATGAAGGCTACGAAAAGGCTGTTTTCGCGATCTTAAGAGAGCACACACCAGAGGATGAGGAATTCGAGTCCTCCTTTGCTTCATTCCCCTTCGTCCCTGCCGTGATAGATAGGGCCCGGTATGCGCTAGAGATGTTCGAGTACCAAGCAATCGGGCACAAAAACGAGTATTACCTTGCCGATCCAGACGAACTGGAACTTGAGCACATCATCCCGAAGGCCGCTGACAAAGCTAGCACGAAGAAGGAATTCGGAGACTGGCCCAGCTACTTGGGTGATGGCTGGAAGGTCAAACACACCAAGATGCTTCATCGCATCGGCAACATGACTCTGCTGGCCGATGAGCTGAATGTAGTGGCCTCGAACAACCCTTTCAAAGCCAAATGCGTGGAATACGCTAAATCAAACATCCAGTTGACTCAGGAGCTGGCAAACCTTCCCAACTTTAAGTTCAAACAGGTGGAAGATAGATCCAAGAGGTTCGCCGAGCAAGCAGTGGTGTTGTGGAAGGTTTAAAGCACAGAATCCAGCAATAACTTAAGGAACTTCGCTCCCTAGGCCTGTAGAAGGCTCGGGGAGCGTCCTAGCGCGCAAGCACGTGCACCTCATCCCGTCCCGATCAGACCAGAACTTTAATGTCATACGCCTAAACACAGGTGCAAATCTGAGCCAGAACTTTAATTGCATGGATTTTCTCCTATTTCCGAAAAATCCTTTGCAATCAAAGACCCACAGGAACAGAACTTTATTGTCATTCACCAGGCTGACCGCGCGCTGATCGCCGACCACCAGAGCGACGATCACGCCGGCGTAATTCCGCTCCGGCAGCGCGGCCAGAATGCGCTGGCGCAGATAACCACGGCACGCCTCGACCACATTGCCGACACTCCAGGCGAACGCATCGACGCGCCGGTTCGGCGGCATGCCGTCGCGCTCCGGCCGCACATACCCGGTGGCGCGCACGCCCTGCTCCAGCAGCCACACTTCGTAATCGAAGCCATGTGGATTGGCATTGCCATGCGGCCGTTGCAGGCGCACCGTCAATTGCCAGCGTTCACCAGGCTCGACCGTACGTTCGACGCGCTCGCCATCGCCGGCCAGACTGGCATACCAGGACAGCGTCACCCGAGTGGGAAGCACCGGCGCTTCGCCGCCCTGCGCCAACACGCGCTCCACCGCGAAATTGAAACGCAGCCCCTGCTCGCTACGCTGCGGCAGGCTGTCGATGGTGCCGATCACGGTCACGTCGCGCCCTTCCCAGTCGGCAGGCAATTGTTCCGACAAGGCATGCTGCGCCAGCAGCGCGGCCCAGACGAAGCCGAACGCGCAGCCACTGATGAACAGCAATGGAATCCTGGCTGCCGAACCGCGCACACGATGCGCCAGCATCCCGGCCAACACCGCGCCGGACAGGATCAGTGCCATCGCCCAAACGGCGGGCAGTTCCGCCTGATTCTGCAACCAGAACACGCCAGCGGCAAAACCAAGAATGGCGCTGCGCATTGGAAAATCGACTCAGCCGCGAGCGGGACGAGGCTGGCACGTCGCCTGACGGCTACCGGAAGGGGCGGCGCCAACAACGGCGGCTGTCGGCGCCGGATACCGCTGACGTTCTGCTGGCGTGCTTGCAGGCATGGATACCTCGAAGCGCGTTCGGACCGGCAACGCCGTCCGCCAATACCAGGGGTGAACCACGGCGCGGTCAGTCAGACAATTCATGGAAGGAGCAGATGCGCCCCCCTGAGAGCGGCGATTCAACAGGGATTTCTCTATGAAAACGCCCGCTTCGGGATAGGCAAAAATGTTCTTCGTATAACTCGGATTTTTCGGGGGGAACGCGCCAGCAGAACAGGTTGCAGGGCAACCGTATCCGGAAAACTAGAACGCCACTTTCAGGGACACTCCCAGCGTCCCGCGCCAGACGTCATCGATCTTGTATGGATTGATGCTCGTCACACCGAGATTGCCGCTCCTCGTGTTTCCGGTTTCGAATCCGCCCGCATAGGCAAGCCCAGCATCCAACCCGATCGTCGCGCTCGGCGACAGCCTGTGCTGGATGCCGAGGCCGATCTGGGCCGTCGGGCCGGCTTTTGTGTGGCCCGCGACATCTGACACGAACAGGCCGGTGCCCCGATCAGTTTCAACCAGATCAGACAAGCGGTTGAAAGTCACCCCAAGGCCTGCCTTGACTGACACTGAAGTCGCCTCAGACAACGGTCGGGCATAGGCAATGCTCGCCATGATCACATCGCTTGAGGCAGTGCCGTCAAAGCCGGATCGACCACCGTAAGTCGCGAATCTCGCGTCCCAACTCACGTTACCCCGAACATGCTGGTAGCTGACGATGGCCGACCATGACGGCTTGAACCGATAGCCAATGTGAGCGCCGATGCCGACCAGTCCTCCGAAGCGGACATTCTCGACGACGCCGTCACCATTGAACGACGGAAGAACGCCTCCACCATCTTTCGTGCTTGAACTGCCGGTGGCAACGCCACCGAGCACATCGACTCCGGCGAAGAAATCCCGGTCTTCAGCCCGTGCGGCCACCGGCAGGGTTGCTATAAAGATGGCCGACAGAATCAATCCCTTGATTCGCATATCTCCTCCCATTGTTTGTATTTTTGGGGCGCTACCTGATGAACCGGAGACGCTCGACATTCATCAGGCCTGCTTTTGCGAAGAGCAGGTTTAATGGAGGCAATGCCGGTGTCCCGGATCGATTCTATCCCGGGGATTTCAGGCCTGGTTGTGCAGCGCATCAAGCGTGCCCGGGATATTCAGTCCGGACCAAGGGGCTGGCGGCCGCGCCCGGATCATCGTTTGAGCCGGTCGTGCGTATGTGGCGCGCCTCCCGGACCCGGTGCGGTTGGAACGTCATCTACCGTGTCTGATGAATGACCATCCCTGATTGACGGGGTAGCGTCCATAAATCGACCGGCATAAAAAAATCCCTGACGAGTCAGGGATTTAGTGTCTGGCGGAGACGGAGGGATTCGAACCCTCGATACAGGTTTAAGCCCATATGCTTCCTTAGCAGGGAAGTGCCTTCGACCACTCGGCCACGTCTCCACGCCGCTGTCGGACTAGCGTCGCGACAGGGCTTCGCATGATAGCTTTTCAGGGGGGATTGGTCAATGAAACTGTAGCCGGCAAAACCCTTACGCGGTTTCCAGGCCGAATGCCTTGTGCAGCGCGCGCACCGCCAGTTCCATGTACTTTTCGTCGATCAGGACCGAGATCTTGATTTCGGAGGTCGAGATCATCTGGATGTTGATGCCCTCTTCCGACAGCGTGCGGAACATCTGCGAGGCGATGCCGACATGGCTGCGCATGCCGACGCCGACCACCGACACCTTGGACACCTTCGTGTCGCCGATGATGTTGGCGGCGCCGATGTGGGCCTTGACGCTACTGTCCAGCGTTTCCAGCGCGCGCGCGTAGTCGCCGCGCGGCACGGTGAAGGTGAAGTCGGTCCGGCCTTCGACCGACTGGTTCTGGATGATCATGTCGACTTCGATGTTGGCCAGCGCCACCGGTCCCAGTATCTGGTAGGCGATGCCAGGGCGGTCGGGCACGCCCATGACGGTGATCTTGGCTTCGTCGCGGCTGAAGGCGATGCCGGTGATTGTGGCTTGTTCCATCTTGGTGTCTTCCTCAAACGAAATCAGGGTGCCGGAGCGGGCTTCTTCCTCCAGCGGAATCAGGGGGTCGGTCAGCGACGACAGCACGCGCGTCGGCATGCGGTAATTGCCGGCGAATTCGACCGAGCGGATCTGCAGCACCTTGGAGCCGAGCGAGGCCATTTCCAGCATTTCCTCGAAGGTGACGGTGTTCAGGCGGCGCGCTTCCGGCACCACGCGCGGGTCGGTCGTGTAGACGCCATCGACGTCGGTGTAGATCAGGCATTCCTGCGCCTTCATCGCCGCCGCCACCGCCACCGCCGAGGTGTCGGAACCGCCGCGGCCCAGCGTGGTGATGTGGCCGTGTTCGTCGATGCCCTGGAAGCCGGTGATGATGACGATCTTGCCGGCGTCGAGGTCGCGCTGCACCCGACCGTTCTCGATCGAGCGGATGCGCGCCTTGGTGTAGGCGGAGTCGGTCAGGACCGGTACCTGCCAGCCGGCGTACGACACCGCGTCCTTGCCGAGCGCCTGCAGCGCCATCGCCAGCAGCGCCACCGATACCTGCTCGCCGGTGGAGGCCAGCATGTCGAGTTCGCGCGGGCTTGGCTGCGACGAAATTTCCTTGGCCAGCCCGAGCAGGCGGTTGGTTTCGCCGGACATCGCGGAAGGCACGACGATGACCTGGTGGCCGGCGCCATGCCACTTGGCGACGCGCTGGGCGACATTCTTGATGCGCTCGGTCGAGCCCATCGACGTGCCGCCGTATTTGTGAACGAATAAAGCCATTTTGGGAAAAATTTGAAGAGGAAGGCCGAAAAAACAGCCCCTGACTGTACATTGTGCAGCGCGGAAAGACAAGGACCGGCAGGGAGCGCCGCCGTGGTGGCACGCACTGGCGCCAGCGCCACCCTCAAAATGAGGATATTTTTACAATACACTTGGGTGTATTTTTTAAACCGGGCTCCATCTGCCCGGAACAGGCCGATTTTTCGGCATACTCCCCCATTTTCATAAATTGGTGGGCGTCACCCCATCGATCTGCCAATGCAGCGCGATGCCGGCGCCGGCATCGGCGGCGCGCGCATCCATGCCGACGCCGGCGACGAACACCAGCCGCTGCTGCAGATAGGCCAGCGGCAGCCGCTCGCGCTGCCAGTGCGGCACGGCGTTTTCCTGATATGCCTGTTTCAGGGTTTTCGACGGCCGCTCGGGCGCCGGCTTGAAACGCTCGGCGCCGGCGCGCGCGCGCAATTCCAGCGGCCCCGCGCGCAGGCGTTCCGGCGCCAGCCCGCCGCCGGCCACCGGCTGAAACAGCAGCCGGCCGCCCCACTGCGGTACCACGATTTCCGCTTCGCCGCGCCAGGTCAGCGCGATCGGCTGCGGCGTGATCGCCGGCAGCGCCGGCAGCAGCCGTAACTGGTCGCCGATGCGGTGCAGGCGCCACGCCCCGAAATCGAATAGCGGATGGGCATCAGCCGCCGCCTGCGTCATCTGCCACAGGATTTCCCGCAGCCGGGCGCTGCTCGGCGCCGTCTGGCCCTGCCGTGCCAGCCAATGGCGCAACAGATTGGCGGCGCGCTCGTCCGACAAGCGCGCCAGCGCCGGCAGCGCCAGCGCGGCGCCATCGGTGGCATCGGCACAGGCGGCCAGATCGGCCTGTGCCAGCTCGTCCAGCAAGCGCTGCGCCGCCTGCATGTGCCCGGCCACGCGCGCCAGCCGCGCCGGAAAACCGGGCGATTCCGCCTGCAGCGCCGGGAACAGCCGGTGCCGCACGCCATTGCGGCGATAGCGCGGATCGTCGTTGGAATCGTCGTTGACGTACGCCAGTTGCCGTTCGGACGCCGCCTGCTGCAGCGCCGCGCGCGGCACCTCCAGCAGCGGGCGCGCCAGCGCAACGCCGCCGCCCAGCAGATCGTCGTCCGGCTGCCATGCCGGCATTGCCGACAGTCCCGGCAGGCCGGCGCCGCGCAGCAATTGCAGCAGGACCGTCTCGGCCTGATCGTCCTGATGGTGGCCGGTCAGCAGGATGCCGGCGCCCAGTTGCCGGCACAGTTCGCCGAGGCGGCGGTAACGGACGATGCGCGCCGCCTGCTCGATGCCGCCGGCATCGCGGCGGTCGATCGTCACCTGCGCGGCATGGAACGGCACACCCAGGCGCTCCGCCTGTGCGCGGCAATGCGCGCGCCAGGCGTCGGCGCCGGCGTTCAGACCGTGGTGGATGTGCAGCGCGTGCAGCGGCAGGCCGCGGGCGACGGCGAAGTCACGCGCCAGATGCAGCAGCAGCGTCGAATCGAGGCCGCCGCTGTAGGCCAGCGCCAGCGTCGGCGTGCCATCCGCAGAAACGCAAACGCGCGCCAGAATGTCTTCCAGCGCGCGTTCGAAGATGCGGTTCAGTTCGCCGCGGTCATTCCGGCGCGGCGATTTCCTTGAACTTGCCATAGCTCATCAGTTTTTCATGGCGCGCCGCCAGCAGGTCCTTGACCTTGACATCCTGCCACTGGCGCAGCGCATCGGCCAGCGCCCGCTTCAGCAGCGCCGCCATCTGCTTCGGATCGCGGTGCGCGCCGCCCAGCGGCTCGTGCACGATCTTGTCGATCAGGTTGATCGCCTTCAGCCGGTGCGCGGTCAGACCGAGCGCGTCGGCGGCGTCGGCCGCCCGTTCCGAGGTTTTCCACAGGATCGACGCGCAGCCTTCCGGCGAAATCACCGAATAGGTGGCGTACTGCAGCATCAGCACGGTATCGCCGACCGCGATCGCCAGCGCGCCGCCGGAACCGCCCTCGCCGATGATGGTGGCGATCAGCGGCACTTTCAGTTCCGCCATTACGTACAGATTGTGGCCGATCGCTTCCGACTGGCCGCGCTCCTCGGCGTCGATGCCGGGAAAGGCGCCGGGGGTGTCGATGAAGGTGAATACCGGCAGATTGAACTTCTCCGCCAGCTTCATCAGCCGCATCGCCTTGCGATAGCCTTCCGGCTTCGGCATGCCGAAGTTGCGCAGCGCCCGCTCCTTGGTGTCGCGCCCCTTCTGATGGCCGATCACCATGCAGGCCTGACCGTTGAAGCGCGCCAGCCCGCCGACGATCGACAGGTCGTCGGCATAGCTGCGGTCGCCGTGCAGTTCGTGGAAATCGGTGAAGATTTCGTTGACGTAGTCCATCGTGTACGGCCGCTGCGGATGGCGGGCGATCTGCGATACCTGCCACGGCGTCAGCTTGGCGTACAGGTCCTTGGTGAGCTGCTGGCTCTTCTTGGTCAGCCGCTCGATTTCCTCGGAAATGTCGACCGCCGAATCGTCCTGCACGAAGCGCAGTTCCTCGATCTTGGCGTCCAGCTCGGCGATCGGCTGTTCAAAGGATAGAAAGGTGGTTTTGGTCATCGTGCTTCTTTCATTGCGGGTGGCCGGCGCCGGCTCAAATCGCCATCGGCGCCGGGTCCATGCTGCGCCACAGATACCAGGTGGCGACGGTGCGCCACGGTTCCCAGTTGGCCGCGACCTCGCGCGCATCGCTGCGCGACACCGGGTCGCCGGAAAAATAATTGATGCTGATGCCCCGCAATAAACCGAGGTCGTCGAGCGGCAGGATGTTCGGGCGGAGCAGATTAAATATCAAAAACATCTCCGCTGTCCAGCGGCCGATGCCGCGGATCTGCTGCAGCTCGGCGATCACGTCCTCGTCGTCCATCCCGGCCCAGCGGTCGGCATGCACGCGGCGCGCGCGGAAATGCTCGGCCAGGTCCAGCACGTACTCGACCTTGCGCCGCGACAGCCCGCAGGCAGCCAGGCTTTCCCCCGCCTTCAGCACCTGCAGCGGCGTGCATTTGGGGCAGGCCAGCAGGAATTTCTGCCAGACGCTGTCGGCCGCCCGGACTGAAATCTGCTGACCGATGATCGAGCGCGCCAGCGTCGTGAACGGTTCGCCGCGCCGCTGCAGATGCAGATCGCCGAACTGCGGGATCAGCTTCTTCATGATGCGGTCGCGCTTCATCAGTTCGAGCTTGGCCTGCTCCCAGTAGAGCGGGCTGCCGGTCGGGCCGGTTGGCGGCAAGGCGGTCGCCATGCCGCTCAGGCCCGCCGCCATTCGGTGACGCCGCCGGGCTTGTCTTCCAGCACGATGCCCTGCTCCAGCAGTTCGGCGCGGATGCGGTCGGCGGCGGCGAAATCGCGGTTCTTCTTGGCGACGGCGCGCTCGCCGATGGCTTGCTGGATGCGCGCCTCGTCGTCAGCACCAGCGCTGCCGCCCTTCAGGAAATCGTCGGCGCCGCGCTCCAGAAAACCCAGCAGCGCCGCCAGCCGCCGCAACTGCCGCGCCAGCGCCGGCGAACGGCTGCGATTGACTTCGTTGGCCAGTTCGAACAGCACCGAGATGGCCAGCGCGGTATTGAAGTCGTCATCCATCGCCTCGAAGAAGCGGCGCGCGTGCGCCTCTGCGCGGTCCAGCGGCGCCGCGTCCGGCGTCACTTCCTTCAGCGCCGTGTACAGCCGCGCCAGCGCCTGGCGGGCGTCGTCCAGATGGGCGTCGGAATAGTTCAGCGGGCTGCGGTAGTGCGCGCGCAGGATGAAGAAGCGCACCACTTCGGGGTCGTACTGCTTCAGCACCTCGCGAATCGTGAAGAAGTTGCCGAGCGACTTCGACATCTTTTCATTGTCGACCCGCACGAAACCGTTGTGCATCCAGTAGTTGACGAAGGTCTCGCCAGTGGCGCCTTCGGACTGCGCGATCTCGTTTTCGTGGTGCGGGAACTGCAGGTCCTGGCCGCCGCCGTGGATGTCGAAATGCGCGCCCAGCAACTGGCACGACATCGCCGAGCATTCGATGTGCCAGCCGGGACGGCCGGCGCCCCAGCGTGATGGCCACTTGACTTCTTCCGGCTCGGTCGGCTTGGCCGCTTTCCACAGCACGAAGTCGAGCGGATCGCGCTTGCCGGCGTTGACGTCGACCCGTTCGCCGGCGCGCAGATCGTCCGGCGACTTGCCGGACAGCTTGCCGTAGGACGGAAAACCGCGCACCGCGTAATTGACGTCGCCGTCGGTGCCCTGATAGGCCAGGCCGTTCTGTTCCAGCTTGCCGATCAGTTCCAGCATCTGCGGCACGTAGGCGGTCGCGCGCGGCTCCAAATCGGGCTTCTGCACGCCGAGCGCGGCGGCGTCCTCGTCCATCGCGGCGATGAAACGCTGCGTCAGCGCGGCGATGGTTTCGCCGCGCTCGACCGCGCGGGCGATGATCTTGTCGTCGATGTCGGTGATGTTGCGGACATAAGTGACCTCATAACCGGAGGCGCGCAGCCAGCGCTGCACCATGTCGAACACCACCATCACACGCGCATGGCCGAGGTGGCAATAGTCGTACACCGTCATGCCGCAGACGTACATGCGCACCTTGCCCTGTTCGATCGGCACGAAGGTCTGTTTTTCACGCGCCAGCGTGTTGTAGATTTTCAGGGCAGTCATCGGTAATGGGCGGTTCCGGCAAGGCAGCAACGGTACCGCGCGAGGGGATTTGCGCGGCCGGCCGGGGCGGCGTCAACCCGGCGCGGCCGGATCGCCGAAACCTTGTGTCAGGCGTCTTTTGATAAAATGGCTGGTCTCGGAGTATAGCATTGACGAAAATCATCATCGCGCCGGAATGACCTCCGATCGGGGCCGCCAGCCGCCGCGAAAGCCGCGCCGGCACGGCCTTCCGGCCAGATTGCCGGTCATGGCGCCAGCCGTTTTTTCCAACTTAGATACAGGAAATTTTCGATGCCGAATTCCCGCCGTAGCTTCCTCACCCTGCTGGCCACGCTGTCCTTCGGCGGCCTGTTCGCCAGCGCCCACGCCGCCGATCATCCGCAGGTGGCACTGAACACCAGCATGGGCAAGATCGTGCTGGAACTGTACCCGGACAAGGCGCCGAAAAGCGTCGACAACTTCCTGCGCTACGTCAAGGACGGCCACTACGACGGCACCGTGTTCCACCGTGTGATCGACGGCTTCATGATCCAGGGCGGCGGTTTCGACGCCTCGATGAAGCAGAAACCGACCCGCGCGCCGATCCAGAACGAAGCCGCCAACGGCCTGAAGAACACCGCCTACACGGTGGCAATGGCGCGCACCTCCGATCCGCATTCGGCGTCGGCGCAGTTCTTCATCAACGTCAAGGACAACGCCTTCCTCGACTACCCGGGCCAGGACGGCTGGGGCTACGCGGTGTTCGGCAAGGTGGTGCAAGGCGCCGAGGTGGTCGACAAGATCCGTCAGGTCAAGACCGGCAACAGCGGCATGTTCCGCGACGTGCCGGTCAAGCCGGTGGTGATCGAATCAGCCGCCGTCGTCAAGTAGGCGGCACCCTTCCCTTTTCCCATTCATTCAATCAGACAGGAATCCCATGGCAGTCCTCCTCACCACCAACCACGGCAACATCAAGCTCGAACTGGACGCCGACAAGGCGCCCAAGACCGTCGCCAACTTCCTCGATTACGTCAACGCCGGCCACTATGACGGCACCATCTTCCATCGCGTGATCGACGGTTTCATGATCCAGGGCGGCGGTTTCGAAGCCGGCATGAAGCAGAAGCCGACCCGCGATCCGATCGAAAACGAAGCCAATAACGGCCTGAAGAACGAGCCGTACAGCATCGCGATGGCGCGCACCTCGGCGCCGCACTCGGCTTCCGCGCAATTCTTCATCAATGTCAAGAACAACGGCTTCCTCGATTACCCGGGCCAGGACGGCTGGGGCTACTGCGTGTTCGGCAAGGTGGTCGAAGGCACCGATGTGGTCGATCGCATCAAGGCGGTCAAGACCACCCGCGCCGGCATGTTCGCCGACGTCCCGGTCGACAATGTCGTGATCGAAAAGGCCGAAGTGGTCTGATGCCGGCAACGGCACGGCGCGCATGAGCGACATCTCCCACCCCGTTCCCGCCGCGCCAGACGCGGCAGCGGCGCAACCGGCAACGGTTGCGCTTTTTGTTTCCGATCTGCACCTGCAGCCGGAAATGCCCCGCACCACGCAAGCCTTCCTCGATTTCCTCGCCGGGCCGGCGCGGCGCACGCAACAGCTGTACCTGCTGGGCGACCTGTTCGAAGCCTGGGCCGGCGACGACGACATCGACGCGCCGCTGCACCGCCGCGTCGTCGATGCGCTGCGCGCGGTCGCCGATGCCGGCGTCGCCATCTTCTGGATCGCCGGCAACCGCGATTTCCTGATCGGCCCGCAATTCGCCGCCGCCGCCGGCCTGACGCTGCTGCCGGACCCGTATCCGCTGACCATCGCCGGCCACCGGATCGTGCTCAGCCACGGCGATCTGCTGTGTACCGACGATCACCGCTACATGGCGTTCCGCGCCCAGGTGCGGCAGCCGCAGTGGCAGCAGCAGGCGCTGGCGCTGCCGCTGGAGCGGCGCAAGGCCATCATCGTCGAACTGCGCGACGGCAGCCGTGCCGAGCAACGGATGAAAAGCGCCGACATCATGGATGCCAACGACACGGCGGTAGCGGCGATGTTCGACGCCAACGACGCCGAGCTGATGATCCACGGCCACACCCACCGGCCGGCGCGACATGCCTACCCGCACCCGGACGGGGAGCGGCTGCGCTACGTGCTGCCGGATTGGGATTGCGACGCCACACCGGCGCGCGGCGGCTGGCTGGCGCTGCGCGCGGATGGCGCGCTGCAACGCTACGATGCCGGCGGACAGGCGTCAGCGTAACGCCAAAACAGGGGGGTATAGGTCAAAAACGACCGACTGGTGCCCGTCACAGGCCGGCCATATGGGGAGTATATGAAATGACGGCGGCCCCGCCCTATTCGAACTGACGGCGGAATTGCGCGAACTGCTCGCGCAATTGCTCCAGCTGCTGGCGCAGTTCCGCCACTTCAGCCTCCAGCCCGGCGACGCGATCGGCCGGCAGCGGCTGTGCCGAAAACGCCGCCGCGGTTTCCTGCCGCCCGACGTCGCCGGCCTCGCCCAGCAGGTGCAGGTAGCGCGCCTCCTTCGACCCTGGCGCACGCCCCAGCCGCGCCACCAGCGGCGGATATTTGTCGATCAGGAACTGCAGTCCGGCCTCGACCTCGGCGACGTTGGCGAACTCATGCATGCGGCCGCTGCGCGCGCGCACCTCGCCGGCGGTCTGCGGCCCGCGCAGCATCAGCGTCGCCAGAATCGCCAGCTTGTCCTGCGGCAGCGCCCACTTGATGCGCAGCCGGTGTTCGTACTTCGGCACCCGCGCCCCGGCCTGGCGCACCTCGTTGGCTAGCTTCTTGTCGATCAGGCGCTGCATGGTCTGCTGCACGGTGTCTTCCTGCATCGACATCACCGGATCGCGGCTGGACAGCTGGTTGCAGCCGGCCACCAGCGTATTCATCGATAGCGGATAGTTGTCCGGCGTCAGCGCTTCCTTTTCCGCCAGCACCGCCAGCACGCGGATTTCGAACGGGTCGAGCCGCTGTTCGGCGGCCTCCTGCAAATCGTCGGGTTGGCGCTGCTCTTCCATCGTCATCCTCACTCGACCAGACGGCTCAGGCCGGCCGGATCGAAGCGATCCAGTTCCGGCAGCATTTCACAGGCGATACCGGCCGCCTTCAGCGCGGCGACGATCTTGCTGATCTGCTCCTCCTGCACGGCGGCATTGTCGATCAGGCCGTGCAGCGCCTTCGACAGCGGATCGTCGCCGTTCGGCGTCACGCCATAGGCGGCGAACATGCGCGCCGCCGCTTCCTCGCGCACGTTGTGCGCTTCCTTGCGGATGATGCGGGCCGGAATGCCGACCGCGGTGGCGCCGGCCGGTACTTCCTTGATCACCACCGCGTTGGAGCCGATCTTGGCGCCTTCGCCGATGGTGAAACCGCCCAGCACCTTGGCGCCGGCACTGACGATCACGCCGCTCTCCAGCGTCGGGTGGCGCTTGGCGCCCTTGTGCAGCGAGGTGCCGCCCAGCGTCACGCCCTGGTAGATGGTGCAGTCGTCGCCGACCTCGGCGGTTTCGCCGATCACCACGCCGAAGCCGTGATCGATGAACACGCGGCGGCCGATCACCGCGCCCGGATGAATCTCGATGCCGGTCAGCCCGCGCGCGACGTGGGCGATGAAGCGTCCCAGCCATTTCAGCTCGCGCAGCCAGCACCAGTGCGCCCAGCGGTGCATCACCACCGCGTGCAGGCCCGGATAGCAAGTCAGCACCTCCCAGCCGGTGCGGGCGGCCGGATCGTGCGCCATGATGTTGGCGATGTCTTCTCGAATACGGGTAAACATAAAAGGTCAGCATCCTCCTGCGGGAGGCGTCATGTTAGCTTGTTCGGAGCGCGCCTGCGGAGTGCCGGAAGGCAGCGGGCGAGCCGCGGCGGCGGGCGCCGCCAGCCGGAAACGAACTCTGCCGGGTTCAGCCGCGCTGGCGGCGCGCCTCGTACAGACAAACGCCGGAAGCCACCGAGACATTCAGGCTTTCCACCGCGCCGCACATCGGCACGCGCACCAGCAAGTCGCAGGTTTCGCGCGTCAGGCGCCGCATGCCCTCGCCTTCGGACCCCATCACCAGCGCCGCCGGGCCGGAGAAATCGGCGTCGTACAGGCTCTTTTCGGCGCTGTCGTCGGTGCCGATCAGCCAGATGTCGCGCTCCTGTAGCTGGCGCAGCGCGCGCGCCAGATTGGTCACCGTGATGTAGGGCACGGTGTCGGCCGCGCCGCTGGCGACCTTGGCCGCCGTCGCGTTCAGGCCGACCGCGCGGTCCTTCGGCGCGATCACCGCATGGGCGCCGGCGCCGTCGGCCACGCGCAGGCAGGCGCCGAGATTGTGCGGATCGGTGATGCCGTCCAGCACCAGCAGCAGCGGCGGCCCCTCGATCGCATCCAGCAGTTCGTCCAGATTGCGCGCCAGCGACAGCGCGCCGGCCTTGGCCACCACGCCCTGGTGGCGGCGCGTGCCGACCATGCTGGACAGGCGCTGATCGTCCGCCTGGATGATGCGCGCACCCGCCTCCTTGGCCGCATGCAGCAGATCCTGCATGCGGCGGTCGTGGCGACCGGCATCGACGTAAATTTCCTCGACCGACGAGGCTTCATGGCGCAGACGCGCCGTCACGGCATGGAAGCCGAAGATCATTTTGCTTTTCATTGCCTAGCGTTTCTTCCTGGCGGTCTTCGGCGCCTTCAGCAGCGCCGCCCGCTTGTCGCCGGACGCGGCGCGTGCCGGTGTTTTGGTCTTCTTGGCGGAGGTGGCTTGCTTGCGGCTGGCACGCTCGGCCGGCGCCGGCGATTTTTCACGCCGGCCGTGTTCGGCATCGGCGCGCCGCGCCTCGTTCTTCAGTACCGTCTTGATACCCGGTTCCTGCACCAGCCGCAGGTCGATCTTGCGCGCGTCCAGATCGACCCGGCTGACCTGCACGGTGACGCGATCGGTCAGCTGATAGCGGATGCCGGTACGCTCGCCGCGCAGCTCGTGGCGCGCCTCGTCGAACTGGAAGTAGTCGGCGCCAAGTTCGGTGACGTGGACCAGCCCTTCGATGAACAGCGTGTCGAGCTGGACGAAAATGCCGAAACTGGTGACGGCGGAAATGGTGCCGGTGAACTGCTCGCCGAGCCGGTCGCGGATGAAGTAGCACTTCAGCCACGCTTCGACATCGCGCGAGGCTTCGTCGGCGCGCCGCTCGTTGGCGGAACAATGAATGCCCAGCGCCTCCCACACCGACGGCGCGCCTTCGCGCTTCTTCTTGCCTTCGGCCTGGTCCTGCGCCTGCTTGCGACGCGCCGCCGGCGACAGCGTGGTGTTCAGCGCGCCGGTATCGACGCTCGGCTCGTAGCGCTTGCCCTGCAGCACCGCCTTGATCGCCCGATGCACCAGCAAGTCTGGATAGCGCCGAATCGGACTGGTGAAGTGTGCGTAGGATTCATACGACAGACCGAAATGGCCGACGTTTTCCGGGCTGTAGACCGCCTGCTGCATTGAGCGCAGCAGCATCGTCTGCAACAGCAGCGCATCCGGCCGGCCGGCGATCCTGCCCATCAGCTCGGCATAGTCGGAAGCCGACGGCGTATCGCCACCGCCCAGCTGCAGGCCCAGCTGTTTCAGGAAGGTGCGCAGCTGCTCCAGCTTTTCCTTGGTCGGCACCGCATGCACGCGGTACAGCGTCGGCTGCTTGTGCCGCTGCAGCAGATCGGCGGCGCAGACGTTCGCCACCAGCATGCATTCCTCGATCACCTTGTGCGCCTCGTTGCGCGCGCGCGGGACGATCTGCTCGATCTTGCCGGCGGCATTGCAGACGATATAGGTTTCGGTGGTTTCAAAATCGATCGCGCCGCGCTGCCGGCGCGCCCGCACCAGCGCCTGGAACACCTCCTGCAGATGCAGCAGGTGCGGCACCAGCCCCGGCCGCCGCGCCGCCTCCGGTCCCTTGGTGTTACCGAGGATGGCCGCCACCTCGGTATAGGTCAGGCGCGCCGCCGAATGGATCACCGCCGGATAGAACTGGTAAGCCTTGATTTCGCCCTTGGCGGTGATCACCGCGTCGCACACCATGGTCAGGCGGTCGACCTCGGGATTCAGCGAGCACAGTCCGTTCGACAGCTTTTCCGGCAGCATCGGGATCACCCGGCGGGGGAAATACACCGACGTGCTGCGCTCCAGCGCATCGGTATCCAGACCGTCCTGCGGCTTGACGTAGTGGCTGACGTCGGCAATCGCGACGATCAGGCGGTAACAGGCGCTGCGGCCGATCTTGACCGGCTCGCAATACACCGCGTCATCGAAATCGCGCGCATCCTCGCCATCGATCGTCACCAGCGGCACGTCGCGCAGATCGACCCGCCCGGCCAGTTCCGCCGGCTTCACCACGTTGGGCAACCTGGCCGCCTGCTTCAGCGCCGCCGCCGAGAACTCATGCGGCACGCCGTACTTGCGCACCGCGATCTCGATTTCCATGCCGGGATCGTCGATGTCGCCAAGAATCTCGACGATCTTGCCGACCGGCTGCGTGTAACGTGACGGCTGCTCGGTCAATTCGACACTGACAACCTGCCCGGCTTTCGCCTTGCCGGGTGCGCCGGCCAGCAGGATATCCTGGCTGATCCGCTTGTCTTCGGGCGCCACCACCCAGACGCCGTTCTCGTTCAGCAGGCGCCCGATCACGTGGGTGTTGGCGCGTTCGACCACTTCGACGATCGTGCCTTCCGGTCGGCCGCGGCGATCGGTGCCGACCACGCGCGCCTGCACGCGATCACCATGCAGCACCTTCTGCATTTCTTTTTCGGACAGGTACAGATCCTGGCTGCCGTCGTTCGGAATCAGGAAACCATAGCCGTCGCGGTGGCTGCTGACGCGGCCCTCGATGAAGCTGGACGAATGGGCGAGTTCATAGGTGCCTGAACGTTTCGACGTGATCTGTCCGTCGCGCTCCATCGCGTTCAGGCGTCGCGTCAGGCCATCGATTTCGGCGCCCTTGACGCCGAGCGCGGCAGCCAGCGACTTCAGGCTATGCGGGGTCGGCGCGCTGCGCATCAGCCCGAGAATATCTTCGCGGCTGGGAATGGGATAAGGATATTGGCTCAAAAGTGTGTTTTTCTTCAATTTTCAGTTGCACTGCAACGGAAGTCAGTTTAACGGACGAGTATGACTTTTACCTAACCTGGAAAAAATCCCATAAAAATTCATCGACCGTTTGACTTCATCAGTTTTTCAGCTATAATCGCTGTCTTCGTAGGGCCCACGTGGCGGAATTGGTAGACGCGCATGGTTCAGGTCCATGTGCCGCGAGGTGTGGGGGTTCGAGTCCCTCCGTGGGCACCAGTAACATCAGGAAAAACCCGTTGATTCGTCAACGGGTTTTTTCGTTTACCGGACCAAAATGGAAAGCTGCTGGACGGAACCCATCGTACCGGCGTCCGGCCCGTCGCCATGCCACGGAGCGGACGCCGAATGAACGATCGGATCAGGCCTCGCCCTTCTTCATCCAGGCCGCCAGCTGATGCGGCCGCAAACCGTCGTATTCCTCGAACGGTTGATGAATCCATGGATTGGTCGGCAGATAGTCGAGATAGAAATCCGGCTTGATCGACGAGCAGCCTTTGCACCAGATCACCGCCGACTTGATTTCGGTCACCGCCGGGAAATTTTCCTTCAGGTGATGCTGCACCTTTTCCAGCGTGACGCCGGAATCCACCAGATCATCCACCAGCAGCACCTTGCCGGCCAGCGCGCCCTTGGTCATCGTGATGTACTTGGCGATATCCAGATCGCCACGCACGGTACCGGCATCTTCACGGTAGGAGCTGGTCGACAGGATCGCCAGCGGCACGTCGAAGATGCGCGAAAACATATCTCCCGGCCGCAGGCCGCCGCGCGCCAGGCACAGCACCTGATCGAACTTCCAGCCGGACTCATGCACCATCAGCGCCAGCCGCTCGACATTGCGGTGATAGTCGCTCCAGCTTACCCACAGATCCTTGTCGGTCGACTCAGCCATATGATTTCCTGTCATTTTCATTTGAACGGATGGCGCAGCACGATGGTTTCTTCACGGTCGGGGCCGGTCGAGACCATGTCCATCGGCACGCCGACCAGCTGCTCGATCCGCTTGACGTAAGCAAGCGCATTCGGCGGCAGCCCGTCGAGCGTCTTGACGCCGACCGTCGAGTCCTTCCAGCCCGGCATTTCTTCATAGATCGGCACGCAGCGCGCGGCTTCGTCGGCGCCGACCGGGAAGATGTCGATGGTCTTGCCATCCAGCGTATAGCCGGTGCACAGCTTCAGCGTCTCCAGGCCATCCAGCACGTCCAGCTTGGTCAGGCACATGCCGCTGATGCCGTTGATCTGGACCGAGCGCCGCAACAGCGCGGCATCGAACCAGCCGCAGCGGCGCGCACGTCCGGTCACGGTGCCGAATTCATGGCCGACCGTGGACAGATGCTTGCCGATACCGGCATCGGTCGGCAGTTCCGACGGCAGCGGACCGGAGCCGACCCGCGTGGTATAGGCCTTGGTAATTCCCAGCACGTAGTGCAGCATGCCCGGCCCGACACCGGAGCCGGCGGCGGCATTCCCGGCCACGCAGTTGCTGGACGTGACAAAAGGATAGGTGCCGTGGTCGACGTCCAGCATGCTGCCCTGGGCGCCCTCGAACAACAGCGAACCACCGCCGGCATGCGTCGCATACAGCGCGGTCGGGATGTCGGCCACCATCGGCGCCAGGCGCGGCACGGTAGCCAGCGCCTCGTCCAGCGTCTTCTGGTAATCAACCGGCTGCACCTTCAGATAATGCTCCAGCACGAAATTGTGATAGTCGAGATTTTCGCGCAGCTTGTCGGCAAACCGACCAGGGTTCAGCAGATCGGCGACACGGATGGCGCGGCGCGCCACCTTGTCCTCGTAAGCCGGGCCGATCCCCTTGCCGGTGGTGCCGATCTTGGCGTTGCCACGCGCCGCTTCGCGTGCGACATCGATCGCCACGTGATAAGGCAGGATGATCGGGCAAGCCTCCGATACCTTGAGACGGGATGCGACTTCGACGCCGGCCGCCTGCAGCTTGTCGATCTCGCGCAGCAGATCGGGTACCGACAGCACCACGCCGTTGCCGATATAGCAGGCGATACCGGCACGCATGATCCCCGACGGAATCAGTTGCAGCGCGGTCTTGTGGCCGTTGATGACCAGCGTGTGGCCGGCATTGTGCCCCCCCTGGAAGCGCACCACACCTTGCGCATGGTCGGTCAGCCAGTCGACGATCTTGCCCTTGCCCTCGTCACCCCATTGGGTGCCGATCACGACGACGTTTCTTGCAGCGTTTTTCTGTAGCATTCCTAGTCCAAATCCTTGAGAATCCAGTTTCCGTTTTCCAATACCACTACCCGATCACAATCGAATTCATCCAGCCTGGTTTCCTGACCGGGCAGGCTCTGGACCACCACTTCGCCGGCGTGCCGCCAATCGGCGACCTTCGCCCGCAGGGCCGGATCGGTACTCCAGGGCGCCCAGATCGCGCATTTGCGCTGCGCTGGCGGCAACAGGCGCGCCAGTTCACGCAGATCCATCGAAAACCCGGTAGCCGGTCGCGCCCGGCCAAACGCCTCGCCGACATGGTCATAGCGGCCGCCGCGCGCCACTGCGTTCGGCAAACCAGGCACGTATAGCGAGAACATGACGCCGCTATGATAGTGATAGCCGCGCAGGTCCGCCAGATCGATGGTGACCTCGGCAGCCCCGGCCACTTCGGTCAACGATTCCAGCTCGCTCAAAGCCTTTTGGATGCGGTCGGTCTGGGGCAATACCCGGCGCGCTTGCCCGATCACGCCGACGTCGCCATACAACCCCGGCAGCGCCAGCAAGGCGGCGCGCGTTTCCGGCAGAAAATCAGTGGTCACAGTGCGCAGTGCCGGCAAATCCTTGGCGCCCAGCAGTTCGAACAGTTCCGCTTCGCAAGCCTTGGCGCGCACATCATGCTCGATCAGCGCGCGCAGCACCCCGACATGGCACAAATCCAGCCGCACCTGCGAAATCCCGGTCAGAGCCAGCGAAGCCAGCGCCAATTCCTGAATTTCGGCATCCGCTTCCAGGCCCGCGTGGCCATAGATCTCGGCGCCGATCTGGAACGGCTCGCGGGTCGCATGTAACCCGGTCGGCAAGGTTCGCAGCACGCTGCCGGCATAGCACAACCGGGTGGTCGAAGCGCGATTCAGTAAATGGGCATCGATACGCGCCACCTGTGTCGTCATGTCGGCCCGCACCCCCATCGAACGCCCGGACAGTTGATCGACCAGCTTGAAGGTGCGCAGATTGGTGTCCTGGCCAGCTCCCGTCAGCAGGGATTCAAGATATTCGAGCAGTGGCGGAATCACCAGCTCGTAGCCGTAGACCCGAAACTTGTCGAGCATCAGGCGCCGCAATTCCTCGATCTTGCGCGCTTCGGACGGCAGAACGTCGGCGATGTTTTCAGGAAGAGCCCAGCGTTGCATAAGAAAATTTCAAAAGAAAGCGCCACCGTTCCAGACGCGCCATGCGGAATGGACTGGTTGGCAAGGACGGCGCAAAGGCATCGCGCGGATAATCGAAGTCACCACCGGAGCCGCTTGGCGGCGGACGAAATAAAACGGATGCCGCCCTTCCGGCGGCATCCGAACCAAGGGTGGATTTTCACACGACCTGCTATTTTCTGGCAGCGCCGACGGAATTTGCATTGCCGCCCGGAGCCTTGAAATACTTGAAGAACTCGGAACCCGGATCGACCACCAGCAAATCCTTGCGCGTCTTGAAACTGGCGCGATAGGCCTCCAGGCTCTGATAGAACTTGTAGAACTCGGGATTCTGTCCGAACGCTTCGGCATACAGACGCGAAGCCTTGGCATCGCCTTCACCGCGGATTTTCTCTGCATCCCGATAAGCCTCCGCCAGAATCACCGCACGCTGGCGATCGGCATCAGCACGGATTTTTTCCGATTCCGCTGCACCGGTCGAACGCAGTTCATTGGCCACCCGGGCGCGCTCGGACTTCATCCGGTCATACACCGACGCATTGATCTGATCGACATAATCGACCCGCTTCAAGCGCACGTCGACGATTTCGACGCCAATCTGTTTGGCTTCTTCCTGCACCTTGTTGCGAATCGCGTCCATCACCTTGTCGCGTTCACCGGAAATCACTTCGCGCACCGTACGCTTGGTGATTTCCTCGTTCAGCGCCGCCTTGACGATCTGCGACATCCGGTTTTGCGCACGCCGCTCGTCATTGCCGAAGCTGACGAAATACAGACGTGGATCGGTGATATGCCATTTGACGAAGGTATCGACCAGGATGTTTTTTTTCTCGGCGGTAATGAAACGGTCGGTTTCCGCCGCATCGATGGTCAGAATCCGCTTGTCGAGGAACAATACATTCTGGAGCGGCGGCGGCAATTTGAAATGCAGACCCGGCTCACTGATCACTTGCTTGACTTCACCCAGAGCGAACAGAATCGCATACTGACGCTGATCGACCACGAACACCGACGACAGCAGAATGAACAGCGCAACGACCGCCAGGACCACAGTGGTAACAAAACGATTCATTACCGGCCCTCCCGCTCACGCGAATCCCGACTGCGGGAACTACGCTGGCTGTCCAGATTATTCAGTGACGAAACTTCGTCGGTTTTGCCGTTCTGGGTGACCGAAGGGTTGCCAGGCAAAGCCGGTGCCGGCTTGGCGGCCTCGACGGCAGCGGATTGTGCGATCAGCTTGTCCAACGGCAGATACAGCAGGTTGTTGCCACCCTTGGCGTCGATCATGACCTTGGTCGTGTTGGCGAATATCTGCTGCATGGTTTCCAGGTACATTCGATCACGGGTTACCGCCGGTGCCTTCTGGTATTCCGCCAGGATCTGGCGGAAGCGCGACGCATCCCCCTCGGCGGTGGCGACGATACGAGAACGATAGGCTTCGGACTCCTGCATCAGGCGCGATGCGGTACCACGCGCCTTCGGAATCACGTCGTTGGCATAGGCTTGGCCTTCGTTCTTTTGCCGTTCACGATCCTGACCGGCCTTCACGGCATCGTCGAAGGCTGCCTGCACCTGTTCCGGCGGCTGGACACCCTGCATCGTCACATTGGTGATCTGGACGCCGCTCTTGTACAAATCCAGAATGCGCTGCATCAACTGGCTGACATCGAGCGCCACCTTTTCACGCCCTTCGTACAGGACGAAATCCATCTTGCTCTTGCCTACCACTTCGCGAATCGAGGTTTCGGCCACTTCGCGCACGGTTTCTTCTTGATCGCGGTTGTTGAACAACCACTCGGGCGCGCTCTTCAGGGTGTACTGGACCGCGAACTGGATATCGATGATGTTTTCATCCTCGGTCAGCATCAGCGCTTCCTGCAATTGCTTGTTCTTGGTATTCGAGCGATAGCCGACTTCGACCGTCCGCACTTGCGAGATGTTGACGATCTCATGACTCTGGAACGGATATGGCCAGCGCCAGTTGAACCCCGGCAGAGACATATGGCTGTATTTGCCGAAGGTCAGGACGACACCGGTCTGCCCTTCCTGGACGATGAAGAATCCGCTGGCCAGCCACAGCAGCACGACGACCACCGCCAGAACGCCGACGCCGATTCCGCTTCCCTTCGCATCCGGCACATAACCACCGCCGTCACCACCGCCGCCCTTGCGGCCGCCGAACAGACGATTCAAACGCTGGTTGAAGTCCCGCCAGAGCTGGTCGAGATCGGGCGGCCCGTCACTCGGCCTTCTGCCATTCTGCTGTGGATTCTGCTGGTTTCCATCCTGCGAGCCGCGGCCCCAGCGAGGGTCGTTCAGCGAGAAGGTCAAACCATGTCTTTTTAGGAAGGAAACAAGCATTCTGTGAGGATCCGGCTTTCAAGTTAGGGGTGGGATACCCGCTAAAATCATTCAAATGTCGGAAGCTGCCGCTGCCGGCAATGTGTCGAGCTGCGCCACGTCGTCCACCTTTACGCGTTCCGCAATGGCTTGGCGCAGCAAATCCAAACCGGCCCCTGTCTGAGCACTGATAAAAACCCGGCAGATTTTATCATATTCGTCATACTCGACCGCCGGCTTCAGGTCGGTCGCATCAATCTTGTTCCAGACCAAAATCTGCGGTACATGACTGGCGCCGATCTCTTCCAGCACTGCGTTGACTTCGGCGATCTGCTCGATCCGCGCCGGGCTGGCGGCATCGACCACGTGCAGCAGCAGATCGGCATGCACGGTCTCCTCCAGGGTGGCGCTGAAGGCTGCCACCAGCTGGTGCGGCAATTCACGGATGAAGCCGACGGTATCCGAAATCACCACGTTGCCGGCGTCACCGAGATAGATGCGCCGTGACGTGGTATCCAGCGTCGCGAACAACTGGTCGGCGGCATACACGCCGCTCTTGGTCAGGGCGTTGAACAGCGTCGATTTTCCAGCATTGGTATAGCCGACCAGCGATACCGAAAACATGTCGCTGCGCTCACGAGCGCGCCGCTGCGTGGCATGCTGGCGGCGCAGTTTGTCGAGCCGTGCGCGCAGCGCCTTGACGCGCAAGCCAAGCAGCCGGCGATCGGTTTCCAGCTGGGTTTCACCGGGGCCGCGCAAGCCAATCCCCCCCTTTTGCCGCTCAAGGTGAGTCCAGCCGCGCACCAGCCGCGTCGACAGGTGCTGTAACTGCGCCAGTTCAACCTGGATTTTGCCCTCGTGACTCTTGGCGCGCTGGGCAAAAATATCGAGGATCAGGCTGGTGCGATCGACTACCCGGATTTTCAGCAAGCGCTCCAGATTGCGCTGCTGGGCAGGTGTCAGAGCATGATTGAAGATGGCGATTTCGAGCTGCTGATCGGCTGCGGCCTGCGCGATTTCCTGGGCCTTACCGCTGCCGACGAACAAGGCGGTGTCCGGCGCAGCGCGTTTTCCGGAAATGGTGACCACCGGAACGGCACCGGCGGACTTCGCCAGCAAAGAAAGTTCTTCCAGACTGGCCGCGAAATCGGACTTGCCGAAATCAAGGCCGATCAGAACGGCCCGTATGCCGCCGCCCGTCTGTGACGGCGAGACCTTGCCGGTATCAGTCAGATTCCGTCTCGACGTTCAGATTGACGGCGCGCGCCGGGACGACGGTGGAGATTGCGTGCTTGTACACCATCTGTGTCACCGTATTGCGCAGCAGGACGACGTATTGGTCGAAGGATTCGATGTGGCCCTGCAGCTTGATGCCATTCACGAGATAAATCGAAACGGGAACGTGCTCTTTGCGTAAGGCGTTGAGGAAGGGGTCTTGTAACAATTGCCCTTTGTTGCTCATGACAGCTCCATTGTGTTGTTGTGTTCAGGAGTTGGAGGCATCCATCCAGAAATTCAAGTGCCCCGCACTGAAAGTGAATGGAGACTGTAATCGATTTCTTGATTTGCCGCCAACCGGATCGGATTATTTTTGCGCGCGCTGGTAGGGATTGCGGCCGGTACGGAATTCGATGCGCATCGGCGTGCCGGTCAACGCAAAGGTATCGCGGAAGTGCTTTTCGAGATAGCGCTTGTAGTTGGCGTCGATCGCATCCAGGGCGTTGCCGTGGATCACCACCACCGGAGGATTTTTCCCGCCCTGATGCGCGTAGCGCAGCTTCGGCCGGATCGATCCCTTGCGCCGAGGCTCCTGACGCTCGACCGCCTCGATCAGGGCGCGTGTCAACTTGGGAGTGGTCAGATCGGCCATCGCCGCACTGTAGGCGGCATCCACCGACTTCATCAGTGGACCGATACCGGTGGCTTTCAGTGCGGAAATGAAATGGAATTTGGCAAAACCGAGAAAGTCGAGTTTGCGCTCCAGGTCCATCTTGATTTCATCGCGCCGATCGCTGGTCAAGCCATCCCACTTGTTGATTGCAACCACCAGTGCCCGTCCGGATTCCAGAATGAAGCCGGCGATATGCGCATCCTGCTCGGAGATGTCTTGCTGGGCGTCGAGCAGCAGGATGACGACGTTGGCCTCGGATACCGACTGCAAGGTCTTGACCACCGAGAATTTCTCGATCGCCTCGAACACCTTGCCGCGGCGCCGGATACCGGCGGTATCGATCAGCGTGTAGTTCCGCCCGCCCCGTTCGAAAGCAATTTCGATCGAATCACGGGTAGTACCGGGCATATCGAAGGCGATCACCCGCTCCTCGCCCAGCAGCGTATTGACCAGTGTCGACTTGCCGACGTTCGGCCGGCCGACGATCGCAATGCGGATGTCCGAACCGGAAGCCGGCACCTCGCTGGCATCTTCCTCATTCCGGGCCTTGGCCGCCACCAGGTCGAGCGCCTCGTCGACCAGCTCCATGACGCCATCGCCATGCGCCGCCGAAATCACGTAAGGATCACCGAGGCCGAGTTCGTAAAAATCGGCGGTGACCGTCGTATATTTCATTCCTTCGGATTTATTGACGACCAGCATTACCGGCCGCCCCGCCTTGCGCAGAAAATCGGTGATGGTTTTGTCATGCGGCGTCAGGCCCTGACGGCCATCGACAATGAACACCACGATGTCAGCCTCGGCCACCGCCTGACGCGTCTGCTTCGCCATTTCATGCAGGATGCCGTCTTTCGCCACTGGTTCGAAACCACCAGTATCGATCACCAGGAACGGGCGTTCGCCAAGACGGCCATTGCCGTAGTGCCGGTCCCGCGTCAAGCCGGGCAGATCCGCCACCAGAGCATCGCGCGAGCGCGTCAGGCGATTGAACAACGTCGATTTGCCGACGTTGGGGCGGCCTACTAGCGCGATTACCGGTTTCATCAAAGCCTTTTTAATCGATGTCCAGTGCGACCACGGCTCCGGCCTGGGTCTGAACCACCAGATTGTTGCCGACGACCACCGGCGCGGCGAGCACCTGGCTGCCGTCGGTACCGATACGGGCGGCAAAGGCGCCGTCTTCCTGCGACAGGAAATGCACATAACCCTGATAGTCGCCGACGGCAACGGTGCGGCCGAATGAAGCCGGCGTCGTCAAACGCCGGAAAGCCAGCTTGTCATTACGCCACGCGCCGGCACCGCTCTGCCGGGAAAAGGCACTGACCGCCCCCCGTTCGTCGGCGCCAAACACGAAGCGCTGGTCGACCGCCACACCGACATAACTGGAAAACTCCTTGAACCAGCGCGCGGTGCCACTATTGACGTCGAAACAGCCGATCCGCCCCTGATAGGCGACCGCGCAAACCTCGTCATCGACAATCGCCGGCGTTCCCGAGGCATCGGCGATGCGCTCCAGCTCGGTGGTGCCGCGCGGATCGCCGATAGCGACTTCCCAGCGCGGACCACCATTGCCGAGCGCCAGCGCAGACAAGCGCCCGCCCGGCAGGGATACAAAGGCGGTATCGCCGCCGATGGCAATGCCTGGCGCCGCGCGCAACGTCAGCGACGGGATCGGCCGTTGCACCAGCCAACGGCGCGTGCCGGTCCCGGCATCGTAGGCAGCGACATGATTGTCGAGACTGCGTACCACCACGACACCACGCCCCACCGCCGGGGCCGACAATACTTCACTGCTGGCCTGGGCCTTCCAGCGGAATTTGCCATTGCCATCAAATACCAGCAACGTACCCTTTTCACCGGCAACCGCAACGGTTTCGCCATCGGTACCGACACCCGCCGTCAGTGGCACTTCGGTCTTGATCCGCCACGCCACCGCGCCGCTGGCGGCATCGATGCGCATCAGCGAGCCATCGGCGGCGGCGGCAAACACACTGCCATTCGCTGCGGCCGGCACAAACGCATGGGCGCCAGCGGAACCAACCGTGGTCGACCAGACCGTGCGTGCCGTCAGCGTCGGCTTGAACTCCACCAGCGCGGCCGGAGGATTCAGCGGCGGCGCCTTGCGGGCAAACGGATTAAGCGACGACAACGTGGAACACCCTGCCAGCAGGGCCAACGCCCCGGCTCCAAGCAGCTTGACGGCAATACGCATCTTTTCCCCTGTTATTCCGCTTTCGATAGCCTCAAGCGGCATCCTTGTCGGCCGCACCTCCCAGCGCATCCAGCTTCAGCTGAACGAACTGGCGCCCGGGATTTTTCTGATCCATCTTCTCGAGCGCGCTCCGATAAGCGCCACGCGCTTCATCCAGCTTGCCTTGCGCGACCAGAATGTCGCCGCGACGATCGGCCACAGCGCTTTCGAATGCCGGCGGAAACGAACCCGACAGCAGCTTCAAGCCCTCGTCATAGGCCTTTTCATCGAGATAGATACCCGCCAGACGGATTCTGGCGATCGCCTGATATTCCGGATCATGGCCCTTGTCGGCCGCCCATTGCAGCTGCGCCTGGGCGCTCTTGACGTCATTCGCGTCGAACGCCGACTTGGCGGCCGCCAGCGCCGCCATCTGCGCATAGACGGTACCGGAGAATTTTTCCTGCATGTCGCCGGCGGCGCGCAAGACCTTGGGGTTGTCCTTGGCCTTCACGGCTTTTTGCAATTCGTCATACAGCTGCGATGCCTGCACCGCCTGGTTTCTCTGGTAAAAATTCCAGCCGGCCCAGCCGGCATAGGCCGCCAGACAGACGATAAGTACCCATGTCAGCAAATTGCCGTACTGATTCCACCATGCCTTGAGACTGGCGAGTTGTTCCTGTTCTTCGAGATCGTATGCCATGATGAAACGGTTTAAGGGTGATAGTGGATATGGTCGTGGCCGTCTTCGCCATGGGCGCCGACGATCTGGTCCACCAGATGGTCGACCACTGCGTCGAAGGCAACCGTGGTTTGCTGCGCGCCGTCGCTGACGCGCAAGGTCTTGACGGCCGCGGTACCGGCCTTGATTTCATCCTCACCGAGAATGACCGCAAAGGCGGCGCCACTGGCATCGGCACGCTTCATTTGCGACTTGAAGCTGCCGGCAGCGTTGGCCGACGCGCAATGTAGCACAACATCCAGACCGGCATCGCGCAAACGCTCGGCCAGCACAAACGCCTGCAATTGCGCCTCCTCGCCCTGATGCACCAGATAGACATCGCACTGATTGGGCGAGGTCTGTTCGCCATTGGCACGCATCAATTCCAGCACACGCTCGACGCCCATCGCGAAACCGCAGGCAGGGGTCGGCTTGCCGCCGAACATTTCCACCAGCGGGTCGTAACGTCCACCACCACAGACCGTCCCCTGGGCACCCAGTCGATCGGTGACCCACTCGAATACCGTGCGGTTGTAGTAATCCATGCCGCGCACCAGGCGCGGATTGATCGAAAACGGGATGTTGTTGTGGCGCAGAATTTTTTGCACACCCTCGAAATGCGCACGCGATTCTTCACCCAGGTAATCCAGAAGACGCGGTGCCGCGTCGATCATCTGCTGCATCGCCGGATTTTTGCTGTCCAGAATACGCAACGGATTGCTGTGCAGGCGCCGTTGTGCGTCCGTGTCCAGCAATTCGCGATGCTGCTCGAAATAGGCGATCAGGTCGACCCGGTGCCGGTTGCGCTCGGCGGCATCGCCGATCGAATTCAGTTCCAGCCGGATGTCCGGCAAGCCGAGATCATCCCATAGCCGCCGGCACAACATGATCAGTTCGGCATCGATGTCGGGGCCGCCAAAACCGAGCGCCTCCGCGCCGACCTGATGGAACTGCCGATAACGGCCACGCTGCGGGCGTTCGTGACGGAACATCGGCCCGGCGTACCACAGCCGCTTCGGGCCGTCATAGGTCAGATTGTGTTCCAGCGCCGCGCGTACCACACAGGCGGTGCTTTCCGGCCGCAGCGTCAGCTGATCGCCATTCATCGAATCGGTAAACGAATACATTTCCTTTTCGACGATGTCGGTGACCTCCCCCAGGCCGCGCGCGAACAAAGCAGTCGGTTCGACGATCGGCGTACGAATCTGCTGGAAGCCATAGCTTTTCAGCACCGATTGGGCCGTGTTCTCGAACAGCTCCCACAACGAAGCGTCCGCCGGCAGGATGTCGTTCATCCCTTTTACACCGACGATTTTTTCCAGTTTTTTGCTTTCCGCCATTGTTCTTGAAAGAGTTGACGGCACGCTCGCCGGCGCGCCGGAAAAGAGGATTCAGAGCGCCGGCGCCTTGCCGTAACGCGTCTGCACATAGGACAGGACGATTTCCTGGAATTCTTCGGCGATCCGCTCACCGCGCAAGGTCAGCTTCTTTTCGCCATCGATGAACACCGGTGCCGCCGGCGATTCGCCGGTTCCCGGCAGGCTGATGCCAATGTTGGCATGCTTGGATTCGCCAGGACCGTTGACGATACATCCCATCACCGCCACGTTCATGTTCTCGACCCCGGCATACTGTTCTTTCCAGACCGGCATCTGCTGACGCAGATAACTCTGGATCTTGTCAGCCAGCTCCTGGAACACGGTCGAGGTGGTACGGCCGCAGCCGGGGCAGGCGATCACCATCGGCGTGAACTTGCGCAACCCCATCGTCTGCAGGATTTCCTGCGCCACGATGACTTCGCGGGCACGGTCGCCGCCCGGCTCCGGCGTCAGCGAAATGCGGATGGTGTCGCCGATCCCCTCCTGCAGCAGCACCGACAGCGCGGCGGTCGAGGCAACTATACCCTTGCTGCCCATACCGGCCTCGGTCAAACCCAGGTGCAGCGGGTAATCGCAGCGGCGCGCCAGTTCGCGGTAAACCGCGATCAGGTCCTGCACGCCCGACACCTTGCAGGACAGGATGATGCGATCGCCCGGCAACCCCAATTGCTCGGCGCGCCTGGCATTTTCGATCGCCGAAGTAATCAGCGCCTCGTACATCACCGCCTGCGCATCCCATGGCTGGGCGCGGCGGGCATTTTCGTCCATCGTGCGCGCCAGCAAGGCCTGGTCGAGGCTGCCCCAGTTCACGCCGATGCGCACCGGTTTGTCGTAACGGCATGCCACTTCGATCATCTGCGCAAACTGCGTATCGCGCTTGGCGCCCTGTCCGACATTGCCGGGATTGATGCGATATTTCGACAGCGCTTGCGCGCACTCTGGAAAATCGTTCAGCAGTCGATGGCCGTTATAGTGGAAATCGCCGACCAGCGGCACGTCAATCCCCATCCGGTCCAGCTGTTCACGAATCGCCGGCACGGCCGCCGCCGACTCCGGATTATTGACGGTAATGCGCACCAGTTCGGAGCCGGCCCGCGCCAGTTCCTTGACCTGGATCGCGGTACCGATCGCATCGGCGGTATCGGTATTGGTCATCGACTGCACCACTACCGGCGCACCGCCGCCGACCGCGATTTCTCGGGTGCCATAGCGGACACCGACGCGGCGGGTCGAATGGCGAAGCGCCGGGCCGGAACAAATCGGCAGAATGGAAGACATGCTTGCTTATTTCAGGTTGATGCGCGCGACATTGGTCGAGGTCGATGATTTCAGATCCAGCGGAGCGTTACGCAGACTCGCCTCGACACCGGCAACGTTGCCGACCACCAGCAGCACCGGCTCGACGATTTCAAAAGTCTCGGTCGTGCCTGCCTTGGCCAGGCGCGACACCACCACGCTGCTGTCCTCACGCTTGATTTCGATCCACGAATCCTCATGCACGGTCAGGTTCAACTCGTTGCCAGCCGCAGCGACCGGGACCGGAGCGGGAACCGGTGCAGGCCCAGGTTCGGGAGCCGCGGCAACTGGCGGTTCCGGCTTGGCGGGCACCACGGTTTCGACCGGCGGCGGCACTGGTTCGGCAGCAGGCGCCGCCTCGGCCGCCGGCGGAATTTCCGTCGCAGCGGCTGGCTGCGGCTCCGGAGCTTCGCTCACCACCGGCTGCGCCGGGGCTACTGCCTCCACAGGTTCGAACCAGGCGGCCACCGATTCCGGCAAGGCGGAGCGCCAATCGACGCGCTGCACGCCCCAGATGGCGGCCACCACCACGCCTGCCAGCAGAACGACCGGCAGCCACGGCCAGGAGGCCTTCGGCGCGTGCATCGACGGCAGACGAGTTTCCGAAAACGGCGCCGACAGCGGTTTCTGATGGCGAATCGATTCGATCGGTGAGCGGGTGTCGGTACCTATGCTCGCGAGCAACGGGGCCGGATCGAGATTCAGCAGGCGCGCATAGGTGCGAAGAAATCCGCGCGCCACCGTTGCACCCGGCAGCGTATCCAGACGATCGCTTTCCAGTGCCTCGATCTGGCGCGGCGACAGTTTCAGTTGCGCCGCCACCTGCTGAATGGTCCAGCCGGCTGCCTGACGCCCCTCGGCCAACTGCTGTCCCGGTGACAGCTGCACCGGCGCGACCGCGGCCTCGTCCTGCGGTGGCGTCAGCGCTTCGTCACTCATCGAATGCCCCGCGCAAATACGCCGCGTATTCTGGCGATTCCGGATAGCGCCGGCGCAACTGCGTCACCAGACTGGCTTCGGCCGAGCGTCGGCCCAGCCGGCGCTCGATCTTGATGCCGGTCCACAGAATGTCGGGCGTCGGCACTTCGGCCTTGGTAGCGCGATCGATATAGAAACGGGCGCGCTCGTCGTTGCCCTTCAGGAAATAGACCTTGGCCAGATTGGCATTCACCGACGGATTGCTGGGTTCGTACTGGAACGCCTGGGTGAAATACCGTTCGGCGGCAGCCTGGTCCTTCAGCTTCAGGCTACAGGCGCCGGCATTGTTCAGCGCCTTCGCCGGCGACTGGTAGGCCTTGTTGGCCAGCGCGGTTTCGAAATACGGAATCGCCTCCTTCTCGCGTCCGTTCTGGCACAGAAACCAGCCATAGTTGTTGGCGAAATCGGGATTGGCCGGTTGCAGCCGCAACGCGCGCAACAGGTTTTCGTCGGCCAGCCGGGTTTCCCCCATGTCCATGTAGATCAGGCCGCGCACACCGTAGGCCTCGGCGAAAGCCGGATCTGCCTGCAGCGCTTTCTTGATTTCGTCCAGCGCAGTGTCGAGCTGGCGCTGGCCGTAGTAGTCGATCGCCAGCTGCAGACGGATGCGGGCGCGTTTCTGGTCGTCGGTCTGATCCGAATTGGTGCGCAACTCGGCCTGCGGACTGCCGTCGGCAACCGTGCCGGAACCGGCACAACCCGCCAGCGCGGTCAGCGCCAGAATCAGGATCCACGGCAACCGGCCGGCGCGCATCATCATGACGGGATCTCCACCAGTCGCCCGAAATCCTTGCCGTATTTTTGCTGGTATTCGGTCATTTTCTGCATGCGCTCCCGTACCCGGGTTCTATCCTTCACCTCGCCGGCCAGCTGACCGCAGGCGGCGTCGATGTCGTCGCCGCGCGTCTTGCGGATGGTGGTGACGATGCCGGCATCCATCAGGATCTGGGCGAACGCCCTGATGCGCACATTGCCGGAGCGCTTCAGTCCTGATTCGGGGAAGGGATTGAACGGAATCAAATTGAATTTGCATGGTACGGCGTTCGCACCGTCTTGCACAAGGGCAAGCAGTTCGCGCGCGTGGGCGTCCGTGTCGTTGACACCATCGAGCATGCAGTATTCGAAGGTGACGAAGTCGCGCGGCGCGTAGTCGAGATAACGGCGGCAGGCGGCCATCAACTCGGCCAGCGGATGTTTCTTGTTCAGCGGCACCAGGCCGTCGCGCAAGGCATCGTTCGACGCATGCAGCGAGACCGCCAGCGCCACCGGGCACTCCTGCGCCAGCTTGTCGATCATCGGCACCACGCCGCTGGTGGACACCGTCACGCGCCGGCGCGACAAGCCATAGGCGGTGTCGTCCAGCATGATCTTCAAGGCGCTGACGACCGGCTGAAAATTCAGCAGCGGCTCGCCCATGCCCATCATGACCACGTTGGTGATCTGGCGTTCGCCCTTCGGGCTGCATTCGACGCCCTTGCTCCGGCGCAGCATGAATTCTGCCAGCCACAGCTGGCCGATGATTTCGCCGACCGTCAGATTGCGGCTGAAACCCTGCTTGCCGGTGGAGCAGAAACGGCAGTTGACCGCGCAGCCGGCCTGGGTCGAAATGCACAGCGTGCCGCGATTTTCCTCGGGGATGAACACCATTTCGACGGCGTTGCCCTGGCCGACGTCGAGCAGCCACTTGCGAGTGCCGTCGGCCGACAGATGGTCGCTGATGATGGTGGGGGCGACCACCTGGGCAGTCGCCGCCAGCTTGTCGCGCAGCGATTTGGCGACGTCGGTCATCGCCTGGAAATCGTCGCAACCCGACTGGTGGATCCAGCGCTGCAGCTGCTTGGCGCGCATCTTGACGCGGCGCGGCTCTTCGCCGAGATCGAGGCAGAAGGCGGAAAGCTGGGCCGAATCCAGGTTCAGCAGGTTGACGAGTTCGGTGGTCATGGCAGTACAGTACGCCGCTCGCCGGCTGGCGGCGAGCGGCAATCGGGATCAGCGCGAGTAGACGTTCAGCGCCGGGAAGAAATAGGCGATTTCGACCTGGGCGGTTTCCGCCGCGTCGGAGCCGTGCACCGCGTTGGCGTCGATCGAATCGGCGAAGTCGGCGCGGATCGTGCCCTTGTCGGCCTTCTTCGGATCGGTCGCGCCCATCAGTTCGCGGTTCTTGGCGATCGCGCCCTCGCCTTCCAGCACCTGCACCATCACCGGGCCGGAGACCATGAAGTCGACCAGATCCTTGAAGAACGGACGTTCGCGGTGCACCGCGTAGAAGCCTTCGGCTTCGGCGCGCGACAGGTGCGCCATGCGGGCGGCGATCACCTTCAGGCCGGCGTTTTCAAAACGGGTATAGATCTGGCCGATGACGTTTTTCGCGACTGCGTCCGGCTTGATGATCGACAGGGTACGTTCGATTGCCATCTGTAAAAACTCCAATGAAATTAAAGGGTTAAGGAAATCAGTTAAAAATTTGATTAACCATGGATTTTATCATGAAACCCCGCCCGTCACGGAAGGCGGAAAACCGCGCGCGGCGCCACCGAACGCTGCATGGCGACGCCGGTCCTATATACTGGAGTTTCCATCGTATTCACATTGAGCCGCCCGGCGCGGCCACTCTGGAGGCAACATGAACCCGAACATTCCGCAAACCACCTATGGCGGCGCCGCCACCGGCGTGCTGGCGGTACGCCATCGCGTGCTGCGCAACACCTACTGGCTGCTGGCGCTGTCGATGCTGCCGACCATCCTCGGCGCCTGGGTCGGCGTGCAGATGAATTTCTCGCTGTTCGCCGGCAATCCGATGATCGGTTTCATCGCCTTCCTGGCGATCGCCTTCGGTTTCATCTTCGCGATCGAAAAAACCAAGAACTCCGGCCTCGGCGTCGCCGTGCTGCTCGGCTTCACCTTCTTCATGGGACTGATGCTGTCGCGCCTGATCGGCCAGATACTGGGCTTTTCCAACGGCGCCACGCTGATCATGACGGCGTTCGGCGGCACCGCCGCGATCTTCGGCGTGATGGCCACCGTCGCCACGGTATCCAGGCGCGATTTTTCCGGCATGGGCAAATGGCTGTTCGCCGGTGTGCTGGTGATTCTGGTGGCGGCCGCGGCCAACATTTTCCTGCAGTTGCCGGCGCTGTACCTGACCATCTCGGTGGTGGCGATCGCGATTTTTTCGGCCTACATCCTGTACGACGTGCAGCAGGTCATCAACGGCGGCGAGACCAACTACATCTCGGCGACGCTGGCGATCTACCTCGATCTGTACAACATCTTCGCCAACCTGCTGTCGCTGCTCGGCATCTTCGGCGGCAGCCGCGACTGAAGCGGCGCTGCTCCCGCATCAAGCCGGCCGGCGATGGCCGGCTTTTTTCATCGCCGCTGCTCAGGGAATCGATTTCCGCCGCAGCAAATGCATCGCGCCGAACAACCGCTGCATGCCCGGATGGGCGATGAAACTGAGGTTGTACGGATGCTCCGACACCTCTTTCGGGAAGGCGCGGGAAATCGGCAGGGCTTCCAGTTCGGCGGCGATTTTTCCCCACAACACCAGCGTCGGCGGCGGCGCATGGTTCACCCGCGCGTGTTCCGCCAAAGCCGCCAGCACCGCCTGCAGCAGCGGCCGCCAGGCCTTGGCGTCGCGCAGCGGCGCCACCTCCGGCCGGTACACCAGCGTCGCGTTCAGCAGCAGGAAACCGTTGTCGAGCAGGTTTTCCTGCAGCTCGGCGCGGGTCTGAATCCAGCCGGAGCCGGCGGCCTGCGCCTGCCGGGCGATCGGCGCCAGCGCCTCGCCCGAAAGCTGCAAGGGATCGGCATGGCCGCCGGCCACCAGCAGCATCTTCATGAAATTGCGCAAGGAGGTGGCGCGATTGACCGGCTTCGACAGCCCGCGCTCCGACCACAGCGAATCGACCGCGCCATCCATGAAGCAGACGCCGATCGCGCTTTGCTCGCGCGGGTACGGGCCTTCGCCGATCAGCACGTAACGCACCTGCGGCAAGGGCCGCGCAAAGGCGGCGAAGATTCGCCCGCCGGTCGGCAGGTAGGCGCTGTTCGCCAGTTGCGGCAGATAGGCCGGGTCGGCCGCCGCCATCGCCTCCAGCCCGGCGCACAGCACCGGTTGCCAGGATGGATCGGCGCTGGCGAGTGCGGCGGCGAACGGAGCGGGAATGGCGGCAGGCGTCATCGGCGAGGCTTTCTTTGGAATCAGTGAAAAGGCGACGCCGGGTGACAGGTAGCGGCGCCGCACGACATCAACGGCGAGGCCGGGCCAGCGGCCCTGGCGGTTATCGGAACAGCATGCGATTTCGGCTGCGGCAACCTGCATTTCTGCCGTCATCGCCATATACTCCCCTTGGTCATGCCCTACGCCGGGCATGAACAGCCGATCTACGATGCATACTCCCCTATTTTTACAGGAACGCCGGAGAGATTTTACGCCTTGCCGAGCATCGGCACGACACTGTCGGCGCCGGCGGTGCCGAACAGCTGCTCCTTCAGCACACCAAGCTGGTCACGCACCTGCGCCGCCTTTTCGAACTCCAGGTTCTTGGCGTGTTCCAGCATCAGCTTTTCCAGCCGCTTGATTTCCTTGCTGGCCTGTTTTTCGCTCATCGCCTCGTAGCGCGCGTGCTCCTGCGCCGCCTGCAATTCCTCGCGCGCTTCCTGCGGGCTGTAGACGCCGTCGATCAGTTCGCGGATGGTCTTCTTGATGCCGACCGGCGTGATGTGGTTGGCCTCGTTGAAAGCCAGCTGCCTGGCGCGGCGGCGCTCGGTTTCGTCGATCGCCCGGCGCATCGAATCGGTCACCCGGTCGCCGTACAGGATCGCCATGCCGTTCAGGTTGCGGGCGGCGCGGCCGATGGTCTGGATCAGGCTGCGCTCGGAACGCAGGAAACCTTCCTTGTCGGCGTCCAGGATCGCCACCAGCGACACCTCCGGAATGTCCAGCCCCTCGCGCAGCAGGTTGATGCCGACCAGCACGTCGAAGGTGCCGAGCCGCAGATCGCGGATGATCTCGACGCGCTCGACGGTATCGATGTCGCTGTGCAGATAGCGCACCTTGACGCCGTTGTCGGACAGGAATTCGGTCAGCTGCTCGGCCATGCGCTTGGTCAGGGTCGTCACCAGCACGCGCTCGTCCTTGGCGATGCGTTCACTGATTTCCGACATCAGGTCATCGACCTGGGTACTGGCCGGACGCACGCTGATGACCGGATCGACCAGCCCGGTCGGCCGCACCACCTGCTCGACCACCTGGTCGGCATGCTCGTTTTCGTATTCCGCCGGTGTCGCCGAGACGAACACCGTCTGCCGCATCTTCGACTGGAATTCGTCGAAGCGCAGCGGCCGGTTGTCCAGCGCCGACGGTAGCCGGAAACCGTAATCGACCAGATTGGTCTTGCGCGCGCGGTCGCCGTTGTACATGCCGTTCAGCTGGCCGACCAGCACGTGCGATTCATCCATGAACATCAGCGCGTCCGGCGGCAGGTAATCGACCAGCGTCGGCGGCGGTTCGCCCGGCTTGGCGCCGGACAGATGGCGCGAATAGTTTTCGATGCCCTTGGTGAAGCCGATCTCCTGCATCATTTCCAGGTCGAAACGGGTACGCTGCTCCAGCCGCTGCTCCTCGACCAGCTTGTCCTGCTGGCGGAACCACGCCAGCCGCTCGCGCAACTCTTCCTTGATGGTTTCGATCGCCCGCAGCACGGTCGCGCGCGGCGTCACGTAGTGCGAACCGGGATAGACGGTGAAACGCGGAATCTTCTGCCGCACGCGGCCGGTCAGCGGGTCGAATAATTGCAGGCTCTCGACCTCGTCGTCGAAGGTTTCGATGCGCAGCGCCAGCTCGGCGTGTTCGGCCGGAAAGACATCGATCATGTCGCCGCGCACGCGGAAGGTACCGCGCGCGAAATCGACATCGTTGCGGGTGTACTGCATCTGGATCAGGCGCGCGATGACATCGCGCTGGCTGACCTTGTCGCCGCTGCGCAAGGTCAGGATCATCTGGTGGTATTCGTTCGGATTACCGATACCGTAGATCGCCGACACGGTGGCGACGATCACCACGTCGCGCCGCTCCATCAGCGACTTGGTGCAGGACAGCCGCATCTGCTCGATGTGCTCGTTGATCGACGAGTCCTTTTCGATGAACAGGTCGCGCTGCGGCACATAGGCTTCCGGCTGGTAATAGTCGTAATAGCTGACGAAATACTCGACCGCGTTCTTCGGGAAAAACTCGCGGAATTCGCTGTACAGCTGCGCAGCCAGGGTCTTGTTCGGCGCGAACACGATCGCCGGCCGGCCCAGCCGGGCGATCACGTTGGCCATCGTGTAAGTCTTGCCGGAACCGGTCACGCCCAGCAGCGTCTGATAGAACAATCCGTCCTCGACGCCTTCGACCAGACGGGCGATCGCCTGCGGCTGGTCGCCGGCCGGCGGAAACGGCTGATACAGCTGATAGGGAGAGCCAGGAAAAGTGATGATTCGGGATTCGTCCAGTGCGCCGGGAGCGTCGGATAATTCTGCCATTGCAATCTACCTTTGGTAAAATCGTTGCCTGCAATTCAGCGGCGCCACGCCAGCTTTCCGCCCTGCATTGCCCCTACCGCGGCACAAAATTGCAACCAACTTTTCATGTTATCACGATGAACGCGCCCCTCCCCGCCCCCCTTTTCAGCACCATCGAACTTGCTCCGCGCGATCCAATTCTCGGCATCACCGAAGCCTATAACGCCGACCAGAATCCGCAGAAAATCAACCTCGGAGTCGGCGTCTACTACGATGACAACGGCAAAGTGCCGCTGCTGGAGTGCGTGCAAAAAGCGGAAGCGCAACTGGCGCAAAAGCTGGCGCCGCGCGGCTACCTGCCGATCGACGGCCTGCCCGCCTACGACAAGGCGGTACAAGACCTGGTATTTGGTGCCGACAGCCCGATCGTTCAAGAAAAGCGCGCGGTCACCGTGCAGGCTCTGGGCGGCACCGGCGCGCTCAAGCTCGGCGCCGACTTCCTGAAACGCTTCGCGCCCGGCGCCCAGGTCTGGATCAGCGATCCGAGCTGGGAGAACCATCGCGCGCTGTTCGAAGCCGCCGGTTTCACCGTCAACAACTACCCATACTACGACCCGGCCAGCCACGGCGTCGCCTTCCCGCAAATGCTGCAGGCACTGCAGACGATGCCGGCCGGTTCGATCGTCGTGCTGCACGCCTGCTGCCACAACCCGACCGGCGCCGACCTGTCGGACGAACAATGGCAGCAGGTGATTCAGGTAGTGACCCAGCGCGGCCTGATTCCGTTCCTCGACATGGCCTATCAGGGCTTCGGCGACGGCATCGAAGCCGACGGCAAGGTGGTGCGGCAGTTCGCCGTCGCCGGCGGTCCGCTGTTCGTTTCCAACTCGTTCTCGAAATCGTTCTCGCTGTATGGCGAACGGGTCGGCGCGCTGTCGATCGCCGCTGCCAGCACCGAGGAAGCGGCGCGTGTGCTGTCGCAACTGAAGCGCGTGGTGCGCACCAACTACTCCAACCCGCCGATCCACGGCGGCCAAGTGGTCGCCACCGTGCTCGGCACGCCGGAACTGCGCCAGATGTGGGAATCGGAACTGACCGGCATGCGCGTGCGCATTCGCGAAATGCGCCAGCAGCTGGTGCAGCAGCTGAAGCAAAAGGCACCGGCGCGCGACTTCGATTTCGTCACCCGCCAGCGCGGCATGTTCTCCTATTCCGGCCTTTCCAAGGAACAGGTCGGCCGCCTGCGCAACGAGTTCTCGATCTACGCGGTCGACACCGGCCGCATCTGCGTCGCCGCGCTGAATTCGCGCAACATCGAGCGCGTGGTCGAATCGATCGCCAAGGTCATCTGAAGATTCGAACCGGGGCTGGAAACGTTCGACACATTCACCGTTTCCAGCATCAAATCCGGCATTTTTGATTTGACATACAGCATTTCACGAGCCTATAATCCTGCTTCTTTTCCCTGATAGCTCAGTCGGTAGAGCGACGGACTGTTAATCCGCAGGTCCCTGGTTCGAGTCCAGGTCGGGGAGCCAGATACCAGAAGGGCCGCACGCAAGTGCGGCCCTTCTTCATTTTCCCCTCCCGAACCGCGTCAATGCCGTCGCAGCACAGCCACCTTCTGCAGCGTGATGTCGGCCAGCTGTCCCCCCAGGTAGCACGCAGGTAATGGGACAAATCGGCGATCTCGCCGTCGCTAAACCGTTGCGCGAAGCTCGGCATCGGCGGCATGCTTTCCAGGCCGCCGAATTTCTGTTCCGCCAGGCCATCGAGGATCGACACGATCAGGTTGCGCGGATTGGCCGTGCGCAGTGTCGAGTTGCCGGCCATCGCCACCGCCGTATGCGGCCTGCCGGCACCATTCGCCAGGAGGTCGGCTACGCATGGCAGTAGCTCCCGCCTGCGGCCGTATACGCGCGTAGATGGTTTGCGCCAAGACTGAACCGGTTCAGCCAAATAAAAGGGCCGCCGGCGCAAAACGCGGGCAGCCTTTCGGGCGGGAACGGCGCGCTTCGGTCAGCAGTTTTGAATTTTCATCACGCCCTGATCGAAACGGCAGCGGCGCCGATCGATGCGCTCACGGCTCTGGACCGAACTCACCACGCCGTTGGTGACGTAGACGTACCAGGTACGATCGCCACGATTGAAAATCAGCTGATCATGTGTGCCGCTGGAGTAGTCGCCAGTATTGATTCGATTCGGCCAGCCCAGCGCCTCGGTCAATTCGGACTGCGTCATCGACACCATCGGCACCCCGGCCCGGATGGCATTCCGCATCTGCAGGCGTTGCTTCTGCGCTGCCAGATCCAGCTTGGCTATCGCTTCATCCATCGGGCCTGGTGCCGGCACATCGATCGTCTTCACTTGTTGGCTTCGGCCGCTGCAAGGCGCATCGGTGTAGATGGTCTTGCCATCTACCGCGCATTTATAAACCTGGGCGGACACGGATGAGGAAATCAGCAGTAGTACTGCCGCAGCGATCCGATTGATCATTTATGCCCCCTCATCAAAACGACTGCCTTGCACCGACGTAACTGCGGGTATCGGTCTTTTTTAGAATTCTCCCGATCTGGCGATCCGACAGTACCTATTCTGTCGCAAGCACCCACACACTTGAACCTTTGTCATATTTTTTGACAATTTCCTGATTGCGCCGCGACACATCAACGCCGTCGCAGCGGGAGATGTAGATTCGGGTACGGCGATCGACGATCGTGACCGCAATCGGCATGTCGACCTCGTCGTGATTGACTACAATCAAAGCGCGCTGCGCGTATCGGCTCCCGCGTGTATACGCGGTTCGTTTCGGACGTTATGGTCGGGGAGCGTAGCGCGCCCTGTTTTCCCCTGCTGGTCTTGATCACCAGCGACAGCAGGGGCAACGCCCGGTTTCGTCTTCCGGGCAGTTTCTCAAACACGGCCTGGAACATTTCCCCATCGATCAGCTGTAAGACACCAACGCCGGCAGGCGGCTACGCGTCATGCCGCCGCAAGCAAACCGATCGACACCACTCGACACAATGAAGCCGATACCGCCAGACGGCGTGGCGCCCTGGCCGCCGCTACGCCGCCAGCCGCGGGTAGTCGGTATAGCCTTCGGCGCCGGAGAAATAGAAGGTGTCCGGGCGCGGCTCATTGAGCGGCGCGTTCCGCCGCAGGCGCTCCGGCAGGTCCGGGTTGGCGATGAACAGCCGGCCGAACGCCACCGCGTCGGCATCACCGTCGGCCAGCAGCTGGCTGGCGCTGGCGCCGGTCAGGTTTTCATTGGCGATGTAGATGCCGCCGAAAGTCTGCTTCAGCTGTGGGCCGAGCCGGTCCGGTCCGACCGCTTCACGCGCGCAGAGGAAGGCGATACGGCGCCGCCCAAGTTCGCGGGCAACGTAGCCGAAGGTCGCGGCCAGATCGGAGTCGCCCATCGAATGCGCATCACCGCGCGGCGCCAGGTGCATGCCGACACGCGCCGCGCCCCATACCGAGACGCAGGCATCGGTCACTTCCAGCATCAGCCGCGCGCGGTTTTCGATCGAGCCACCATAGGCGTCGTCACGCTTGTTGCTGCCGTCCTGCAGGAACTGATCGAGCAGATAGCCGTTGGCACCATGCACCTCGACGCCGTCGAAGCCGGCCGCCAGAGCATTTTCGGCGCCCTGGCGGAATGCCGCGACGATGCCCGGCAGTTCGTCGAGGGCGAGCGCGCGCGGCGTCGGATACGGGCGCTGCGGCCGCACCAGGCTGACGTGGCCGCTGGCAGCGATCGCGCTCGGCGCCACCGGCGGCTGGCCGTCGAGGAATATCGGATCGGAGATGCGGCCGACATGCCATAGCTGCAGAAAGATGCGACCGCCCTCGGCATGCACCGCCTGCGTCACCTGCTTCCAGCCCTCGACCTGCTCCGCCGACCAGATGCCGGGTGTGTCGGCATAGCCGACGCCCTGCGGCATCACTGCGGTGGCTTCGGACAGGATCAGGCCGGCGCTGGCGCGCTGGCGGTAGTACTCGACCATCAAGGCGTTCGGTACGCGCGCGCTGCCGACCGCGCGCGAGCGGGTCAACGGTGACATGAAGATGCGGTTCGGAAGTGTCAGGTCGCCGATCGTGATCGGATCAAACAGAGTTGCCATGGGATTCCCGTTGAAAGTGGCGGAACGGTTCCGCCGGGTCAAAAAAGACGGCGCTATAGCGCGTCGCCGATATGCTCCAGAAAGGCCTGAATCGTCGCTTCGTCGCGCTTGAAGAAAACCCATTGGCCAATGCGCTTGGCACTGACCAGCCCGGCCCGCTGCAGGGTCGCCAGATGTGCCGACACGGTCGATTGCGACAGACCGGCGCATTGGTCGATCAGGCCGGCGCAGACGCCCAGGTCGAGCGGATATTCCTGCATGTGGAAATGCTGTTCCGGGTTTTTCAGGCACGCCAGAATCTGGCGCCGCACCGGGTTGGCCAGCGCCTTGTGGATCGCGTCGATGTCGATGGCGTCTTGTGCTGGCATGAGTATGATCTTGACGATATTTGAATCTGTATTTTTCGAATTATATATCGTCAAGTTACGATATGTTTGCAGCATGCCAGCTTGCCTGATATGGCCACAGATCACCACAGCCGCAAGGATGAGCGTGTCCGGTTTGCCGGCAAATATTTCTTTTTCCATCCGGAAAGCTGCCGTACACTGATTGCCGATTTCACATCACAAAAGGTGAACGATGAAGATCCAACAAATCAGCGCCGGCCGTGAACGTTCGGTGGCGCTCGCGGCGGACGGCAGCGCGCATGGCTGGGGTGCCTTCAAAAAATTGATCCCGCTCCCGGCCGGCAGCGTGGCCAGCGAAGTCTGCAGCAGCGACGGCAGCGAAATCGGCCACAACCGTTTCGCCCAGCCCCGGCCGCAAATCCTGAATCCGAACGTGCCGTTCGCCACCGTCGCCGACGGCTATATCGACACCCTCGGCGTGCGCCGCGATGGCGACGTGCTGTCGTGCCGCCCGGTGGTGGCGTCGCAACTGGGCGCCGCGCACGAGCCGGTGCAGGGCCTGCCGGCCGGCACGGTGCAGGTGGCGCTGACCGAATCCGGCGCGTTCGCGCTGCACGCCGACGGCACGGTCTGGTCCTGGGGCATGAACGTCCACGGCCAACTCGGACGCACCACCGCAAAGCCGCACAGCAAGGCGGCGGCGATCGAAGGTCTGGCGCCGATCACCCAGCTGGCTGCCGGCCACGCCCACATGCTGGCGCTGGACCGCGCCGGTCAGGTCTGGTCCTGGGGCTCGAACAGCGCCGGCCAGCTCGGCAACGGCACACTGAAGGCGCAGACGGCGCCGGCACGGGTGGTTTTTCCCGATCCGATCCGGCATGTCGCCGCCGGCGACAGCCACAGCTTCGCGCTCGACGTGCATGGCCGCCTGTGGGCCTGGGGCTCGAACAACCACGGCCAGACCGGCGACGGTGCGGCGCGTTATTACACCCGGCCGGTACGAATCAAGACCGGATTCGCGGTGGCGCAGATCGATGCCGGCATGTTCTATACGACGGCGCTGTCGGCGCAGGGCGAGGTGTTCGCCTGGGGCTGGAACGGCCTCGGCCAGACTGGTCGCGACAGCGCTGCCTCGTCGCCGCAGCCGGTGCGGATCAAGCCGCTGACGCGCATCACCAGCATCGCCGCCGGCACCGGCCACGTGCTGGCCACCGACGGCACCGCCGTGTTCGCCTGGGGCGACAACCGCAGCGCCGCCTGCGGCATCGCGCCGGCGCGCACGATCCAGCCGCAGCCGATCCAGGTGACTTTCGCATAGGGGCCCATCATGAATGCACGCATTTCCTCACCCGCCCCGGCCATCGACGAAGGCCGCCGCGATACCCTGCGCTGGGCGTTCGGGCTGTCGGTCGGCGCCGCGCTGGCACCGCTGGCCGGCTGCGGCGGCAGCGCTGCCGCCACCGAAGATACCCTGCCCGAAGCGCTCGTGCTGGAATCGAAAAACGGCCTGCTCGACATGACGCTGGCGGTGCGTTACGCCAATCAGCAGCTCGACAGCGCCGATCCCCAGGAGGTCTATCCTGGCAGCGTCGAAAAAATCAATACCTCGCTGCGCAGCTACAATGGCCGCTACATGGCGCCAACGCTGTATCTGACCGCCGGCGACACCCTGCGCGTCGATCTGCGCAACGAGTTGCCGCCCAGCCCGAGCGGCCAGTCGGCGCTGAGCTATCTGAATCACCAGAACAGCACCAACCTGCACTTCCACGGCCTGCACGTCGATCCCAAGGAAATCCGCCCCGGCGTGTTCGGCGACTACGTGGTCGATACCCCGGAAGCCGGCGTGCTGCCCGGTGCCGGCCGCCAGCACGAAATCACGATTCCGGCCAACCACACCAACGGCATCTACTGGTACCACCCGCATTTGCACGGTTCCTCGAACGTGCAGGTAGTCAGCGGCATGTTCGGCGCCATCCTGGTGCGCGATCCGAACGATCGCTTCATCGACTCGCCCGGCATCCGCGAACGGGTGATGTTCATCCATAAGACGAACATGACCGAAGATGGCAAGACCGAATCGTTCTATGACTCCTTGAACGCCGCAAATTCGGCCTCCCTGATCAACGGCGCCTTTCAGCCGACCATCGTGATGCGGCCGGGCGAAGTGCAGCAATGGCACTTCATCAACGCCTCCTCGTTCTTCCCGTTCAATCCGCTACTGGACGGCCATACGCTGTGGCACTACGCCCGCGACGGCAACGTGTTCAACCGCAAGTTCCGGCCGATCAACCTGGAAACCTCGACGCAGTTCGACAACCAGCAATGGCCCGGCAACGCGCTCTATCCGGGCAACCGTCATTCGGTGGTGGTCAAGGCCAGCAACGTGCCCGGCACCTACTATCTGCGTTCGGCCGCCGCGCCCAGCAGCGACGCCACGGAAATCGTCGCCCGCATCGTCGTCGAAGGGCTGCCGATGGACACGCCGCTGCCCTCGCCCGCCGCGCTGCCGCAGTATGCAGAGCACGTGCCGATCACCGACGAAGAACTGGCGGCAAATGGCGGCAAGACGCGCGCGCTGATACTGGGCTTCGTCGACAAGGACGACGAGCATCTGGACCTGCCGATTCCGGCTGGCGAGGAGTGGTTCGTCCCGGTCGGCGACGGCCTCGACGGGTTCGCCAACATCGTCTTCGCCGTTGGCAGCTTCGGCGGCAAGCTGGCACCGTTCCAGTCATCGCTGGCGGTGACGCAGACGGTGGCGCTGAACGCGGTGGAGGAATGGACCATCTACAACATGAACCCTTATCCGCATCCGTTCCACATCCACGTCAATGACAGCTACGTGGTCAAGGTCAACGGCGAGGATGTCACGCCCTACTGGGCCGACACCCTGCCGCTGCCGCCGTACGGCACCAGCGAACAGCCGACCTCGATCACCTTCCGCATGCGCTTCACCGACTTCACCGGCAAATACGTCTGGCATTGCCATGCGCTGGATCACGAAGACATGGGGATGATGCAGCTGGTGGAAGTGCGCGCCTGAAAGGAGCGTGAAGCGCCGCCAGGACGGCGGCGCCGACATCCGGGCCGGACGCGCTCTTGCAAGCGTCCGGCCTTTTCATATACTCCCCTTGTACCAACGCTGTGACGGGCATGGGCATTGAGTTTTTACCGCATACTCCCCTTCATACGGATTTTCACCGTCGGCTTCCCGCCGTTTCAGGCCGGCAGCCGGCAACCCTCCCGCCGCCCGCTCAGGCGCCCACGGCGCCGCTTCCCCGCGACGGCCGCCGCCGTCTCAGCCGCCGTCTCAGCTACCCGCCACCGTCATGCTCTCGATCAGGATCGAGCCGGTTTCCTTGCTGCCGCGAATCAGCGTGTCGGCGCCGACCGCAACAATCTGCCGCAGCATGTCCTTCATGTTGCCGGCGATCGTGATTTCCTCGACCGGGTACTGGATCTTGCCGTTCTCGACCCAGTAGCCGGCGGCGCCGCGCGAATAGTCGCCGGTCACGTAGTTCACGCCCTGCCCCATCAGCTCCGTCACCAGCAGGCCGGTGCCGAGCTTTTTCAGCATCGCGCGGAAATTGTCGGTCGAGCGCGTCAGCGTCGAAGTCAGCCTCAGGTTGTGCGAGCCGCCGGCGTTGCCGGTGCTCTGCATGCCGAGCTTGCGCGCCGAATAGGTGGACAGGAAATAGCCCTGCACCACGCCATCCTTGACCACCTGGCGGCGGCAGGTGCGCACGCCTTCCTCGTCGAACGGCGCCGAGCCGACGCCGCCGACCACGTGCGGGTCCTCGACGATCTGCAGATGCGGCGCCAGCGCCTGCTGGCCGAGCGAATCCAGCAGGAAGCTCGACTTGCGGTACAGCGCGCCGCCGGAAGTCGCCTGCACGAAGGCACCGAGGATGCCGGCCGCCAGCGGCGCCTCGAACAGCACCGGGCACTTGCGAGTGCCGAGCTTTTGCGCGTGCAGCCGCGCCAGCGCGCGTTCGGCGGCGTAGCGGCCGATCGCTTCCGGCTTCGCCAGTTTCTTCGGGTCGCGCATCGACGAATACCAGTCGTCGCGCTGCATCTGCGCGCCCCGGCCGGCGATCGGCGCCACCGAAATCGTGTGGCGCGAATACGGATAGCCGCCGATGAAGCCGCGGCTGTTGGCGGCGACGAAGTGCGACTGCTGCGCGTATACGCCGGCGCCTTCGCTGTTGCTGATGCGCCTGTCCACCGCGAACGCCGCCGCCTCGCCGCGCCGCGCCAGTTCGACCGCCTCCTCCGCGCTCAGCAGCCACGGTGAATACAGCTTCAGGTCGCGCGGCCGCATTTCCAGCATGTCCTGATCCGGCAGGCCGGCGCAGTCGTCCGGCGCGGTGAAACGGGCGATGTTGTAGGCGGCATCGACGGTATCGCGCAGCGACTGCGCGGAAAAATCCGAGGTGCTGGCATTGCCGCGCCGGATCTGCTTGCCCTTGCCGAGGAACACGGTCACGCCCATGCCCTTGTCCTTGTTCTGCTCGATCGTCTCGACCTTGCCGCGCCGCACCGACACCGACAGCCCGTTGCCCTCGCTGAATTCCAGCGCGCAATCGGTGGCCCCTTTCTGCTTCGCATAGCGCAGCATGTCCTGCGCCAGTTCGCGCAACTGGTCCTGGCGGTAAATGAAAACGGAGTCGGTCATGGGGGCGGTTTCTTCGGGGCGGGTAAAGCTTTATGATAGCAGCCGGCGCCGGTACGGCGCGCTGCCCACAAGTGTCGAAACATGCCAAATCCCAACCGCGGTTCCTGCGGCTTTCAGTCCAGCGAATTCGAACAGGAATACGACCGCCCCTCCAAATCCCAACTGAAGCGCGAGATGACCGCGCTGCAAAAACTCGGCGAGGAACTGGTCGCGCAACCGAAGGAGCGGGTGCTGCGCGCGCCGCTGCCGGACGACGTGCGCGACGCCATCCTCGAATGCCAGCGCATCAGCAACCACGAAGGCCGGCGCCGCCAGCTGCAATTCGTCGGCAAGAAGATGCGCACGCTCGACGAGGATGAAATCGCCGCGCTGCAAAGCACGCTGGATAGCTGGCGCGGCGCCTCGAAGGCCGAAACCAACGCGCTGCATCTGCTGGAACGGCGCCGCGAAAAACTACTGGCGGCCGACAGCGCGCTGACCGAATTGCTGGCCGAGCATCCCGGCGCCGACGCCCAGCGGCTGCGCACGCTGATCCGCAACGCGCGCCGCGAGCAGGCCGAAAGCAAACCGCCGAAAGCCTACCGCGAGATTTTCCAGATCCTGAAGCAATTGCAGGAAGGCGATGCCGCCGCCAGCAACGGCGAAACGAACGAGGAAAGCAACGATGACGACGACGCCTGAATTCCTGCGCATCGGCCTGCTGTCGGTCTCCGACCGCGCCAGCAGCGGCGGCTATCAGGATCAGGGCATCCCGGCGCTGCGCGACTGGCTGGGCGGCGCGCTGACCAGCCCGTGGCAGGCCGAGGAACGGCTGATCCCCGACGAACGCGCGCAGATCGAAGCGGCGCTGATCGAACTGGTGGACTCGCGGCGCTGCCATCTGGTGCTGACCACCGGCGGCACCGGCCCGGCGCGGCGCGACGTCACGCCGGAAGCGACGCTGGCGGTCGCCAGCAAGGAAATGCCCGGCTTCGGCGAACAGATGCGGCAGATCAGCCTGCGTTTCGTGCCGACCGCGATCCTGTCACGGCAAGTCGCGGTGATCCGCGAAAGCGCCGATCACGCGGCGCTGATCATCAACCTGCCGGGCCAGCCGAAATCGATCAAGGAAACCCTGGAAGGGCTGAAGGACGCCGACGGCAAGCCGGTGGTGCCCGGCATCTTCGCCGCCGTACCGTATTGCCTGGACCTGATCGGCGGCCCCTACGCCGAAACCGACGACGCGGTGTGCAAGGCGTTCCGGCCGAAATCGGCGCTGCGCCCGAAGTGACTTCTTCTCTTTTTCAAGAAACCGACATGAGCGACACCCTGCTGGAAACCATCGAACTCGACACCGCGCCGAACCCCACCGCCGCCGTGATCTGGATGCACGGCCTCGGCGCCGACGGCAACGACTTCGTGCCGATCGTGCGCGAACTCGACCTGTCCGGCGCGGCGCCGATCCGCTTCATCTTCCCGCACGCGCCGACGATGCCGGTGACGATCAACAACGGCTACGTGATGCGCGCCTGGTACGACATCCTCGGCACCGACCTGGCACGGCGGGAAGACGAAGCCGGCCTGCGCGCCTCGCAAAAATCGGTCGAGGCGCTGATCGCGCGCGAGCAGGCGCGCGGCATCGCCGCCGACCGCATCGTGCTGGCCGGCTTTTCGCAAGGCTGCGCGATGACCTTGCAGACCGGCCTGCGCCACCCGCAAAAACTGGCCGGGCTGCTGTGCCTGTCCGGCTACCTGCCGCTGCACGCGCAAGTCGCGGCGGAACGCCACGCCGCCAATCAGGCCACGCCGATCTTCCTCGCGCATGGCCGTGGCGATCCGGTGATCCCGATCCCGCGCGCCGAACAGTCGCGCGACATGCTGCGCGCGCTCGGCTACGCGGTCGAGTGGCATGAGTACCTGATGCAGCACGCGGTCTGCCCGGAAGAAATCGACGACATCGGCGCCTGGCTGCGGCGCGTGCTGGCGGCCTGAGCGCAATCCCGGCGGCACGCCGGATCAGGCCCCCGGCTGCGACAGGAAGTAGGCCGGACTGGCCAGCAGCAGCGACACCAGTTCGCTCTGGCGGCGCGTGCCGGTTTTCTGGAACAGGCTTTTCAGCTGGCTCTTGACGGTATTGATCGAGGTGCCGCGTTCCTGCGCGACGTCGTCCAGCGTCCGGCCGCCACACAAGGCCACCGCCAGCTGCGCTTCCGCGCTGGATAGCTGGAACAGGCCACGCACCAGTTCGGCGGTCAGGCTCGGGCGCCGCGCCGGATCGAAGACGAACAGCAGCGCGCCGCCCTGCCCCGGCGTTCCGGCCGGCAGGCGCAGCGGCGCCACCAGCAGCATCAGTGGCAGCTGCTGCGGACGCGGCAGCAGCAGCGTTTCTTGCAGCGCGCAGGATTCGCCGCGCGAGAGGCGCACCGCGTTATAGATTTCCAGATTGATGCGGGCGGTCAGCTCGCGCTCGCGGGCTTGCAGATGACCGCCGTCGACGAACAGGAACTGGCCGTCGGCCAGCAGCCGCTCGCCGCTGCGATTACGGTGCGCCACACGCGCCGATTCGTCGAACAGCAGGGTCGGCATCGTCAGCACGTCGAGACCGCCGATCAGGAAGTTCTGGCCGAACTGCAATTCGGCGAAGCGCTGGCGCATCTGCATCGCCCGCTGCAGGTGCGGCATCAGCGCGTCCAGCCGGGCGATCTCGTCGCGCCCGAACGGCTGCTGCCCGGTGCCGCGCTGCAGGATCATCTGGGTCAGCCAGCCGCCCTCCTGCAGCACGGTGGCGCCGGCGGCGTAGGCCACGCCCTGCGGCGCCAGCCACTCACGCGCGAACGGCGTCGCGGCGAAATCGCCCGGCTGCTCCAGATCGAGATTGCTGGCGTAGAAGTGGGCGATCGGCGCCCGCTGCACGTGCGCCGCCAGCAGATCGCTGCGACCGTATTCGAGCGCGTAGCTCTCGACCCACTTGTGTTCGATGCCGTGCATCCACAGCCCCTTCACTTCCTGGGACTCGGCGTGGCGCACCACCATCGTCACCGCCTTCAGGTGGAATACTTCGGCCAAATGGCGAATGAAATCCTGGAACCCGGACGGCGCCGTGACCGCCTCGTACAACCGGCCCAACAGCGCGTCGTGGCCGTCCAGGAATTCGCCCATCGTCGAGGACTTAGAAAATAAGGGGGGGTATTTTTTGAAGCGGGCGTCACGCGCCCGGGAGCGGCCGATTTTTAACCATGCACCCTGGAGTATCTATTTGAACACGACCGTCTTGTGGCCGTTCAGCAAAATCCGGTGCTCGACGAACCACTTGACCGCGCGCGCCAGCACCACGCATTCGACATCGCGGCCGATCGCCGTCAGCGTGTCCGGCTCCATCGCGTGATCAACCCGTTCGACATCCTGCTCGATGATCGGCCCCTCATCCAGATCGCCGGTGACGAAATGGGCGGTGGCGCCGATCAGCTTGACGCCGCGATCGTGCGCCTGATAGTAGGGCTTGGCGCCCTTGAAGCTGGGCAGGAACGAATGATGGATGTTGATCGCCCGGCCGGCCAGCGCCTCGCACAGTTCCGGCGACAGGATCTGCATGTAGCGCGCCAGCACCACCAGATCGATCTGGTTGGCCTCGACGATTTCCAGCACCTTGCGCTCCTGCGCGCGCTTGGCCTCGGCCGAGGCGCCGGCTTCCAGCGGCAGGTGGTAGAACGGAATGTTGTAGCTGGCCGCCAGCTGGTAGAAATCGCGGTGGTTGGAAACGATCGCCGGAATCTCGACCGGCAGCAGCCCGCTCTTGTAGCGGAACAGCAGATCGTTCAGGCAATGGCCGATCTTCGACACCATCAGCATCAGGCGCGGTTTCCTGGCGGCGTCGTGCAATTGCCAGCGCATCTGCAAGGTCTCCGCCAACGCGGCGAAATCGGCGCGCAGCGCGGCGTCGCCGATCGCCGCATCCTCGGCGGAGAAATGCACGCGCATGAAGAACAGCCGCGACTGGGCGTCGCCAAACTGCGCCGAATTGATGATGTTGCAGCCGTGCTCGGCCAGAAAACCGGACACCTTGTGGACAATGCCACGCTGGTCCAGGCAGGACAGGGTAAGGATGTATTCGGGGTGCGTCATGATGAAAGCGGGAAGCGGCGCCGGCCGTGGCCGAAAGCGGCTATTGTCGCACGGCATCGGCGGGCGAACAAAAACCCGGAGCGCCCGCCGGCGGTCCGGGTTTTGACGGCAAATCCGGCCGCGCGCGCCCGCAACGGCGCGCCGCCGGAGTTTTCAGAAAAGGGGCTGGATCAGGACGCCGCCTTGGCCACCGGCGCGCTCTTGATGCCGCTGCCGCCCACCTGCACTTCACCGGTCAGCTGGCCGCCCTCCTCGATCACCACGCGGCCGTAGCGGATCTTGCCGGAGACCTTGCCGGTGGAATGGATCACCAGCTTTTCGCGCACCGTCAGCTCGCCGTCGAATTCACCGTGGATTTCCGCCAGATCGATCTCGGCCGAACCCTTGAAGGCGCCGGTTTCGGCAATCTGGATCACGCGCGAATCCATCGTCGCCTCGACCCGACCCTCGACCACCAGCGTATCGCAATCGGTGATTTCGACGCCCTTCAGCTTGATGTTCGGGCCGACGATCAGCTTGCTGCCGACTTCGTTGGTGCTGCCGTTGCCGGAGCTGGCCGACGGCGTCGGGCCGCTGGCCGGATAGGCCGGTTTGGCGATGTTGGCGGCGGCGCCGGAAGTCAGGCTATTGGCGCTGCCGAGCGGCGAGTTGGGGGCGCTGCTGTCCCGTTTGCCGAACAGCGTTTCTGAGCGAAGCATGGTATCTCCTTGATATGGATGAACAGGGGCGGCGCGGGCGCGGCGGGCGGCCCGCTGGCGCAAGTGGCGGGGCGAAGCAACATTCCGGATGCGGTTGCACGGCGGGAAAGCAAGCTGGCACACCAGGAGTTTCCGTCAATCACACGGGACTCCTGCATTGGTGCGCCATGCCCGGCAAAAGTTCCAGCGAATTTCCCGGCAAAAAAGTACGGTCGTTCAAAAATTCCGCTATGATCGTCCGGTCATGATTTTTTGAACGGAGAACGCCATGTCCACGACCGAACTCAGCAACCAGCAATACCGTCTCGCGGCGCGCCCGGTGGGCATGCCGAAACTGACCGACTGGCAATTCACCACCGAGCCGGTGCGCGCCATCGGCGACGGTGAAATCCTGGTCGAAATCCTCTACCTCTCGCTCGATCCGGCGATGCGCGGCTGGATGAACGAAGGCAAGTCCTACATCCGTCCGGTGGAAATCGGCGAAGTGATGCGCGCCGGCGGCATCGGCCGCGTGCTGGCCTCGAAGTCGCCGCTGTTCGCGGTCGGCGACACGGTATCCGGCGTCACCGGCGTGCAGCGCTACTGGACCGGCGCCGCCAACGACAAGACCGCCGCCTTCCACAAGGTCGATGCGCGCCTGGCGCCGCTGCCGAAATACCTGAATGCGCTCGGCATGCCCGGCATGACCGCCTACTTCGGCCTGCTCGACATCGGCCAGCCGAAGGCCGGCGAAACCGTGGTGGTCTCCGGCGCCGCCGGCGCGGTCGGCCAGACCGTCGGCCAGGTCGCCAAGCACAAGGGCTGCCGCGTGGTCGGCATCGCCGGCGGCAAGGAAAAATGCGATTTCGTCGTCAACGAACTCGGCTTCGACGCCTGCATCGACTACAAGAGCGGCGCGCTGCGCGACGGCCTCAAGACCCACTGCCCGGACGGCGTCGACATCTACTTCGACAACGTCGGCGGCGACATCCTCGACACCGTGCTGACCCGCATCAACATGAAGGCCCGCATCATCATCTGCGGCGCCATCTCGCAGTACAACAACACCACCCCGGTCAAGGGCCCGGCCAACTACCTGTCGCTGCTGGTGCACCGCGCGCGCATGGAAGGCCTGGTGGTGTTCGACTACGCCGACCGCTACCCCGAAGGCGCGGCGCAGATGGCGCAATGGATGCAGGCAGGCAGCTTCAAGACCCGCGAAGACATCGTGCAGGGACTGGAAAAATTCCCGGAAGCCTTGTTGATGCTGTTCGAAGGGAAGAACTTCGGCAAGCTGGTCCTGCAGGTGGCGCCGGAATGAGCGTGCGCTGTCGCGGCAACGGCTAAGCTTCTGGCGTCGGCTACCAGCCGGCGCCTTTTTTTGACTTTGCTATCGCTCGATGCGATGGCCCTGCGGCCTGTGCCAGACTGCCTTCGGCGCACGTGCTCCGATGAGCCGCCCGGTCAGGCGGCCCGCCCCACCCGCTGTCGTCGGCGATGCTGCCGCGTCGCCAACCCGTTCTAGCGGCCTGTAATTGTCATCGACCGGATGTCGTCGCCGAAGGACAGGCTGCCCTCCTCAGTCCCGTCGTCGAAGACCAGATAGTCTGCCTCAGTCAGCTGGCCGCTAACCGGGTCCATGGTCACGCGTCGATTTTCGAAAGTGGTCAAGTACAGAAATTTCCCGCTTGGCGCAAAAACAATCATACCGCCAGGGTCGGGAGCAAACGTCTGGGAAGGCGAACCTGGCACTTCGGTCAGCTTGCCATCCGCAGCAATCCGGTATACCGCCAGTCCACCGCCGTAATCAAGTGAAATCTGATAGGAAATCAGGAATTTCCCCCGCGGATCGACCGCGAGAGCGTAGCCGTCCGAGTCAGTAGCGGCGCCCTGGGCGACCTCGCGCGGCAAGCCGGTGACCTGATCGGTCTGCCAGGTGGTGGGTTTGTCCCAATCCATGAAAAACAGATAGCGGCCCGCCGGCGCCATGGCGAATGCGTCGACCCGGCGATTGGTCAGAATTTTCCCGGGCCCGGCCAACGTCAGCTCACCGCTGGTGTCGTTGATGCGATAGGTGTACTGCATATTGGAGTTGCCCGCATACAGGAACCGTCCGGTCGGATGGGGGTGTCAGAAATTCCGTGTTTGAGGCGGGTTGAGGATTACACGGAACGGCAGCTGAATCGCTCCTCGTAGAGGATCGCGAATTGGTTCATGGCCTGCTTCCAGTCATGGGCGGATCGGCTCCATTTTGCGGTGATATTACGCAGCGCCAGCCAGATCAGTTTGGCGGCAGCCTCATCGTTGGGGAAATGTCCTCGGGTCTTGATGATTTTGCGCAGTTGCGAGTTGATGTTCTCGATGGCGTTGGTGGTGTAGATGACGCGGCGCACGGCCGGCGGGAAGGCGAAGAACGGAATCACCCGA
>Ga0222424_100176_pt1 | contig 67111 bp, 54 predicted proteins | sample 2B2ome_FD_182468 | JGI IMG/M metagenome (GOLD analysis project Ga0222424, IMG submission 182468) | Enriched microbial communities from leaf-cutter ant dump, University of Wisconsin, Madison, United States - 2B200A (version 2) | ecosystem: Environmental > Terrestrial > Nest > Insects nest > Nest... | reverse complement strand
CGACGTGCGCGAGGTGATCAAGCTCAAGGCTATCTACGAGCTCCTGGAGACCATCACCGACAAGTGCGAGGACGTGGCCAACTGCATCGAGGGCATCGTCCTCGAAAACTCCTGATCCCCGCGGGCTGACCATGGAAACCGTACAGACGGCCCTCTGGGTTGTGGTCCTGCTCGTGGCGCTGGCGATCCTGTTCGACTTCATGAACGGGTTCCACGACGCCGCCAACTCCATCGCCACCGTGGTCTCCACCGGCGTACTCAAGCCTGCGCAGGCGGTGCTGTTCGCGGCGTTCTTCAACTTCGTGGCGATCTTCATCTTCCACCTCTCGGTGGCCGCCACAGTGGGCAAGGGCATCGTGCAGCCCGGCGTGGTCGACACGCACGTGGTGTTCGGCGCGCTCGTGGGCGCCATCACCTGGAACGTGATCACCTGGTACTACGGCATTCCCAGCAGCTCCTCGCATGCGCTCATCGGCGGCATCGTGGGCGCTGTCATCGCCAAGGCCGGCGCGGGCGCGCTGGTGTCGGCGGGCATCCTCAAGACCGTGGCGTTCATCTTCATCTCGCCGCTGCTGGGCTTCGTGCTGGGCTCGCTGATGATGGTGGCCGTGGCCTGGATCTTTAGGCGCGTGCGGCCCAGCAAGGTGGACAAGTGGTTCCGCCGGCTGCAGCTCGTCTCCGCCGGCGCCTACAGCCTGGGCCATGGCGGCAACGATGCGCAAAAGACCATCGGCATCATCTGGCTGCTGCTGATCGCCACCGGGTATTCCGCGGCCAGCGACACCTCGCCGCCGACCTGGACCATCGTGAGCTGCTACATGGCCATCGGCCTGGGTACCATGTTCGGCGGCTGGCGCATCGTGAAGACCATGGGCCAGAAGATCACCAAGCTCAAGCCCGTGGGCGGCTTCTGCGCCGAGACGGGCGGGGCGCTGACGCTGTTCCTGGCGACCACGCTGGGCATACCCGTGTCCACCACCCACACCATCACCGGCGCCATCGTCGGCGTGGGCTCCACCCAGCGCGCCAGCGCCGTGCGCTGGGGTGTGGCGGGCAACATCATCTGGGCCTGGATCCTGACCATTCCGGCCAGCGCCTTCGTCGCTGCGGTGGCGTACTGGATCAGCCTGCAGCTCTATTGATTTGATAGCTGCCAGCGCTTGCCAGATAAGCGCTGGAGCCCGATTTCATTGTGAAATCTTGCGCGCTTCCTCGATCTGGTACTCGAAGTAGCGCTGGAAGCTGAACGCGATGCTCGCCATCAGCACGGCCGTGCCGATCATCAGCGAGGCCGCGATGGCGAAGATCGTGAACCAGTTGGTGCGGCCCGATGCCGCCTCGGGTGCGGCCGTGGGGTTGAAGCGTGCATTCCACTTCTCGGGCGTCATCAGCCCGTACAGGATGGCGCGCAGCGCGCAGCCCGCCACCGTGAAGCCCAGCAGCGGGATCAGCATCCAGCTGTAGTGGTCGTCCTGCCCGAATTGCTGCACGCGCTGGATGCCGTAGATGCCCAGCGCCGTGGGAATGGGCAGCAGCCAGCCCAGCATGTCGCCCAGGCCGTGCAGGTAGAAGCGGTGCAGGCCCAGCGGGCCGCCGAGGAAGGCCAGCCACGCGGCCAGTGTCTTGTTCTTCATGGGGGCGATCATTCCGGCGACGTGGTATCGCCCGCGCCCAGGGTCTTTTCCATGAGCACAATGTCGCGCCAGGCGCCGAACTTCCAGCCCACGGAGCGCATCACGCCCACGTCGGTGAATCCCAGGGCGCGGTGCACGCCGATCGAGCCGGCGTTGGCCGAGTCGCCGATGACGGCCAGCAGCTTGCGCACGCCGGCTGCCTCGGCCTGCACGGCCAGCTCTGCCAGCAGCTTGCGGCCCAAGCCCAGGCCGCGGGCGCCGTCGGCGACGTAGATCGAATCCTCGGCCGAGAAACGGTAGGCCGGACGGGGTTTGAACCAGTTGCAGTAGGCGAAGCCTGCTACCCGCCCGTCCTTCTCCGCCACGATGTAGGGCAGCTTGCGCGCCAGCACGTCGGCGCGGCGGCCGGCCATGTCGGCCTCGGTGGGCGGATCGATCTCGAAGGTGCCCGTGCCGATCAGGACATGGTGGGCGTAGATGGCGGTGATGGCGGCGACGTCTTCGTCGCGGCTGGGGCGGATGGTAGGCATGGGAGATGAAATGGATATAATCGCGGGCTTTGCAGCGTGTCGCTGGCCGGGTGGCCATGTCGCGTGTCTCAAACGCCGCAAGAAAACCTGCAGCAACTGCTGCGACCACCCGAAGGATAAATCATGGTCGTCATTCGACTCTCCCGCGGCGGCTCCAAGGGCCGTCCTTTCTTCAACATCGTCGTTGCCGACAAGCGCGTGCGCCGCGACGGCCGCTTCATCGAGCGCATCGGCTTCTACAACCCCACCGCCAAGGAATCCGAAGAAGGCCTGCGCATCGTGCAGGACCGCCTGACGTACTGGAAGAGCGTGGGCGCCCAGTCCTCGCCCACCGTGGACCGCCTGATCAAGCAAGCCGCCAAGAAGGCTGCCTAAGCTGCCTTGACACAATGAAGGGCGGGCTCCATCTGTATGGAGCCCGCCCTTTCCTATTTCCCCCTGCGCCTATGACCGCCCCTCTGAACCTCGACCCCGCCGAGCTGCCCATTGACGCCATCGAAGTGGGCCGCATCACCGACGCCTGGGGCGTCAAGGGCTGGTTCAAGGTGCAGCCGCACAGCAGCCACCCCGAGGCGCTGTTCGCGTCCAAGCGCTGGTACCTGCAACCTTCGGAGCGCGGCGCCAAGGCGTTCGCCGGCGCCGTGCTGCTGCCCATCCGCCAGGCCAAGGAGCACTCCGACACCGTGGTGGCCTGGGCCGAGGGCGTGGAGGACCGCAACGCGGCCGAGGCCCTGCGAGGCGCGCGCATCTTCGTGCCCCGGTCGAGCTTTCCGTCCACCACGCAGGACGAGTACTACTGGGTGGACCTGATCGGCTTGCGCGTAGTCAACCGCGAAGGCGTGGCGCTGGGCGCCGTGCGCGAACTCATGGCCACCGGCCCGCAGACGGTGCTGGTGCTGGCCTACGAGCAGGACGGCAAGGCGCAGGAGCGCATGATTCCGTTCGTCTCGGCATTCATCGACAAGGTGGATCTGCCCGGCAAGTGCATCACCGTCGACTGGCAGCCTGACTACTGATGCCTGTATTCGATGCGTTTTGACGTCATCACCCTGTTCCCGGAACTCTTCGCGCCGTTCCTTTCCAGCGGCGTCACCCGCCGCGCCTACGCCAGCGGGCAGGTGCAAGTCCAGCTGTGGAACCCGCGCGACCACGCCGAGGGCAACTACCGCCGCGTGGACGACCGCCCCTTTGGCGGCGGCCCCGGCATGGTGATGATGGCCGAGCCGCTGGCGCGCTGCCTGGCGGCCATACGCGCCGAGCGGGGGGAGGGCGAAGAGGGCGCCCCCCTGGTGCTCTTCTCGCCCATCGGCGCCCCCTTGAACCACGCCGCCGTGGAGCGCTGGTCCGCCAGCCGCGGCGCCATCCTGCTGTGCGGCCGCTACGAGGGCATCGACCAGCGCTTCATCGACGCGCACGTGGACGTGCAGATCAGCCTGGGCGACTTCGTGCTCTCGGGCGGCGAGATCGCGGCCATGGCCCTGCTGGACGCCGTGGCGCGGCTGCAGCCCGGGGTGCTCAATGACGAAGGCAGCCACCAGCTAGACAGCTTCAATCCGGCGCTCGACGGCCTGCTCGACTGCCCGCACTACACGCGCCCCGAGGAATGGGCCGGGCAGCCCGTGCCGGCCGCGCTGCTGTCCGGCCACCATGCTCAGATCGAGCGCTGGCGCCGCGATCAGCGCCTGGCCGTCACCGCCCGGCACCGGCCCGACCTCATCGAAGCCGCCCGCCAGGCGGGGCACCTAGCCCCCGCGGACGAGGCGGTATTGGCCAGGCTCGGCTGACTTGCTATAATCAAAGGCTTTTCGATCCTCTGACCGGCCGTTTCCCTTTATGGGAAACACTGAGACATCAATCCCGATGCAGCCACTGGTGGCGCGGCCAAGATCGCATGGAAACCCCAATGAACCTGATCCAGACCCTGGAAGCGGAAGAAATCGCCCGCCTCAACAAGACCATCCCCGAATTCGCCCCTGGTGACACCGTCATCGTGAGCGTGAACGTGGTGGAAGGCAACCGCAAGCGCGTGCAGGCCTACGAAGGCGTGGTCATCGCCAAGCGCAACCGCGGCTTGAACAGCGGCTTCACCGTGCGCAAGATCTCCAGCGGCGAAGGCGTGGAACGCACGTTCCAGACCTACAGCCCGCTGATCGCCAGCATCGAAGTCAAGCGCCGCGGCGACGTGCGCCGCGCCAAGCTGTACTACCTGCGCGAGCGCAGCGGCAAGTCGGCACGCATCAAGGAAAAGCTGCCTTCGCGCGCCAAGGCTGCAGCCACCGCCGCATAAGGCGCGGGCTGGTCCTGACAAGCCGCTACAGCGTGTGCCTGTAGCGGCTTTTTGTTTTTCAGCCCACTCGTCCCATTGCCGTGAACTCTTCGCCTTCTTCCGCTGTCTCGTCGGTCATCGCGCCGCTGTCGTCCCTGCCCGATTTCGACCCCCGCCTGGTCCCCGTGCAGGGCATCGACACGCACCTGCCCGCCGTGCCGCGCGCGGCGCAGACGCCGCAGGCCCTGCGCGAACGCTTCGCGCACCCGCCGCAGTGGACGCCCGAGGTGGTGCTGGAGAAGAAGTTCATGAACCGCGAGCCCGCCCACGCCTCGGTGCTCGTGGGCCTGGTGCAGCGCGAGCAGCCCATGGTGCTGCTCACCGAACGCACGGCGCACCTGTCCACGCATTCGGGGCAGGTGGCCTTTCCGGGCGGGCGGGCCGACCCCGGGGATGCCACGCCCGCCGACACGGCCCTGCGCGAGGCCGAGGAAGAGGTGGGCCTAGCCCGCGAATTCGTCGAGGTGCTGGGCACGCTGCCGACCTATGTGACGGGCTCGTCCTTCATCATCACCCCCGTGGTGGCGCTGGTGCGGCCCGACTGCGTGCTCCACCCCAATCCCTACGAGGTGGCGGACCTGTTCGAGGTGCCGCTGGCCTTTCTGCTCGACCCGGCCAACCACCGCCGCCACGTTTTCAGCGCGGACGGCGTGCACCGCGAGTGGTTCTCCATGCCCTACCAGGACGGCGGCAAGAGCCGCTTCATCTGGGGCGCCACGGCGGGCATGCTGCGCAATTTCTACCGCTTCATGCAGGCCTGAGCAGCGCAGGCATCGAGGGCGGGAGCGGCGTGAACCGCCGCTATCATTGCCCCCCATGAGTTTCTTCGCCATCCTGTTTGCTCTGCTGATCGAGCAGGCACGCCCGCTGGCGCGCAGCAACCCCATCCACGCCGGGCTTCGGGCGTGGGCGCTGTCCGTGAGCCGCAACTTCGATGCGGGCAAGCCGCACCACGGCTGGGTGGCCTGGGGCCTGGCGGTGCTGGTGCCCGCCCTGGCCACGCTGGCGATCCACTGGCTGCTGCTGTGGGGGCTGGGCTGGCCCTTTGCCGTGCTCTGGAGCGTGGCGGTGCTGTACATCACGCTGGGCTTTCGCCAGTTCAGCCACCACTTCACCGGCATCCGCGATGCGCTGGAGGAGGGCAACGAGGACGCGGCCCGCGAGCGCCTGGCGCACTGGCAGCAGGTGGACGTGGGCGCGCTGCCGCGCAGCGAAATCGTGCGCCACGTGATCGAGTATTCCGTCATCGCCGCCCACCGCCACGTGTTCGGCGTGCTGGCGTGGTTCTCGGTGCTGGCTGCGCTGGGCCTGGGACCTACGGGCGCCGTGCTGTACCGGCTGGCGGAGTTCGTGTCGCGCCACTGGTCGCCCAAGCGGCGCGACGGCGCGCAGCCCGTCAGCGCGGCGCTGCAGCAGGCGTCGACCCAGGCGTGGACGGCCATCGACTGGCTGCCCGCGCGCCTCACGGCGCTGAGCTTCGCCGTCGTCGGCAGCTTCGAGGAGGCCATCGAGGGCTGGCGCTTCCACGCCCAGCGCTTTCCCAACGACAACGATGGCGTCATCCTGGCCGCCACGGCCGGCGCCATCAACGTGCGCCTGGGCGGCGAGGCGCTGAAGGCGAGCGCTGAGCTGCACACGCCCCAGGGGCTGGAGATCGATGCCGACCTGGGCGACAGCGATTCCACGCCCGGCCGCGAGCCCGAGGTGGGCCACCTGCGCAGCGTGGTCGGTCTGGTGTGGCGCTCGGTGGTGGTGTGGATGCTGCTGCTGGCGCTGCTCACGCTGGCGCGCCTGCTGGGCTGACCCGTGCCCATGCGTTTTCAGTAGCGCGTGTGGCTCAGCTCTTCGAATAGATCGCTATATATCTTGTAGCGGTTAGCGCTTATACCGCCTGCGCTGGAGCCGTTTTTGACTGCATCCAGCACGCCGCAGCCCGGCTCGTGCAGGTGCGTGCAGTTGTAGAACTTGCAGCCGGTGGCGTGTTCGGCGATGTCGGGCATGCAGGCCGCCAGCTGCATGGGGGCGATGTGGTGCAGGCCGAATTCCTGGAAGCCCGGCGAGTCGATCAGCGCGGTGGTGCGCGCACCGTCCATCCAGTACCAGTGCGTGCTGGTGGTGGTGTGCTTGCCCGAGTTCAGGGCTTGCGAGATCTCGCCGGTCAGCGCCGAGGCGCCCGGCACCAGCAGGTTGATCAGCGTGCTCTTGCCCGAACCGGAGGGGCCCAGCACCAGCGTGGTCTTGCCCTGCAGGTGCTCCATCAGCAGCGCGCGGTCCACATCGCTCGACAGCGCCAGCGAGAGCGGCAGCACGCCATAGTGCTTGCCGGCGCCCATGTGGCGGTAGGGCAGCAGGCGCTCCCAGGCGCGCGCGAAAGGCTCCACGAGGTCGCTCTTGTTCAGCGCGATCAGCGGCGTGATGCCCTCGGCCTCGGCCGCGATCAGGGCGCGGGCGAGCTGGCTTTCGGAGAACACGGGCTCCGCCGCGATCAGGATCAGCACCTGGTCGAGGTTGGCGGCGAACGACTTGGTGCGGATCTCGTCCTGGCGGTAGAAGAGGTTGCGCCGCTCCTGCACCTTCTCGATGGTGCCTTCCTCGCCCTGGCCGGGCGGCGGCGCCTGCCACAGCACGCGGTCGCCGACTACGGCCTGGTTCTTCTTGCCCCGGGGGTGGCAGATGCGGCGCTCGCCGTCGGGCGATTCGACCATGCAGTGGCGCCCATGGCTGGCCACCACCAGGCCTTCCATGAGGGCGCTGCGCTGGGTCATGGGGTCATGCGACGAGGCCGTCGAACTGGGCCGCGCACTCGAAATCGGTGGCGGAGATGCCGTTCACGTCGTGCGTGTTCAGGCGCACCACGCAGCGGTTGTAGTGCACCGACAGGTCGGGGTGATGGTCCTGCGCATTGGCGATGAAGGCCAGCGCATTCACGAACGAGATGGTCTCGTAGTAATTGGCGAAGCGGTAGGTCTTCTCGATGGCCACGTCGGCGCCGTCGCCGCTCAGGCTCCAGCCTTCGAGTTTTGCCAGGTTTGCTACAACTTCGGTAGCTGTCAGCGCACGGCGGGTCTGCGCAGACCAGTCTTTCTTCTTCAACATGGTGGTCATGGGTGGGCGGGCGTTTGCATGCGCGCCAGCCGTTCGGTGGCGGGCGGGTGCGAGTAGTAGAACTTCACGTACACCGGGTCGGGCGTGAGCGTGGAGGCATTGTCCTCGTACAGCTTGAGCAGGGCGGAGGACAGGTCGGCGCCGCTGGCCTGGGCCACGGCATACGCGTCGGCCTGGAATTCATGGCGGCGCGAGAGCTGCGAGAACAGCGGCGAGATGAAGAACGTGAACACCGGCACCGCCAGCATGAACAGCAGCAGCGCCAGCGCGTCGTTGGGCGCCGATCCGTCAATCGACAGGTTGGGGATGACGCCCAGCCCCGTGTAGAACCAGCCATGCGTGGACAGCCAGCCCAGCAGCGCGAAGCCCGCGAGCGAGAACGCGAACATCATCGCCACACGCTGCACGATGTGGCGGTGCTTGAAGTGGCCCAGCTCGTGGGCCAGCACGGCCTCCACCTCGCCGGGCGCGAGCTGGCGCAGCAGCGTGTCGTAGAACACCACGCGCTTGGCGGCGCCGAAGCCCGTGAAGTAGGCATTGGCATGCGCGCTACGGCGGCTGCCGTCCATCACGAACAGGCCCTTGGCCGAGAAGCCGCAGCGCTGCATCAGCGCCGTGACGCGGGCCTTGAGCGACTCGTCCTCCAGCGGCTGGAACTTGTTGAACAGCGGCGCGATGAAGGTGGGGTAGATCACCATCAGCAGCAGGTTGAAGCCCATCCAGAAGCCCCAGGCCCACAGCCACCACAGCGGGCCGGTGGCCCCCATGAGCCACAGGATCAGCGCCGCGATGGGCAGGCCGATGGCGGCACCCACCAGCAGCCCCTTGGCCGCGTCGGAGAGCCACAGGCGGAAGGTCATCTTGTTGAAGCCGAAGCGTTCCTCGACCACGAAGGTCTGGTACAGCGACACGGGGAGGTCGATGAGCCCGCCGATCGCCGCGAACGCCGCGAGCAGCGCCAACTGCTGCCACATGCCGCCGCCCAGGGCGCCCAGCAGAATCTGGTTCAGGGCGTCCAGGCCGCCCAGCAGCGTCCAGCCCAGCAGCACGGCGACGGAAAGGGCCATTTCCAGCAGGCCCAGGCGACCCTTGGCGAGGGTGTAGTCGGCCGCCTTCTGGTGGGCCGCCAGCCCGATGCGCCCGGCGAACGGCGCCGGCACCGCACCGCGGTGGCGCGCCACGTGCCGCATCTGGCGCGTGGCCAGCCAGAACTTGAGCACAAGGCCCAGTGACAGCGCGGCAGCAAAGGCGAGCGTCAGCAGCAGGGAAGGGGGGAAAGCATCGGAGGTGGGCATGTGGGGCGCGAGTTTACGGCGACAATGCGCAGCCATGTCAGATGCCACCTTTGCCCCTACTCCCCCCACGCTCGCCAAATCCGACCAGAACCTGGTCTGGCTCGACTGTGAAATGACCGGCCTGGACCCCGAATCCGAGCGCCTGCTGGAGATCGCCATCATCGTCACCGGCCCCAGCCTGGAGCCCCGCATCGAAGGCCCTGTGTTCGCCATCCACCAATCCGACGAGCTGCTCAATGCCATGGACGCCTGGAACAAGGGCACGCACGGCAGGAGCGGCCTGATCGACAAGGTGAAGGCATCGACGGTGACCGAGGAAGAAGCCGAGCAGGCCATCATCGACTTCCTGAAGAAATACGTGCCCAAAGGCGTGGCACCGATGTGCGGCAACAGCATCGGGCAGGACAGGCGTTTCCTGGTGCGCTACATGCCCAGGCTGGAGGCGTTCTTCCACTACCGCAACGTGGACGTGAGCACCTTGAAGGAGTTGGCCAAGCGCTGGAAGCCCGAGGCGTATACCAGCTTCAAGAAAGCGCAAAAGCACACGGCGCTGGCCGATGTGCACGAGTCCATCGACGAGCTGGCGCACTACCGCACCCATTTCCTCAACGTTTAGGTCGCACGGTGCTACGGGTTACCCGCAGCGCATAAAACCGACACGGCCGACGCGCGGGCAGCCGCGCAAGGGCCGCCCCGCTGCGCTGGCTGCGTCCCCCTTCCCACGCGCAGCGTGAGAGAAGGGGGAAGGCGCGAAGCGCCTCAGGGGGTTGTAGTCTGGTTGCGGGAAAACCCGTACCGTGCCATAATTGCAGGCTGCGCAGGCAACCGCCTTGCGCAGTTTGTGCATCTCCCCTCACACACCGGGCTGCCAGCCGACTGCTTTCGACGCAGTGCAGGACTGGCGAACAACGCCCACCCGCTCCGGCCATCGAGCCACTGCAGGTTTCGTTTGATGGTTGATGTTTTTTAACCATTGACGAAGCCCATCGCAGGCAGCGCCCGCGGTCGTCTTCGCGAGAGAAAATTCATGACCGACACCGCACTGGTGCAGGGCGATTTCGCGCCTGCAGAAACTTCTTTTGCTGCCGACATTTCCGTGCAGTCCCCTTCCTCCGCCATGGACGCCGTGGCCGCCGAGCCCAACGGTTTCGTCGAACTGGGCCTCGCGGCCCCGCTGGTGCAGGCCGTGGCCGACCTGGGCTACACCCAGCCCACCGGCGTGCAGCGTAAGGCCATTCCGCTGGCAATGGGCAATGCCGGTAGCGGTGATGAGGCCACCCGTTTCATCGACCTGATGGTGTCCAGCCAGACGGGTAGCGGCAAGACCGCCGCCTTCCTGCTGCCCGTGCTGCACACGCTGATCCGCCAGCAGGCCGAGGCCGAGGCGGAAGAACGCGCCGCCTTTGACCGCGCGGTGGCCGAGGCCGCGGCACGCGGCGAGCCGGCCCCCAAGCGCCCCAAGCGCAAGGACCCCACCAGCTCGCGCAACTTCAAGGCTGCCACGCCGGGCGCCCTGGTGCTGTGCCCCACGCGCGAACTGGCGCAGCAGGTGGCGCACGACGCCATCGACCTGGTCAAGCACTGCCGCGGCCTGCGCGTGGCCAACGTGGTGGGCGGCATGCCCTACCAACTGCAGATCGCGAAGCTGCAGAACGCCAACCTCGTGGTGGCCACGCCGGGCCGCTTGCTCGACCTGCAGCGCTCCATGCAGATCAAGCTCGACAAGGTGCAGTTCCTGGTGGTGGACGAGGCCGACCGCATGCTAGACCTGGGCTTCTCGGACGACCTAGCCGAGATCAACCAGCTCACCAGCCAGCGCAAGCAGACCATGATGTTCAGCGCCACCTTCGCGCCCCGCATCCAGCAGCTGGCCATGCGCGTGATGCACGACGGCGGCGCTTCGGTGCAGAAGGTCACCATCGATTCGCCGCAGGAGAAGCACGCCAACATCAAGCAGGTGCTGTACTGGGCCGACAACGCCCAGCACAAGCGCAAGCTGCTGGACCACTGGCTGCGCGATGCCGGCATCAACCAAGCCATCGTGTTCGCCAGCACCCAGGTGGAGTGCGACGGCCTGGCCAACGACCTGCAGCAGGACGGCTTTTCCGCCGTGGCCCTGCACGGCGCCCTGAGCCAGGGCCTGCGCAACCGCCGCCTGATGGCGCTGCGCAACGGCCAGGTGCAGATCCTGGTGGCCACCGACGTGGCGGCGCGTGGCATCGACGTGCCCACCATCACCCACGTGTTCAACTTCGGCCTGCCCATGAAGGCCGAGGACTACACCCACCGCATCGGGCGCACCGGCCGTGCGGGCCGCGACGGCCTGGCCGTCACCTTTGCCGAGTTCCGCGACCGCCGCAAGATCTACGACATTGAGTCGTACAGCCGCCAGCAGTTCAAGGCCGAGGTCATTCCGGGCATGGAGCCCACGCAGCGCGCACCCCAGGCGCCCCGTGGCGACTTCGGCGGCCGTGGCCGTTCGGGCGGCTATGACCGCGACAGCCGTGACCGCCGTTTTGGCGGTCCCGCCCGCGGTAGCGACCGCGGTGGCTTTGGCGGCGGTTTCGGTGCCCGCGACGACCGGGGCTTCGGCCCTCGCCGCGACGGCGAAGGCTACGGCCGCAAGCCGGGCTTCGGCGAAACGCCCCGTTTCGGCGATGCTGGCCGGGCTGGCCACGCTCCCCGTGGCGACTTCGCCGCGCCCCGCAAGCCCGGGTTCTCCAAGCCCGCTGGCGGGGGCGGCAAGCCCTTCGTGGCCCACGATGCGCGCAAGCGTCCCGCACGCCCCGCCCGCTGATCGTTGACAAGGGTCAATCCCGGCAAAGCCGGCACCGCAAGGTGTCGGCTTTTTTTGTGAGTCCCGCCTGCCGAAGGCCCCAAGAAACAAGGTCGTTTCATCAATAATGAAAGCGGAGGAACCTGCTGTGTCGTCGTCTTCTTCGTCTTTATCTACGGGTGCGGATTTCGAGCACATGTTCGAGCTGGCGCCGGTATCGCTCTGGCTCGAAGACTTCAGCGCGCTCAAGCAGCTTTTCGACCGCTGGCGCGCCGAGGGCGTGACGGACATCCGGTCCCATCTGGCGCAGGATCCCGACCGGCTGCGCCAGTGCAGCGCGTCGCTCAAGGTCCTCAGGGTCAACCGCCGCACGCTCGAACTGTTCGCCGCCGAAAGCCAGGAGGCCCTGGAGGCCAGCCTGGACAAGGTGTTCCGCGACGACATGCACAACGCGTCGATCCACGAACTGTGGCAGCTGTGGTCGGGGCAGCTGGAGTTCTCCAACCAGACGGTCAACTACGCGCTGGATGGGCGGCGCCTCGACGTGCAGATCCGCGCGCGCATCCTGCCCGGGCATGAGGGCGACTGGAGCCGCGTGCTGCTTTCGCTCGAAGACGTCACGGCCCAGGTGCGCGGCGCGGGCCAGCTGCGGCGCAGCGAGCAATACGCCCGGGACCTGTTCGAGCATTCGCCCGTGTCCCTGTGGGTCGAGGATTTCAGCGCTGTCAAGAAACTGCTCGACGGCGTGCGCGCGCAAGGCATCGACGATTTCAAGACCTTCATCACGGTGCACCCCGAGTTCGTGACGCGCTGCATGCAGGAGATCCGCGTGATCGACGTGAACCAGCAGACGCTGCGCATGTTCGGAGCCGCCAGCAAGGAGATGCTGCTGAACAATATCAGCCGCGTGTTCCGCGGCGAGATGCACGAGTCCTTCGCGGAACAGCTGATCGACCTGTGGGAGGGCAAGACCTTCCAGCAGCGCGAGGTGGTCAACTACGCGCTGTCAGGCGACGCGGTGCACATCCACATGCAGTTCTCGGTGCTGGCGGACCATCTGGCCGACTGGGGGCTGGTGCTGCTGTCACTGGTGGACATCACGGCGCGCAAGAAGGCCGAGGCCTATCTGGAATACCTGGGCAAGCACGACGTGCTGACCCAACTGCGCAACCGCGCCTTCTATGCCGAGGAGCTCAACCGCATCACGCGCAAGGGGCCGTGGCCCCTGTCCATCATCGCGATCGACATGAACGGGCTCAAGGCCGTGAATGACGAGCAGGGCCATGCGGCAGGGGATTCGATGCTGCGGCGCCTGGGCGAGGTGCTGGCCAAGGCGGTGGATTCGCCTGCCTGCGCCGCCCGCATCGGCGGGGACGAGTTCACCGTGCTGCTGCCCGGCATGGACGAGCGCAGCGCCCATGCGCTGCAGGAGCGCATCCTGTCGATGCTGGATTTGAACAACCAGTTCTACCCGGGCCAGCCGATCAGCCTGGCGATGGGGATTGCTTCATGCCATTCGGGCGACATGGTGGAGGCGACCATCAACCGCGCCGACCAGGCCATGTACGTCGAGAAGATCCGCTACTACCAGGACAAGGGCGTGGACCGGCGGCAGCAGCACGCCGGCTGACGGCTGTCCGCCGCGCCGTGGGTCAGCCCGGCGCGGCGGCGCGGCCGATGTCGGGCCAGCGGTGGTGCAGATAGATCCACGCCACCATGCCCACACCCATCATCAGCAGCGAGGCCAGCGCGAGCAGCACGGTGGAATGCATGACCAGCGGCACCACCACGCCGGCGACCACGCCGTTGGCCGTGGAGCCCACGAAGGCCTGCATGGACGAGGCCATGCCGCGCCGCTCGGGGTGCATGTCCAGCACCAGCAGCGTGACCACGGGCACCATCAGCGCCCAGCCAAACGCGAAGACCGCAATGGGTGCAAGCGCCCAGGCCGCATGCGCCGGGAACAGCAGGTTGGCCGCCAGGTTGAGGACGGCCACGGTGAACATGATCACGAAGCCATGGCGTATCTGGCGCTTGGGCGCGATGCGGCCCGCCAGGCGACCGCTGAGCCAGGCGCCGCCCATGATGCCCGAGATGGTGAGGATGAAGAACCAGAAGAACTGCGTGGGCGCCAGCCCCAGATGGTCGCCCAGGAAGGCGGGCGCCGCCAGCACGTACAGGAACATGCCGTTGAACGGCACCCCGCTGGCCAATGCCAGCAGCAGGAAGCGCGGGCTGGAGCCCAGCTGCCAGTAGCCGCGCATCAGGTGCGGCACGTTGAAGGGCTGGCGCAGTTCGGGCTGCAGGGTCTCGGGCAGCAGGCGGAAGTTGGCGACCCACAGAACCACGCCGACCAGCGTGAGGAACCAGAAGATGCTGTGCCAGCCCGTGTGCACGAACAGCCAGCCCCCGATGATGGGTGCGATGGCCGGGGCCACGCCGAAGTAGATCGTGACCTGGCTCATCACCTGCTGCGCGCGCGCGGGCGGGAACATGTCGCGGATCACCGCGCGCGACACCACAATGCCCGCACCGGTGGACAGGCCCTGCAGCGCGCGGAACAGGATGAGCTGGCCGATGCTCTGCGACAGCGCGCAGCCCGCCGAGGCCAGCGTGAACATCGCGATGCCCCACAGCACCACGGGCCGCCGTCCGAAGCTGTCGGCCAGGGCGCCATGGAAGAGGTTCATGAACGCGAAGCCGAAGAGGTAGGCCGACAGCGTCTGCTGCATCTCCACCGGCGTGGCGCCGAGCGCCTGCGCGATGCCGGTGAAGGCGGGGATGTAGGTGTCGATCGAGAACGGCCCCAGCATGCCCAGCACGGCGAGCAGGACGGCCAGGGCCCATTGGGGAGCGCGCCAGAGCGTGTGGGCGTTGGGATTCATGTCGAGGAGCGCCAAGGGAAAAAGCCCCGGCATCTGCGGGATACCGGGGCTTTCTGGAGTTTGGTGGGTCCTGAGTGACTCGAACACTCGACCTACGGATTAAGAGTCCGCTGCTCTACCAACTGAGCTAAGAACCCAAACTTTTCGTCAATCTGTCTGCATTGCTGCAGAGCCTCGCATTATGCACTAGTTTTCGGGCTGCCTGCAAGCAGATCGAAAAAAATTGAGGACCAGCTCCTATTGCATGGCGTTGCGGCTGGCCAGTTCCACGAACAAGCCGCTGTGGTCCAGCTCGCCCAGGCCGTGCTCCACGCCTTCGGCGTAGAGGCGTTCGAACAGGGCCGTGATCGGGGCGTCGAAGCCGATCTCGCCGGCCGTGGCCAGCGCGTTGCGCATGTCCTTGAGCTGCACCGCCATGCGGCCCCGGGGCGCGAAGTCGCGCTCCACCATGCGCTGGCCGTGCAACTGCAGGATGCGGCTGTCGGCAAAGCCGCCGCCAATGGCCTCGCGCACCTTGGCCATGTCGGCGCCGCCCTTGGCCGCGAGCAGCAGCGCCTCGGCCACCGCGCCGATGGTGATGCCCACGATCATCTGGTTGGCGAGCTTGGCCAGCTGCCCTGCGCCGTGCGGGCCCACGTGGGTGGCGCGCCCGAGGGCGGCGAACACGGGCTGCGCCCGCGCGAAGTCTTCGGGCCGCCCGCCGGCCATGATGGCCAGCGTGCCATTCTCGGCGCCCACGGTGCCGCCGGAGACGGGGGCGTCCAGGTGGGCGATGCCCATTTCGCCCAGGCGCGCCGCGTGATCGCGGGCCTCGCGCGGCTGGATGGACGCCATGTCGATGAACAGGGCGCCTGGGCGCGTCGCCTGCGCGGCGCCGGTATCGAACAGCACCTGCCCGACCACCGGCCCGTTCTCTAGCAGGCTGACCACGATGTTGGCGTGCCGCACGGCATCGGCCGGGGTGTCGTGCACGGCGATGCCGAAGCCCGCCAGCGGTTCGGCCTTGGCGCGGGTGCGGTTCCAGGCGTGTACTTCGTGGCCGGCCTCGCGCAGGCGCCGGGCCATGGGGCGGCCCATCATGCCGATGCCCAGGACGGCGATGCGAAGCGGTGGGGTGGTGGTCATGGCGTCATTCATGGATTCTTCTGCCGGCATCATGTGCTTTTTTGCCGGGCCAGCCTGTCATGGAGCTTGCAGCATGGCCCGATTGGCAAGATGATGCCGCAGCCGAGAAGGAAGGAGACTTTTCCATGAGCGTGCCCCTGAACGACCCCGCCTGGCTGGAGCGCATGTACAACAACCGCGCCCTGGTCCCCGAGCACATGGACTACCTGCAGCGCTGGGCCGCCGATTCGGCCCAGGTGCGCGCCAACATGCCCTGCGCCATCGACCTGGCCTATGGCGACGGGCCGGGCGAGACACTGGACATCTTCCCCGCCGTGCGCGCGCGCGAAGACCGCGTGCCAGTGCTGGTGTTCATCCATGGCGGCTACTGGCGCTCGCTCGACAAGTCCGACCACTCGTTCATCGCGCCGCCCTTCACGCTGGCGGGCTTCTGCGTGGTGGTGGTGAACTATGCCCTGTGCCCCGGCACGCCCGAGGCGCCGGTCACTGTCCCGCACATCGTGCGGCAGATGGAAAAGGCGCTGGGCTGGGTGTGGCGGCACATTGGCGAGCACGGCGGCGACCGGCGGCGCATCACGGTGGCCGGGCATTCGGCGGGCGGGCAGCTGGCGGCGATGCTGCTCACCAGCCTGTGGCCGCTGATCGGCGCGGAGCTGCCCGACGGGCTGGTGCGCAGCGCGCTGTCGATGTCGGGTGTGCACGACCTGGAGCCCATCATGTACACGCCGCTGTACCAGGAGACGCTGCACCTCACCGACCAGCAGGTGCTGCAGGCCAGCCCTGCGCGGCTGCCCACGCCGGAGCGGGGCATGCTGTTCTGCGCCGTGGGCGGCGACGAGAGCCCCGAGTTCATCCGCCAGAACCAGTTGATGCAGGACGCCTGGGGCAGCGCCCGCGTGCCGCGCAGCCAGGTGCTGCCGGGGCTGCACCACTTCAGCATCGTCGATGCCTTCGCCAAGCAGGGGCACGACCTGCACCACATGGCGCTCAACCTGCTGCGCGCCATGTGATGGGGCTTACATCAGCAGGTGCTCGCCTGCGTTGTCCCCGCCCAGGATCACGTAGTTCACCTTGCGGATGTCCATGAGCTTCTTGCCGCCGGCGTAGCTGATGGAGCTTTGCACGTCCTGCTCCATCTCGATCAGCGTGTTGGCGAGCTTGCCCTTGATGGGCTCCAGGATGCGCTTGCCCTCGACGTGCTTGTACTCGCCCTTGTTGAAGTCGCTGGCCGAGCCATAGTACTCCTTGAAGCGGGCGCCATCGACCTCGACGGTCTCGCCGGGCGACTCCTCGTGCCCCGCGAACAGCGAGCCGATCATCACCATGCTGGCGCCGAAGCGGATGCTCTTGGCGATGTCGCCATGGCTGCGGATGCCGCCGTCGGCGATGATGGGCTTGGTCGCCACGCGGGCGCACCACTTGAGCGCCGACAACTGCCAGCCGCCGGTGCCGAAGCCCGTCTTTAGCTTGGTGATGCACACCTTGCCGGGGCCCACGCCCACCTTGGTCGCGTCCGCGCCCCAGTTCTCCAGGTCGATCACGGCCTCGGGCGTGGCCACGTTGCCGGCGATGACGAAGGCCTTGGGCAGCTTGTCCTTCAGGTAGCCGATCATGTTCTTCACGCTGTCGGCATGGCCGTGGGCGATGTCGATGGTGATGTACTCGGGCGTGATGCCCTGCGCCACCAACTGGTCCACCGTCTCGTAGTCGGGCTGCTTCACGCCCAGCGAGATCGAGGCGTAGCAGCCCTGGGCATGCATGTCCTTCACGAACTGGACGTTGTCCAGGTCGAAGCGGTGCATCACGTAGAAGTAGCCGTTCTTTGCCATCCAGGCGCAGATCTTCTCGTCCACCACCGTCTTCATGTTGGACGGCACCACGGGCAGGCGGAACGAGCGGCCGCCCAGTTCCACACTGGCGTCGCACTCCGAGCGGCTTTCCACCCGGCACTTGCGCGGCAGCAAGAGAATGTTGTCGTAGTCGAAGATTTCCATGAGATTCCAAGCTCCATAAAGGGACGCCCCCGAAGGATTTCGGCGGCGGTGGGCGCTTGGCTTGGGACCGGCTTGGCCTGCGGGAGGGGCCGTGGCGGCCGCTCCGAACCCCGCAGTGCGCGGGCACAAAAAACCGGGCGTCAAGAAACTTGGGCCCGGTGATTGATTCTACCCGCCTGGCGATTCCACCCTATAACGGGGGTGGTATTACCGGCATACGGCCTCGGCCGCCGCGACGACGCGGCCCGCGCCGTCCTGCAGCCAGCCCACTACGCGCAGGCGCTCCGGCCGGGCGCCCTCAGGGATGCGCATGGGCCGGTTCTCCATCCAGGCAATGCGCTCCTCTTTTGGTAGCTTGCTGCGCTTGTCCCATATGCCTTGCAGGGCATTCCGGGCCAAGTTTCGCGCCACGGGGCTGCCTTCCGCGCCTGCGGGCACGGTCTCCACCAGCACCAGCGTGAAGGCATAGGGGGTCGCGCCGTCGGGTGCCGCGGCGCGGCCGTGGCGTGGGATGAGGCTGATGCCCGTTCCCAGGTAGTCGTTGACGGCCGGCCCGGTGGCCACGCGCAGGCGCCCGGGCGATGCGGCGGGGCGGGCCACTTCGCTGACGTGGGTATCGGTCCCGGCGGGGGGCTGGCGTTGCAGCTCCTGCAGGCGCGCCAGCGCATCCTGCGTGGCGGCGGCGGACAGGGGAGCATCGTCCCCCAGGCTGCCTGGGACGATCCAGTCCACCACCAGGGCCGATGGGCCGGGCGCATGCGCGGGCGCGCTGGCCCAGCAGCTCTCGCAGTCCGCGTTGATGAAGCGCTCGTACAGCGCCACGGGCTGTGGCTGGCCGTCGCTGGAGCAGGCGGACTGTGCGGAGGCCAGCAGCGGAACGCAGGCGAGGAGGGCGGCCGCGAGGGTGTCGGAACAGGAGCGCATCATGAAGCCGCATCATAGGGTGCCGCTTCCTACAATGGCGCATGTTTCCACAAGACCCGATGGCTGGCGCGACGCCCCCGGCCGCCTCGCCCCTGCTCGCCAACCTCAACCCCGAACAGCTCGCGGCCGTCACCCTGCCTGCGGGCCACGCGCTCATCCTGGCCGGCGCGGGCTCGGGCAAGACGCGCGTGCTCACCACCCGCATCGCCTGGCTGCTGCAGAACGGCCACGCCACGCCCGGCGGCATCCTGGCCGTCACCTTCACCAACAAGGCCGCCAAGGAAATGGTGGCGCGCCTGTCGGCCATGCTGCCCGTGAACGTGCGCGGCATGTGGATCGGCACCTTCCACGGCCTGTGCAACCGCCTGCTGCGCGCGCACCACAAGGCGGCGGGGCTGCCGCAGGCGTTCCAGATCCTCGACACGCAAGACCAGCTCTCGGCCATCAAGCGCCTGTGCAAGCAGCACAACGTGGACGAGGAGCGCTTTCCGCCCAAGCAGCTCGCCTACTTCATCGCCAACTGCAAGGAAGAGGGCATGCGCCCCGGCGACGTGCCCACGCACGACAGCGATGCGCGCCGCAAGGTCGAGATCTACCAGCTCTACGAAGAGCAATGCCAGCGCGAAGGCGTGGTCGATTTCGGCGAGTTGATGCTGCGCAGCTACGAGCTGCTGCGCGACAACGATGCCATCCGCGAACACTACCAGCGCCGCTTCGCCCACATCCTGGTGGACGAGTTCCAGGACACGAACAAGCTGCAGTACCAGTGGCTCAAGCAGCTCGCGGGCACCGAGGCCGATGGCCGCTACGAGGCGCGCGGCAGTGTCATCGCCGTGGGCGACGACGACCAGAGCATCTACGCCTTCCGCGGCGCGCGCGTGGGCAACATGGCCGACTTCGTGCGCGAATTTGGCGTCGAGCGCCAGATCAAGCTGGAGCAGAACTACCGCAGCTACAGCAACATCCTCGACTCGGCCAACGCCCTCATCAGCCACAACAGCAAGCGCCTGGGCAAGAACCTGCGCACCGAACAGGGCCCGGGCGAGCCCGTGCGCGTGTACGAGGCCAGCTCCGACCTGGCCGAGGCGCAGTGGATGGTCGACGAGATCAAGCAGCTGGTGAGGAACGACGGCTACGAGCGCAAGGAAATCGCCGTGCTCTACCGCAGCAACGCGCAAAGCCGGGTGATCGAATCGGCGCTGTTCAACGCCAGCGTGCCCTACCGCGTGTACGGCGGCCTGCGCTTCTTCGAGCGCGCCGAAATCAAGCACGCGCTGGCCTACCTGCGCCTCTTGGAGAACCCGCAGGACGACACCAGCTTCCTGCGCGTGGTGAACTTCCCGCCGCGCGGTATCGGCGCGCGCAGCATCGAGGTGCTGCAGGACGCCGCCCGTGCCGCCGGCTGCTCGCTGCACGACGCCGTGAGCGCCGTGCCCGGCAAGGCGGGCGCCAACCTGGGCGCGTTCGTCGCCATGGTCGACGTGCTGCGCGAGCAGACCGGCGGCCTGAACCTGCGCGGCATCATCGAGCAGATGTTCGAATCCACCGGCCTGGTGGAGCACTACCGCACCGAGAAGGAAGGCGCCGACCGCATCGAGAACTTGGAGGAACTCGTCAACGCGGCCGAGAGCTTCGTCACGCAGGAAGGCTTTGGCCGCGACGCCGTGGCGCTGCCGCTGGACGAGCACGGCACGCCGCTCACGCAAAGCCCCGCCAGCCAGAGCCTGGACCCGAACGCCCCCGTGCTCGATGCCCCCATGCCGGCTGCCGTCCCCGGCATCGTGGACGCCGACACCGGCGAGACCCTCTCGCCCCTGGCCGCCTTCCTCACCCACGCCGCGCTGGAGGCCGGCGACAACCAGGCCCAGGCCGGCCAGGACGCCGTGCAACTGATGACGGTGCACGCCAGCAAGGGCCTGGAGTTCGACGGCGTGTTCATCGGCGGCATGGAAGAGGGCCTGTTCCCGCACGAGAACTCCGCCAGCGAGCGTGACGGGCTGGAGGAAGAGCGCCGCCTGATGTACGTGGCCATCACCCGCGCCCGCAAGCGCCTGTACCTCAGCCACTCGCAGACCCGCCTGCTGCACGGCCAGACGCGCTACAACATCAAGAGCCGCTTCTTCGACGAACTGCCCGAGGCCGCGCTCAAGTGGATCACGCCCAAGCAGCCGGGCTTTGGCTCGTTTGCTCCCAATTCAGGAGCTGGTGGCGCTTATGGGTCAAGCGCTGGAGGCCGATTTGGCTTCAAGTCCGAAACCTTCGCCAGCCCGCCCGTGCCGGTGCAGAAGGCCGCACCCTCGCACGGCCTGCGCGTGGGCATCGCGGTATTCCACACCAAGTTTGGCGAAGGCAAGGTGCTGGCCATCGAAGGCACGGGCGACGACGCGCGCGCGCAGGTCAACTTTCCGCGCCATGGCACCAAGTGGCTGGCGCTGAGCGTGGCCAAGCTCACGGTGGTGGATTGATATTGGCGAGTGTTATGTGCATCACTCGGTGATGCCCGTTGCAATGCCATTGAGATTCATCATCCAATCTCTGGTGCGCATTGACGAAATACACACACCGTGCTTGTGGGCCTTTATCTGCTCTGATACGGTCGATAGGTGCGCTTGCTCATCGTGAAGTTCTGGGTCAGGCGCCGGCAGTCTGCAAGGTAATGACGGTACAGATTGGAATGGCTTTAGCCTGTTCGGGTTTGCTACGCATTGTGCGATTGCAGTTCTTTATAGGATCAATCTCATCTTGTTGAAGGGAGTGCTATGGCTACAACTTTGTCTTCACTATCGGCGGCGAAAATTTCGCGCAGAACGCTGTCTCTTACTGCAGTAGCCATTGCGATGTCGGCCTGCGGTGGTGGTGGCGACGATGCTTCTCCGTTGCCCGCGCTTCCCCGTATCACAGCCCACCCTGCAGACGTGTCAATTTCAGCGGGCGACAGTGTCGCTTTTCGGGTAGTCGCCGAATCGAGCGAATCGGTGACGTACCAGTGGTTGCGCAATGGCATCGTTATTGTTGGGGCTACCAGTGCGGAGTATTCGTTGGCTGCTGCAACGGCATCCGATACGGGCAGCCAGTTCTCGGTCATTGTTCGCAACAGTGCCGGCTCGGTGGAGTCAAACAAGGCTATCTTGTCGGTGTTACCAGCTTTGGATGCTGGCAATATCTCGCTCGCTGGCGGCGCGCTGGCATCACTGGGCGCGAATCACTGGTTTGTCGCCCATGCAAAATCCGGCGATGTTTTTGTGTGGGAGCGGGACAACAAAGGCCGAGTGGTGCGTTACAACGCCGCCGGAAGCCGCCTTCCTTTTGCCGGCAGCCTGCAAGAATTTAGCCCTGCGCTGGGCGGCATTTGGCAGCCCAGCATCAGCGTACTGGAGCATTCGGATGGGAATATTTATCTCTCTTTCGGCCACTTGACGCCGTCAGGACAAATCAATAGTGATCGCGGTGCGGGAGGAAACATCTACCGCGTCACGCCTGAAGGCGTTGTGTCGGAGGTCTACAACTCCGCAGTCAGTGCTGTGAGAATCACCCCCCATAAACTGGTGGAGGGGCCGAATGGCCAACTGTATACGGTGAATTTGAATACCGTCACGCTTTACAGGCTGTCTACCTCGGGGGATCTCACGAGAATAGCCGATCTGAGTGCTACGCCGATTGATGAACAAAATGTCGTGTTGCGATATTCGCCATGGATCAGCCTGGTGAGCACGGAGGATCATACGGTCTATGTCAGTTTCAGCCAGAGATTCGACTATCGCGTCAATCCGCAAGGAACTCTGACACCCGTCACATATGGGCCAGCAGCAGCAAGGCATCTTGCTGCGGTGGGCAATACCATCTATGCATACACTCTTAATTCAGAGGGACACGCGATGGTGGTGAGGCGGGCCTCCGATGGCGCGATTAGCGTGGTCGCTGGCGGTATCAAGCCACCTATGCTGGGCGAACCTGGGTATGGAGATCCTGTTGATTTAGGCCCCTTGCCTGGCTGGATTCCTGGTTTCACACAGGTATTTGGTGCGGCACCGAATGGACGCATTGTGATGGGCGGCAATTCCGAAGAATCGGGCGGATACAGTGCACCATATTTCTTACTGACACCTCCTGGCCGTTAGTGGGCAAGCAGTGTGGCATCGCCTGGATGCAGGCACGAAGCCTACCGCCTCGTCAAAACCTCCTCTGCACTTTTGGACGCTGGCCTGCAAGCCACTCTCACGTGGCACATGCCCGACTTGCTTCCATCACCCAGCGAGCGCTGGGGCGCCACGCTGGAGACCTGGGTGCACATCGAACTGCGCAAGGCCCTGACTCTGAGCGACGAAACCTGATATCGCACTACCGTGACAAGGGGCAGGTGGAGTTCGTCCTTGAATCATCCGAGTGCCAGTTCATCGGCATTGAGATCAAGGCCGCTGCCAGCGTAGGGCTGCAGGATTTCAAGGGCCTGCCCAGACGGGCGGTGATTTCCTCCCGGCATCGTGCCGTATGACGGCATGCATGCCCTGCCGTTTGGCGAGGGACTGTGGGCTGTATCATTTTCCATGTTGTGTTTTGCTATCTGAAAGATAGCTCATAGCGGCCATTGGATAAGAGCTACAGGCCAATTTGAACCTTAGTAATCATCTGGCGTGGTGAAGCCCCCAATGGTTGTCCAGCCGCGCACAGTTCAGCCCCTTGCCATACAGGTGCTCCTGCGCATCTTGCAGGCTGGTGCCCAGCCCGCCCATAGCGCGCCGCGCTGCACAGCCAGGGCACAGACTTCGCGCAGGGCAACGAACCCCGCCATTCGCCGTGGGGCGAATGTGTAGCGCGATGCTGGCCGCGTGGGCAACTGACAGCCCAGCCTGCGGGCGTGGCGGCGATGCTGCCGCCGTAGCTCTGGAGCCCCGGGCGATGCGCTCGGGCGTCGGCATGGCCCGTAGCGTGGCGCCGTCGGGGCTCCAGGGCAGGTGACGCAGGCTCAGGCGCTGGTCTTGCCGACGCCACTGGCCGTGCGTTCGCTGGTGCGGGCGCCAGCTGCCAAATTGGCTTGCAATCCCAGCCACCCAAGCAGCCCCGCCAGCACCGCCAACGCCCAGGGCGAGAGTGTGGGCACGGGCGTTGCCGTGCCGGGTGCGGCAACGGCAAGGGCAATGGCGCGCACCAGGCGCGGCGCGGCGGTGTAGTTGGCGTTGCCCGCCTGGTCCGCCGCAATCGGGCAACTGCCCGCCATCAGCATGGTGACGGTGCCTGTGCCCGGTGCCACGGTGCACACCAATGCGTCCAGGCTGCTGAAGATGACCGGATTGCCCGATGCGCCGCCCGTGGCCGACACGGTGAACGTGCCGCCCGGCGTGAACACTGGCGCGGCAGGCACGGTGGCAAAGGCGGTGATGGCCTGCGCGGCCGGGTTCACGGTGTGGGTGGCGTTGTTGTTGGCTGGCTCGTTGTTGGCGTCGCCCGCGTAGGCGGCGCTCAGGGTGCGCGCGCCGGTGGCCATGGCGGCGGTGGTGCAGGTGTAGGGCGCGGCGGCCACGGTGCACAGCACGCCGTTGTCGTCGCTGATAGTGACCTGCCCCGTGGGGCTGTAGCCGCCCGCGAGCGTGGCGGTGATGGTCACGCTCTGGCCCCAGGTGCTGGGGCTGGGCGTAGCAAGCAGGCTGACCGTGGGCTGGGCCTTGTTCACCTGGTGGGGCAGGGCGGTGCTGGTGCCGTCGTTGTTGGCGTCGCCCGCGTAGGCGGCGGTGATGGTGTGCGCGCCCACGGCCAGCGTGGCGGCGCAGGTGTAGGGTGCGGCGGCCACGGTGCACAGGGGCGTGGCACCGTCCGTGAACGTGACGGCCCCCGTGGGGCCGACGCCGCCCGTCAGCGTGGCGGTGAAGGTGACGGACTGGCCCGCCGTGCTGGGGCTGGCGGGCAGGGCGGCCAGGGCCAGCGCGGGCGTTGCCTTGGCGAACAGGCGCGCGGTTTGTGCCGCGCTGGGCACGCCGTTGACCCAGGCTCGCACCAGCACCGGGCCGTCGGGAAAGCCGTTCATGGCCGTGGCGCTGGCGGTGAACAGCGTGTCGCTGGGCGGCTGGCTGGCGTCGGGGGTAATGAAGCGCATCTGCCCGTTGTCGATGCGCTGCACCTGCAGCACGGGTGCGTTGCTGGCACCGTTGCCGCCGGATGCGCCGCCGCTGGCCTCCAGGCGGGGGCGAAAGCCGGTCTGGGTGACGGCTCCGCTGGCATCCGTGGCGCTGCCGCTGCTGGTGGCGGCCAGCGTGCCGGTGGCACCCTGCAGCAGGAAGGTGGCGGGTGCCAGCAGCGAGGGCTGGCGCACCGGGGCCGTGGCCAAGCCGGGGTCGTAGCGCTCGGCTGCGGTGACGTAGGTTGCGTTGTTGATGCCGCCCGCGACCAGCACCTGGCCCGTGGCCAGCAGCACGCTGGCGTGCTGCGTGCGTGCCGTGGCCAGGGACGGCGCGCTGCTCCAGGTGTTGGCGATGGGGTCGTACAACACGGCGGCCCCATGGTAGGTGCTGCCGCTGTAGTGATAGCCGCCGGTCAGCAGCACCTGGCCCGAAGGCAGCAGCGTGGCCGTGGGGTTGGCGCCGCCGGTGCCTGCGGGCAGCGTGCCGGCGGGGGACCAGGTGCCGGTGGCAGGGTCGTACAGCTCGGCATTCGGTACTGACGTGGGGGTGCCCGCGATGCGGGTCCAGCCGCCCGCCACCAGTACCTTGCCCGAGGGCAGCAGGGTGACGGTGTGCTCGCCGCGCGCGGTGGCCAGCGGGCCGGTGGCCGTCCAGGTGTTGGCCACCGGGTCGTACAGCTCGACGGCGGTGGTGTAGTCGCTGCTGCTATAGCCGCCCGCCACCAGCACGCGTCCGTCGTGCAGCAGCGTGGCGCCAAAGTAGAAGCGCTGCGTGAGCATGGGTGCTTGGGGTGCCCAGGTGTTGGTGGCAGGGTTGTACAGATCGACGGCGTTGGTGGCGGTGGAGCCGGAGGTGGTTCCGCCCATCACCAGTGCCTGGCCCGAGCGCAGCAGCACGGCGGCGGCGCTGCCGTGATCGCTGGGAATGGCACCGGTAGCCGTCCAGGTGTCGGTGGCTTCGTCGTACACCTCGGCGCTGGTGAAGTTGGCTGCGACGCCGCGCCCGCCCGCCACCAGCAGCTTGCCCGAGGGCAGCAGGGTCAGCGTGGGCATCAGGCGCGCGGCGCTGATGCTGGCGGCGTTGCTCCAGGTGTTGGCCGCCGGGTCGTACAGGCGCGGCTGGGTGCCGACATCGGGGACGGCCAGCACCTTGCCCGAGGGCAGCAGCGAAACTTTGGTGACGCTGCTGCTGACGCTGGTGCCCGCCGCGCTCCACGCGCCCGTGGCGGGGTCGAACAGCTCGGTGCTGTCAAAGGCGCTGGTGTCGTCTTGCCCGCCCGACACCAGCACCTGGCCGCTGGGCAGCAGCGTGGCGGCGCTGCCTTGGCGCGGGGTGGCCAGGCTGCCCACGGTGGCGGTCCAGGTGTTGGTGGCGGGGTTGTAGCGCTCGGTGCTGGCGAGGTGGTGGGCACCGATGCCGTTCTCGGAGCCGCCGGCCACCAGCACCTGGCCGTCGGGCAGCAGCGCGGCGTTGTGCAGGGCGCGCGGGGTGTTCATGCTGGCTGCGACGCTCCAGATGTCGGCGATGGGGTCGTAAAGCTCTGCGGTGGCAACGAAGTTGCCGTCACTCCCGCCTGCCACCAGCACTTTGCCGCCCTCGGCGCTGGCCAGCAGCGTGGCGGTGTGGCCGTTGCCGCGCACGGCGGTCATGTTGGCGGCGGCGGTCCAGGTGTTGGTGGCGGGGTCGTACAGCTCGGCGCTTTGCAGGCGGGTGGAGGCGTCACTCCCGCCGGCCACCAGCACCTTGCCATTGGGCAGCAGCGTGGCGGTGTGCATCTGGCGCGGGGTCACCATGGCCCCGGTGTCGGTCCACAGGCCGGTGGCCGGGTCGTACACCTCGGCCAGCGGCACCGGGGTGCGGCTGTCGTTCAACCCGCCCGCTACCAGCACCCTGCCGTCGCCCAGCAGCGTGGCGGTGTGGGCCAGCCTCGGCACGGGCTGGTGGGCGGCGGTGCTCCACAGGCCGGACACCGGGTCGTACAGCTCAGCCCCGGCGAGATCCGTGGCGTTGAGCATTCCGCCCGTGACCAGCACCTGGCCCGACAGCAGCAGCGTGGCGGTGTGGTACAGGCGCGGCTGGACCATGCTGCCGGTGGAGGTCCAGGTGTTGCTGGCGGGGTGGTAGCGCTCGGCGCTGTTCAGGATGGCCACTGTGCTCGCGCCGCCCGCCGCCAGCACGTCGCCGTCGGGCAGCACGGTGGTGCTGTGGTAGGCGCGTGCCGTGAGCATGGCGGCACCGTTGCGCCAGGCATCGGTGGCGGCGTGCGCGGCGCTGGCGGCCAGCGTGGCGAGAATCAAACAGAGGCAGGACAGCAGGCGGGGCATGGGTAGGCAGGGGGAGAAGGGGGTGGGCAAAACGCAACATCGTGACTTTATTCACAATCATTCACAATCCCTCGAAAGAGTGAATTTATGAATGTCCCTGCCTTGAACCAAGCCCTGGTGGGCCTGTATTCGTCTGACCTGGATTTGCACGCGCTGCCGCCTGCCATCTTTGGCAGCGTGGCCGGGCTGATTGCCTGCGAGCAGGTCACCTACGGCGAATTCCACGCCGCCAGCGGCGACTTCCGCACCCTGTACCTGCACAACCCGCCGCAGCAGGACGGCCAGCGAGCCGCCAGTCTGGACGCCTACAACCGCCTGGCCGCCAGCCACCCGTTCTGGCAGCCCGACCCGGCCTTCTTTGGCGAGCGGGCGCTGCGCGAGTCGGACTTCTTCAGCGACGAGCAGTTCATGGCGCTGCCCATCGCGCGCGAGGTGTTCCTGCCCTTTGGCGCGCATCGGCAAATGGGCATCGTGATCGCGCTGCACGGCTACGTGCTGACGCTGTCGTGCCACCGCATCGTGGGGAAGCCGGCCTTCAGCGACGGCGAGCGTGATTTGTTGCAGGCCCTGCGTGGGCACGTGGAGCGCCTGTACCGCCTGGCGCTGGAGCGCACGGCGGCCTCGTTGGCACCCGCCGAGCGGCTGCCGTACCTGTGTCCTGATCTCACGCGCCGCCAGCGCGACGTGGCATTGCTGCTGCTCGAATCCAAGAGCAACGAGGCCATCGCCCAGGCGCTGAGCGTGAGCGTGGAAACCGTCAAGAGCCATGTGCGCACGCTGTACGACAAGCTGGGCGTGGAAGACCGCCTGGCCGCCGCCGTGGCCATCCTGCAGCGACCGCTGTTCGCCGAACTGCCTCCGCTGTGGACTCTGGCGGGTACGTACTGGGGACCTGATGGCTTGGAAGAACGGGTGGTTGCTACGGCTTAGATAGTTGCTCGCGCTTGCTGGACGGGCGTTACAGGCCAATTTGGCTTGTGGTCATGTTGCATCATGCAGTACCCAATGGTTGTCCAGCCGCGCCCCTTGCAGGCCCGGCCCGTGTGGGTGGTTCAGTGCCGCAGCGGCCTGCGCGTTCTGCAGGCTCGCATCCAGCCCGCCCGCCCACAGCGCGCCGCCGCGCACGGCCAGCGGGCAGACTTCGGGCAGGGTCGCTAGGCCCTGCCATTCGCCGGCCAGGGAAAACCGCGCGATGCCGTTCGCGCGCGGGCAGCTCACGGCCCAGCCGGATGCCGTGGCGGCCATGCTGCCGCCGTAGCCCTGGATGCCCTGTGCGATGGGTTCGGGCGCGGCCACCACGCGCAGGGCCTGGCCGTCGAACAGGGCGAGCACGGGGGCGGCATGCCGGGTGGCGGCGTCGTCGTGCTCGGCCTGCAGCGCGATGCCCAGGGTGGCGCCGTCGGGACTCCAGGCCAGGTGGCGCAGGCTCAGGCGCTTGTCTTGCAGGCGCCACTGGCCGCGCAGCTCGCCGGTGCGAGCGTCGAGGCGGACGATGGACGAGTCCATGGTTTCCAGGTTGCGCTTCACGCGGCCGGTTTCGGGCGCGGTGGGCACGCCGCCGTTGGCGACGATGAGCGACGCGGCGCCGTCCCACACCAGCTCGTGCGCGTCGATGCCGTGCGTGGGCCATTCGGCGGTTTTTTCCAGCGTGCGGGCATCGCGCACGCCGATCCAGCTCGCGCCGGTTTCGATGTCGGTTTCGGTGGTGTAGAGGCGCTTTCCGTCGGCGCTGGCCAGCACGTGGCCGTTGAAGCTGCGCTCGCCGTCCTGCCACAGCCATTGGGGTGCTGCGGCCCCCTTGCCAGGATTCCAGCGCAGCAGCCAGTCGCCGGGGCGGCGTGCGGTGGCGAGCACCGAGCCATCGGGCAGCACGGCTAGGCCGTGCGCACGCGTGGGCACTTCGAGCGATGCGCGCACTTGCACGGGCTGCCCCGCGCCCTCGCGCACCGACAGCAGGCCGACGTGGAAGCTGCCCGCCTGTTCCCACGCGGCGGCCAGCTCGATGCCGGCGCCCGCCCGGGCGAAGGCCGCGCCCGGCGCCAGCACGCAGGCGCTCAATGACGCCAAGGCCGCGAGGGCCTGGCGGCGGTCAATCACCGTCGGCATCCGAGAAGCCGATGCTGACCTGCAGCGCCGGCGCCAATTCCGATTCGGCCAGGAACTTCAGCGCCGCCAGGTCGCGCGCGGTCTGCTGGATGGCGGCCTTGCCGTTCTTGAGACCGGCCTTCTGCACCTGGGCCATGGAGGCATCCACCTTGTCAGCCGCCTGGTGCAGCTTGTCGGCCAGCGGGTTCAGGCCCTTGCCGCGCAGGTACATCTCCAGCGGCACCAGGGCTTCGCCGGGCACGGGCGTCGCGTTGCCTGCGGGCAGCACCGTCACGCTGCGCAGCCCGGCCCAGGTGGCGGCCCAGGCGGCCAGGGTGTTGCCGCTGGCGGTGCGGGGGTAGTCGGGCGTGCGCGTGCCCTGTGCGGCGCGCAGGGGTTTGTCCATCTGCGCCCAGCGCAGGCGTTCGATGCCGCCCACCCACTGGTTCACGAATTCGCCGATGGCCTGGGTGGACTGTTCCTGCTCGTCCTCGGCGCCCCAATCGGTGCCCGCGGCGTCGGTGAAGGCCGTCTGCAGGGCGGCGGCCTCGCGGGCCACGTCCTGGGCGACTTCGTGGGCGTAGCCGCAGGCGGGGCTGCCGGGCTGCACGGGGCGCGTCCACAGCAGCCATTCCAGCGCGGGCAGGCCCTTGGCGGGCGTGCCGATGCGCTCGAAGGCCTTGGCGCCCTGGGGCTGGGCGGCGATGGCTTTCTCGATGAGGGCGGGGCGGGTGGGCGTGAAGTCGATGGCGCGCTGGCTGCGGCGGGCGATGACGGGGCCGACTGATACCGCCGCCAACTGCTCCCAGGCGCGGGCCGTGGCCTGCCAGGCGGCGCGGGCGGCGTCCAGCGCGGGCTTGCCGTCCTTGGCCGGAGCCTGGCACAGCGCGGCCACGGCGGGCACGAGGGCGCGCGCGCCGCGGTCGAAGTCCTGCGCGCGGGGCAGGGCCCAGTGGCCGTAGATGCCCTGCAGCGCGTGCACGGTGTCGTAGTAGGGCACGGCGTTGCGCTGCCAATCTTGCGCGGGCGCAGCGCTGGCAAAGGTCAGCAGCACGGCGGCTGCAAGGCAAACGGCTTTCATAAAGACTCCACGAATTTGACCAGCGCGTCCCGGTCGGCCTTCTTCATTTTCAGCACTTGGTCCTTGGCCTCTTCGGCCTCGCCGCCGTGCCACAGGACGGCTTCGAGCACGCCGCGCGCGCGGCCGTCGTGCAGCAGGCGGGTGTGGCCGTTCACGTCTTTGATGAGGCCCGTGCCCCACAGCGGCGGGGTCTTCCATTGGCGGCCGCTGGCGCCGAAGTCGGGCCGGCCATCGGCCAGGCGCTCGCCCATGTCGTGCAGCAGCATGTCGGTGTAGGGGTGGATGCGCTGGCCGTTCAGGGCCTGGCTCGTCAGCGTGGGGAAGGGGCCGGCCTTGGTGACGTAGCTCGGGCGGTGGCAGGTGGCGCACTGGGCCTGGGCGAACAGGGCCTGGCCGCGCAGCACCTGCGGGTCCTTGGGCGTGCGCCGCGCGGGCGGCGCCAGCGTGGCCTGGTAGAAGACCACGTCGTTGAAGGTCTTGTCGTCGATCTCCACGCCATCGGCGCCGCTCTTGCCACTCGGCGCGGCGAGGCAGTCCTTCTGCGTGGGCGTGCAGGTCTCGCGCGGGAAGTGCTTTGAGGTGATGCCCATGTCGCCCTGGAACGCGCCGCCGGTCTGGTGCGCGATGGTGGCGACGTTGCCCTTCCAGCCGAAGCGGCCGAGCATCATCGTGCTCGAGGGCGCATCCCACACGCGGTTGGGCACGCCCTTGATCGGGCCGGGGGCCTTGGCCTGGTCGGCGGCGTTGGCGAGGATGTCTTCCTCGGCGATGGCTTCGAGCAAGCCCACGCCGATGATCTGCGGCGCGATGCGCGGGCTGATCATCACCTCGGGGTGCATGGGGCCGTAGCCCAGGTCGGCAAAGCCGTAGACGGGCTTGTGCAGCGCGTAGGGCGTGCCGTCGGCGAATTGGCCCTTGATGGTCTCGTAGCGCAGCGTGACGCGGCCCTCAGGCTTCACGCCCTGGATGGCGGCGTTGTTGAACTGGTCGCCGTACACGGGCTCGTGTTTGGGGCCGCCGTGCGCGTCGGTGCCGGGGATGGACAGGCGGATGAGCAGCGCCACCGTCGGGTCCTTGGTCTCGCCCAGGCGGTTGAAAATTTCCGGCGGCTCGCCGCGTCCGTCCTGCACGTGGCAGCCGCCGCACGAGCGCGCGATGAAGTGCGGCCCCAGGCCGTCGCGGGCCTTGGTGGACGCGGGCGCTTCCACCCAGTTGCGGCGGAAGAACGAGTTGCCGATGACGAAGCGCGTGCGCTCCTCGTCCGTCAGGTTGGCGGCGGGGAACGAGAAGGCATTGCGGCCGGTGGCGAACACGGTGGTTTCGCCGCCGGTCTTCTCGCCCAGCGGGTCGGGCTGGGGGGCTGCGACGGGGCCGCCCAGCGTGAGCATGCCGATGCTGGCTGCCGCCGCCCATAGACAGTGTGGGCGGCGTGTGGCTTGCGGGGCGCGCATCAAGGCTGGACCAGCGTCAGCTTGGTGATGCCGACGGCGTTGGCGGCAGCCACCAAGTCCTTGCTTTGCTGCGTGAGGCTGTCGATGGTCTTCTGGATGCGCTGGCGGCCCGGCGCGTCCTTGCCGCCGATGATCTCGCGGTCGAACGGCGCCTGGATGGCTTCGGCCGCGGCCACCGAGGCGGCGATCTGCTGCGTGGTCTTGTCGGCCAGAGCGGCGTCCTTGGCGGCCACCAGGTCGCGCAGCGATGCGCCCTTGACGACACTGCCGTCGGCGCGCTTGTACTCGCCCAGCCACACGTTGCGGATGCCCAGCGCGTTGGTCACGGCGTCGCGGTGCGTGTTGTCGGAGAAGCACGAGTGCTCGTCCTCCTGGTCCTGGCTGTTCAGGGCCACCTCCAGCCGCTCGCCCGCCAGTTCGCCGCGCGAGAGCGAGCCCAGGCCCACGAAGATCTTGCGCACCGATTCCTGGCCGCCCTTGACGAACTTGCTGCGGTAGTTGTTCTTGGCATCGGGCGCCCAGGCCTTCACCAGCGAGGCGAGGTCGTCGATGAGCAGCTCCGTCACCACGTTGAGGTACTGGCGGCGGCGGTCGGCGTTCTTGCCCTTGCCGTCCACGAAGTCCTCGAAGTTGCGATTGCCTGGGCCCGTCTCGGACAGGTCCTGGCCCCACAGGAAGAACTCGATGGCGTGCCAGCCGGTGGCGATGTTCTCCTCGCCGCCGCGCTCGTTTTGCGCGGCGAGGTTCTTCTTGGTGATGGCGAACTTGCGGTTGTTGACCAGGCCCGCGTTGGGCTTGCCTTCCACGCTGTCCACGAAGGACTCGTCCATGGGCCAGGCGTTGATGCGGCCCTCGGGGCCGTTGTCGTTGTCGATGGGGCCGCCGTAGAAGCGGAAGGCCTCCGTCTGGCCGTAGAACTCGCGCGCGGCCAGCCACTGCTTGCGCGCCTCGGCCAGCGTTTCCACCGAAGGCTTGGCGGTGAAGGCCTGGACGGCGGCCTGCATCGTGCGGGCGGCGGCCAGGGTGTCCTCGTAGTTGGCGTGCACCAGGGCGGCGTACTGGGCCGCCACGGCGTTCGCGGTGATGCCCTGGGCCGGCTGCTGCGCTGCGGCTGCTGCAGCAGGCTGCGCCACCTGGGCGGTGGCCATGGGGGCGAGCGTGCAGGCCGCGAGCAGAGCGCCGATGGCGGTGGCTTGGAAGAGGTTGGTTCTCACTACGCTTTCTCCTGAAACGAACGAAGACGACCGCTGGGGGCTGCCGCGGGCGGCGGCTTGCCGGAAGGCATGCGGATCGGGGAAGGGGAGGGCTGACCTGGGCGCTGGGCCGGGCTGCCGGTCAGTCCACGGGACGGCTGATTATATGAATGCGATTTATTCGCATCGCAGATGGCCGGATGAAATCCAGGGAATGGTTTTTTCGGTCATGAAACCTTCATGCCGATGTCACGCGGCGTTTTTACGCTCCCGTGGTTTGCACGACAACCATCCCCATGAGGACCACCATGACCGACCCCGATGACATTGGCTACAACGCCACGAGCAACCCCTCCTTCTCGACCCTGGTCGAAGCCCGCCTGAGCCGCCGCAACCTGCTGCGCGGCAGCGTGGCCACCGCCGGCGGCGCGATGCTGGGCAGCATCTCGCTGGCGGCCTGCGGCGGCAGCAGCGACGACCCGGCCCCGCCGGCCGGCGGCCTGAAGCTGGGCTTCAACGCCGTGGCCAAGAGCCTGTCCGACGCCGTGGTCGTGCCCGCCGGCTACACCGCCAGCGTGCTCTACCGCCTGGGCGACCCGATCGCCGCCGGCGTGCCCGCGTACCGGAACGACGGCACGGACGACCCCGCCACCTACGACCGCCGCGCCGGCGACCACCACGACGGAATGACCTGGTTCGGCGCCAACGCCGCCGGCAAGTGGGACGCCCAGGCCGGCAGCCGCGGCCTGCTGGTGATGAACCACGAATCCCTGACCCCCGTGTTCCTGCACCCCGCAGGCCGCACCGTGGTGGGCGGCAAGCGCACCGTGCCCAGCGAGGTCCAGCGCGAGTTCTACCTGCACGGCGTCAGCGTGATCGAGACCACCAAGGGCGCGGACGGCAAGTGGAGCTACAAGCAGGACTCCAGCTTCAACCGCCGCGTGCACACGCTCACGCCCATGGAGCTGTCCGGTCCCGTGCGCGGCTCGGACTTCCTCAAGACCAAGTACTCGCCCGCCGGCACGGCCACGCGCGGCACCGTGAACAACTGCGCCAACGGCACCACGCCCTGGGGCACCTACCTGACCTGCGAGGAGAACTGGTACGGCTACTTCTCGCGCACGGCCGCCACCGACGACGCCAAGCGCACGGCCAAGGAACTGGCCGCCATCAAGCGCTACGGCGTGGGCCCGCAGGACTTCTACGGCCTGTGGGGCACGACCCAGGGCGCGGCCGACGCGGCCGAGCAGGACACCTTCGACCGCTGGAACCTCGACGTGAAAGGCGCCGACGTCACGGCCGACTACCGCAACGCGCACAACACCTACGGCTGGGTGGTGGAGATCGACCCGTTCAATCCCACCAGCACGCCCAAGAAGCGCACCGCCCTGGGCCGCTGCGGCCACGAAGGCGCCTGCCTGGGCACGGTCGAGGCCGGCAAGCCGCTGGTCTGGTACATGGGCGACGACGCGCGCAACGAATACGTCTACAAGTTCGTCTCCAGCAAGAACTGGGACCCGGCCGACGCCACCGGCGGCCTGGCCGCCGGGGACAAGTACATGGACGACGGCAAGCTGTACGTGGCCAAGTTCAGGGCCGACGGCACGGGCGAGTGGGTGGAACTGGCCTTCGGCAAGAACGGCATCACCGCCAGCGCCGCCGCCTATGCCTTCGCCGACCAGGCCGACGTGCTGATCCACGCCCGCCTGGCCGCCGACGTGGTGGGCGCCACCAAGATGGACCGCCCCGAGTGGACGGCCGTCAACCCCAAGACCGGCGACGTGTACGTGACGCTGACCAACACCAATGCCAGCTCGCGCCCCATCGACAAGACCGACGCCGCCAACCCGCGCTTCTACAACGACCCCAAGGGCAGCGCGCAGACGGCCCAGACCGGCAACCCCAACGGCCACATCGTGCGCTTCGCCGAGAAGAGCGGCAACGCCGGCGCCAGCTTCGCGTGGGACGTGTACCTGTTCGGCGCGCGCTCCACGGCCGCGGCCGACATCAACATCTCGGGCCTGACGGCCGACAACGACTTCTCCAGCCCCGACGGCCTGTGGTTCAGCCAGGCGACCCATGGCCTGGCCTGGCTGGAGACCGATGACGGCGCCTACACCGACGTGACCAACTGCATGCTGCTGGCCGCCGTGCCCGGCAAGGTGGGCGATGGCGGCAGGAAGACCATCACCAACAAGAGCGGCGACACGGCGCGCTCGCAAGAGACCATCGTGGGCGCCAAGCCCGGCGAGAAGGACACGCAGCTCAAGCGCTTCCTGGTCGGCCCCAAGGGCTGCGAGATCACCGGCATCGCCGAGTCGGGCGACGGCCGCGCCCTGTTCATCAACGTGCAGCACCCGGGCGAGAACACGGCCGACGCCAACATCGCCGACCCCTCGAAGTTCGAGAGCCACTGGCCCGATGGCGGGAGCGCCCGCCCGCGCTCGGCCACCGTGGTCATCACGCGCAACGATGGCGGGTTGATCGGGGTTTAAAACAAAAAAGGCCTCCAGCGCTTGTCCTGCAAGCGCTAGCAGCTATTGTTTTGATAGTTCCTTGGCGCAGGCCCCCTCGGCATCGAGGGCGGCCTGCTGGCGTTTGCGGGCGCGGCTTTGCCAATCGTTGTGCAGATCGCTGGCCTGTCGCGGCGGGAGGCCCCGGGGACACTGCAGCGTTGCCAGGGCCTGCTGGCGCAGCGCGGCGTCGCCCAGCAGGTGTGCGGCGGCGAGTTGGTCCAGGGCGTCCCGGTGGCCCGGGCGCCGGGCCTTGGGCGTGCTCCGGTGCAGCCGCTGCTGCTCCAGGGCTGCGCGGACCTCGGCGGGGTCGCTGGATTCGATGGCGGCCCACAGCCAGGTGCGCAGGCTCTGGTCGATGAGCCAGGGGCTTTCGTGGCCCATCGCCGTCGCGGCCTGGGCCGCCGTCGTGCGGGCGAGCGGCACGGCGGCCCGGGCCTGGCCGTGGTCGACCAGGAACCAGGCGTGGAGGTTCTCGGCCTCGATCCGCTGCAGAGCCTGCCACCACTCGCCGCGCGCGCTGGGCCATGTGGCGGCGGTGGAGGCCCTCAGCGCCGCCAGGTTGGCCTCCAGCTGGGCCCTGGCGGCATCCGCATGGCCGCTGTGGTCCAGCAGGCTGGCGAGCCATTCGCGGCTGCGCAGCAGTTCATGGTCCTCCAGGCTGGATTCGGTGCGCCGGTTCTCCACGGCTTGCCGTACCAGCGCCAGCCGCTGGGCGCGGGTCTGCCCTGGCGGGGGCTGGTATACCAGCGCTTCCTGCGTCCGGGCCAGCACCAGCCGGGCAGGGCCTTGCACGCCTTGCAGGTCGGCCAGCAGCTCCTGGCGCCATTGCGCGGCCTGCGCGGGCGATTCCGCGTAGTCGGCCATGCCCAGCCGGGCCTGCGCGCGTTGCGCATCGTGCGGCGGACGGGACTGGGCCAGCGTCCAGGCGGCCTGGTAGAGCTGGCGGGCGCGTTCGGCGGCGGGGGGGTGGTCGTCGAGCATGCCCATTTCCTCGGCGGCGTCCAGGTGGGCTGCCACCTGGTCCGCACCGGGGGCCTGCAGGGCCTGCGCCAGCCGGGTCTCGATGGGCTGCATGCTTTTCCCGGGGTCGTAGCCGCCATCGCCCTCCGCGCCCGCCGAGCGCCACAGGGCCGACAGCGCCTGCCGGCCCTGCGGCGCCTTGCCCTGGATGGCGACCAGGGCCCCCAGCGGCAGCGCCAGGCAGGCCAGGTAGATCAGCAGGCCGCCCACACCCTCGGCCCAGCCGGGCGGGCGCGACTGCTGCGCGGGCAGCAGGCCGCGCACGGCCGCCACGCGCTGGGCATAGGGCCAGCGGGCAAACGCCGGTTGCTGCAGCACGGAGAAAAGGCGGTGGGTGGCGGCCGTGGCGTCGAGCGGCGCGGCGCCGGGGTGGGCGCTATGCACGGCGCGTTCCAGGCGCATCAGCCGCCAGTGCCACGGCAGGCCGAACGCCAGCAGCCCGGCGAGGGTCACGGTGATGGGGTCGCGCAAAACCCAGGCCATCGCCGCGAGCGCGGCGATGCCCGCCAGCGCGAACACCAGCCGCAGCACGGGCAGGCGGGCGAACAGCAGGGCCTCGACCACGCGCCCGCCGTCCAGCGGCGTGAGCGGCAGCAGGTTGAAGTAGTTGACCAGCAGGCACAGGCCCAGCAGCTGCATGGCCCACGGGGGCGGCAGGGCCAGGGCGCCCCAGCCGGCGGCGGCGAGCACGCCCACGGCCAGCAGCACCCCCGGCATGGGTCCGGCCAGGAACACCAGCACCTTTTGCAGCGGCGTGGCGTCGGCCTTCTCGCCCGTGGCCATGCCGCCCAGGCCGGGGATGAAGAACACCGACTGCCGCTGGTAGCCCGCCCAGCGCATGGCCAGCCAGTGCCCGCCTTCGTGCAGAGCGATCACCAACAGCAGCATCCAGGCGAAGTTCCACGAGAACAGCGCCGTGCCCACCGCGAGGAACAGCACCGCCGTGACCCAGAAGGTGTGGCGGCGGCCGTGCGTGGCGTGCAGGGCGGCGCGCAAGGCCTCCTGCTGGGCGAAGCCCAGTGCCTCCGAGGCTTGCCGGACCGGGGCGGCGGCCTGTGCGGGAGCGGCCCGCGCGGCGGCGCGTGCCTGCCACCGGTGCCCGCGCACCGCGCGCCAGGCCATGCGCAGCGCCTCGGGCCAGGTCAGCCGGTACTGGCCTTCTCCGGCGGTCCGGGCGCGGCCCTGCGCGGCCAAGCCGGCCGCTGTTTCCTTGCGCAGCGCCACCAGCCGGCGCAGCACTTCGTCCTGGTCCGCCACCACCGGCGCGGTGGCGGATTCCAGGCGCTGGGCGTAGGCGTGCCAAGCGGCGGCGGTGTCAGGCTGCAGGGCGTCCAGGTACGTCCAGCCAGGGGGCGCGGCCAGGTCGTCATGGGCCTGTCCGTTCAGGCCCATCCAGTTGTGGCCGTCGCCGAAGCAGGTCATCCACTCCACCGAGCCGAAGGCGCGGCCGTGGCCGTTGCCGCAGGGATGGGCGATGGCCCAGGCCCGCCCGGACGCGTGGGCGTACAGGTCCGAATCCATGGTGCACTGGGGCTGCATGACCAGGGGCAGGTCGCCGCGCAGGCTGGCCCGCCATGTGAACCCGAGCGCTTCCAGCTCCGGCCGCATCGCGTCCAGCACGGTGCGCGCACCGGGTTCCAGGGCTTCGCGGGAGATCGGCGACAGCGCCGCGGCGCGCAGGCGCACACGCCGGTAGTTCAAGGCCGTGAGCAGCAGCGACAGTGCGTAGAGCAGCGGCCAGATTGCCAGCAGCGCCAGCCAGGGCGCTGCCTGTGCAAGCCAGGTCATGGGGTCCCTCCCTTTTTTCCAACGCTGCGCATTGTGGCGCGTGCAGGGCCCGGCCCCACCGCTCGCAGTCTTTTTGGCCTCTGGCGCTTATCTGGCAAGCGCTGGCAGCTATTCTTTTTGTAGTCAGTAGGTCATCTGCCCACTGCCGTCCTTGGTTCCCTTGCGGCCAGCGATCTGCCAGGCCGTGCGCTGGTGGACCAGCCCGGCCAGGAACTCCAGCTCCTCGTCCGTGTGGTTGATGGCCCGCGCCGGGGTCAGCAGGCGGCCGTCGCGTGGCGCCGGTTCGGCCCAGAAGGACTGGTGGTAGGACGCCTGGCTCACCACGCTCTCGGCGCCCGCCGCCAGGTCCACCGTGCCGTAGCAGTTGCAGAAGTAGCCGCGGTACGCCTGCTCGGCGAACACCTCGGCGTACACGCCCGTGCCCCGGATGCCGGCTGTGGCGGTGGGCATGACGACCTGCCGCTCGCGCCCGCGCCCCCACACGCTGGCCACGGCGCCCGTCAGCAGCCGCAGTGCCTTGACGGCGGAGGGCGTGTCGCCGTCCAGCGCCATGCGCGTGTTCTGCCGCACCAGGAAGGCGCTGTCGCCCACGGCGAAGACCACGCTGGAGCCGGGGCCCGTCTGCACGCTGTCGCCGGGGGTGATGCTGGCGCCGGGTCGCAGCGTTTCGCCATTGCGCAGCACGTCGCCGTGCAGTTCCACGATGTTGCCGCGCCCCTGGGCCTGGGCGCCGGCCCAGCCGCCCAGGGCCGTCCAGGCGGCGGCGGCCTGCACGAGGCTGCGCCTTTGGAACCAGAGCAGTTCAGCCTCGGTCCGGCCCAGCAGCTGGGGGCGGTGGTGTGTCGCTGTCATCGTGGGGCTCCTGGGGTGCGGGTTGGGACGGGGGCTCGAAGCAGTCTCGGAAGGTGAACACCACCGAGGTGAAGAACATGGCCGCCAGCATCATCGCGGCGCCCACCATGATGCCGCCCGCGGCCGACCCGGCCAGGCCCAGCCCGGCCAGCAGCGCGGACACCAGCGTGACCACCACGCCGGCGAGCATGAACACGCCCACCCAGCCCAGGCCGTAGACCAGGAAGGCGCTGAAGTTGCGCACGCAGGCCACGATGCTGAAGAACAGGGCCTTGACCGGTGGCACGCCGTGCCAGTGCACCAGCCCCGGCGCATGCCAGAACAGCAGCGACAGGGGCAGGTAGAGCAGCATGGACAGCCACATGGCGCCCTGGAAGGCCGGCTGCTCCGCCACCTCGCGGGTCAGCTGCGCGCCGCCCAGGTACACCTGGGCGAACTGCCCGCCGTCGACCAGGGCCGACAGGCCCATCACGGCCAGGAAGCCCCCGGCATACAGGGCGCCCAGCACCAGCATGTCGCGCAGCCGCTGCCGGCCGGTGCGAAAGGCCACCAGCAGCACGGCCGGCGTGGGAAAGCGCCCCTGCGCGGCCTGCGCCGCGGCCACCATCATGGCCAGCGTGGCGGACGGCAGCAGCGCCAGCGCGATGGCCGGACCCACCAGCGGAATCAGCGTGGCCAGCGACATGGCGGCCATGGTCATGAAGAACAGCGCCGCCAGCGCCATGGGCTGGCGCCAGAAGGCGCGGACGCCGAGCTTCACCCATTCCAGGCCGGTGCGGGCGGGGACAATTTTTAGCTTCATGACGGCAGTTTCATGGCAGCAGAACGGGGTGGGCAATGCGCTCGCGCAGCACCCGCTCGAAGTGGGTAGGGTCGTGCGGGGTGAGCATGCTGGCCTCGCGCGGCAGGTAAAAGTCCCACAGCCGCGAGATCCAGAACCGCAGGGCGCCCGCGCGCAGCATGGCGGGCAGCAGCTCGCGCTCGGCCGCGGTGAGGGGGCGCACGGCCTGGTAGGCGTCGAGCATGCGCCGGGCGCGCTCGGCATCGTGCCGGCCGGTGGGCAGGTCGATGCACCAATCGTTCAGGCACACGGCCAGGTCGAAGAGGAATGTGTCCACGCCCGCGAAGTAGAAGTCGAAGAAGCCCGTGAGCGCCTCGCCCTCGAACATCACGTTGTCGCGGAACAGGTCGGCGTGCACCGGCCCGCGCGGCAGGGCGGCGTAGGCGCTGCCGGCGGCCACGTGGTTCTGGTAGGCCAGCTCGGAGCGCAGCAGCGCGGCCTGCTCCGGGCCGACGTGCGGCAGCACCACGGGCACGGTCTCGTTCCACCATGGCAGGCCGCGCAGGTTGGGCTGGCGGCGGTCGAAGTCGCGGCCCGCCAGGTGCATGCGCGCCAGCATGGCGCCCACGGCGGCGCAGTGCGTGCCCTGGGGCGCGAGCTGGCTCTTGCCGGAGAGCTTGTTCACCACGGCGGCGGGCTTGCCGCACACCGTCAGCAGGATGTCGCCGTCGCGGTCCGCATGCGGGTCGGGCACGGGCACGCCGCCGTGTGCCAGGTGCTTCATCAGGTGCAGGTAGAACGGCAGCTGCTCGGCGGTGAGGCGCTCGAACAGCGTCAGCACGAACTCGCCCTGGTCGCTGGTGAGGAAGTAGTTGGTGTTCTCGATGCCGCCCTGGATGCCGCGCAGCTCGACCAGCTCACCCAGTTGCAGACGGTGCAGAAGCGCTTGCGCCTCGGAGTTGGAGACTTCGGTGAAAACGGCCATCGCGAAGGGGCAAAGAAGAGAAATGGGCGCGGGCGCACCCGGAGAAAAAGAAGGGGAAGCCAGTCAGAACTTGAGTACGTTCCAGACGCGCGGCGCGGTGGTGGTCTCCGCGCCGCTGTTGCTGCCGGCGCGGCTGCGTGCGCCGTCGGGCGACTGCACCTCGTAGCCGGGCAGGCTGCCGGCCTTGGGCTGCACGGAGATGGTCTGCGTCTGGCCGCCCACGCGCAGTTCATCGACGCGGCTGCCGGCGTCCTCGATCTGGATGCGCTCGGTGCGCTGGTTGGCGCGCCCGCCCAGTTGCTCTGGTTCCGATAGCTGCTCGCGCTTGTCCGGCAAGGGCTGGGTGGCATTTTGGCCTGAAGTCTGGGCCAGGGCAGAACCGCAGGCCAGGCCCAGCAGCAAGAGGAGATGAGGTGCGCGCATGGGGCGATTCTAGGCTTCAGCGCCCTGTAACCTCGCCGTCCACGGCCTTTTGCACGGCCTGGTAGAAGTCCTCGCGGGCGGCGAAGCTCGGGTTGCTGGCGGAGCCGGCCTTGAGCCAGTCGGCGTTGGAGACGATGACGAGCTGGCGCGCCGGGTCGATGAAGATGCCCTGGCCGAAGATGCCGCGCGCGGCAAAGCTGCCGCTGTCGTAGGTCCACCACTGGTAGCCGTAGCCGCGCCCGGGCTGGCCGATGTCGGCCTGCTTGTGGGTGGCCTGCTGCAGCCAGCCGTCGGGCAGGATGCTCTGGCCGTTGACCTGCGCGCCTTCCAGGATGAACTGGCCCAGGCGCGCGTAGTCGCGCGGCGCGGCCTGCACGCAGCAGCCGCTGATCTCCTTGCCCGTCTTGGACAGCAGCCAGGTGGCCTGCTGCTCCATGCCGGCGGGCTGCCAGATCTTTTCCTGCAGGTACTGGGCCAGCGGTTTCTGGATGGCGGCGGCCAGCACCAGGCCGATCAGGTTGGTCTCGCCCGTGCTGTAGTGCCAGCGCGTGCCGGCGGGCGCGGCGCGCGGCAGGCGGCGCATGTAGCTCACCAGCGCGTCCACGCCGGGCTCGGGCTTGTGGTTGTTGAAGCGGGCCACGTCGGACTGCGGGTCGCCGTAGTCCTCGTTCCACTGCACGCCCGAGGTCATGGTGAGCAGCTGGCGCAGGCTCACGTCGTCGTAGGCCGAGCCCTTCATGTCGGGCAGGTAGTCGCTCACCTTGTCGTCCATGCTCTTGATCAGGCCGTCCTTGAGCGCCGCGCCCACCAGCGTGGACGTGAAGGACTTGGCCACCGAGAAGCTCGTCCAGCGCCCGTCGCCGTCGAAGCCCAGGCCGTAGCGTTCCAGGCGCAGCTTGCCGCCCTGCACGATGAGCAGCGCGGCCAGGCGGTGCTCCTGCATGTAGGCATCCACGTCCACGCCGAGCTGCAGCGGCTGTCCGGCCGGCAGGGCGCGCGGCGTGGCCGAAGGCTGGGCGGTGTTCCACTTCGCCAGCAGGCTGATGCGGTCCAGCGCGCGGAAGGCCGCGTCGCGCTGCGCCTCGTTCCAGAACAGCAGGTCGCGGTTGGTCGGAAAGGTCTTGAGCAGGCCCCGGGTTTCCTTGTCCAGGCTGAACCAGCCCGCCGTGCCGACGACGGCCAGGGCCAGCAGGGTTCCCAATGCAATCTTTTTGAGTTTCAAGGCAGTCATCCCCATGCAAAAGGCGCCCATTCAACACCAAGCGCCGCTGGGGCGCCAGAGGGAAAGCCTGTTGGGCACAATCGGGCCATGAACGACAAGAAAACTCTGGTGCTGGTCGATGGCTCCAGCTACCTCTACCGCGCCTTCCACGCCATGCCCGACCTGCGGGCCGTGCCCGGCGACCCCGCGAGCCCGGCCACCGGCGCCATCCGCGGCATGGTCAACATGCTGCAGGCGCTCAAGAAGGAGATCACGGCCGACTACGCCGCCTGCGTGTTCGATGCCAGCGGCCCCACCTTCCGCGACGCGCTCTACCCCGAGTACAAGGCCCACCGCGCGCCCATGCCCGACGACCTGCGCGCGCAGATCGAGCCCATCCACGAAGTGGTGCGCCTGCTGGGCTGGCCCGTGGTCTGCGTGCCCGGCGTGGAGGCCGACGACGTGATCGGCACGCTGGCCGACTGCGCGGCGCGGCAGGGCATCGAAGTCATCGTCTCCAGCGGCGACAAGGACCTGTCGCAACTGGTGAACGAGCACATCACCATCATCGACACCATGAGCGGCAAGCGCCGCGACGTGGCCGGCGTGACGGCCGAGTTCGGCGTGCCGCCCGCGCTGATGGTGGACTACCAGACCCTGGTCGGCGACGCGGTGGACAACGTGCCCGGTGTGCCCAAAGTGGGGCCCAAGACGGCCGCCAAGTGGCTCAACGAATACGGCTCGCTCGACGCGCTGATAGCGCGCGCCGGCGAGATCAAGGGCGTGGCCGGCGAGAACCTGCGCGGCGCGCTCGGCTGGCTGCCCCAGGGCCGCGCGCTCGTCACCATCAAGACCGACTGCGACCTAGCGGGCCACGTGGACGGCCTGCCTGCTATCGATGCGATAGCTGTTGGCGTTGAAGACACGGGCGCTTTGCGCGATTTCTACCAAAAATACGGCTTCAAGGGGCTGGCGCGCGCGCTGGAGCCCGCGCTGCCCGCCAACACCACGGCCACGCTGCCCGGCGCCAGCGGCGACCTGTTCGCCGACCCTGCCGCCACCTTCGTGGCCGAGGCCGCGCAGGGCCGCGAGGTGGCCTACGAGACCATCCTGGCCTGGCCCGACTTCGACCGCTGGCTGACCAAGCTGCAGGCCGCCGAGCTGGTGGCGCTGGACACCGAGACCACCTCGCTCGACGAGCTGCGCGCCGAGATCGTGGGCATCAGCTTCAGCGTGGAGCCCGGCGCGGCGGCCTACATCCCGCTGCGCCACGCGGGGCCGGACGCGCCCGAGCAGTTGCCTTTCGACGAAGTGCTGGCGCGCCTCAAGCCCTGGCTGGAAGACGCCGCATATGCCAAGCTGGGCCAGCACGTGAAGTACGACCGCCACGTGTTCGCCAACCACGGCATCGACGTGCGCGGCTACGTGCACGACACCATGCTGCAAAGCTACGTGCTCGAAGTGCACAAGCCCCACGGCCTGGCCAGCCTGGCCGAGCGCCACACGGGGCGCACCGGCATCAGCTACGAAGACCTGTGCGGCAAGGGCGCGCACCAGATCCCGTTCGCGCAGGTGCCGGTGGACAAGGCGGCCGCCTATTCGTGCGAGGACTCCGACCAGACCCTCGACGTGCACCGCGTGCTGTGGCCGCTGCTGGAGGCCGACGAGAAGCTGCGCGGTATCTACGAACTGGAGATCGCCAGCAGCGAGACGCTGTTCCGCATCGAGCGTAACGGCGTGCTCATCGACGCGGCCACGCTGGCCAACCAGAGCCACGAGCTGGGCCAGCGCATCCTGCAGCTGGAGCAGGACGCCTACGAGATCGCGGGCCAGCCCTTCAACCTGGGCAGCCCCAAGCAGCTGGGCGAGATCTTCTTCGACAAGCTCGGCCTGCCCGTGGTGAAGAAGACCGCCACCGGCGCGCGCAGCACCGACGAAGAGGTGCTGGAGAAGCTGGCCGAGGACTACCCGCTGCCGGCCAAGATCCTAGAGCACCGCAGCTTGAGCAAGCTCAAGGGCACCTACACCGACAAGCTGGCCCAGCTCGCGCTGCCACGCACGGGCCGCGTGCACACGCACTACGCGCAGGCCGTGGCCGTGACGGGGCGCCTGTCCAGCAACGACCCCAACCTGCAGAACATCCCCATCCGCACGGCCGAAGGCCGCCGCGTGCGCGAGGCCTTCGTGGCGCCCGCGGGCAGCGTGATCGCGAGCGCCGACTACTCGCAGATCGAGCTGCGCATCATGGCCCACATCAGCGGCGACGAATCGCTGCTCAGTGCCTTCCGCAACGGCCTGGACGTGCACCGCGCCACCGCCGCCGAGGTGTTCGGCGTGGCGGTGGACCAGGTGAGCAGCGAGCAGCGCCGCTATGCCAAGGTCATCAACTTCGGCCTCATCTACGGCATGAGCAGCTTCGGCCTGGCCAGGAACCTGGGTATCGAGACCAAGGCGGCGGCGGCCTACATCGACCGCTACTTCCAGCGCTACCCGGGCGTGAAGCAGTACATGGACGAAACCAAGGCCAGCGCCAAGGCGAGCGGCTACGTGGAGACGGTGTTCGGCCGCCGCCTGTACCTGCCCGAGATCAACTCGCCCAACGGCCCGCGCCGCGCCGCCGCCGAGCGCGCCGCCATCAACGCGCCCATGCAGGGCACGGCCGCCGACCTCATCAAGAAGGCCATGGTGGCGGTGCAGCAGGAATTGGACGCGAGCAAGCCCGCCGTCAAGATGATCATGCAGGTGCACGACGAACTGGTGTTCGAGCTGCCCGCGGCCGAGGTGGACTGGCTGCGCGCCGAGATCCCGCGCCTGATGGCCGGCGTGGCGGAACTGAAGGTGCCGCTGCTGGCTGAAGTGGGAGTGGGCCCCAACTGGGAAAAGGCGCATTGAAGGCGCGGGCGATGGGGTGAATCGCTATTGCGGGCCGGGCGCGGTCATTGCATCGTTCCCGCATGCGCCTACGCCACATTGAAGTCTTCAACGCCGTCATGCTCACCGGGAGCGTGAGCGCGGCGGCCCGCCTGATCAACGTTACCCAGCCGGCGGTGAGCCGCATCCTCGCGCACGCCGAGCTGCAACTGGGCTTCCCGCTGTTCCACCGCCTCAAGGGGCGGCTGCTCGTACCCACCACCGAGGCGCAGACCCTCTACCCGCACATCGAGCGCCTGTTCAACCAACTCGACGACGTGCAGCGCCTTGCCAATAGCCTCAAGGGCGACCAGCGCGAGGGCGAGCTGCACATCTTGAGCGTGCTCGCGCTGAGCTACGAGGTGCTGCCGCGCGCGCTGCGCGCCTTCCGCCGGCTGCACCCCGACGTGGCGGTCACCATCGACGCGCTGCACTCGCCGCAGATCGTCTCGGCCCTGGTGCTGCAGGAGGCGGACGTGGGCTTCGTGTTCAGCTCCATCGCGCACCCCTCGCTCACGCAGGAGCACCTGGCCGACGGGCGCATGGTCTGCGTCGCGCCCAAGGGCATGCTCGATGCGTCGCTGGTGCGCGCCGGCGTGGTGCACCTGGCCGACCTCGCGGGCACGCCCGTGGTGCGCCTGGACGTGCGCGACCCCATCGGCACTGTGGTAAGCCATGCTTGCCGCGAGGCCGGCGTGGGCCTGCAGAGCCCGTTCATGGTGCAGACCTACCATGCGGCGCTGGCCCTGGCCCGCCATGGCCACGCGGTGGCGGTGGTGGACGCCTGCACCGCCGCTTCGGCCGACCGCGGCGCGGTGGACGTGCTGGAGCTGGCGCCGCGCATCGCCGTGCCCATCAAGTCCCTGCGCACCGTGAACCGGCCCGGCTCGCTGCTGGCCAGCGCCATGACGCAGTGCATGCGCGAGGCCGTCGCCGAGACGCTCGATTCGGTCGGCCTGCGCGAGGCTGGGTAGACCTCTCCTCCTCTTTTCCGCGCCCTTGCCCGCACGGGAATGGTGCGTTCCGGCGCGCCTGGGCGGGACATAACTTTTCGTCATGGGGTACCCGCGCGAATGAATTATTCAAGCGCGCCGCGAATTTCTACAGTGCCCCTGCATGCGCTGATTCCCCTCCTTTCAATCGATTTTTCGCAAAGGGATTTCCATGAAATTCGCCGCTCTCTCCTCCGCCGCTTTCGTCGCCATCGGCTTGCTGGCCAGCGCGCCGGCCAACGCCGACACGCTCAAGAAGATCGCCGACTCGGGCAAGATCACGCTCGCCTACCGTGAATCGTCGGTGCCCTTCAGCTATCTGGCCGGGCCGGGCGAGCCGATCGGCTTCGCGGTGGACATCTCCAATGCTGTTGTCGATGCAGTACGCAAGGCCCTGGGCAAGCCCGACATCCGGGTCGAGCGGCAGGCCGTCACCTCGGCCAACCGCATCCCGCTGCTGACCAACGGCACCATCGACCTGGAGTGCGGTTCCACCACCAACAACAGCGCGCGCGGCAAGGACGTGCAGTTCGCCGTCAATTACTTCTACACGGGCACGCGCCTGCTCACGAAGAAGGGCTCGGGCATCCGAAACTACGCCGACCTCAAGGGCAAGCGGGTTGCCAGCACTACCGGCACCACCAACGCCCAGGTGCTGCGCAAGTACGACCGCGAGAACGGCCTGGGCATGGACATCGTGCTTGCCAAGGACCACGACGAGGCGGTGCTGCTGGTGGATGCGGACCGCGCGCTGGGTTTCGCCATGGACGACATCCTGCTCTTCGGCCTGATGGGCAACCAGCGCAATCCCGATGCCTGGGAGGTGGTGGGCGATGCCCTGCAGGTCGAGCCCTATGCCTGCATGCTCCGCAAGGATGATCCCAAGTTTCAGGCGCTGGTCAACGGCGTGATCGGCGGCATGATGAAGTCGGGCGATTTCGAGAAGCTCTACAACAAGTGGTTCATGTCCCCCGTGCCGCCGCGCAACCAGAACCTGAACCTGCCCATGGGCAGGGAGCTGCGCGAGAACCTCGTCGCCCAGAGCGACAAGCCCGCCCAGTGACCCGGAGAACGCATGTCGTCCGTGAGTCACCACCGCTTCCCCACGCAGGTCGTGGGGATCCTGGGCGGCATGGGCCCGGCTGCTGGCGCCGACTTCGTGCGCCTGTTCGTGCAGGCCTGCACCGAGCGCATGGCGGCGCTGGGCATCCCCGTGCATGACCAGGCCTACCCCGAGCATTGGCTGGCGCAGGTGCCCATCCCCGACCGAACGGCGGCCCTGCACGACACCCGCCCAGGCGCGCACCAGCCCGCCGAACCCATGCTCCAGGCCACGGGCCGGCTGTCCGCCCTGGGTGCCCGCGTGGTGGCCATCGCCTGCAACACAGCCCATGCCTGGCACGGCCTGCTGCAGCAGCGGTTCCCTCAACTGGTGGTCCTGCACGGTGTGCAGGAAGTGGTGGCCGACCTGGCTGCGCGCAAGGTGCGGGGCGTGGGTTTGCTGGCCACGCGCGGCGTCTATGACGCAGGCCTGTACCAGAACGAGCTGGAACGTGCCCGCATCGGCTGTTTCGTGCCCGAGGCGCACGAGCAAGAGCAGCTTATGCAGGGCATTTACGACGGCGTGAAGGCTGGCAACTATGCCCTGGCGCGCCAGCGCTTCGAAACCGTGTCACTCGCGCTGCGACAACGCTCCGAGGTGTCCACCCTCATCATGGGATGCACCGAGATTCCCCTGGCCCTGTCGGAGCAGCCCCGGCTGGAAGGGCTGACTCTGGTGAATCCCTCGGTGGTGCTGGCGGCGGCCCTGGCGCGGCATGCCTATGGAGATGCCGCGCCGGCGTGCGCGCTGCCGTCCCCGAGGTGATGCCCATGGCTTGCCTGTCATTATTTCCCTGCCGGAGGCTGGCGTACGCGCTCTTGCTGGCATGTGCTACCGGCGTCGCTGGCAATGCCCCGGCGCAGGGCCGCACCTTGGAGCGCATCCGGGCCAGCGGTGAGGTGGTCATCGGGCACAGGGAATCCTCCCTGCCCATGTCCTATCTGGCCGGTGGGGTGCCCATGGGCTACAGCGTGGATGTCTGTCTGCGCATCGCGCAGGCGCTGGCACGCCACCTGCAGTTGCGCGAACACCGGGTGCGCTACCGTGTGGTCACGTCGAGCAGCCGGTTCGACGCCATCGAGAAAGGCGAAGTGGATCTCGAATGCGGCTCCACCACGAACACGGCGGCGCGCAGGCAGCGGGTGGCGTTCACGATCGCGCATTTCATCGCCTCGTCGCGCATCGTGGTGCGGAGTGCCAGGCCCTATGAGCGCATCGAAGACCTGGACCGCAAGACCGTGGCTTCCACGGCGGGCACCACCAACATCGAATCCCTGGCCCGCGAGGCGGCGATGAAGTCCATCCAATTGCGGATCGAGCCCGCCAAGGACCATGCGGAGGGCTTCGGCTGGGTGGTGGACGGCAAGGTCGAGGGTTTCGCGATGGACGATGTGCTGCTGTACGGGCTGCGTGCCAGCCACGCGCGTCCCCAGGATCTGAAGGTGATCGGCAAACCCATGACGATCGAGCCCTATGCGGTGGCGTTCGAGCGCGGCAATGCAGAACTCAAGGCCGTGGTGGATGCCGAGCTGCGGCGGTTGATCCACACGCGGGAGCTGCATCGGCTGTACGACAAGTGGTTCATGTCGCCGATTCCGCCCCACGGTATCAACCTGGGTATGCGCATGCCGCACCTGCTGGTCGATTCGCTGAAATACCCGACCGACTATGTGCCTCAGTAAACCTGCCGCGCGTGCAGGCATGCGTGAATCTCCTGGCGGTGACCGCTGGCAGCATCAACCTTCAGAAGGTGGCGTGAAGATTTCCATCCGGTTGCGGCCGCCATATTTGGCGCGGTAGAGCGCCGCGTCCGCGGCATGCACCAGCGTGTCCGACCCCGTGCCGGCGCGCGGCACCAGGCTGGCGACGCCGACGCTGAACGTCAGGACCGGCGCCGTGGGCGAGCGCGGGTGCGGCAGGGCGGCGCCGCGCAGGCTATCCATGCAGCGCTGGGCCACGACGATGGCGTCCGCCAGCGGCGCATCGGGCAGCAGCAGCGCGAACTCTTCCCCGCCGTAGCGCGCGGCCACCTCGTCCGCGCGGCGGATGGTGCTCTGCAGCAGCTGCGCCACGCGGCGCAGGCAGGCGTCGCCCGCCAGGTGGCCGTAGTGGTCGTTGTAGAGCTTGAAGTGGTCGATGTCGATCAGCACCACGGCCAGCGGCGACTGGTGGCGGCCGCAGCGCAGCCATTCGGTGGCCAGCCGCTCGTCGAAGCGGCGGCGGTTGCCGATGTTCGTCACGCCGTCGGTGGTGGACAGCAGGGCCAGCTTCTCGTTGGCGGCCTCCAGGGCCTGGCGCTGCTCGATCAGGTCGGTGATGTCCAGGCGCACCGCCACCACGTAGTTCTCGGGCGTGCGGGTTTCGTAGATGTTGATCCAGCGGCCGTCGGCCAGGCGCTGCACCAGAGTGGAGGTGCGGCTGCCGTGCTCCGACAGGCGCTCGGCGATCCAGGCCTCCTCGCGGCCGTGGGCCGAGGGGATCAGCCCGCGGTCCACCGAGTGCCGCAGGATGTCGGCGAAGCTTTTGCCCAGGTGGTCCGCGTAGTTCATGTGCGGGTACATGCGCGAGAGCTGCTGGTTGTAGAGCACCAGCCGGTCTTGCTCGTCGAAGATTTCGATGCTCACGGGCAGGGCCTCGACGGCGCGCTCCAGCAGCTGCCGGGTGCGCTGGCTTTCCTGGCGCGCGGCATCGGCCTTCTGCCGCTGCTCGATCAGGTCGGTGATGTCCAGGCGCACGCACACCGTCATGCCCGATGGCGTGCGGCTCTCGTGCATGTGCATCCAGGTGCCGCCGGGATCGTGGCGCACCTCCGGGCCCGGGCGGTGGCCGCGGATGGCCAGCTCATGCGCGAGCCAGAGTTCTTCCTGTCCCCGGGCTTCCTCGGGGATGCCGTGGCGCAGGCCCTCGCGCAGCAGCTCCTCGTAGGTCTTGCCCAGCGAGCCCTGCACCGGCAGGTGCGGGCGCAGGCGCGCCATGTGGGCGTTGCACAGCACCAGGCGGTCCTGCTCGTCGTAGATTTCCAGCCCCGCGGGCATGGCATCGACGGCTTCGCGCAGGCTGCGCTCGGCCCGCTCGGCGTCCTGCAGCGCTTGCTTGAGCGCGCGCTCCTTGTGCACGACGCTGGTGATGTCGGCGCGCAGCACCACCACGCCCGCGCCGTCCAGCGCGCGCTCGGTCAGCCGCATCCAGCGGTCGCCGCGCACCTCCTGCACCTCGGGGCCGGACGGCGACCGGTGGCGGGCCATGCGGCCGGCCAGCCAGGCCTCGGGGTCCGGCTGTGCATCCACGATGTGGCCCGAGCCGGCAGCGCGGCGCAGCACGTCTTCGAAGCGGGTGCCGTATTCGAGGTGCATCGACGCGCCCGGTGCCACCTCGCGGTAGCGGGCGTTGCACAGCACGAGCCGGTCGTCGGCGTCGTAGATCGCCAGGCCGTCGGGCAGGATGTCGAGCATGGCGGACAGCTGCGTGCGCGCGCTCTGGGCGGCCTGCTGTGCCGCGGCGGCCTGTGCCTGCAGCCGCTGGGCGCGCCGCCCCAGGCGCCAGTGCAGGGCCGCGCCGGCCACCAGTGCCAGCCCGGCGGCGATGAGCACTGCGCGTGCCGGCGCGTCGAGGCTCCGGCTGGCCAGGGCCCATGCGAGCAGGCCCAGCCCGCCCACGCCGCTCAAGGCCGACACCAGCAGGGCCACAGGGTCTTCGCGCGGTGGGGCAGGGGGCATGGTGGTGGGATCCCAGGTGGGCGGCCGCGGGGCTCGCTTTTTTTGCACCTGCATGGTGCATGGTGGCGGGCGGACCGGTCAGACCTTGAACGGGTTCGCGGAAAGTCTAGCAGCGCCACCTGGTTTGCGATATTCAAAAAAGCAACGGAGTCCCAAACGCCCTAGACTGCATGCCCCGTCCCTCCCTTCCTTTCACTTCCTGGAGAAACCCGATGTTCACTGAAGACCTCCATTCCGATGCCAAAGCCCTGCTGCCCGGCCGCACGAACGAGTCGGGTGCCACGCGCCGCACCGCGCTGCAAGCCGCGCTGGGCCTGGGCTACGCGGCCGCCGCTGCACCCATCATGGCGCAGACGGCCATCGCCACGCCCGCCGACGGCCTTACGGCCGGGGAAGTCAGCTTCACCGTGAACGGCTTCAAGGTGCCGGCCTACCGCGCCGCGCCGGCGGGCAAGACGGGCCTGCCCGTGGTGCTGGTGATCCAGGAAATCTTCGGCGTGCACGAATACATCGCCGACACCTGCCGCCGCTTCGCCAAGGCCGGGTACCTCGCCATCGCGCCCCAGCTCTATGCGCGCCAGGGCGATGCCGCGCAGTACACCGACATCGCCAAGCTCATGGCCGAGGTGGTTTCCAAGGTGCCCGACGCCCAGGTGATGGCCGACCTGGACGGCGCCGTGCAGTGGGCCGCCGCCAACGGCGGCGACGCCGCGCGCGTGGGCATCACTGGCTTCTGCTGGGGCGGCCGCATCACCTGGCTGTACGCCGCGCACGGCCCCGTGAAGGCGGGCGTGGCGTGGTACGGCCGCCTGGTCGGCCAGGCCAGCGAACTCACGCCCAAGCACCCCATCGACATCGCGCCCATCCTCAAGGCGCCGGTGCTGGGCCTGTATGGCGAAAAAGACACCGGCATCCCCCTTGACACGATTGATAAGATGAAAGCCGCCCTGGCCCAGGGCTCGCCCCAGGCCAAGGCGTCGCAGTTCGTGGTGTACCCCGATGCGCCCCATGCCTTCCATGCCGACTACCGCCCCAGCTACCGCAAGGAAGCGGCCGAGGATGGCTGGAAACGGGCCCTGGCCTGGTTCAAGCAGCATGGCGTGATCTAAGCCGCCAAGCCCTTCGGGGCTTTTTTTGTTTTTAAGAGAAATTCGCCTCCAGCCCAACAGGGACAGGCGCTAAAAGCTATGACATTGGTAGCAATCATCCTGGCCACCCTGGCCGCGGGCATTGGCAGCGTGTGGCTGGCCGCGCTGCTCATGCGGCTGGGCCTGGGCGGGCGGGCCGATGGCGTGGGGCCCCAGCACCTGCTGAGCCTGGCGGCCGGCGCCCTGCTGGCCACGGCCTTCATGCACCTGCTGCCCGAGGCCTTCGAGAGCCAGGCGGGCGCGCACGACCTGTTCGCCACGCTGCTGGTGGGCGTGGTGTTCTTCTTCTTGCTCGACAAGGCCGAGCTGTGGCATCACGGGCACGAGCACCACCACAACCATCACGCTGCGCACGAACACCACCACGGCCATGGGTATGACCACCATCACCACCACGCTCCGCGCGCCGGCGGCTGGGCCGTGCTGACGGGCGACAGCGTGCACTGCTTCGGCGATGGCATCCTGATCGCCTCGGCCTTCATCGCCGACCTGCGGCTGGGCATGATCGCCGCCGTCTCGGTGCTGGCGCACGAGGTGCCGCACCACATGGGCGACCTGGTGGTGCTGCGCCAGGCCAGCTCCGACCGGCGCATGGCGCTGGTGAAGGTCTCGCTCGCGGGCGCCGTCACGGCCCTGGGCGGCGTGGCGGGCTACTTCCTGGTGGGGCAGCTGCAGGATTGGCTGCCGTACTTTCTGGCCGTAGCGTCGAGCAGCTTCGTGTACGTGGCGCTGGCGGACCTGATCCCGCAACTGCAAAAGCGCCTCACGGCGCGCGAGACGGTGTTGCAGATCGCGTGGCTCATTGCGGGCATGGTGGTCGTTACGCTGGTCAGCGGGGCAGCGCACGGTCACTGAGCGCCCAAAAAGAAGCCCGGCACGCAGGCCGGGCACCAAGAGGAGACTGCTCGCAAAAAACTCAGTCTTCGCGCCGCCGCCGCAACGCCCCCCAACCCGCCACCACTGCCGACAGCAGCCCCAGCCCCACCGGCCCCAGCACGGGAATGGCCGCCGCGCCGCCCGGCCCCGCTGGCGGCGCCACCGGCCCGGCCACGGCGGCCGCGCATTGCGAGAACTCCGACGAGCCGAACTGCCCCGCCCCGTAGTCGCCCGATGCCGTCATCGTCAGCACCGTGCCTGCTGGCGGGGCGGGCAGAGGGATGCTGCCGCTGTAATTTCCCCCCGCGCCGTTGTCCATCATGCTGACGCTGCCCAGGTAAGTGCTGCCGCCGCCCCAGCCGCCCGCGTGGCAGGCGGGGCTGGCAAATACCTCGAAGCGCACCCACTGATCCTGCTCCGCGCCCGACAGCGTGAAGTTCACCACCCCCGGCGCAACGCTGGTGATGACCGGGCGCGGCATGTGGCTCATGGTGTTGGGCGCGCGGCTGCCGGGCGCCGTGCCCTGGCCCGTGGCCGTGTCCACCAGTTCGATGCCTTCGCCGCCCGTGTCGCCAATGCTGTTGCCCAGGATGCTCAGAAAGCTGAAGTTGCTCGCGTTGGCCGTCAACCGCTCGGCGCGCACGCCGTTGCCTTCCCAATTGGAAATGGTGTTGCCGTCCGCCACCGCGTTGACGGAGCCGATGCGCGTGGTGTAGGGGCTTTGGGCGTTGCTGCCGTTGGTCACGTACACGCCGTGGCGGCTGCCCGGCGCGCCCACGATGTTGGCGCCGCCCGCGCCCACGCCGATGCGGTTGGCGCGCACCCAGGTGTCCTGCGTGCCGCCGTCGATGGTCACGCCAATGTCGCGCGCGCCGATCACGTTGCCTTCCACCACCACGTCGCGTGCCGACGCGACGTACACCCCGCCCTGCGTGCCCAGCGGCATGTTGCTCGTGCGGTCGGTGCCGATGTAGTTGCCCGCCACGCGCGTCCAATCGCTGCCGATGACGGAGATGCCCACGGCCGAGGCGCTGGCCACGATCACGTTGCGGTCGGCCGCCGCGCTGCCGCCCACGGTGGTGCGCAGGGCTTCGTTACCGATCTGCACGGCGCCGCCGTCGTTCGCCAGCGGCGTGGTGCCGTCCAGGTCCAGGCCGAAGAAGTTGCCCGCCAGCGTCACGTCCGCCAGGTTGCTGCCGCCCTGCGCGTTGACCACCACGCCGCCGCCAGGAAACCGCGTGACGGCCACCCCGCGCAGCACCGACTGCGATGCGCCCGGATGAAACCGCAGCCCGTGCGTTCCCGGGCCGCTGCCGAAGCCGTCGATGCGCACGGTGATGACCGCGTTGTTCCCCGTGGCCGCGCTGTTGGGCGTGCCGCCGTTGGTATAGCCGTCGATGGTGACCTCGCGCGTGATCTCGGACAGCGAGCTGCCGACGCTGATCGTGGTGGGCGCGCCGCCAAAGTCGAACGCGATGGTGTGCGGGCCGGGCAGGGCGCTGGCCTGCTCAATGGCCGCGCGCAGCGTGCAGCCGCCGCCCAGCACGTAGCACAGGCCGTCGCCCAGCGAATGGTCCAGCGCATCGTCCGCGCGGTCTACGGTGAATGTGGCGGCCCACGAGGCAGCGGGCGCCAGCAGCAGGGCGGCGCAGGCCAGGGCGATGCGGGAGGTCTTGTGTGTCATGGTTTTTAAATTAAAGAGGGCTGCAGCGCTTATCCAGAAAGCGCAAATAGCTCTGTTTTTGATAGCTTTTACCCGGTGCAAACCGTGGATGGGGGCATTGTTGGCAGAACCCCGCGCCGCGCCACCACCTTGACGCCGTGCGACATGCGCGTGCTTTCTGCGACACTTTTCACATGACGTCCACGCAAGACGACGACACCCCCGCGCCCACCGCCACGCTGCGCCTGTCCGGCCTGCCCCAGCCCCGGCAGCTGCAGGCCGTGCGCGAGCACTTGGCGGACCTGGCTCGGGTGGACTTCAGCCCCCTGCATGCGGGCGAGCCGGTGCACTACCAGTCGCGCCTGCGCACCGTGCCCGGCGCCACCTGGGGCAGCGCGTGGTCGCGCCCCGTGTGCTTTGCGCGCACCGCGCAGCTGTGCAAGGACGGGCAGGACGACGTGATGCTGGTCATGCCCTCGGTGCCCATGACCGTCGAGCAGCCGGGCCGCGAGCCGCTGCGCCTGGCGCGGGGCGATGCCGCGCTGCTGTCGCTGGCGCGGCCCCAGCGCATCGTGATGGAGCAGCCCGGCGCCACCTGGGCGCTGCGCGTACCTCACGCCGACATCGCCCGCAGGCTGCCGCGCCTGGAGAGCAGCCCCATGCGCGCGCTCAACCCGCGCGCGCCCATGCTGCAACTGCTGCGCCGCTACGGCCGCCTGCTGGAGTCCGAGTCCCTGTGCGGCACCGCCAGCCACCAGCTGGCGGCCCGCCAATTGCAGGACATGCTGGCCGTGGCGCTGCGCGAATCGCCCGCCGAGGGCGATGCCTGCGCGGACCAGGACAGCCTGGACGCCGCCCGCGTGCGCGCCGTGCGTGCCGACATGGCGGCGCACCTGTCCCACGGCTACCTCAGCCTGTCCTGGCTGGCCGCGCGCCAGGGCCTGTCGGTGCGCCACCTGCAGCGGCTGCTGGCGGCGGCGGGCACCAGTTACCAGGAGGCTCTGCGCGAGGCCCGCCTGCAAGCTGCCCACGCCATGCTGCAAGAGCCGCGCAACGCGGGCCTGAGCATTGCGGCCATCGCGCAGGCGTGCGGATTCTCGGAACCTTCGGTGCTGAACCGTGCGTTCAGGCAGCGCTACGGCATGACGCCAAGCCAGGCGCGCTGGTGATGGGGGCCGCCCCCCCCCCCGCTTCATGTGCTGCGGGTTTTGCGCCGCAGCGCGCCCACACCCGCCACCACCATCGACAGCAGCGCCAGCGCCGCATGACCCAGCGTAGGCACGGACGCGACGCCGGGGCCGCTCGGAGGAACGGCGGGAGCGGCGACGCGCGTGATCTGCACAAACGCGTTGCTGTTGACGCCATAGGAAACGCTGTACCAGATGCCCGGCGCATTGCTGGCCTGAACCAGCGAACCCGTGGCGGGCAGGCCCGCGAAGCGGCCCGTGAGGTGGGACGAGTCGGCATAGGCCGCCAGCGTGCGCATGTAGCCGATGGCGTCGGGGTTGGCGGGATCTTCCACCACGATGCGCAGCGTGGCGCCATTCAGCGCCAGGCCGTTTTGCGCCTGCAGCCGGCCAGGGTCGTAGGTGGTGGATGCGAGGTATTCGAACGTGGAACCCGCCGCGAACGTGGTGGCGCCCGTCACCGTCAGGCTGCCCACGGTGCTGCCCGCTGCGGCGCCGGTGGGCGGCTCGGACACGGCCAGCGTGCCGCCTGCCGCCACGGTCAGGGCGCTGGCCGTGACGCCCTGGCCCGCCGAGAAGCGGCTGCCCGTGCCCACGGCGATGGGGGTGGGTGCCACGGAACTGGTCATGATCACGCGGGCATGGGCGCCGCCCATGACCTGGATGCTGGCGGGCGGCTCGATGTTGGCGAGGGCGTTGATTTCTGCCAGGCCGCTGCCGTGGATGGAGACGCTGCCGGTGCTCTCACCGCTGAAGATGGCGGTGCTGGCTGTCAGCGGTGCGGTGATGTCCAGCAGGTTGTCGAACCACAGCGTGCCGCTCACCTCGTAGCCCGCCGCGAAGCTCGCGTCCGCGACCGTGATGAACGAGTCATATTGAACGACCTTGTTGGCCGCGCTGGCGGGGAAGGCCAGCGAATCCCCCATCACCGGGCCGCCCGCGCAGTCCCAGTTGGCGGCGGTGGATGTGTTGCTGTTGCCGCCCGTGCCCGTCCAGGTGCAGAGCGCCGCCTGCGCCCCCTGGCCGTGCAGGGCGGCCAGGGCGAGGGCTGCCGCGCACAGGGCGGCGCGGCTAAAGGGTGGGGTCATCAAGTGCATGGGAAAAGTCCTTGGAGAGTCAGGGAGAGAGAAGGAAATCAGCGACCGCGCCGCCGCGCCGTGCCCAGGCCCGCCAGCAGCAGGGACAGCAGCGCCAGGCCGCCGCCTTCCAGCGTGGGCACGGGGGCGATCTGGCCGGCGGCTGCGGCGCCGGGGTCGGCCGGCATGACCGGGTCCACCGGCGGTGGCCCCGCCGTCACGCTCAGGATGAAAGCTGCGCTGGCCGTGCCGTCCTTGTCCGTGGCCTGCAGGGTCAGGGCGTAGTCGCCCACGGTGGCAGGCGTGCCCGCCAGCTGGCCGGTGGCTGTGTTGAAGCCCAGGCCCGGCGGCAGGGCGCCCATGAGCGCGTAGGACAGGATGGGGTCGCCATCGGTGGCGACCACGTACTGCGCCAGGCCGTGGCTCAAGGGCAGGTTCACCTGCACGGCGGCGGTGCCGGGGCCGACGGTGGGTGGCGTGCTGGCGGGCAGGTTGCCCTGCACCGCCACGCAGCGCGAGAACTCGGTGCTGGCGCGGTAGCCGTTGACGCCGATGCGGGTGGCCGTCAGCGTCACGTGCGTGTGGCCGCCGGGCATGGCGGGCAGGGCCAGCGTGCCCGCCACCGCGCCGCTGGGAAACGTCTGCACCTCCGTCGCCCCCAGGTACGCCTGGCCTTCGCCATAGCCCGTGGGGTCACAGGCGGTGTTGGCGAATGCCTCCAGCCGATAGTTGGCGCTGGGCTTGGCGTTCAGCAGCGTGTACGCCACCTGCGTGCTGCCCGCGCTGCCCGTGGCGCCGCCGATCAGCGGCACGCGGTCGGCCCACACGGGCGGGGGCTGGGCGGGGTCGGCGCCCTGGCCGAGGACGAAGGCCGTGTCCAGCAACTCTATGCCCAGCGCGCCGTTGCTGTGGATGCTGTTGCCCTGCCAGTGGTTGCCCTGCGGCTGTTCGACAAAGCTGTTGTCGCGGTGCACGCGGATGCCGTTGCCGCCCCAGTGGGCAATGGTGTTGCCCTGGCCCGGGTCCGGGCCGCCCACGCCGTTGGAGCGCGGAAAGGCGCCGTTGACGTTCTGGATGTTGCGGATGTGCACGCCGTGGCCGCTGCCGCCGATGGGCGAGAAGCCGTCGGCGCCCATGCCGATGCGGTTGGAGCGCACGAAGTTCAGGTCGCTCTCGTTCGATATCTCGATGCCTGTGTCCCGCGCGCCGATCACGTTGCCCAGGATGCGCGCCTGGCCGGTGCTCTGCACCTTGATGCCCAGGGGCGCATCGCCGCGCAACTGGTTGCCGGTGGCGTCGGTGCCGATGAGGTTGTCGCTGATGGCGGTGCCAATGGATTTGTTGGCGATGAGGATGCTCTCGCCATCGGCGCGCGCCACGATCAGGTTGCGCCCGCTGGCCGCGCCGTCGCCCACCTTGGTGAGCAGGGCGTGGTTGACGATGTAGATGCCCCGCCGGTTGGCCAGCAGCCCCGCCGCATCGTCCACCGAGCCGCTGCCGTCGGTGCCGATGAAATTGCCCAGGATGCGCACGTCCTGCAGGTTGGGCGTGTTGTTGGCGCTGACCATCACGCCCGCCCCGTCGAACCGCGTCACGGCCACGCCGCGCAGCACCGACGCGGTGGAGCCGGGCCAGAAGCGCAAGCCGTGCGCATCGGCCCCGGCACCTGCGCCGTCGATGCGTACCGTAATGACCGCGTTGGTGCCCACGGCCGCGCTGTTGGGCGTGCCGCCGTTGGTGGTGCCGTCGATGGTGACGGGGAAGGCGATGGGCGGCAGCGGCGCAGTGACGGCAATGGTGATGGCCGCGCCGCCAAAGCCGAAGGCGATGGTGTCCGCGTCGATGTTGGCGTTGGCCCGCTCGATGGCGGCGCGCAGCGTGCAGGTGGTGCTGCCGGGGTTGCAGTGCACCGCGCCGCCCAGCGGCGCGTCGCCCGCGTCGGTCACGGTGAAGGTGGCGGCCTGCGCGGCGCTGGCGGCCAGCAGGGCGGGTATCAGCAAGGATTTGGGCATTTTCGGTCTGTAGCGCTTGTGCGAGAAGCGCAGGCAGCTTCTGTTTTGATAGCGGTTGGGCGGCATATGCGCCCGTGGCCTGCATTCTTCGCAAGCCCCCCGCGCCTGTCTTGACGCTGCACGACATGGCCTTGACTCCGCGCGCCACGGCGTGGGATTTGCAACACTGCGCCCTTTCCAAGGACGCGCCCATGACCCCAACCGCCCCGCTGGCCGACGCCACCCCGGCACCCTTCACGCAGTTGTGCCTGAACGTCGTGCCCGGCGACCGTCGCCTGGACGCCATGCGGGAGTACTTGGCCGGGATGATGCGGGTGGACATCGCGCCGCTGCGCCCTAACCAGCCCCTGCACTACCGCGCAGGGCTGCGTGTGGTGCCTGGTGCCAGCTGGGGCAGTGCGCGCGCCAGCGCCGTGCGCTCCACGCGCACGGCGGCGCTGTGCAAGGACGGGCAGGACGACCTGATGCTGCTCATGCCCACGCTCGGCATGACCATCGAAGAGCCGGGGCAGCAGGCGCTGCACCTGCGGCCCGGCGATGCGGCGCTGGTGTCGCAGGCGCGGCCCCTCACCATCGTGCAGGCCAGCGGCGGCGGCGCCTGGGCGCTGCGCGTGCCGCACGCCGACGTGGCGCGCATGCTGCCGCGCCTGGGCAGCGCGCCCGTGCTGGCGCTGCGGCGCGGCACGCCCATGCTGCAACTGCTGCAGCGCTTTGGCCAACTGCTGGAAGCCGACCCGCTGCAAGGCGCCCCCGCCCAGCAACTGGCCGCGCGCCAGTTGCAGGACATGCTGGCGGTGGCCCTGGGCCAATCGCCCGACTACGCCGCCTGGGCCGAATCACACAGCGTGGCCGCCGCGCGCCTGGCCGCCGTGCGGGCCGACATTTCCGCCCACCTGGGGCAAGGCCGCGTCAGTCTGGACTGGCTGGCCGCACGCCAGGGCCTGTCGCCGCGCCACATACAACGCCTGCTGGCGGGCGAGGGCACGAGTGTCCAAGACCTGGTGCGCACGGCCCGGCTGCAGGCCGCCCGCGCCATGCTGCAAGAGCCGCGCAATGCGCAGCGCAGCATCTCGGACATTGCGCACGCCTGCGGGTTTTCAGAGGCTTCGGCATTGAGCCGGGCGTTTCGGCAGCACTATGGGATGACGCCGGGGGAGGCGCGGTGGGCGGGGGATTTTCTACAAAAATAATAGCTGCTAGCGCTTTCTGCATAAGCCCTAGAGGCTGTTTCTACTTAAAAAACGCCGCTGCCGCAACACACCCATTCCCGCCACCAAAGCCGACAGCAGCGCCAGCCCCGCATGCCCCAGCGTGGGAATGGCGGCAGTGGTGGCTGCAGGGGGCGCCCCTGTAAAGCCCAGCGGTGACTCGAAGGCGCCGATGTCGCATGCCGGGCCGATGGGCCGCGCCACGCCGCGCTGGTCCATCGCCGGGCAGCCGCTCCCGGTGTTGATGGCCGGGCTGCCCGTCTGCAAGGCCATGGTCTGGCTGAAACCGCCGTTGTTGGCCAGCGGCGCGAGCAGCGGGTCGTCCTCAAGCATCGTGGCGCCGCACGACAGGGTTTGAATCCCGCCCCATTGCAGGTTGTTGCCGCCGTCCACGATGGTGCCCATGCCAAAGACGGCGCAGTTGGCAAAGCCCATGGCGTTGCTGACGATGGTGTTGCGCAGCGTCAATTGCGAGTTGCCAGACACGGCGATGGTGCCCGGAGCGCCGTCGTTGTCGGCAAACGTGCTATTGGCGATGGTGCCTGCCGCCACGCCGCCCGTGACGCTGAGGGCGCTGCCGCTGCCGCCGCCGGTGTGCCGGTTGCTGTGGAAGGTGCTGTTGGCGATGGACAGCGTGCTGGTGGTGTTGGGGGAGACGATGATGGCGCCGCCGCTGGAGCCGAGGGTGCCGGCCTGGTTGCCGGTGAACAGGCTTTGCGTGATGGCGAGCGCGGTGCCCATGTGGAGCACGGCACCGCCGTCGCTCACGGCGGTGTTGCCATCCGCGATGAACTCGGTCAGCGTGAGTGTGCTGGTGGCGTCGGTGGTAATGGCACCGCCGTACTGCGCGGTGTTGGCCGTGGCCGTCACCCGTTGCAGCGTGACCTGCGTGCCGTTGTACGAATAGATCGCGCCGCCATTGCTGAACCCGCCGGTGGCCGCGTTGTCCATCAGGGTCACGTTGTCCAGCAGCAGCGTGCCGCCGTCGATGAGGATGGCCGCGCCGTTGCCGGTGGTCATACCGTCGCTCAACACCAGGCCGGTCATGGTGTACGCCCCGCCGCTCAGCTCGAACAGGCGCACGTTGCCGTCGCCTTGCAGGGTGATGAGGCCGCCGCCGTCGATTTGGGTGGCTGTGGCGAGCTGCTTGCTGACGGTGATCGGAATGGCGATGGGCGCGGCACCGCAGTTGAAGGTGACCGCGCCGCCGCCAGCCAGGGCGGTGTCCAGCGCGGCCTCGGTGCAGCTCATCGCCGTGCCGGTGCCGACGACGCCCGCCGCATGCGCGGGCAGGGCGCAGGCCAGCACCAGGGCGGTGAAAGAAAAGGCGGATGCGGAGCGGCGGGCAAGAAGCATGGCGTGGTGTATGGGCAGTGGTAGAGGTGCGCGGGGATTTTTGTGAAACGCCCCGCGTCTTGTCTTGACGCTGCTGGCCGCTGCATTGGTGCCAGCGGACATGTGCCGGTCAAATTAAAAAAGAGAGCTGCCAGCGCTTGCTACATAAGCGCTGGAGCCTGTTTTTGCTTAAAAAATCTGCGCCGCCGCAGCGCGCCCGCGCCCGCCACTAGGGCCGACAGCAGCGCCAGCCCCGCATGCCCCAGCGTGGGGATGGCGGATGCCCCGCCAGGGACGACTGGCGGCACGGGCGCAAGGCCCTCGAAAGCGCCGATGTCGCACGCCATGCCCACGGGCCGCGCCACGCCGCGCTGGTCGGCGGGCGGGCAGGCGTTGCCCGCGTCGATGGCGGGGCTGCCCGCTTGCAGCGCCATGCTCTGCGTAAAGCCGCCGTTGTTGGCCAGCGGCGCGAGCAGCGGGTCGGCCTCGGGGATGGCACCGCCGCACGACTGCGCCACGCTGCCGCCAAATTGCAGGTTGTTGCCGCTGTCGGTGATGGTGGCCGTGTTTTGCACCGTGCAGTTGGCGTGGCCCGACGTATTGGCGACGATGGTGTTGCGCAGCGTGAGCTGGGCGGTGCCATAGGCGGTAATCGCCGGAGCCCCCGTGTTGCCGGAAAAGGTGCTGGAGGCGATGTCGCCGCCCGCCACGTTGAGCGCGCGGATGGCGCTGCCGGCGTTGATGGCGCTGTTGCCCTGGAAGGTGCTGTTGGTGATGGTGAAGTTGCTGGCACCTGCGGGCTGCACGTCGATGGCCCCGCCGCCTTGATTGTTGGCGGGGTCGATGCTGTTGCCCGCAAACAGGCTGTCGCTGATGAGCATGGTGCCGCCCTTGTGGTGGATGGCACCGCCCGAGAGGTCGGCGTGGTTGCCGATGGCCGCGAACTGATTGAGGGTGATGGTGGCGTTGCTGTTCAGGGTGAAGATCACGCCGCCTTCCAGGGCGCGGTTGCCGCTGGCGCGCACGCGGGTGAAGTTGATCGCCACGCCGTTGATGGCCACAATGGCACCGCCCCGGTTGTCGGCCACGTTGTTGGCCAGGGTCACGTCGGTCAAGGTCAGCGCGGCACCGGGGCCTTCGGCATAGATGGAGCCAGCAGTGGCTGCCGAGTAGCCACGGGCCAGGGTCAGCCCGGTCAGCGCCAGGTGGGCCGGGCTGGCCATGTAGAAATGCCTGCGCAGTTGGTTGCCGTCGATGGTGATGCGGCCGCCGCCGTCGATCTGGGTGTCCATGGACAGGTTCTTTTGCGTGGTCAGCACGATGGTGTGCGGCGCTGCGCCGCAGTTGAAGGTGACTGCGCCGCCGCCCGCCATGGCGGTGGTCAGCGCGGCCTCGGTGCAACTGGCGGGCGTGCCCGTGCCCACGACCCCCGCCGCATGCGCGGGCAGGGCGAAGGCCAGGGCCATGAATGCGCCCAGGCAGGGCAGGGCGGCGCAGGGGAAGGGGGTTTGCATGGTGTGGTGGTGATTGCGTTGTGTTGCCGTCCAAACGGGTTGTGGCGATTCTGTGGAAAGCCCCCGCTGGGGTCTTGACGCATCCGGCCCCCGCATTGACGCCATCGGACATGCGCCCCGGCACGCGCCAAAAGCCTGCAAACTACGCGCATGCAAGCCCCTTCCAACCCACCCCCCGCACCGCCCGACGACGCGGTGCCCGTGCGGCGGCTGCGCCTGTCCGGCATGCCCGGCGACCGCGACCTGCGCGCCATGAGCGACCACCTGACCAGCATGGCGCGCGTGGAGGTCGCGCCGCTGCTGGCCGGCCAGCCCTGGCACTACCAGGGCAGCCTGCGCACCGTGCCGGGCGCAAGCTGGAGCAGCGCCCGCTTCGCCCCCGTGAGCAGCGCGCGCACCGCCGCCCTGTGCAAGGACGGGCAGGACGACGTGATGCTGTTCATTTCCACCGCCCCCATGACCATCGAGCAGCCGGGGCGCGAGGCGCTGCGCATCCTGCCCGGCGGGGCGGCGCTGGTATCGCAGGCGCGGCCCATGCGCGTGGTGCAGGGGCAGGCGGGTACCCTGCGGGCATTGCGCGTGCCGCACAGCGACCTGGCCTGGCGGCTGCCGCGCCTGTCGTCGGCCCCGCTGCTGGGGCTGCACCAGGGCACGCCGCTATTGCACCTGCTGCCGCGCCTGGGGCGGCTGCTGGACTCCGACCCTTTGCGCGGCGCTGCCGCGCAGCAACTGGCCGCCCGCCAGTGGCAGGACATGCTGGCCGTGGTGCTGGGCCAGTCGCGCGACTTCACCGCCTGGGCCGAGCAGCACACCCTGCCCGCCCTGCGCCTGCGCGCCATGCAGGCGGACATTGCTGCGCATCTGGGCAGCGGGCGGCTCAGTGCGCAGTGGCTGGCGGTGCGCCAAGGCATATCCGAGCGTCACCTGCGGCGTTTGTTGGCGGGCGAGGGCACGAGCTTTCAGGATTTGGTACGCACGGCCCGCCTGCAGGCCGCCCGCGCCATGCTGGAGGAGCCGCGCAATGCGCAGCGCAGCATTTCGGACATCGCGCATGCGTGCGGCTTCTCGGAAGCCTCGGCGCTCAGCCGGGCGTTCCGACAGCACTATGGGATGACGCCGGGGCAGGCCCGGTGGGAGGTGGGCAAGAACTGACGCCAACGCTTGGCGATGTTTATGCTCCTTTTTCAGGAGCAATCTGCGCTTGCTAGATAAGCGATAGAGGCCAAAAAGACCTCGAAGATCAGCGCGCCAGCTCTTCCCGCACCGCCGCCACCTGCCGCCGCGACACGGCCAGCAGCTCGGTCGATCCCTGCAGCCGAACGGCCCAGCCTTCGCCTTCCTCGGGGTCGTAGTGCTTCTCCAGCGCGCGCACCGCGCGGCGGGCCACCAGCGCGTTGCGGTGCACGCGCAGGAAGCGCGGCGCGTATTTGGTCTCCAGCTCGCTCAGGGCGCCGTCCATGATGTAGCTGCGCGTGGCGGTGCGCACGGTCACGTATTTCTGCTCGGCCTTGAAGTACAGCACCTCGGCCAGGGGCAGGCGCTCGGTGCGGCCGCGGTCCTGGATCAGCAACGTCTCGCCCTCGGGCAAGCCCGCGCCCGGCGCGGCGGCTGGGGCGCGCGTGTTGCGCTGCACTTTGGCCAGCGCCTGCTGCAGGCGTTCGCGGCGCACGGGCTTGGTGAGGTAGTCCACGGCGTCCAGCTCGAACGCGCTCACGGCGTGGTCGGCGTGGGCCGTGACGAAGACCACGGCGGGCGGCTGGGGCAGGGCCTGCAGTGCGTGGGCCAGGGCCAGGCCGTCCTGGCCGGGCATGTGGATGTCGAGCAGCACCACGTCGAAGGCGCGGCCGCCCGTGGGGCCCAGCAGGGCCAGGGCCTCGCCCGCGTTGGCGGCCTCGGCCACGGTGGTGCGATGGGTGTCGGCGCAGTCGGCCAGCAGCGTGCGCAAGCGGCTGCGCGCCAGGGTTTCGTCGTCAACGATGAGGATGTTCATGGTGTCTTTGGCCTGTCGGGGGCGGGCAGGGTGATGCGTACCTGGTAGAGCCCGTCCTGCACGCCTGCGCTGAATTCGCCCTGCACGTCGTGCAGCAGCGCCAGGCGGGCGCGCACGTTGGCCAGGGCGATGCCGTGGCCCCGCGGCGCATCGTGGCTGGTGTCGGCGGGGGGCAGGGTGTTGGTGATGCGCACCACCACGCGGCTGCCGCGCAGCTCGGTCAGCACGCGCAGCTTGCCGCCGCGCGGGCTGGGCTCCACGCCGTGCTTGACGGCGTTCTCCACCAGCGGCTGCAGCAGCAGCGGGGGCAGGCGGGCAGCGCCCGCGCGCTCGTCCACGTTCCACTGCACCTGCAGGCGCCTGCCGAAGCGCACTTCCTCGATGGCGAGGTAGCGCTGGGCGAGGGTGATTTCCTCGGCCAGCGTGGTGGATTCGCCTTGCTCCACCAGCGCCACGCGGAACAGGTCCGACAGGTCTTCCAGCAGCGACTCGGCCTTGGCCGGCTCGGCGCGCACCAGGGCGATGGCGCTGTTGAGGGTGTTGAACAGGAAGTGCGGGCGGATGCGCGACTGCAGCTCGGTCAGCCGCGCCGTGGTGGCCGCCGGCGTGCGGCCGCGCGCGCGCAGCACCAACGCGGCCACCAGCATGGCCGCCAGCAGCGCGCCCGTGGCGCTGCTGGCCAGCCAGGGCGGCGATTGCGCCATGCCCACCAGCGCCAGCGTGCCGCAGGCGTAAGCGCCCGCCAGCGCCCCCAGCAGCACGCCTGCGGCGAACTGCAGCGTGGTGGACAGCCGGGCCAGCACCGTCTTGAGGCTGCACGCAACGATGAGCCACACCAGCGTGGCGGGCAGCGCGCCGCCGGTCAGCAGCGCCACGCCGGCCAGCCATTCGCCGGGGCTGGCGGTGCCGTACATGGCGCCCACGCCCAGCACCAGTTCCACGAACAGCACGGCCCGCAGCACCACGCCGACCTGGCAGGCGTCGAACACCAGCGCCCGGCGCGGCGGCGCGGAATCGGGCGGCGGGGGCCGGGTCGATAAAATTTGCGTGTTTTGCATTGATGATTGATTGCGGCATCCGGGTGGTCCGGGTGCCTGAACCTTCCGGATTATTGCCCTCCCATGTCCTCCAGCCAACCCGCCGCACCGTCCCACAACCAGCTCGACACCAAGGCCCAGGCCTGGTCCGCGCTCTTTTCCGAGCCCATGAGCGACCTGGTCAAGCGCTACACGTCCAGCGTGTTCTTCGACAAGCGCCTGTGGCAGGCCGACATCGCGGGCAGCCTGGCGCATGCCGAGATGCTGGCGGCGCAGGGCGTCATCGACCAGGACGACCACGCCGCCATCCAGCGCGGCATGGCGCAGATCACGCAGGAGATCGAGTCCGGCGCCTTCGAATGGAAGCTGGACCTGGAGGACGTGCACCTGAACATCGAGGCGCGCCTGACCCAGCTGGTGGGCGATGCGGGCAAGCGCCTGCACACCGGCCGCAGCCGCAACGACCAGGTGGCCACCGACGTGCGCCTGTGGCTGCGCGGCGAGATCGACCTGATCGGCGGCCTGCTCAAGGAATTGCAGGTGGCGCTGGTCGAGGTGGCGGAGCAGAACGTGGAAGTGATCCTGCCCGGTTTCACCCACCTGCAGGTGGCGCAGCCCGTGAGCTTCGCGCACCACATGCTGGCCTACGTGGAGATGTTCGCGCGCGACGCCGAGCGCATGGCCGACGTGCGCCGCCGCACCAACGTGCTGCCGCTGGGCAGCGCGGCCCTGGCCGGCACCACCTACCCGCTGGACCGCGAGCGCGTGGCGCGCACGCTGGGCATGGACGGCGTCTGCCAGAACAGCCTGGACGCCGTGAGCGACCGCGACTTCGCCATCGAGTTCACGGCCGCCGCCAGCCTGTGCATGGTGCACGTGAGCCGCCTGAGCGAAGAACTCATCATCTGGATGAGCCAGAACTTCGGCTTCATCCGCAT